>JAABUZ0100001247.1_pt1 | contig 50025 bp, 56 predicted proteins | sample 5562091 | NCBI WGS metagenome assembly JAABUZ01 (sample SAMN12813069, study PRJNA571459) | rock metagenome | isolation source: Antarctica rocks | place: Antarctica: Victoria Land, Linnaeus Terrace sud | collected 2015-12-21 | reverse complement strand
TCTCAATAATCTGGTTGAACAAGATCATCGGTTCATCAAACGCTTGATGAAGCCTGGGATGGGTTTCTTTTCGTTTGAAACGGCGTGGCGAACACTTCAAGGATATGAGGCCATGAACAGGATCAGGAAAGGACAGTTGCAAGGGGTAGTAAAAGGAGACGTGGTAGAGCAAGTTGCATTGGTCAACAAGCTCTTTGGAATGGCGGTCTAAACGAGAGTGCGAGGTGCCACTTCGCATTCATCTCGCATTCGCTCTGGTTTTTGCAACAGAACCGGCCTGGCTCTATCTCTACCGGGCCGTCGACTCCCAGGGAAATACTTTGGAGTTTCTCTTGAGTCCATCGCGAGATACTGAGGCCGTCACGCGCTTCTTTGAGAAAGCGCTGTACTCCACATCTGGTTCAGCTTCTCGTACCTGTTCAGCTCAGGAACAAGTCGCTGGGCCCATGGCGGCAACTGATTCTGACCTTATTCCACCGTCTCCTCGAGTGATCAACGTCGATAAGAATGCAGCCTATCCCAAAGCAATCGCTGACCTCAAAGCCAGAGGTGTCCTGCCTACACACGTGGAACTAAGACAGGTGAAGTACCTCAACAATCTGATCGAACAAGATCATCGGTTCATCAAGCGTCTCACGAAACCGGGGATGGGCTTCTTTTCCTTCGAGACGGCTTGGCGAACGCTGCAAGGTTTTGAGATGATGAATATGATCCGGAAAGGGCAAGTGCAAGGGGTGACAAAAGGTGACGTGAGAGGGCAGGTTGCACTGATCGCCGGACTCTTTGGAGTGGCTGCCTAAGCTGAACTACAAAGAGACTCCATGCTCAATTTGTTTTCTTCATATTTTTTGCAACACTACCAAGATTGGTGCCAATCTTCCAAAAACGCCAGGACATTTTGATACCGCTCGAAAAGTTTCTTTTAGAATAACCGTTCCTGTTCATCGGCTGGCTGGATATTTTTGCTTCGTTTCTGTTTGCGCCTGCGATCCTCGACGAGCTTTCGAATAGATGGTTCAGTGGGAAGCGTTTCTGGAAGCGGTTGCCTCGCCTCTTCAATGGTTTTTCGCACAAGACCACCCATGAAATAATGTGTATCTATTGCTCTGTCTTCCGTGTTAATGCCTTCGTCAATAAGCTTCCCTTCTGTAAGCATGTTTTTGAAGTCGATAGCAGAGAGTTCTCGACGGCCAGCACGATCCAAGTATTCTTCGTTCTCTGAAACTCCCTTTCTCTCTTTCAGCTCTTGCAAAGTCATTCGATATAAACCCAAATTTCCTGCATCCATAAAGATTCCAAATCGCTCAGAGTTAACCCCTGCATCTCTTGCAGCTTTTGCCAACGCTTTATAACTCTCAGAAACTTTTAATCGGGTCTCCAGGCGTTCTTCTTGTTCTTTTCTCAATTGGGTTAATTCGTCGCGTCTAGTTGCGACTGCAAAATATGCTTGAGCGGCCGCGATCTCAGGTTTACGTGGATCTCCATTTTGAGCTACAAGGTAACAGGCAAAGCGGCTGAGATTGTAATCTTTGAGATTGCGTTTTGCTCTTGAGCCGACCATAACCATTTTCGAGGAGGCTGGAAAATGGTTCTCGACCAGATTGCCTGTCTGTTCACAAGCAACAATCGCCCTTTGAATGGCAACTTCAAACCGTTCCCATCGGTTATAGCCTAAGAGTGGAGCTAAATCTCTTGCGCTCCAAAACTCGATACCATAGACGTTTGTCTGCTTGATCGACTCGAAATCTGGTGATTGTGTTTGCATCCGCTACTTCCCTCTCTTGCTGGAGCCCTGAGATGATATCAGTGTGGGCAAAGTTTGTGCTGTGGCCGAAACAACTACTGGCTGCTCCTCTATCACAATTGATGCAGCGTTGAGTTTTTGCCTGATCTGCTGTTCAGTTTTATAAGCGAAGGAACGTATAAACAGCACCTTCTACCCATTGATCAATTTTATCCTTCTCCGATGAGTCCATTTATCTCACTCCTCTTTTTCTGCCCTATATTCCTGAATGAGCACCATAGATTACGATCCCTAAGTCACTAATGCTTAGAGCTCGTCCTGATGCTTGGCTCAGGGCCTCAGAAATTGCATACGCTTTCACTTCTTGAACTGCCTCCCCTCTTTCGGCTCGCCGCACGGTAGTTTCATCCACTTGTGCTAGGCGTGCCAACTGGGCAATGGAGAGTCTTGCCTTCAGTCGATACTGTTTAAAGGTAGTGTTTGTCATAACGACCATATATACCTCTCTTCTATCAGTGAGTATAGCATGATATCGGTAATTAGTCTATCCCATAGTAAGATAGCTGATGATATTGTCAACTTGGCAGTGTGGTTGAACCGTGTGCTAAAATAACCTCATGAAAACGAACACCATTGCACCTGATTACAAAGGATACCGCTTCCCGCCAGAGAGTATCAGCCACACCGTGTGGCTCTCTTTTCGCTTTTCGCTCAGTTTTCGCGACGTCGAGGAGCTTCTCGCGCAACGAGGCATTGTTGTCACCTATGAAACGGTGCGGCAGTGGTGCCTCAAATTTGGCCAGACGTATGCCAATGAAGTGCGTCGTCGCCGTCCTCGCTGTGGTGATAGATGGCATATGGATGAGGTCTTTCTCATGATTCGAGGTCAAAGGCACTACCTTTGGCGGGCAGTGGATCAGGACGGCACTGTGCTGGATATTCTCGTTCAGAGCCGACGCAACCCGCAAAGCTGCGAAGAGATTTTTCCGCAAGCTCCTCAAAGGGCTCCAATACGTCCCGCGCGTGATTATTACCGATACGCTGAGGAGCTATGGAGCAGCGAAACGTGAGATCCTCCCTGGCGTGGAGCACTGGCAGCACAAAGGGCTGAACAATCGAGCGGAGAACTCTCATCAACCCACGCGGCTACGAGAGAAGAAAATGCGCAAATTCAAATCAGCCCGCGCAGGCACAACGCTTTCTCTCGGCCTTTGGACCCATCGCTGGGCATTTCCAACCGCGAAGACACCGCTTGTGTGCCAGGGAATACCGCGCCATTTTACAGGGCCGATTCTTGGAGTGGAACGAGATACCTGCAGTGAAACTCGTCGCATAACGATCAATCCCGCCCCATATTTCATTGTCTTCAGTCTCTTTCCTCTTTCTATCTCAGCAATATACTGCGTTCCTACGAACAAGTTGACAATATCGTTCCAAAAGATGAAGAAAGAAAATATATGAGCACTCACGCCATTACTCTACAATCACGTCACGCCCTAGGGAACGTTCCGTTTAGATCTTACTGAACGGATTCAGATTGAGGAGGTGGTCTCTGCCTAGAAAAGTGGCATATACTAAGAGTAGGACATAAAGGAAAGAGAGAGCCTTTCATAAAAAAAGATTCTCTCTTCCTCTTTCCCATTCTGTACGGTGCAGTGTGTTGTTAAAAAAGCATCCATTCACGAACACGAACATGCAAACCTCGACCACCGAGATACCATGTCAGAAAAACATCACAAATATGTTTTTCTGACATGACCGCGACGTTGCCCTTCATGCCCGCTTCCATAACTCTCCCCTAGAATCAGTGTCTCTCTGCTCTCTTGTAAGCATCTCTCGCTTTAGGCACATCACGAGGCCCAGGGCTGCAGGACGATTTTGCCGATGGTCTGTCGTGCATCCATGTGACGATGGACGTCCTCTGCCTGAGCAAGTGGAAGGACCTCGCCCACATCGAGTCTCAGACGGCCGTCACGAGCATACTCCAGGAGCGTCGCGAGACTCTCTCGCATCAGGTCTGGTTTCGCCGCGAAGAACTGGGTCAAGTAGAAGCCTGTAATGGACTGACATGGGTTGAGCAGTTGCTGTGGGTTTACGGCAACGGGTTGTCCACTGGCATTGCCGTAGACGACCAGACGCCCAAAAGGAGAAAGGCACGCAAAACTCTGCGTCAGAATGTCACCACCAACCATCTCCAGAATGACATCCACGCCATGTCCTCCATTGGCTTTGACCACTTGTTGCGCCCAATCCTGGTGTGTGTAATTGACACACACGTCGGCTCCCAGTTCGCGAGCAATGGCAAGCTTCTCGTCTGTACTCGCTGTCGCAATGACGCGACTCGCACCCAGAAGCTTGGCAAGTTGCACCGCCAGAGTGCCAACGCCTCCGCCTGCCGCATGCACAAGCACGCTCTCCCCTGGTTGAAGCCTTCCTGATATCTTGAGGTTCAGATACGCCGTCAAGCCTTGCACTTGAAGCGTGGCAACCGTGACGGGATCGATGCCCGATGGAAGGACAACAAGTCTGGCCGTTGAAGCCACAGGGAGCACGACGTACTGAGCATAGCCCCCACCATACGGCAACGTCGCAAGGACAATGGTTCCGGGCGAAAAGGTCGTGACTCCTTCACCGACCTCCTCAATGATTCCCACGATTTGCTGCCCTGGAAGAAAGGGCAGAGAGGTCGGTGCTGGATAGGAGCCGCGCCGTCGCATCGTATCGGCGAATTGGACGCCCGCTGCCTCGATGCGTACCAGAACCTCGCCCTGCTGAGGCTGTGGGATGGGAAGGTCTTCCACGCGAAGGACCTCTGGTCCACCATGTTCATAGAAACGAATAGCTTTCATCGTTCTTTCCTTTCCTGTTGGAAGGACTTCATGACAGAGTGAGTATGTCGCTCACTCTGTTCTCCGTGTATCGACCGAAGAGTCAGGCTCCTGCGTGTTTCCCACAACCTGCTTCATCGCGCCCTTCTAGGTTGCAAGAAGACCTTCCCAGTTGTCTGGCGGCTCTCGATGCGGCGGTGCGCCTCGGCCGCTTGCTCCAACGGAAACACCTCCTCAGCATGAACCTTGAGCGTCCCGCTTGCCGCGTTGCTGAACAAAACCCCATAGGCTTCCTGAAGGAGCTGGGGACGTCCGAGATACGCGCCGAGGTAGAAGCCGCTCTCTGACTGATTAGGCACAGTCAACTGCCACATGTCCACGATGCTGGACTCGCCGCTCGCGTTGCCGTAGTTGATCACGTGTCCAAATGGGGCCAGACACTCAAAGCTGCGTCGAAAGATGTCGCCGCCTACTGCGTCGAGGACAATATCTACCCCCGTCCCACCGCTCGCACGCTTGACCTGTTGCGGCCAGTCCGGGTCGGTGTAGTTCACTCCCGTATCGGCTCCCAGCGAGCGAGCGAGGTCAAGCTTCTCTTGGGTGCTAGCAGTGGCGATTACCTGCTCGGCACCCAGGATTTTTGCTAACTGCACCAGGAGGCTCCCCACACCACCGGCTGCCGAATGCACCAGGACACGTTTCCCAGCCTACACGTGGGCTGCTTCCTTGAGCAAGAGATATGCTGTGAGGCCCTGAACTTGCAGTGCTAGTGCTTGGTAATTGGAAAGACCGGGTGGGAGAGGAAAGACCATTCCGGCAGGCACGACGGTAAATTCGGCGTACCCACAGCCACTGATCACGGCCATCACGTTGCTGCCTACAGCAACCGTGGTGACTCCCTCGCCCACCGCCTCCACAGTCCCCGCGATCTCTCCACCAGGGAAAGCGGGGAGTGGAGTGGGTTGAAGGTAGGCATTGCGCCGCTGCATGATATCAGCGAAGTTCAGCCCGGCTGCTTCGACTCGCACCAGCACTTCACCTGGCCCTGCTTGAGGCACGGGTACCTCTTCGACTCGCAAAACCTCTGGCCCGCCAAATTCGTCATAGCGTATAATCTTCACGTGTACCTCTTTCATACTAATAGGTGTGGAATATTTGTCCGCCCAACGTTTCCTTGAAAACACAAGCATTCATCAGGCAAGCCTTTCTTTGGCTCAAAGAATTGTCGTGGGAGCAGGTCAGTCACGCCCAGCATCTCCAGATACGCGTCGCTGTCTCCCCTACGTCGTTGACCGCTTAGGGTGAGTGTCACGAAAGCTGAGAACACGTGCATCACCGACTTCCAATGGTGAATTACCCTTTGGCACTTTCAGGAAGTGGGTGTTCGCGATACCAGGCAAGCGTGTCCCGAATAGCCTCTCGGTGGGGAGTTGGCTGGAACGGTCCAAAGGTGTGTTGATACTGAGATGCATCGATGACAAAAGGAGCCTCATTCTGGTAGAGGATTTCTGCAAACTCACGCATCACTGGCATCTGAGGGGCCAGCGTCTCGATAGTCGCTCGGTCAAGGAGCTGGACGTTATATGCCATTCCAGCCTCGGCGTACACGAGTTCAAGAAATTGTTGCCCTGTGAGTGCTTCTGCAGCTGGGAGGTGCCACGCTTGCCCATTGGCCTCATCTCGCTCTCCAAGAGTAATAAACGCACGCGCGACATCGGGCAGGTAAGCGAACGTGTGTCGCTGATCAAGCCGACCGAACCATGGCGCGGGTTGACCAGAGAGAGCCGATGTGAAGACTGCCGGACTGAGTTTGCTTAACCCTCCAGGACCATAATAGTCAGAGAGACGCCCCAAGGTGACACGAAGCCTTCCCTGTGCATCAGCATTGAGGAGACGAGTAGCGGCCTCAGCACGGGCGCGGCCCTTGCGATCTGTAGTAGCATATGGCAACGCCTCGGTATAAGACCCCTCATGCGGCCCGTACATGTACACATTGTCAACCACAACCAGCTTGGCAGACGTGTCAGCCAATCCTGTAAGAAGAGCATCGATCATGCTCGGAATCTCTTCAGGCCAACGGGTATAGTCCGGTTGAACAGCGTAGTAGACGACAGCAGAGTCAGCAGTGGCGGCACGGACAGCAGCAGGGCTGGTGAGATCCGCTGCAACGACTTCAATAGGTGCAGACACATCATTCGACCTGCCAGAGCGACTAACGGCACGCACTCGATATCCGCGTTGAACAAGCTCGCGAACAAGTGCGCTACCGACACCACCAGTACTGCCAAGGACCGTATGAAGACTACCAGAAGAAGATGTAGGAAGAGTGCTCATGAAAAACCTCCTGAATGTCCCTTCGTGCGAGTGCCACTCGCACGAAGGAAAATGGTACCAAAGGTGTGTGATGTGTGCTAGACGCTCTTTACTCCCGAAGACAGCGTGAGCAGGTCAGTTACGCCCAGCATCTCCAGATAGGCTTGTATCGCTGTCTCCCCTGCATCATTAACTCCTTGAGGTGCGTGCCGTTGATTTTCAAGTGCGACGAGCGTTCGTAGTGGACGCGTCCCTGCTGGTTGAGCAATCAATGTTGCAACGGCGTCCGCGACTTCTTGAGGATTGGGTGGCGTCGTCGTCATGATATCGGCTAAGAAGCGTGGCACAAACTCACTCATCACCGTTGCATAAGGTGCGACCCGTTCCGCATCTTCTGGTGCGAAACGGTTGGCAGAAAGGTTCGTGGGATAGGTGCTTGGTTCCACGATCACCGCATCTATTCCCAATGCCGCTAACTCATAGCGATACGACTCGGTAAGACCTTCCAGAGCGAACTTCGTGGCTCCATACAACCCGACAAACGGGAAGGCAAGGCGACCAACGACGGAGCCGATCTGAAGAAGCAATCCGTTCCCTTGCGCTCGCATGTGTGGAAGGGCAGCACGGTTGACGCGGATGACTCCGAAGACATTGGTCTCGAATTGCTGTTGTACCTGTTCGAGCGTAAACGCTTCGAGTGGACCACTATAGGAGACGCCAGCGTTATTGACCACGACATCAAGACGACCTGTCGTGTGTACGACGTGTTCAACGGCTTTGTTGACGGAGGTATCGTCGGTGACATCGAGTTCGACAACTTGTAATGCAAAGTGTTCGTTCTCAGCAAGGGCGTGCAATTCATTCGTTGCGTCTGTGTTTCTACTCGTACTGGCACGAATGCCGGCGAACACGCGATGACCTTGACGCGCCAGGGTTTCGACGGTGAGGCGCCCGAAGCCACTCGCGCTGCCTGTGACAAGGATCGTTTGGCTCATAGGAAAAATGCTCCTTAGAAATACTCGTTTCTTGGAAGAAACAGACATTCATTGCGAGCATATGCTCGCAATGAGACAAAAAAGCGATACGCCATTTCTCTTTAATTGAGGGTATATGCTCGCAATGAGACAAAATTTTAGCTGCTCACCGCTTCAACTTCAGCGAGCAGGGAGGTGAGTAGCTTAAGACGCTCCTGCTTCAGCGTTACCGAGACTTCTGTCTGCGCTCGCTCCCACAAAGGAAGAGCAAGGGCAAAGGCTTCTTTCCCGGTACTCGTCACCTGCACAGCTTTCTCACGCCGATCCTCTCCTAGAGCGAACGAAACAAACCCACTTCGAGCAAGTACTTGAAGGTTTTTGCCCGTCGTCGTGCGGTCCAGGTCAACCAGGTGAGCAAGCTCTGTGATACTCAGTGAGCCGTGAAGCAGGAGTTCGCGCAACAAGGAGAATTGCGTAATCTTGAGTCCACTAGGGGCAAGAATGCCATCATAGAACTCAGTAAGAGAATGTGCTGCACGTCGCATATTCGTACAAGTGCATGGACTTATCGCTTTCATAATGTGAGTATATACTCTTAATTTCACTGTGTCAAGGGGAAATGGATGGAATGGTCTCCTGCTACAGAGCGAAAACGTTCCTCAGAAAAGTGTTTCTGCCCACATGGGAAGCATGAACAGACCTCTTTTACCCTTCCTGTCAACTCCGAGCACCTTTCCCTATCTCACATTCCGACATTTTCCCCAACCTCTTCATCCTGCTCAGGAGAGCCTTCATGAGGGAAAATGTCGGTTTCTCATTTGTCCATTCCTCTATACATGAGTCCCCTCGATATGTGCTAATCCCCATTGGATGATCACTTCTAAAACGGGTCCAAGTGAGCGACCACGTTCGGTCAACTCATAGCTCATTCTATGAGGATGAGAACCATAGGGTTCTTTGGTGATAAGTTCAAGTTGCTCAAGCCGCTTGAGACGATCCGCAAGAATGTTGGTAGAAATGTGTTCGTCCGACTGCAAAAATTCTTCAAAGCGCTGCTTGCCCGCAAAGTACAGATCACGAATAACCAGCAACGTTCAACGGTCACCGATTTCGTCGAGCGTGTTCGCAATGGGGCAAGCAGAACGTTTCTCATCCATTTTATTTTCCTCTCTAAGCATTTCTTCCTCTCTTGACTTGCAACTTAAAAGTGATTATACTCTATTGTAGTTGATTTGCAAAATGCAAGTCAAAAAGAAGCTATTTCACTATGAAAGGCATTTCCCTATGACGACACAGAACATTCAAGAATTGTTTGATCGAGAGGCTATCAAAGAAGTTCGCGCTCGATTTGCTCAAGCCTTAGATTTTAGGGCAACCGTGCTCTCCTGGAACCCTCGCCTCAACATTTTGCAGCTTAATGCGGGTATATACCCGCATTAAGCTGCAAAATGTTGATGTCTTTCGTCAGTCTTATGAAGTGCTTTCATAGAATTTCATGAATCCATGAAAAAAGGAAAGGATATTACACCATGAACGCTCGTACAATGAAGGCTGTTCGCATCCACGAATACGGAGGGCCGGAGGTTGTTGTATACGAAGATGCTCCACGCCCGCAAGAAATTGCCTCCGACGAGGTCCTGATTCGCGTTTCGGCGGCGGGAGTCAATCCAATTGACTATCAGATTCGGAATGGGCTTGTCCGCCAATTTTTTGAAATTCCCTTTCCCTACATACTTGGTCGAGAGGTTGCAGGTGTCATCGAGCAGGTCGGTACGCAGGTGAACACGTTTCATGTTGGTGAGGAGGTGTTTGCCCTGCTTACATTTCAAGCCAGTGGCTTTGCCGAGTATGTATCAGTCAAGGCATCACGGGTTGCCGTCAAACCCACGAGCCTTGATTTTGTGTATGCGAGTGCGGTTCCGTTAACCTCTCTCACGGCGTGGCAGGCTCTTTTCGAGCATGGGAAACTCACCACGGGTCAACGTGTGCTGATCCACGCCGCATCAGGTGGCGTTGGACTGTTTGCCGTGCAATTTGCTCATGCCGCTGGTGCTACTGTGCTAGCAACCACCTCTGGGCGTAACCTTTCCTATGTGCAAGAATTGGGTGCCGATCAAGTGATTGATTATACCACGACGCATTTTGAAGAGGTCGCACATGATGTGGATGTGGTCCTCGAACCATTGGGTGGGGACGTGCAAGCTCGTTCCTGGCAAACCTTGCGTCCTGGTGGAATTCTTGTTTCCATTATTCAACCCCCTTCGGAGATCGAGGCCAAAAAGCATAACGTCAGCACAGCCTTCTTTTCAGTACGTCCTGATGGTTCTCAGTTAGCGGAAGTAGCCAGTAAGATTGATCGAGGGGAAATCAAAGTGGTATTGGAAAATGTGTTTGAACTCCGCGAGGCCAGAGCAGCCTTGCAGCTCAGTGAAGCGGGACATGTGCGAGGGAAAGTCGCTTTACGCATCTGGTAAGAGTGTTTGCTCACAGAAAAACTTTGGACTGCGATTTTCGCAATGGAGGCGCGATGCGTGAGCACGCCGCCCACTCCACCTTTGACGTGTACAAGGTAGAACGGAGCGTTCCCATAGGGACGCTCTCACATCTCTATAAGGAGAGAAAACATCATGAGTCAGTTTACGGGAAAGGTTGCCCTCGTCACCGGAGGAGGGTCAGGAATTGGTCGTGCAGTAGCACGTGCGTTTGCGAAAGAAGGGGCCAAGGTCGTGGTTGCAGGACGGCGGGTCGCCGAGGGCGAAGAGACAACGTACCTGATTTAGAACGAGGGAGGAGAGGCCCTCTTTGTGCAGACCGACGTCTCGAACGCTCACGACGTTGAGCACTTGATCGCAACAAGTGTGAAGACGTATGGACGTCTGGATTATGCCTGTAATAATGCTGGGATTGAGGGGGCACTTGGCCCGATCTCGAGTCTCTCCGAAGAGGCGTGGGATAGGACGACCGATATCAATCTGAAAGGCATTTGGCTCTCCATGAAAGAGGGGGTTCCCATGATGCTTGAGCACAACGGAGGGGATGCGTCAGAATTGAGAACAAGACTCCAAGCAGCGTTCCTCCAAAGTGTGATAGACTGATCATCACACGAACGTTGTGAGAAGGAGTATCCCATGAACTGCCTGTACTGCATGTCTGCGACCACGAAAGAACAGCGCAAGAATACCTCGCTGGGCGACCGAACGTTCCGTTGCCAAGGGTGCCACCACACCTTCAATGAGCGGACCGGAACCCTTTTTACCTTTCTGGAATATCCCAGCGATAGTGTGCTTCTCGTTGTTCTCTGGCGGCTGCGGTACACATTGAGCTTGCGTGATAGCGCCGAGATGTTCTTGGAGCGCGGTTGGGTGTTTACTCATGAGGCAGTTCGGGACTGGGAGGCTCGTTTTGCGCCCTTATTGGCGGAGCAGTTACGAACGAAACGCCATGGCCACGCGAGGCGGTCCTGGTACGTCGATGAAACCTCCGTCAAAGTGCATGGGAAATGGTGTTACCTCTCCCGTGCCATTGATGCTGATGGCAACCTGGTGGATTCGCGCCTGAGCGAGAAACGCGATATGGAGGCAGACAAGCGTTTTTTCACGCAGGCTCTCGCTGTTGTCGGTCATGCCCCGGAACGAGGAACGACCGATGGGCATGACTCGTATCCACGGGCCATCCGCGAGATGCTCGGCAGTCACGTCATCCACCGCTGCAATCCATACCTCAATAATCGGCTGGAACAAGATCACCGGGGTAGTAAGCAGCGCTCTTATCCTATGTGTGGTTTCGGACGTTTCGCGTCGGCAGCTCGTTTTTGCCGAGCTTTTGATGAGTTGCGCCAGTTCTTCCGCTTCCGTCCCACCATGAACCAGGCGGTGCCTCTTGCCCAACAACGCGAGTTGTTTCGCCAACGATTGGCGGCTCTACAAGCTTTGGTGCAGGTATCCTAACAGACAGAGGTTTAGGTGAGAAGTTGCCAACACGTTGTGTTGATTTCCTGTGTTCTCAGTTCTGACACATCCAAAATAAGTAGAGAGAAGCTAGCAGCAGCTAGATACTCAAATTGCCTGATAGGAAGGCTAAGAGAAGAGGAGATACGATGACACAACAAGGATCGACTCAGATCGATGGGATGCCGAACGTCACCATTGCGAACATCCGCTTCGAGCACCACCATAATGCGCTTGGGGTAGGCGAGGCCCGGCCCCGGCTGTCCTGGATTGTCACGACCTCAGTCGCAGAATGGTGTCAGGCTGGCTACGAGATTGAAGCCTACGAGCTGTCAGGTCAACTCCGTGACCGGACGGGTCGGGTCGAGTCCAACTCCTCGGTGCTCGTGTCCTGGCCGTTCGCGCAGCTCTCGTCCCGTGAGGCACTCGCGGTTCGGGTTCGGGTCTGGGGTGTCGACGGGCAGCTATCAGCGTGGAGCGTGCCCTCTCTTATTGAGGCGGGACTGCTCCGTGTCGACGACTGGGCTGCACAGTTCGTCACACCTGACTGGGAAGAGGACACTTCCCGGCCGCAGCCCTGTTCGCTGCTACGCCGCGAGTTCAAGGTTCACGCGGGCGTGACAAGGGCGCGCCTGTACGTGACGGCTTTAGGCGTCTACGAGGCACAGCTCAATGGTGCCAACATCGGTGATCACGTCCTGGATCCGGGATGGACCAGTTACAACCACCGTCTGTGTTATCAGACGTTCGATGTGACGAGCCTGCTTCACGAAGGCCGCAACGCTATCGGAGCTATACTGGGTGATGGCTGGTATCGGGGACGGCTCGGCTTCCATGGTGGGCGTCGCAACATCTACGGCGACCGACTTGCGCTGCTGGCCCAGCTCGAAATCGATTACGCGGACGGCACGTCTGTATGGATCATCACTGATGACATCTGGCACGCCACGAGGGGACCCATCCTGGTCAGCGATCTCTATGATGGGGAGACCTACGACGCCCGTCTGGAGCAGGCTGGCTGGTCGGCACCGGGCTATGATGATCACGGCTGGGTTGGGGTACGACGGCTCGACAGAGACCTCACTACACTCGTCGCACCGCTCGGTCCACCAGTGCGCCGCATTGAACTGGTTGCCCCAATTGCTATCACCACGGCTCCCTCGGGCCGCACAATTGTTGACTTCGGACAGAACCTCGTTGGTCGACTCCGTCTGACTGTTCGCGGAGAGGCGGGGCAGACGGTGATCCTGCGCCACGCTGAGGTGATCGAGAACGGCGAGTTAAGCACGCGGCCGCTGCGAACCGCACAGGCCACAGATCGCTACACATTGCGTGGCAATGATGTGGAGACCTGGGAGCCGCGCTTCACCTTCCACGGCTTTCGCTATGCCGAGGTGGAGGGCTGGCCTGGCGAACTCGAGTCCGACGATCTCCGTGCCGTGGTCTGCCACTCTGCCATGGAGCGCACCGGCTGGTTTGAATGCTCGGACCTATTGATCAACCGACTACACGAGAATGTAGTGTGGAGCATGCGCGGCAACTTTCTTAGCATCCCGACCGATTGCCCGCAGCGTGATGAGCGACTAGGCTGGACCGGCGACATCCAGGTGTTCGCGCCTACGGCTTGTTTTCTCTACGACTGCGCGGGCTTCCTCGCCTCGTGGCTGGCGGATTTGACCGCCGAACAGGTCGCTGCGGAAGGCGTCGTCCCTTTCGTTGTTCCCAACATCTTGTCCATGCCCCCCATCCCGGCGGCCGCGTGGGGCGACGCTGCGGTGATCATCCCATGGGTGCTCTACCAGCGCTACGGCGACATAGGCGTGTTGGCTACGCAGTTCGAGAGCATGCGTGCCTGGGTCGATCTTGTTGCTAGCCGCGCTGGTGAGGGACACCTGTGGGACAAGGGCTTCCAGTTCGGTGATTGGCTCGACCCGAGTGCTCCTCCAGACAAGCCGGGAGATGCGCGCACCGACCCGCACGTAGTCGCCACTGCTTCCTTCGCCCATTCGACCGAGCTACTCGGACAGGTCGCAGGTGTCCTTGGCCGAACGGAGGAGGAAGCTCACTACCTGCAACTAGCCTCCCAGGTCCGTGACGCCTTCCGCGCCGAGTACGTCACGCCTGCCGGACGCGTGCTCAGCGACTCTGAAACCGCATATGCACTTGCCTTACAGTTTGGTCTGCTGCGTAACGCCGAGCAGCGTCGGCATGCAGGCGAACGGCTGGCTGCACTCGTGCGCGAAAGTGGTTACCGCATCAGCACTGGCTTCGTGGGAACACCGTTGATATGTGATGCTCTGTGTAGTGTTGGGGAAGTTGACGCAGCTTTCCACCTGCTCACGCAGCGCGAATGCCCGTCATGGCTGTATCCTGTCTCGATGGGAGCTACCACGATCTGGGAGCGCTGGGACAGCCTGCGCCCGGATGGCTCGGTCAATCCAGGCGAGATGACGTCGTTCAACCACTACGCCCTGGGAGCCATCGCCGACTGGCTGCATCGTATGGTGGCTGGTTTTGCGCCTGCCGTGTCGGGGCATCGCCACCTCAATGTCCGGCCACACCCAGGTGGCGGTCTCACCTACGCCCGCGCACGACACCGCACGCCCTACGGAATGGCCGAGTCCGCGTGGGAGATCAAGGCGGAACAGATTGAGGTCGTGGCCGTGGTCCCACCTAATATGACAGCCAGTGTGACCCTTCCTGGAGGCAACGCGCCATCTATTGAGGTTGGCTCTGGAACGCATCGCTGGTCGTATCCGTACCACGCACGTTAAGCGTACCCGTCATCTATGCTCGCTCGACAGCACGATCAACGAACTCATTAGATGAGATGATACATATTAGACGAATACCACTGAGAGAGAAGAGGAGATCCTCTATGAACGACAATTGGTACTGGGCGTACCAATGCCTCCACTTCATTTCGTCACTTTCTTTACAACACGGCTCGCGACCTTACCTGAAGGTTGCACGATATGCTGTCGGAGTCAGGTGAAAAACAGTATGGAATGCTCGCGAAAACTGTGCCATGTCACGAAAACCAATCTGATGAGCGATGGTTGTCACTGACAATGGAGTTGTACGTAAGAGTGTTTGCGCCCGCTCCAGGCGCAAGCGGCGTATATATGCAGCAGGTGAGATGCCCACTTCAGATGAGAAGAGTTCGGTAAAGCGACTTGGTGAGAGAAACATAAGGGCAGCTAATTGTGGGACAGTTAATGGCTCGTAAAAGCGTTCCTCGCATAGCTGCAGAATAGTGGCTAAACCTATGCCATGTGGCACTCTGGATTTTGGGGATGCTTCAGACGCGTATGTATAAGAGACAGGGTGTGCTGCATGCCACCGCGCCACATGGACGAGCATACGAAAAAATTGACTGCGTGTCAGAAGCGTAGCTTCGCGTGACTGCACCATAAATTCAGCACATATTTCTGCAACCATTTCCTCAACAATATAATAACACTCTGGTGATACATGAAGGCGATAGTCACGCAAATATTGTATGTGAGCAGAATCATTCATAAGCGATTCCCTGAAAAGTTGCTCTGTAGGGAGTAACAGACGCCAAAAACCTGACAGAGATTGCAATGCAGCCAGTTCATCACGCGAGAACAACCGAGGTTGAAAGTAAAATGCGTCTACGCTCAGATCGTGGTAGTCTTGATAGGCATGTATGGAGCCGGGAGAAAGGATATAGATATCGCCCCGTGTGATGACGCATGGGTGATCGTTAATGATGTGAATGCCTTGACCACCTTGTATTACATAGAACGCGTAAAAATCCTCGTGTCTATGGGGACCTGTATCTAGTCCATCTTCATAAAATTCATGTATAATATGTAAGGGAAGTGATTGATGCTGAGACATCTGGATGAAAGAGCAATGATTAATCTCCTGACTTACTGGTCTTTCTTGCCAAGAGTAATGCATATTGTACGACATCAAGCAATCTCACTTTCGGTGAAAATGTCATTTCTCTCCACGAAATTGACAAGCAACTTTTCCCTTGTTCGCTTATCCTTGATTATATACTAAGTTCTCTTATAAGAGTGGAGGAAGGTAATGACACAAACAACGTTGGAAGGCTACAAACCATTTATCGAGTCAGACCTCAAAAGTGATGCTGCACACTTGCGTGCAATCATGGACGAACATGGCTATCTGTTCTTTCGTGGATTAATTCCCGCACAGGAAATACTTTCTGTACGTCGGGATGTGCTAGAACTCCTACGTGATGCGGGTTGGCTCGATCTCGCTTACGATTTGATGGATGGTATTGCGGCTCCTGGGATACAGCCAAAAACCGAAGGCCAACCCGAATATACTGCTGTCTATCGTAAGGTGCTCAACTTGCCGAGCTTTCACAATTTTCCCACCTTATCTACATTGATGGATGTTGCACAACGGCTTTTGGATAGTGAAGTCCTGGTGCATCCGCGCCGTATTGGTCGCATTACATTCCCTGGTTCCGCAGCTTTGGCGACTCCACCGCATCAAGACTACTTCTACATTCGTGGTGCGGTGGAAACCTATTCATGCTGGGTTCCATTAGGAGATTGTCCAATGACATTAGGAGGTTTAGCTGTTTGGCCTGGTTCACATCGCTTTGGTTTTATCGAACACAGTGAGAAACATCAAGGGGCGGTTGGTGGACGTGGCGTACCTGTTGATGAGACGCAAGCTGAATGGCATACTGCCGATTTTGGTCTAGGTGATGCCTTGTACTTCCGTTCGTACACTATTCACAAAGCGTTACCCAATCTGTCGCCGAAGAGGTTGCGTCTCTCTACCGACAATCGCTATCAGTTCAGTAAGGATGCTATTGACCCCGCCGCGTTGAAACCTCATTTTTCAGAAAACTAGGGCTATGTAGGAGCGTGGCAACATTCTTCGTTGCCACGCTCCGGCTGTGTTGCAAGAAAAAAGCTGATCTGCCAGAGTGAGAGAACGCAAGCTTTGTCATCTCTGTTCTTATCTGTTCTTAGCGAGCACGCATACGTTGAGCATACTCCCGAGGCGTGCAACCTATCTGACGCTTAAATAGGCGCGAGAAATAGCTACGGCTGTATCCAAGCACTACTCCCACTTCTTTGACAGGCATGCGTGTGTATGCGAGATACTGCTTAGCCCGCTCCAGGCGCAGTTCAATGAGATATTCGCAGGGAGAGCATCCTACCTGCTCGCTAAAGAGCATAGAGAAATAGGCTGGTGTGAGGGCTACAGCCTGTGATACCTCGGCAACTCCTATTGGATTCTCCAGGTTCTCGCGCATGAAAGAGATAGCTTGGCGTGTAATCTCTTTCCAATACTTGTGCTGTGCACAGGTGGACTGATGATCAGCGATCTCCCGGTCAAGCGATGTTGCGCGCATCGGCAGGTTTGCTAGTGCCTGTGCCACCGCTCCAAGAAGCTGGGCGACACCATCAAGTTGGTCCATCGTTAAATGAGGTGTATGCTCGACTGCCATCTGATACGAAGACCAGGAGAGAGCGTAGCCTTGTGCATAGCAGCGGTGTACCTGCCAGTCGAAGGCATCTTTCACGATGGCGAACTCGCTGACAATCTCGCCAAGAACCCGATTTTCTCGTACAATCGGAGCTACAGCACATGCTAGCAATCCGTAATAAGCGAGACGTACAAATGGTTCGCTCGGCTCATGAGAACGCTCCTGCATAGTAGTCGTTTCCAGGCGTTGCCAGTCCTGCCAGTTCATAGCATTGTTAAGGAAAGACCACAGGTTAGAGTTTTCCTTGTTAGCTTGTGGCATATCCTGCTGGAAGATTACCATAACCTCTTCATCAAGGTAGTATTCCAGCAAGGGTAGTGTCACCACTAGCCCAGTGGCCTTCGTCACGGCATGCAACATACCTCGGATCATTTCTGGCGTCACTACAGTGGGACGATACAGCATCTCGAAAATCCTCCCTGATTATTCAAGCCCATTATGAAGTGAGATTTTCCTCAATGAAGGCAAAAAGCTATCTGTATAGCTTTTAGTGCGCGACTATTTCTGCGACTGAAAGGAAGAGATCACCAGTCAGTTCCTGGCCTGTCTGTAACTCTAATGGATCGGTAATGACATGCTTCTTCCCGGTATAAGTCGTACTGGCATCCATGTAGATGACTACATGGGCAACACGTGGATCATCAGTGAAGTTTGGCGTCGCCATATGAGCTGTACGCGCATGATGAAACGTACAATCACCTGCCCTTAATGGGATTGTGACGCGCTGCATCCATACCAGATCGGGGCACATTCTCATTAAATCACCGGCGTCAGAGAGATCCTGGCTGGTGAGTTCAGTCTTTGTTTGTGAACCAGGAATAAAGGTCATACACCCTCTTTCGACCGGCACATCGACCAGGGCGATCCATGCACTCAGCGCATAAGTCGAGTTGGCATGGGGCCAGTAGGGCTGATCCTGATGAAACTCGGTAGGTGCATTGTTGTGCGGTTGCTTGATGAGAATCTGATCATGCCAGATGCGTAAGGGAACCCCTGACAATTTTTGTGCGACTGCAGCCACATTAGGATGGAGAGTGAGCCGACGCAATGTTGCATCTTCGCACCAGACATTGACCAGTTGTGTGAAGATGTTGTTGTGACGCGAGTAATTCGCGATTCGTTTCTGAACCTCCAACGCAGCCTCGTGGAATTGCGTCACTTCCCCTGGCGCAATAATACCGCGGATAGAGACGAAGCCTTGTCTTCGATACATCTCAATAGTTTCTGCGGAAAGGTTTTCTGCAGTTGTTGTGTAGACAGATGTTGTCATATGAAAACTCCTTCGTTCCTGATAGCTGGCCTTTTTTTGAGAAAGCTGTGCAAGCAATCTAGACAGCGGTAGTGCTGCTTTTACGCTGATCGATTGAATCTTTTCGTATGCCTCATTGTCTGAAGTATACTGACTTACTGCGAGAAAGTGTTAGTCAAAAAGCATCCATTCCTTTGCTATTATTGACATAGTGCATCAGCATCGACCATATTCCCTTTATTAAGGCCTTTGTACGATAAGAGATATTGCACTATTACTATGTGCCTTGAAGATCAAAGGAGAGCGGCACGATGAGTAATCAAAGAAGGCCCCGGGCATTGCTCTGGCAACGCCTTTACGGCGATGATGCTGTGCCTATCGTAGCGCAACGCGTTTCCTCGATGAATGGAGACTTTGAGCCTCACTCGCATGATTTTGTTGAGGTCGTCCTGGTCCTCTCAGGACATGGTAACCATGTATCACTCAATGGAGAGCGCTTACTTGTCCCAAATGACGTGATTATGCTTCGTCCTGATGCTTGGCATGTCTATCGTGCCTGCCAGCAACTCGAAGTCTACAATTGCTGTTTTAGTTATAAATTACTGCAAAATGAGCTTGCCTGGGTGAGCGAAGAGGAGCAGTTCCAACAATTCTTTGGGACAGATGTGACTAATGTCGAGCAGCAGAGCATCCGTTTTTTTCATCTGGCCCAGCCAGTATCTACTGTATGTTTGAGTTATCTAGATGCGATTCACGCTATAAAACAGACGAAGAGTGTTTTGCAGAAGGCAATTGTTCTTGGACATCTACTCCTTTTCCTGGCCCAGCTTGCTCAATATACGAGCGAATACGATGGAGCTTGTGAGTCTTCTTCCGAATGGAAACGGGTGCTTCCAATGGCCGTTTTTTCTGCAAAGAAGATGCTTGATGAGCAACTTGTCTATCCCTGGAAACTGGAGACATTGTCTAAACATCTGCAGATTGATCGCTCCTATCTAGTAAGATTGTTTACGACACACATTGGGATATCGCCCATGGCCTATCTCGCGCGCCGCCGTGCCGAACAAGCGGCACGCTTGCTCATCTCCACAGACCTTTCCATCGCAAGCATCGGCGCAGCAGTAGGCTGGCCCGAACCGCGACATTTTGCACGTTGCTTCAAGGCTCAAACAGGAGTAAGCGCATCAGCATACCGGGCACGCTTCTTTGCACTTATGATACAGCCCGATCAGACACACCGAGTCGTTTCTGATAAGAGCAAGCGGCCATAAAAGATCACCCAATAGCGTAAATAAGAGCAACAATGACCTAAAAAAAGGGCACATTTTGATCTTGCTAGGAAGGTATACTTACGAAAGGTAACGCAACCCCATTGCTTAGAATCGAAAGATAAAACAGCTCTTTTTAGTTGAGTTTTCAGGAGAAGGAATATGGCTCGTCGTTCACTGAATGAACGCCTCAATTCTCTCACTCGTCGCCAGGCTATCAAGACGATAGGTCTGGGAGCCACTGCCTTTGCACTTGCCGGTTGTGATGTCACAGTTGGTGCTCCCCCGGGAGGTCTTTCCTCTCTAGGGAAAGACCCTGCCCCAGGACGGAAGGCTGTCATCGAAATTTATAGTGTCTTTGGTTCTACTGGCGCAGTTGGCTGGAACAAACTTGCGACACGATACGAGCAAGCTCAACCGGATATCGGTGTAAGGATTACCTATGCACCTGGTGCGGGAGGCGGGGGTGACGACAACCCAAAGCTCTTTACCGCCATCGCGGGAAATACTCCCCCGGATCTCGCCAACCTGACCCCTTTTAGTACGCCGCAGTGGGCCGAACTAGGCATTATGACCGATCTTACCCCCTATTTGCAGCGCGACGGGATAGGTGCCGACGCTTTCTTCCCCATAGCCTGGCATGATATGAACTACAAAGGACGTGTCTGGCAGGTGCAGTGGGACGCCGACCCCAACTTTCCGTTGTTCTGGAACAAGGATCTGTTTCAGAAGTCGGGGCTTGATCCCAATCGCCCCCCACAGACTATGGATGAGGTAGACGAGTACTCACAAAAGATTAACAAGAGCAAGGGAGGAAATGTTACCCAGATCGGCATGATTCCATGGAACGCCTATGGCTTCAGCAACTCGATATTCACCTGGGGCTGGGCCTTTGGCGGCGAATTCGTCGATCCCAATGGAGATGCAGTCACTCCCGACAATGAGTATGTAGTCAAAGCCCTGGAGTGGATGGTTAAGTATGCTAAGTCAGTAGGTGGTGCGGACAAGGTGAACGTCAGTCCACCGAATTTGCAATTGCCACCATTCGGGACTGGTAATGTGGGCATGGCTCCGCTGGTCGCACCCAACGCACGTGATGTCAAGGCATCTGCCCCTAATCTACATATGGGAGCAGGTTTGTTGCCATATCAGGGACCAGGTGCAGCCAGGCCGGGAACTGGAGCGTGGTTTGGTGGCTGGGGACTGTTCATTCCAAAGGGGGCGAGATACCCTGACGAAGCGTGGGAGTTTCTCAAGTGGGTCGCGACCAGCCCCACGGGTACGCTGGCACAATGGGAAACTGTTGGCTATCCTCCCGCCTGTAAAGTCACTCCCGTGTTCGATCTTATGAAGAAAGATCCTGTGATGGGCCCATACTACAACGTACTGGTCACAGCGCAGCATTCCCGGCCTGCTATCCCTGTGGGCGCTTTTTACGCCTCACAGTTTGAGCAAGTAATCTCGGACGCCATCTATGGTAAATTAACACCTCTGCAAGCACTTAGAACAGTCAAGGAGAGTACGACAAAGGAGTGGGACCGCTTCAAGCGTGAGGTGGCTTCGTAACCTGCAGTCCCTTGTATTGTATCTCTGGCATTTCAGGTGAATCTTTCTCATCTCCGAGATCTTATCAACGAAGGAGAATTCTAATGACCGTAGCAATCCGCAAGCAGTCCAGTGGTCATGTAGTACAGCGGCGGGACCCTCAGGCACGACGCAACTTTCTCTGGGGGCTGTTCTTTACCTCGCCGGCCATCATTGGTCTACTCTGGTTCACTGCCTATCCACTGCTTGCGTCCCTTTACTACAGTTTTACTTCGTACTCGATGTTTGGAGCCATCAAGTGGATTGGCCTGGTCAACTTCACCGATCTATTTAACGATAGCAACTGGTGGTTGTCGCTCTATAACACCTTCTATCTGCTTATCTTTACCGTCCCCCTAGGTATCCTCGTCGCCCTTGGGCTGGCGCTTCTCCTCAACATCAAGGTACGCGGCATAACCGTTTACCGCACAATTTTCTATTTGCCAAGTATCATACCAATTGTCGCAGCAGCCGTCGTCTGGCAGTACGTGCTCAATCCTCAGTTTGGCATTTTGAATAACCTATTGAGCGCCGTTGGGATAAATGGTCCTGGCTGGCTCAATAGCCCCGATTGGGCAAAAGCGGCCCTGATCCTTATCAGCCTGTGGGGCGTTGGCAATCTTATGATCATTATGCTAGCAGGCCTACAAGATGTTCCGCAGGACCTCTACGATGCCTCCAGGGTTGATGGTGCTGGCACCTTGACTCGATTCCGAAACGTGACTTTACCCTTTCTGAGTCCACACCTACTATTCGCGCTGGTGACCGGCCTCATTGCAGCCTTCCAATACTTCGCGCCCGCTTACGTCTTGACCAATGGTGAGGGCACTCCTGCAGGCTCTACACTCATCTCTAGCCTCTACCTCTACCAGAACGCGTTCCGCTTCTTCAAGGTAGGCTATGCCAGTGCTATGGCGTGGGTTCTGTTTATCATTGTCGTTGTGTTTACCGTGCTGGTCTTCCATTTCGTCGGCAGGCGTATTTACTATGGAGGCGCATAATCATGGCACAGAGCATTTCTCTTCCAGAGCGGAGTAAAGAAAAGGCACCTGCAAAGGCACGTCAAGACACTGATGAGCGGAAACTTAGTAGGAATCAGCGAGTAGTAACGCATATCGTACTCATCATCTTGAGCTTAATCTTTATCCTGCCGTTTTTCTGGATGTTCACCGGCTCCATTAAGACTGAGGTCGATTTAAACGCGCTGCCTGTCGTCTGGTGGCCTCAGACTATCAATCTGGGGAACTACGTTTACGGATTGCAGGCATTGCCATTCCTCCTCTACATCTTTAATACTCTGGTCATTTGTTTCTTCTCAATGGTTGGAGCAGCTCTTTCCAGTTCGTTTGTGGCTTATGGCGTTTCGCGCATTGACTGGCCACTCCGCATGCCGCTGTTCGTGATCATCCTTGGAACAACGATGGTTCCCTTTTACGTCACGGTGATTCCATTGTTTACCCTGTTTCGCAGTATGGGCTGGGTGAACACGTATCTACCGCTGATCGTGCCCACATTTTTTGGAGTACCTTTCTATGTCTTCCTGCTCAGGCAGTTCTTTTTAACCATCCCCAGGGATCTTTCAGACGCGGCGAGGATCGATGGTGCCAATGAGCTATCGATCTTCTTCCGTATCATCCTACCTCTGGCCAAACCAGCGCTAGCAGCAGTAGCACTCTTCCAGTTCCTGAACTCCTGGAGCGACTTCCTGGGTCCGTTGATCTACCTCAGCAACCAGAGCAGGTACACTGTATCGCTCGGACTATCATTCTTTCAAGGTCAATATAGCACGGAATATGGACCAATGATGGCGGTGAGCGTGATACTGGTGGTACCTGTTATAATTTTGTTCTTCTTTGCCCAGCGTACCTTCATTCAGGGTATTACGCTTACAGGCGTGAAGGGCTAGGAGTATGGGCGAGGCATAATGAGCAAGCATGTCTGTAGTACTTCCCATCATGTCTCTGTTGCAAAGAATTTTTCGACTATCAAGCGAGGATGAGCAGATGAGACTTGGCTGTAACACTGTCCTATTTACAACACAAGGTTTGCAAGGAGCCCTAGAGCGAGTTACATGGTGCGGGTTCGCAGAAGTAGAACTGGCGGCCATACCAGGGATGTGCGAGCATATCGAACCCGAACGAGACAATGCACAGGAGATAAGACGGCAGGTGGAGGAGGCAGGATTGCGGGCCGTCGCCATCGAAGCAGCAATGAACCTTAGCGTGGCAGAGAATATTCCGCGCTTTCTCTCCGTACTGCGCTTCGCCGCGCAACTCGGCGTCGAGGTCGTCAATACGGGCAACGGCGGAAAGAGCAATGACTCCGAGTCTGAGCGCGCCGTCTATCAAGCTATACGCGAACTTGCTCCGCGCGCACAGGAGCTAGGAGTAAAAATAGGTATCAAAGCTCACGTCAATCAGGCCATCTATAATACGGCGAGTGCGCTCCGCGCCCTGAACGCCATTCCAGTAGAGGGCTGGGGAATCAACTACGACGCCAGTCATCTCTATCGCGTGGGAGATGATGTTGTGCAGGCTGTTCAGCAGTTGGGTCAGAGGATTGTCTCTGTCCACATCCGCGACACTCTTGAGCGTGTTATTCCGATCGGGCCACCGCAGACGCAGATTCCTGGTCGAGGTCGTATTGATTTACAGGCAGTCCTACAAGTATTTCAAGCGATAGATTACAAAGGGCCTGTTGACCTGGAAGTCATCGGCGGCGCAAAGTTGCAAGACTGGCAGGCAGTTGCTCTTGCGGCCGAGAGTCGTGGCTATCTACATCGTGTCCTGCAAACAGTAGAGGAGGCATCATGCTAAAAGTTGCGGTTATCGGGCTGGGACACATCGGCCAGACACACATACGCTACTATAGCCAGAATAAGGACGTTGAGCTTGTCGCCCTGTGCGACATCTTGCCTGAACGCGTCGATCCTGTGGCACGTCAGTACGGGATCAAAGCGTATCATGATCTTGATGAAATGCTCGCAAGTGAGGCAATCGACGCTGTGAGTGTCGCTACCGCAGGTCCTGAGAACGGAGGTCATCATTACGAGCCAACTATGAAATGTCTCGCCGCCCACAAGCACGTTCTGGTCGAGAAGCCCATCTCAAACAACATTGAGCATGCACGCGAGATGGTGCGCTTCGCCAAAGAGCAGGGCGTGCTACTCGGCGTTGATCTAAATCATCGCTTTACTCCAGCCGCCGACCGGGCAAAGCAGTTACTAGCTGAAGGAACAATGGGCGAGGTACTCTTTATCAATATGGCACTATGGATCAACAACCCCAATGAGAGCACGCCCTGGTTTCACATGCGCGCCTTGCACCCGCACTCCATCGATGTCATGCGTACTTTTGGCGGACCGATCAGGCGCGTACAGGCTTTCATGCACAAGGGGCCAGGGCGCACCATCTGGTCTAATGCCTCAGTGAACGTGCAGTTTGCCAGCGGGGCTATTGGACATCTTACTGGTAGCTATGATGCCAGCCGTTTTCACCCTATTGAGCGCTGCGAGGTAGGGGGCAGTAAGGGCCGTTTCGTCATCGAGAATGTATTTCAGAGTCTGGAGTTCTTCCCACGTAACAGTCCTGATAAGCTTGTCATCGAGAATCCGATTATGGGTGGAGGAATGGGTACATTCGATGATACCTTCCGCAATCGCATCGCGGCATTTGTCGAGCAGGTACAGGCAGGTGGACCACTCGATGCATCGGGCGACGACGGGCTGGCAGCACAAGAGGTAATCGAGGGTGCTATCCGTTCGTGGGAGCGGAGCACGATTGAAGAGGTGCAGGGGTGAGCAAGATGCATAGACCAAATATTGTTCTTATTGCCCTGGATACTCAGCGGGCTGATCACCTGGGATGCTATGGCTATCCCAGGGCAACCAGCCCATTTATAGATAGCATCGCACGTCGTGGTGTGCTGTTTGAGCGCTGTTACGCGCCTAATATTCCTACCCATCCCAGCTTCACCACGCTCCTCAGTGGTAAAGAGGCCATCACCCATAATATTGTGAACATTGGCGGAGAAGTCCCTATCGCTGAGGGGGTACGCCTGCTGCCTGAGATTCTCAAAGAACAGGGCTATAGGACTATTGCAGTAGATAGTATGGGCTGCCATTTCAGCCGTGGCTTTGATGAGTACATTACTTATGCATGGGATCGCTCTAATTCAACAGTTTTACGTAAGGCGGAGACAGTGAACGCGAAAGCGTTATCGGCTATCCAGCAACTGAACGGGCAGGAGCAACCTTTTTTTCTCTTCATTCACTACTGGGACCCACATACTCCATATCTACCGCCCTCACCTTACAGATACAAATTCTATCCCAAAGATCGGGACCCCTATGATCTCGACAATCACAGCATGGACGAAGCCTGGACATGGGAGCCATTCAAATGGTACTTTCATGATTGGATACCAGGCGTGACCGATGCTGAGTACGTAATCAGCCTTTACGACGGCGAGACAGCTTATATGGATCATCACCTGCGTGCCATCTTTACCGGGCTCAGGTCGCTACAACAAAGCACATTGGTAATCATCACCGCCGACCATGGTGAAATCCTCAACGAGCAACTGGGCTATTTCGACCACCATGGGCTCTACGAGGGAAATGTACATGTACCCCTTATTCTCTACTGGCCCGGCATACTACCCAGGGGCAAACGTGTACCAGGCTTTGTGCAGAACCTTGACCTGGCACCCACTCTACTGGATCTAGCAGGTATCCCTGATCGCGATAGAATGGAGGGCCTCAGTCTGCTTCCTTCTATCTTTGGACTACGCGATGGTAATTACGATGAGGTCTATCTTTCCGAGGCAACCTGGGAGTTGAAACGGAGCTTGCGTACGCAGCGTTGGAAGTTCATCAACTCACTTGAACAGGACCGTCATGGACGCTCCATGCAAGAGTTGTTCGATCTTGAGAGAGATCCGCAAGAACAGCATAATATTATAGCGCAGTATCGTGACGTGGCGCAGGAGCTAGAGGTGCGACTCAATGCATGGGTTGCACAACGCCTGACTGAGACGGAGCGCAACAGCGACCCTCTGCGCATTCAAGGCATTTGCGGCACAGAGATCGGTACACCCAAGCCAGACGAGACCATCGGAGCAGGAGCCACACCGCTATATAAAAGAAAAAAGGCACAAGCGGCAACTATTCCAGCACCCGAAGAGCTTAAGACGCCTAATGAGGTAATCGACGAGACCAGGGGAGTCAAGCTTCACGGCTATGTCAGGCCGTGATAACTCCTGATGCTTAGCTGTTAGCCTGGAAAGAAAGACTCATACATTTCATGCTAGAAGAAGGGTTCATTGACTTATGTCCAGATCAGTGCCCGATATTGTGATTGTTGCTATTGATACATTGCGCCCTGATCATCTAGGATGCTATGGCTATGACAGAGCAACCTCACCAGAGATTGACGCATTGGCCGCTGAGAGTATTGTCTTTGAGCGCGCTTTTGCTGCAGGCATACCGACCATGCCCTCTTTTACCACGCTCCTCACTGGCTTACATCCCTATCGGCACGGCATTGTTAGCCACATAAGCAAACGCCGCCTGGCCGAGAAAATTCTTTCTCTGCCGCAACTGTTAAAACAACGCGGCTATGTCACTGCTGCGTACGATAATCTGGTTGTCCAGGGTAATGGACGAGGTAGCTGGTTCGCACGTGGCTATGATTATTACTCTGGATTCGTTTATAAGCCCTTTACCGACCAGGGAAGGCAACTCACGGAGCGCGCTTTGAGCTTCATACAGGAGGATGCTCAGCATCCTCTCTTTCTTTTTATGCATTATTGGGATCCACATACGCCTTATGGGCCATTACCACCTTATGATCTGTTGCATTATGAGCCGGGCTCTAGTTCGACTCAGCTAGCTGAAGTTAAGAACCTTTGCTCTGAATACTATGAAGCACTGCTGAGCAGTATGAAGTTGCGTTATCCCGATGACTACGCCTACATTGTTGCACAGTATGATGGTGAAATCAGCCAGGTAGATGCCGAAGTAGGTCGTCTCATACAGTCACTCAAAGTGCGAGGCAATTGGGACAATACCATTTTTCTGTTGCTTTCAGATCATGGAGAATGCTTTGGTGAGGGTGGTTTCTACTTCGACCACCACGGCTTGTACGATGCAGTAACACGCATTACGCTTTTGCTGCGGCTCCCAGATCAGAAGGCTAGACGCATTAAGGCACTGATCTCGCATGAAGACATCCTCCCAACACTTAGTGATCTTGTGGGACTACCAGATCTGCCATATCCACTCACGGGCACAAGTATTATACCTCTACTCAATGAGAAGAGCGATGCGGTGCGGTCGTGTGTAATCTCCTCCGAGTCTACACGTCAGGCATCGCTCGCTCTGCGCACGCTCGATTGGAAGGTCATCTTACCTATTGTTGAAGATGCCCAGGGACAGCTTTTACCTGATTTTTATGGAAATTTGCGAAGTGCCGATCCGTTCCTATTCGATCTCAGATCAGACTTCGGTGAACAACGAAATCTGAGCCGTGATCACCCGGGTAAGCTTACCGAAATGCTTACTACGCTCGCTGAGTGGCGTACTGAAATGGCGCGTATTACAGGCGAGCCAGACCCTATTCAAAGTCAGGGACTGACCCTACCATATGCTCAATTTATGGAGCGTGTGTTGGCCCAAAGTTAATGGCTTGCAATACTGTACTGGGTTGCCTTGCAAGGAAGAGAACAAATTGAGCGTGAGCAGCCCTCTCAATCTCCCCATGGTGTGCGCGTTCTGCCAAGTAAAGGTAAGCCTTCGTATTGTTTGCTGTTATCACTGTACACAAAGTGACATGCAAAAGGTGACGCATCTTCGGAACGCACAAACTTGAGGAGTACTTCATTCCAGCCTTCACGAAGTCGTACTCTTGCGTAAGACTCTTTGTTCCCACCATAGCTCGGTCTTACTAAAGGATAGTGCAAGAATGCCACGGTTTGCTGGTGATTGACCCACATCTTCGTCGGGCAGTTAGAAGCCGCACCCATCCAGACCTCTTTCTCCTGCCCTGGATTCCACAGGTAGGTGCGCACGTACAACACACCACTTTCATGGAAGATATCTTGCAAAGGCAATGCATTCTCATGCGCATAGAAGGTTGTCCAATTCCCATGACGCCCCTGCTGCAGGAACATTGCTTCCTCATGTGCAAGCTGTTCTGGTCCAAAGTCGCGTTCAAACAGTTCTCGATTCAGTATAACCATCAGAAGGATATACCTCTGAGTGCAGGTAATGGGAAGCTCCAATCAGTACCAGTGGCGTTGCTGGTTGGGCAGAGCGCCCTTCTGACTTGACTGAAAGCAAGAGCGTATTCGCGTTTTCGACATACGTAGAATGTAGAATGAGGAATAGAGATACTCCATCGTGTTTCTATAGAAGCGTGTGCAGGAACGTCTACAAATTGGGCTGGTGCGTATGTCCATCCATCGGGAGAGAGTATTTCGCAACGGGCACGAAGCGTCTCTGGATGAGGATTCGTAAGATGAACGAGCAACGGCTTTTGCTCACCAGGAAGGACGGAGGGTGTATTCAGATAATCTACGCTTACATTGAGGGTATTATACGCGTAATCCAGACGTGTGCTGTTAGCAGACCATAGTGCCTGAGTACTCTCATTGGCATAGAGTGATGCTAACTCAACATGCACAATTGCATCTCCGTTTAAGATGCCTTGTGCTGTCAGCACACGTTTTGCTTGCGTGATAACGCGCTGTGTCAGTTCTATGAGCGTCGTAGGGACAGGATTAGTGCCATCGGAGGCATGATACAGACCACCCCAGGACTCATTCGTCGAAATATCTTCCCCCAACGGTTCCGTCCATTTAGGAGGTAAGCCTTTCCCTCCGGCAAGAATATCAAGATAACTTCCTACTGTCGCCCCCGTACAATCTGTGTCATATCCACAGTTAACAGCTTTACAGATGGCATCCCCGAAGTTCTCGTCATAGAGCCAACCAATCACTTGGAAGCCCATATTAATAGGAGAATATTGTGCGTTATAGTGTGGTGTAGCCTGCAGTACTCGCTTGCGAGCCGTTTTCCAATCGTCACCAGCAACATATGCCTCACGAGCTGTGATGATAGCCTTCGCGGTCTCGCTCCACGGTGGAACATACGACAGGCCAATATCCAGGAGCTTCTCGCGATCTGCAAGCACAAACGCCGCTGATTCGATAGCTGTATTGAACAACTCACCGAAGACACTTTCACCGCCTGCATGGTCGCAGATCGCATCTTCGTACGCGTAACGCACAGCAATATTTGGTACGCCAGGGGCAATACAAGCCCATATCTCAGAACGAATAGGGCAACCCATACTGTCCTTAAACCAGTTGTTGTAGTTGCCTGAAACAGGTGGTAACAGTCCTAGCAGCAAGTTTGTTTTGCTCAAACCGTACTCGTCCCAGTTGTATCCGATATGATCGAGCCAATACTGTGCTAGATCCTTCGTTCGTAATGAGGGCCCTACTTCCTCAAGTGCTTTCAGCCAGATGAGTTGCATCTCAAGATCGTCGTTCGGTATTCCGCCCTCTTTCAATTCTGGATACCACCACACATCAAATGGCTCTGGCTCTCCAAAGGCTTTTTCTAGTGGCGCACCGAGTGTCCCGCCACAGTTTTTTCCAAGCCAGCACTCATACACCTTGTCACGGAATGTTTCACTGTTCAAATCAAGCATGATACTCAATCCCTTCTATCTCATTAACAAATTTCTAAAAGACGGATGGTAGCATTTATCCCTTGAGAGCTCCGCTTTGCACACCCTTCTCTAACTGCCGCTGCAAACCAAGATATAGCACGATGGCAGGAATACTGATCAGGACCAGAACAGCCATCAATGCACCCTCCGAGAACTGATACGGACCCTCAAAGACGAGAGGAGCCAGCGACAGGGTCTTCATATTATCGTTGGTCATGAACAGCAGGGCCAACAAAAACTCGTTCCAGGCGTTGAGGAAGGTCCAGATAACCACCACAGTCAACGAACTGAGCGTGTTTGGCAGTACAATAAAGAGGAAGATGCGGAAGACACCCGCACCATCGACAATGGCCGCTTCTTCCAATTCGCGTGGAAAGGTGTCAAAGAAATTCTTCAGAATGACAAGAGCAAAGGGAATACCTAGCGCCGAATAGGGGAGAATCAGACCCAGATAGTTGTTGAACAGATGCAGGGTCTTGTTGATGATGAAAAAAGGGATGGCAAGAGCGGTAGCTGGCATCATTAAGGTGTAAATGTTTAAATTCAATGGTGGCAAAATTGTACAATTATGTGAGGTAATGCTACTTCTCTTTGCCCCTTCTGTCGTCACGAAAATAGCTTCAGAGGCTCGTCGAACCGCTTTTCTTACTCAGAGCTTACCTCAGATAATTGGCAAATACTTACCTCATCGAATGGTTCTTGCGCACTTTGTGTGGGAAGGCACATCGTGATGAAGAACCCGCAGACGGAGCAAATCAAAATGAGCTCGTCTATACATTTGTCGTTTGATCAGCTTCAGTCGATTCACCTGACCCTCAACCATCCCGTTGCTCCAGGGCAGGATCAAGCCCGCCTCAACCGCCTCAATGTCGGATCTGATGCCTCTGGCAAAAGCATGAAGATCTGGCAGAGGCGTCGAGAGAACCGCATCGAGCCAGGTATCAAGCTGGCCTCCTTTGCGGGTGCGCAGCATGAGCGCAAATTGCTGGACGTGGTGATAGGCCAGAGCGACTTCTTCATGCATCTGACACAGGCGCTCAACGCTTTGGCACTCCCTTTGGGTCAATTGGTCAGGTTGACGAAGAAAAAGCATGGTTGCTTGTCGTGCAGAGAGAGAAAGAACCGGCTCTTGCTCTGTGACGGGGGGAATATGCTGCCACTTCTGTTCTTTGGGAAACACACGCAAAAGAATATGCCTCATCCCAGCATACGAGCCCAGATAGCCTCTTTCCTTCAGTTCACGATGAAGCTGAACCCTATTGTAGCAGCCTTGAACCCGCCTCTGCTGAATAGAGGGGGAAAAAGGATCAAGCTGACTGGACTGTTCACGCGCTTTCCGTTTGGGAAATCGTCCTTCCTTCAACCACCGTTGGATCGTGCTGTGACCTATGCCAAGATGATCTGCTATTACCTGATGAGACCATCCTTGTTCGCGCAAAGCAATGACCTGTTCGTAGCGAGCCAACCGTTCTTCTTCCCTCGCCTCCTGGAGAGTCGCCAGCTTCGGTGTGACTTTCACAGGCTGTTTGATAGGTGGTCCAGGACTCTCCTTTTGACTCACCTCTTGTGAGGCTTTCGCTCTCTGGTGTTTGCGCAATGCAAGAAGATGACGTGCGAGCAGAGCCTGGACGGCTTCACCCAGATTTTTCATGAGATGGAAACGGTCTGCTATCTGAATAGCGCCAGGAGCTCCCAATCGCGCCCCTTCTGCATAGGTGCCTCCGCGATCTCGGCTGATGATCTGCACGCCGGGGTGTTTATGCAGCCACGTTGCCAGGGTTTGAGCTTCCCGATCGGGCAAAAGCTCAACTGGCAGATGTCGCTCAAGATCGATGAGGATGGTACCATAGGTATGCCCTCGCCTCCACGACCAGTCATCAACGCCAAGGACCTGGGGAACAGGAGATGGAGGCAAAGGAGATCGTCGAAGCAAATGTAATAAGGTATCACGGCTTACTTGACATGCAAGGGTCGCTGCCAAGTGGGCTCCCGGCTTGCCTCCAAGGCTGAAAGCCAGTTCTCGCAACACATGCGTTTGGCGAAGCGTTCGTCGTGCATAGGCCACGACGAGTTCTGCAAAGGGCTCTGCAAATGTTTTGCGCTCACATTGGGTATTTGTGCACAAGAAACGGCGAACACGGAGATGGAAACGGACAGAGTACGTCAGGCATGGCAAGTCCGCAGGCTTGCGCACATAAGAGCCATGCACCTTGGTTGATGAAAAGGCACATACTGGGCACTCTGCGTATAATCGGGTTGATCGGAGAGAAAAGATCAACACCTTGTCCTCAATGGTCACATCTTCGATGATCACATCGGGGTTATCAGGAAACAAGACGCTTGTGAGAAGATTCATTGGTACTTTCATGAAGAGGAAGACAACAGCGAGAAAACCTCCTCTATTTTATCACTTTTGAGCTTCCACACAAAGTGCGCATGAGCCATTTAATTTCAAAATTTACAATTAAGTAGAGTGTATCTCAAGAAGATGTATAATGCTCTATGGACCTCTGTGAGAGAGTAGTCTACTGTTTGGAAAGTATCACTCGATGCCTCTTGTCTAGCGACTTATTAGAAGTTGGAGGAGTTTTCATGCAAGAAAGTGAGATTGGCGAGTATATTCGCACTCAAACACTACCGAGCGCAGAAATGGTAAAAAAAAGCAAAAGCCCTTGTCATCAAGGCACTTCGTTCTACAGTTGTAAACGAAGGTGACTATCTCTCAACAGAAAAAATAATTGTATATGTCGTTGATGCTTTGCAGAGAGATCGTGATGTAGCTCAAAGCCCTCTTCATGATCCAGAAGGGTTTGAATACATACATCCTTCTCTCAAGCAAATCCAACTAGAGATTGCGACGAGAGAGGCATTGCAACTGCTACAAGCTTCAGGAGAACTTATCGTCAATGGTTCCTTTGATAGAGGAATGATAAGATCGGCTATTACACTGCACGGGAAACTTCGTACAATAGCTGTCGATGGTCCTTTGAAACCGTCTGTACATGGTCAATATAAGTTGAGTACGTTGTTTCAAGGGAACCAGGAATACTTAGAGTAGTGGATGTAAGCTGGGTGTAAATTGCACAATTCGGTGTCGTATTTTTTGTCCCGCTCCATGTCGTATTTTCTCATCCCTTCTCCCTGGAAGCAGGCCAGCTACGACACAGAACGAGTGAGAAAATACGACACCGAATTGTGCAATTTACAGGTTGAACTACTTTGGTGCATGCAGTCCCACCAGACACAAGGCAGAAGCTCCACGCATGCTGCTAGGGACATGCACTGCCGTTCTCTCTGCACAGCTCATCCGCTCGGATTGTACCTGTTTGAGTCACTCCTTTTTTAATATACCCCTTCTTGTGTAAATATTCAAAGGCTATGTTTTGTTTGACGGTTTTTTTCTGCTTTTTGTCACATGCATTTACTGCTCCTCATCTCCAATTCATACTGTTAGCCGAAGATGTATGGAGTGACCTTGTATGGTTAGCAGGGCGCAACACTATTGATCTATGGCTCTCTGCCAGATGCAATTGTCACCAGGGCCGAAGCTCAGATTAGATGACCTGTGGGAGTAAAAATGAGTCATGTTCTTCTGCTTAATGGCTGTAATCATGACTGCAATTGATAATATGTTCAAAATAGGCACTTTGTTCTATCATATCAATGGATGTATTATAAATTCGACTTGCATCCTCTTTATCTCCAACAGCGTTGAGAATATTGACGCATCTTGGAATGGCATGTTTGGGTAATTGTGCCTACCTGACTCGTTCTAATTCCAATGTAGTATCAGCGTCAGGTAGAGTCGCCCAGCTCGACAAGCTCAATACGCTTGAGTTTCTATATATTCTATTCTCTTCTATTAAGAGAATAGAATATATTATAAAGCAGAGTTTTCTATTATGAATGAAACTTCCTCATTTCGTAAGACGTATTCTTATTGATACTGAGAGTTTTCTTAGCATAAGGAGCAACGACGATGACAAATAGACTTGCTGAAGTGTACGCTCTAGGACAAAGTCCCTGGTGTGACACTATTGCTCGCGACCAGATCCAGCGGGGAAGCTTTCAGCAGATGATCGAGCAGGATTCCATTGTTGGAGTTACCTCTAACCCATCCCTCTTTCAAAAAGCCATGACGGTGGGTAGTGCCTACGACGAACAGTTTCGTGACTTGGTCACGCAGCAACTGGACGCCTTGAGCATCTACCAGATTATGGCGAACCAGGATATCAGCGATGTACTCACGATCTTCCGTCCGGTCTATGAGCGCACGCACGGTAACGATGGCTATGTCAGCCTGGAGGTGTCCCCACTACTGGCCTATGAGACGCAGAAGACGATTGACGAGGCGAAGCAGTTGTGGACGCACCTCAACCAACCTAATCTCTTAGTGAAAATTCCCGGCATCGCTCAAGGCATTCCAGCTATTGAAGCGTGCATTGCTCAGGGCATCAACGTTAATGTGACGCTGATCTTTTCTCTTGCCGCCTACGAGCAGGTTATCCTGGCCTACCTCAGTGGGCTTGAGAAACTGGCAGCGAGTGGCACGAAGCCGCTCAGTCAGGTCGCGTCGGTGGCGAGTTTCTTTGTGAGTCGCGTTGATACATTGGTAGATCGTCTGCTAGATGAGAAGGTCGCGACGACGACGAATGCCAATGAGAAGCAGCATTTGCACGAATTGCAAGGCAAGGCTGCCATCGCTAACGCGAAATTGGCGTATCAACTGTACAAAGCCTACTTTGTGGAGGGGCGTAAAGCTGAACGTTTCAAGGCGTTACAAGTACAGGGAGCAAAGGTGCAGCGTCCATTGTGGGCCAGTACGGGAACCAAAAACCCAGCTTACCGTGACGTGATGTACGTTGAAGAGCTGATTGGCCCGAACACTGTCAATACGATGCCAGTTGCCACGCTTACCGCCTTTCAGGATCATGGCACTGTTTCGTCAACGGTGGAGCAGGAGGTGGCTGCAGCACGACAGGTGATGCAGGACCTGGACGCTGTGGGCATCCAGATCACACAGGTGACGGACACACTAGAACGTGAGGGGGTCGCAACCTTCAAGACAGCTTTTGAAGACCTACTGCACTCGCTCGATGACAAGCGGCGTGCCTTAGCACAGGAACAAGCGGCTCAGGGGAATGCATCGGCAGAAGTTGCTGCCACAAGTAGTGGACGATCAGGAGGAGTTGCGGGTGCTAACAGCACCCCATCCACAAAGCATGCTGGCGAGGAACCTGCAAAGGGCCTGTAAGTGCTATGTTGACGAAAAGAGATGATGCGCTATAGAACTTACGTAGTTCTATGGTACGTCATCTCTTTTCGTCAGAAATACATTGATAGGCCATTAAGTCAGACAAACACTCTGTAAGAGGAGACGGATGGAGTCTTATGCAACAACAAGCGAAAACCCGCATTTCTCGCGGGAAGTTTAATGGTATAAATGCTATAGCAAACGAAAAAGGTGTGATTACGGCAGCAGCTATGGACCAGCGCGGTTCACTGCAAAAATCTATCACAAAAGCAAGAGGAAGTAACGCGACACCTGATGATTTGAGTCAGTTCAAAATTCAGATAACGGAAGTTCTTACGCGCTATGCAAGTGCTATTTTACTTGATCCTGAATATGGATTGGAAGCTGCTAAGCATCGTGCGAAAGGTACTGGTTTATTCCTCGCCTACGAAAAAACCGGCTACGATGCAAACGCTAAAGGTCGTCTTCCTGATCTCCTCGACGACTGGTCTGTCAGAAGACTTGTTGAAGCGGGTGCTACTGTAATTAAGGTCTTGCTGTACTATGATCCAGACGATACACAGAAGATCAATACCATCAAAGAGGCATTTATTGAGCGTGTCGGTGCCGAATGTCGTGCTTTTGATGTTCCCTTCTTCCTGGAGGTACTGGCATACAGTGATGAGATCGGCGACGAGAAGAGCTTTGAGTTCGCTTGTGTCAAACCACAAAAAGTCAAGAAGTATATGCAAGAGTTCTCTAATCCGCATTATGGAGTAGATGTGTTGAAGGTTGAGATTCCTGTTACCCATGATGTATGTAGAGGGATCGAAGGCCAACACTGATGGCAAGGTTGCTTATACTCAAGAAGAGGCAAAGCAAGCCTTTAGAGATGCTGCCTCTGCCACGCGTATTCCATTCATCTATCTCAGTGCAGGTGTAACGAATGAAGTCTTTCTTGAGAGCTTAGAGCTTGCAGCTCAGGCCGACACTCCTTTTGCTGGCGTCCTCTGTGGACGTGCAACGTGGCAAGATGGTGTCAAAGTCTACGCACAGGGCGGCGTGGAAGCCCTACGTAGTTGGCTTGAAGATCAGGGAGTGCGTAACATTCAGGGCCTGAACGAAGTACTCGCGAAGGGGGCAAAGCCCTGGTGGAACTTCTACGGTGGGAAAGACGCTATCGAGGTCATAGAGGTCTAACGACGATACCTCTTCTATCAGGAGGAGTTATTCAGGAGTGCAAGGCAAATAGAAAACCCTGGCTATTCTTTTGCATGGCGCTCCTGCTCCTTAAAGAAGATTTTCCCCTTCTCCTGATAGCTGGTACGGTTGTGGAAGAGGCGATAGAGAATTACCAGGATACTATGAGCGACAGCGATGGCAGCAATCGCTGACCAAGCTAGTTCCACAGGCAATAATCTCTTGTATATCAGTCGTTTTTTTGTCCCGTAGCATTTCCCCTCAGGGTCTTATCCCCCACGCAGCAAGTAATCTCCAAGTCGCGACAAAGTCTGGCCCTTGCATCTCAGCAAGGACTTGCTGATACACTGCTTCGTAGTCATCAGGAACCTGTGTCCACTTCCGCAAAAACGGCACCACCGTCCGAAATCCACGTCGGATGTCCTCAAAAAAGAGGTGTCCTTCCTCTGTTCCACTACGAAACAGAAGAACATGCTCCATCGTTTGCACCTGCTGCAGTCCAGACTGCTGGAGCAATCCAGCCAGTTGGCTCGTCACTCCACGACTGCCGTGCACGAAGAGATGCCCTGCGTGAAAGAAGGCATCAAGCACCAGGTCGTAGAGGTGCGTCAAGGCGGGACTGCTGCTCTCAATCACGAGATCAGGCTCAGTGACGCGGATGATCCCGTTAGGCTGAGTTACTCGCTGATACTCCTGCAATAGGTTCGGCCAATCCCATGTGCGCAAATAGCTCATCCCCAGTCGCTGATTCACGAGATCAAAATATCCGCGCGGGAATTCAAGCATCCGCAACGCATCCATGACACGAAACTCTACTCGATCCGTCATTCCCCTTGCGACCGCCTGCGCACGTGCGTACTCAACCATCGTGCGACTGACATCAACGCCAAAAAGAGACATCGTCGGGTAGAGCTGGGCAGCATTCAAAAGCCAGTCCCCAGTACCGCATCCAACGTCGAGGACGCGGCGAAAGACTCGTGTCTCGAGCTGTTCAGCCAGCACCCCGCCCATTCCTCTTGTGAGCATTTGTCCTTGCAGTTCCAGCCGCCGGACCTCATCTTGATTGCCACGATCTTGCACAAAATAGGTGCTGGGATGCTCTTGCTTCTTTCTCGGTGCCTCCATACAAGCTCCTTCTCCTACTTGAACTGTTCTTTGTTCTCTCGTAGTAATAGCTTTGCGTTAACCCATTGCACCTCGATACGCCCGTCTTCCGCTCGTCTGCAAACATCCATGTGATAGAAGGAAGTACGGCCTACAGAACCAGGTCAACTGCGGCTACTAGTTGCCCCGACCATAGGCGTGTTGAACCCACAACGGGAACTCATCAAGAAGAAAGAGCACACTACTGTACCCTTCAACACGGATCGATGTATACTCGTACAGGGAGTAGCCATCAGGAAAGGTGACTCTATATCGATCGGTCAGGACCACCAGATAAAGTCGTTGCTTGACGGTTCCTGCTGGGAACGTGATGACACACTCCTGCTTGAAGACCGCCAAACTGGCTCCATGCTTCTCTAAAATCTGGCGAATCGGTTCAATCAATTCCTCGAAAAATCGGGCAGATCGAAGCGTTGTGATCTCTTCCTCTGGCCCTATTCCCTGCATCACAGACAATGAATCACCCATATCCTCACTCCTATTTTTGCCCATACACGAGATACAACTCATAGCGTGTCTGATAGTGTTCCCATTCCTCCGGTAAAGCGGCTAGCGTTCGTTCAAAGAGACCTGCTGGAATACCGAATCTAGACACATAGACAGCTCGAAAACTGGTAAAGACGGCGTGTAAATCAATCGCTAGCATTTCTCCAGCTCGACCTCCCCACTTGCCAAGCGGGAGGTCGAGGGTTTCCATATGAACATTCCTCAATCCTGCATGCCTCATCATCTGATCCAACTGAGGCATGAGGGCAAGATTGAAGCCAAGTGCCTGTTCCCCAGCCTGCCACCATGCTTGAAATTGTTTCGTGGCCGGCCCAGCATGGTGGTAGATCGATCCCGACTCCAAGACTTCAACCCACCCATCTGGCCGTGTCACTCTCGTAAACTCGTGGAGAACCATCGGCCACTGCTGAGCCGGAATCGCTCCGACGAGGAGCCTCTGATGAACAAAATCAAAGGAAGCATCAGGGAAAGGAAGACCTGCGAGAAGATTGGCCTGGATAAATTGAAAATTGGGCGGCAGGGGAAGCTCAGGGAGGTGGGATTCTACATCGAGTCCAGTGATCGAAGCATCAGGAAATTCGTTGGCTCTTTCCCTGGCCCAGCGCCCTGTTCCGCATCCGACATCTAAAATAGTTCTGATGATTGTCGGCTCAAGTGGAGCCACGTAATCTCCCCCAAGGGCAAGCCGTAATGCGTAGTGTTGAAAATCGAGCCGATGAATTTCCTGGCCGTCTTGAGGAAGAAGATACGGAGTGTCAACCCGATGTCGTCTTCCTTCAATCGTCATGACTGCTGGTCGTTTTGGCTGCCAAGACGGCGTTTGTTTTCTCTTGTTCCATAGAAAGCGAAACATGCTCTACACCTGTCTATCAAAATGACTCAAAAAACGTACAACCTTTCTCGTGAGGGCTCTTCTTGTCTGGATTGTGTCCCCATTGATCGAGCGTGTTGATTACAACTTCCATAGCCTCAGCCTTGCCAATATGTTGATGAAGTTGCTCGACGTAGATACCGAGCTGATCATATTTATGGTTGATGATGTCGTGTCGAGAGACAGCAGCATATCCTGTAAGACCAGACCTCATAGCCTGGATTTCAAGCTCTATCTTTTCTCGAAGGTGTGCTACTTCACTACCTTGCATTTGTGCTCTCTTTCTATCCGTACTACTCTATCCCTTATCAAGAGTACTCTGCTTTGTGTATTGATAAAATGCCGATACGTTGCCGACTTGATGCCAAAACAAAATATGCTATAATTTCTGCAAATGTACTCAAACCTTATGGAGCGCGGAATGATGAATGAAAAGATGCCAAATGACAAGTTGAGGTATGAAAGAGAGAGACGGGGCTGGTCCCAGAAAAAGGTGGCTGATCAGATTGATGTAGGGAAAGAGATGATCAGTCGTTGGGAGTGTGGAGAGAGATTTCCAAGTAAGTACTATCAAGAAAAGCTGTGTCAGCTCTATGACAAATCTGCAGGCGAACTAGGTTTTATGAGCGAGTCAGATGCGGTATCTTTGACCTCTCTAAGAAGCACTGATCCAGCGTTCGTATCGTCCCCCTCTCAACAAGATTTGCTCCCTCTCTTTTCTCAAGCCGTTTCTCAAGGTATAATAGTGGCAGTACGAGAATTGGAGAGGACAGTTATGAACATAGCAAGACGAGAATTCCTTCAACTGTTAGGTACATCATTAGTATTAGCTGGGTTGGGTGACGATGTTGGGCCGTTTATGCGTAATATGCTCGGCGGCGATCAATTAGGACTTTTTGAGAGTGAGATAGCTGCACGTTGGAACGTCTATCATAGTGGAAACACAATTCGGGCACTTGACGGTTTGGGACTGTGGATAAATGAAGTGCAAGGGCTTGCTAAAGAGCCAACAAATGATCTACAAGGCATTCGTGCATACTCACTTTTAAGCATAAGCTATCAACTTCAAGGGAGCCTATTTCGTGATCGGATGAATTATACTGATGCGCACGACTCTTATAGGCAGGCATTTATCGCGGCTGACAAATACAATAATCTTGAACTCAAATCTTCTTCTCTCGCACGTAGAGGCGTGACATTCATACAACAGCAAAAGCCTATAGATGCGATTCAGCACCTCGAAAGTGCTCTGACAACTATAGAAGAAATGGAGTATCCCTATTTGAAGGGATACATCTATCAAGCTCTTTCTGAAGCCCATGCAATGGCACACCATAGGGATAACTCTCAAAGTAATATTGACCTGGCAGAAGAGGTATTAGCCTCTAGGAACAAGGTCGTAGAGTCAAGTAATTGCAGTCTTAATACAACCTCTGTAACTGCTCAAAAAGGTGTAAACTTGGTTCTGTTGAGGAATTATAGCAATGCGATTGACTTGCTGAATAAAGGGCTGAAGAGTTACGACCCTTCTCTACTCCGAGGACGAGCGAGATTGGTAGCTCAAAAGGCTGAAGCGTACTTTGGTCTAGGGTTGGTAAAGGAAAGTACCACCGCAGCAAAAGAAGCATACGAAATTGCATATCCCATCGGTTCTCAAAAGACGATTTCACGTATCAAAAGCCTCTATATGTTATTGGAAGACTCGCCATACAGGAAGGAAAAGAGTGTCGCTCAATTAGGAATGGTGCTCGCTAGAAATTAATGCAAAATCTACGATTGTTTCTATCCAGTATTATTGGTGTTTTGCTGCTCGTACCCTTTGTTTATTGGTTGGTATTTTATATACAAGGGCGGCGATTTGCACTGCGGGATACGTTGAAAAAGGTTGATGCTATTATCGTCCTTGCAGGAACACGTGGAAACATCAAATTCCTCGATGGGAAAATTGACACTGCTGTAAAGCTCTATCACGAAGGATGGGCACCATACGTTATTGGAAGCGGGAAGTTTTCGGTAAAAGTAACGGAAACGCCACAGCGTATTCCCTTAGAGGAGCTGCAAGCGGCGGTTATAAAGGGACGGATTCGAGAGAAAGACGTTAAAAGTGCAAAAGAGAAATGGGATACGGGTTTAGGGGCTACATATATACGGAAGAAAGCCATACAATTAGGGGTGCCTCAAGCGAATATTCTTGTTGAGAATGAGTCGTTACACACCAGGGAAAATGCTGAGTATGTGCTTGAAATCCTTAAACGACAGAACATGCGACGAGTCATTCTTGTGACTTCTCCATTCCATCAGTTACGTACCTATCTCACCTTTGCAAAAGTTTTCCGGCCATATGATATCGAGATTGTAAACTATTATGCCGATGCTGATGACTGGAATCCTGCACTCTGGTTTCTTTCTAAGGAACATCGCAGATTAGTGAAGAGCGAGCAAGAACGTATCAAAATATATCGAGCGAAAGGTGATCTTCTTTAGTCGTTCTTGTTCCTGTAGACAATTTTTCATAGCTTATCTGTCACTCTTTTGAACTTTGACATAACACACAAAGAGCCTGGAAGAGATCTCTTCTAGGTTCTCTTTATGGACATTTCTGAGTAACTTATCTCTATACATCTTCTTTTCTTATTCTGCGTCAAAGAGCAATTTCACGTTGGTATATTTTTGATATAACTCTGGTATTATTAGCAAACTAGCTTTAATCCGTCACCTTTTGGGTATAAGACTCACCAATCATTTAGTTTCTGTATTGCATTGAGCCTTTTATATCCCACACTTTACCCTCCGTATATCCAGGAACACAAATGAGGATTCCTGTAATGCTTGCAACCCTTTTAGACTGATTTACAGATTCATAACGGGATGCATTGCTTACTTCTTTCCTCATGATCACTTCCTTCTAAGCTTGTCTCCGTGTCTGCGTCTTTCTACGAAAATAGTCCGAGAAATCAGACAAAATTGCCTAGTAAAGTCCGCAAACGAAGATGGTGAAGATTGCAGTAGCTATAGGCTTGACGCATGAGCGCTTTGGTGTGATTTTTTTTGCCTTCCACAAAGCCATTGGAAATGCACATGGGGAAAAACTGAAAAAAGTGAAGATTTCTTGTCTTCAATGAACAAAGGCAGAAAGCGTTTTTTGCAAATGATCGCTCGCTCGTTTACACCTGCTCAGTCCAAGCATCAGGACCATCAGCAGCTGTCGCGGTGGCGTACCAGGTGGCGGCGCTTCTTTGAGCTGCCATGCTGCCTCTAAGGACTTATTCAGAAACCGCTAAAAGGAGGTGGTAAAATACAAGAAAAGGAAACGAAGACGAAGAAAAAAGTACAGAAGCAAGGAAGATGAGCAGAACGACATCGAGGGCGCGTCAGCGATGTATTGTGGGAGCGTGTGCGTCCCCTCTTCCTGAGCGTCCCCTAGATTGAAAGGCGGACGCCCTGCTACTGATGGCCGCAGGATGTTTACCGCTATCATCTCCCTGTTGCGAACCGGCATTCCCTGGAACGCAATGCCCCGCGAACTGGGAGCCTCGACCACCGTCTACGAGTGCTTCCGACTCTGGGAGCAGCAAGGCGTCTTCCTACGCCTGTGGCAAGCAAGCTTGCAGCAGTATGGCGAACTGGAAGGACTGGATTGACAGTGGCAGAGCATGGATGGAACGCACGTCAAGACTCCTCTGGGCGGGGAGGCGACGAGCAAAAGTTTGGTGGATTGGGGCAAACGGGGGACCAAACGCAGTCAGGTGTGTGAGGGACATGGTCTGCCGCTGACAGTGGTGCTGCAAGGGGCCAACCGCAACGACATGATTGTTGCCGAGGCCAGTCTGCATGCCATCGTTGTTGAGTGGCCTGATTCAGCCAAGATCGAGCAACATCTATGCCTGGATGCGGGTTATGACTATCCCAAGGTCCTCGAAGCCGCTGAGCAGATGGGCTACAGGGTACATGTGCGCCCCAACTGGTGGAACTCCAATCATCGTCAGCCCGCCACCACCGAGCAATTGGCCCTCAGTTAGCCACAGCCGGGCAAGACGCCGCGACACTGGGTCGTCGAGTCCTTGTATGCTTGGCTCAATCATTTCCGACGGCTCCTGGTCCGCTGGGACAAATACGCTCATTGCTCTCTCACCTTGCTGTGCTTGGCCAATGCGCTCATTTGCTTTCAACACTGTGATCGTCTTCGCTCCTTTCCGGTTTCCGAATAAGTTCTTAACGGGGTCCTACCGTGCGACTGGCACAGACAAGCGGCAAGTCTATTATTCAGATTGTCCCTGAGTTAGGCATTTCGGACACGTCTATCAATCGGTGGCGGGGCGAAGAAAAGGTGTTAACGCGGAGCCATTGTATTCTAGCAAGAGATCACTTTTTACTCATTGCAGAAATGAAACGGAGCCACTCATTACACATCTGGGAGCCACAAGACTTTACGGGAGCCACTGGCTCCCCTTTCACTTTCTTTATATATAGAAACTCCTCTGAACGAAAAAACCAGCGCAAGAAATAATAAGCAGTCACTTTGTTCATTCCTATCTGCTCTCCGCTAGGAAGGTAGCTTTCTTTCCCGAAGAAAAGAAGTAGACCAAACATCTAAACGTACATTCGGGAGGGAAGCAGCATCCTCTCGCCATGATGAGATACAGAGATCAACTACAGAAAAAGTGCACACGTTCTTTCCCCTTCCATTCTCTCATAAACTCCTTATAGGTTTACCTGTATCCAATGTCTGGTCAATCCAAAGATCGACTTTAGAGCATGAATTTTTCAAAACCAGAAATACTTTTATGGATTAGGGTAGACATCCGTAGAAGAACAAAAACAACTATAGACTTAATAGATTACTATTTGCATTTGACAATACAAAAGAATCAATTTATACTCTAAGTGTTGTGTTGGATGTAGCTCTCCCTTATGGAGCTAGATTGATCCACTTCACGGATGACGAGAGGGTCCGCGTGCTCTTTGAGCGAAAGTGACCAGGCTTATGCCTCGACTGTCTGTGCTTCGCGGGTCGAAATCATAGGGGTACACGATCTCGCCTCCTGGAAACAGAGAAAAGATCAGCTACCACAGTTCTTGCCACACACCCTCGTAGGGCCTCATCGTTCGTTCACCCTGGCGTCAGTGAGAATCTGCCGCCAAGAATGGAACATAGTCTCGTTGTTCGTCTTCGTAGATCATCTCCTGTATAAGCCGATTCCCATCCTCAACCGGGATGCTTGTCAATCATCTGTACCATGCTGCTTTCTTTACTAAAGGAAGCTCGGTATGTACGGATAAACAGATAAGGTTGAAAAGAGATGATCGAGGAGCATCACCTTTTCTACGGAAGTTACACGCTTCGGAAAATTCTCACCTCTCCTACTGTCACAGTGCATACATAAAGAACAGAAACGAGGTCCTTATGGGGAAACGACCAGGACTTAAATATGCTGCTTTGCAACGATTGGATGCACTCACGGCTGTGCATTCGCTTCTGCATCGTTTCTTCTCCTTGTCTCCTTTCCAGTCTACGACATTTTGGAGAAGTTGACTTCGATCAGTGTCCGGTCAGAAGGGTTCAGTCCACTAGAGGTAGTATGAGGCAGTTCTGCTTTACAACGTCTGACAAGTTCCTCGTCCGAGAGATCTGTACTTGGAGAAGTTGTCATCGAAATAAATGCTCCTCTCATTTTCACGAGGTTGTGTGCTGTTTTCTTTTCATGAGGGTAATAGAACGTGGCACGCGTGTGCTTCGAGAGTTTGTCTCGTTTCAACGATCCATTCTGGTGATAAACCTATTGAGAATAGTTCACAGCAGGTATTTCTGAAGCTCTCTCTCCCCTTTTACGAGGGCGATGAGCAGAAGCATGAGAATGAGAATAAACACTGCATCAAGAAGGAAGATGCTGTCTATGAACAGGACACGATTGATGATTTGGAGAGTATCAATCGAGCAACCACAAAAATTATGGAGAGACACTACCAGGAAAGGAAGAGGACCAAACCGAATGTTGGTCCTCTTGTCTTCAGAGCGGTCTATCGCTCTCTTGTCTTGCACTCCAGACTATTTCTTGTCTGGATTAAGTACATCGTCAACCTTCTGTTCAGCGTTACCCAGGGTTGACTTCGCAGTACCACCTACTTGCTTGGTTTTCCCTTTCGTTTCCAGTTCGGTGTTTCCGGTAGCTTGACCCACTTTTTCCTGTGCCTTCCCGACCGCCTGATCGAGCTTCCCTTTCAACGTATCTTCCTTGCCCTGTGTGCCAAGATCTTTGTTCTCGTTCATAGGTTCTGTTCTTCTCTTTCTTGTTTCACTTCGTACCGTACTTTGTGAGGACATTCCCTCTCTTCTCTATACTACTCTGAGATACAGAATGGATACATCTGGAACAATATGACGTACAAAAAGTGTGTCCATTAAGCATAGCTCAAGAGAGAGTGGCATCCCGTCCCCGCTGACCATGCTCTTTGTGAAGAGGAAGACGATAGACGTGTCCTTTCTCGTCTCGTGTACATGTGCTTTCCCGGGCCATTTCCAGTATCACAAGACACCTCATTGCTGGATCGTCTCGATCGGATGATCCGTCAGACTCTCATCTACTTTGTCGGCGACCTGCTGTTTCACCTGCTCAAACTGTTCGGGATGGGTTGTACGCCAGCTGGTCCAGATCGCAATAATGAGCGCCTGGAGGACGCCTGCAACAGGCGAAGCGAAGAGAGCTCCCCAGATGCCGAAGAGCTCAGAGCCCGCAACCAGGGCCGCAAGCGAGACAACTGGATGCAGTCCGACCGCTTTGCCAACAATACGTGGCCCAACTACATCCCCCTCAATCACATGCATGACCACAAAGTAGATCAGCACCAGCAGTGCGATCACCCAACCTTGCGTCAAGGCGATCAGAACGCAGATCGCCCCAGAGATCAACGTTCCCAGAACGGGAATAAACTCCAAGATGAAGGCCAGCACACCCAATAAGACTGCATAGGGCACGTGAAAGACGAACATACCACCACCGACAAGAACGCCAATCAAAACCGCCAGCAGGAATTGACCTCGAATGTAGCCGCCGACGATACGCTGCACGGTATCGAGTACAAAAGCAGTTCGTGCGGGTTGAGGTGTGTTGTGACGAAGCCAGGTGGACACACGGGACCCATCAATGAGCAGATAGATACTGAGGACTGCGACCAGGACGACATCTAACGTGGTGTTAAAGAAACCAGTGAGAAACGGAACAGCACTACCCGCGACTCCTTCAAGTCGACTGGTAATTTGCGTGCGGAACGATGCGATTTGCTCCGACGAAATGCCTAATGAGTTCAACGTCTGCTCAACGGGTGAGAGTTGTCCAGCAGTACTAGGAGTGAGCAACTTCTGGATGTTCGTCGCAAGCGAGCCAACCTGCGCTATCGCTGTCGTAATGATCAGGTAGAGCAAGAAACTGATCGCTCCAAACACAAGCAAGTACATGATCAGAATGGCCAGAAAGCGTGGCATCACGCGTTGCAGTATCTTAACGCCTGGTGCAAGGGCATAGGCAAGGAGTGCTGCAATGATCAACAGTAGGATGGTGCGAACAATATGTCCTGCACCCCAAAGAACGACAAACACCAACGCGATCCATGCAAGGATCGCAATGGGGATATCCCGTCGTCGTGCCCACGTAGTTGTCGGTTCAGAGCGAGGGACAGGCAATGGACGGATAGATGAAGCCATAAAAAGTCTTTCCTTTTTTCGTTCGGAGCAGTGTAACACCCGTTTTTTCGCAATTCATTCATATAACGATGATGTAGACCTGAATCCACCAGAATTTGAGCAGTTCATTGCTATGTACCAGAGGGAAAGCCAGATATCGCCTGAAAAATACAAGCAACGACTCCGGCACTCCGGGTCGTTGCTCAAAGCGTTCCTTACTTCTTTTTCTTATTCGAACGTGAGCTTGCCCCATTTTCGTAGAGTCTCTAGGTGGTGAGAGCTGAGGAGAACGTACTACGTTTTTACGTTACATTACGTAATACGTACTTATTCTACCATAGAAAACGTACTACGTCAAACGTTACGTAACGTTTGGTAAATTCCCCATCTGTTCATAATGGAGCGGACTCATATATTCGAGTGTAGAATGCCGACGAATGCGATTGTAATATGTCTCTATGTAGGTAAAAAGTTCTAATCTCGCTTCATCATGTGATGAATAAACAATTTCCCCTACACACTCCTCTTTCAATGTGCCGAAGAAGCTCTCCATAACTGAGTTATCCCAACAATTCCCTTTGCGCGACATACTTGACTGCATTCCAAAGCGCTCCAAACATGCCTGATACGCTCGTGAAGTATACTGAATCCCCTTGTCACTGTGATGCACCAGCCCTGCCTGGGGACGGCGGCGAGCAAGAGCTTGATCGAGCGCACGTTCCACTAATTGCTCATCACAATTGCCTGACATTGACCACCCTACCACCATTCGTGAATACAAATCCAAGATGACTGCCAAATAAAGCCATCCTCTCCGTGTTGGAATATAGGTAATATCTGTTACCCATTTCTTATTTGGCGCTGAAGCTGTAAATTCCCGATTTAAGATATTCGCGGCAACTGGATGCGTTTCGTCTCTTTTCGTCGTTATCACCCGGCTATGCTTGCGTTTGGCAGCGATTTCCTCTTCCCGCATCAATCTGGCCACCCGTTTCCGTGAGCAGTTGATCCCTTCATCCTGCAGGTCTCTATAAATGCGTGGCGCGCCATATCTTCCACAATGCTCTTCAAATACCTGCCGAATTTCTTGCTTGAGATGAGCATCTTCTCGTTTCCTCTGGCAGGTGGGACGCTTGCGCCAGGCGTAAAAGCCGCTTTCCGAGACCGCGAGCACGTCGCACATCACCACTATTGGAAAATTGTGCTTCTGCTCTTCGATAAATTGACATTTCATCGCTGGTCCCGTGAGAAGATGCTCACAACTTTTTTTAGGATATCACGCTCTTGTTGCACTCTCTCTACTTCTCGTTTCAAGCGTGAAATTTCTTCTTCTAAGGCGCTTTGATGCCCTTTCCCTGGAAATGCTTCTGTTCCGTGTTCTGCCAGTTCCTTGCGCCAGTTATGAATTGCGCTATCCGAGATCCCCAGCTCGCGCGCTATCTGCGTGATCGGCTTACCCGACGTTTGTGCCAATCGTACTGCTTCCTCTTTGAATTCTTTCGTGTAGACTTTTTGCATCTTGCCCATTGTTGATCCCTTTCCCAAGCTTGATTGAGTATATCTCAGCTTTAGGGACTCTTTCAAATCGGGGCAAGATCAACGCGAGTCGGGTGACTTCTTTACTTCTTTGGCCAACTCTGGATCAATCTGATCTGGATGAAAGGGGTCACTTGGTGTTCCATGAATTGGAGCATTTCCTTCTTGCTTGATACCGAGCTCCTCACGCTTGACGCTATCCGTGACTCGTTGTGTCTCCTCAACGGCACGCTTCCCAATTGACACCTCACCGGTCACCAACGTCTCTTTCCTGACAGTGACCTTCTCCTGGCTAAGAGGAACGCGAATCGTTTCACCCTCGCCAATCGGTGTCACATCGTCAACCACCGCATCAGTCACAGGGCGACGCTCAATATATGCCTCTTCGTGGGTGACGGGGACATTAATCGTTTGTTGCTCAGCGACTACCTCCTTACGAAGATCAACTTCACCGGTTTGCACACGCTACTTGTTCACGTTGACTTGTTCTTCACGCAGTTCCATGCGACGAGGCGCGTCGGTATCAGGACCGTGCACATGCTGATCTCCATGGGTATTGTCAACTTGGTAGTGTGTTTGAACCGTGTGCTAAAATAATCTCATGAAAACGAACACCACTGCTCCTGATTACAAAGGTTACCGCTTCCCACCTGACATCATTAGCTATACCGTGTGGCTGTATTTCCGCTTTTCGCTCAGTTTTCGCGAGGTCGAGGAGCTTCTAGCGCAACGAGGAATTGTCGTGACCTATGAAACGGTACGGCAGTGGTGTTTAAAGTTTGGACAGACGTACGCGAATGAATTGCGTCGTCGCCGTCCTCGCTGTGGTGACAAATGGTATATGGATGAGGTCTTCCTCACCATCCGTGGAGAGAGGCACTATCTCTGGCGAGCCGTGGATCAGGATGGCAATGTACTCGACATCCTGGTGCAGAGCCGACGCAACAAACAAGCCGCGAAGCGATTTTTTCGCAAGCTCCTCAAGGGGCTCCACTATGTCCCGCGAGTAATCATCACCGATAAACTAAAGAGTTATGGAGCGGCGAAGCGCGAAATCCTGCCTGGCGTGGAACATCGTCAGCATAAAGGGCTCAACAATCGAGTGGAAAACTCGCACCAACCCACGCGACTACGAGAGAAAAAAATGCGTCGCTTCAAATCAGCTAAGCACGCACAACGTTTTCTTTCTGCCTTCGGGCCCATTACTGGACATTTTCAACCGCGAAGGCATCATCTGAGTTCACAGGAATACCATGCCATTTTACGAGCCCGATTGCAAACCTGGAATGAGGTGACTACTGTCAAGCAAGCGGCATAACTACAACGACCTCCTCACCTGTTCTTGCCCTCCAACCATCTCTGCTCTTTCTAATCCATCGCTATATGTATTCCTACGAACAAGTTGACAATACCCTCGCGTTGCACTGTTGCTGGTATTGTCAACTTGTTCATAGGGATACGGTTTATTGATGAGCGAGAACAAGAAAAGACGATGGAATACATTGAAAAATGGGGAAGTCTGTGTGGTTAGGCGACCTGCTTGACTCTGGTTACCTCATTCCAGGTCTGAAATCGGCCCTGTAAAATAGGGATGCGTCAGAACTGAGAGCATAGGGTATCAACAAAGCAATTCAACAACCCCAAAGACGATCTCCGTATTAAGCTCTTAAAACCAGAGCTTTGAAGGC
>JAABUZ0100001151.1_pt1 | contig 50032 bp, 34 predicted proteins | sample 5562091 | NCBI WGS metagenome assembly JAABUZ01 (sample SAMN12813069, study PRJNA571459) | rock metagenome | isolation source: Antarctica rocks | place: Antarctica: Victoria Land, Linnaeus Terrace sud | collected 2015-12-21 | reverse complement strand
GCACAGGCAGGCCCAATAGCGCCCGTAGCGTCCCTGCCAGTCGCCTTTGGTCAGCCAGTCGTCATCCAAAGCCGCCACAAACGGCTTGTCGGCATCCGTCTGCGGCTTGACCTGACGAACCCGCGCCAGCATGGTATTGAGTACGGCAAGCGTGGGCGGTTTGGCATACAGGGGAAAGGAGGAAAACGCGGCAGGCGCGGATTGTGACACCGCAAAGGTTTGAAGGGCAGGCTTTGCTGCTGTCTCGGTCTGCATCAAGCCACCGCCATAGCCGCCCATCAGCATGGCGGTGCCTGTCGGCAGCAGGGCGTAAATGTAGTTGTCGGCTAGGTGCAACGGCTGGGGAGGCGGCAGGTGACGACCTGTTTTGGGGTCAAACACTTCCGGCGGCCCCTGCCGATGCCCCACCCACAGATGCCCCGCGCTGTCTTCGGCAAGCGCCGTGATGTAGTCCTCGTGCAGCAAGTCTTCCCCTTTGCCCTCGCGCCTGTAGCGCCAAGTTTGGCCGTTGTCATGGCTTGCCGCCAGGCCATGCCCTGTGCCGCAGTAGATTGTCCCATCCTGCGCCGCCAACAGGCAGTTGGTCAAAGCAGAAGGGAGGCCGTCACCGACTGTTTTTGCCGGGACTGCGGCAGGGCCGGGCACGACGCGCCACGTCTTATAGTCATCAAGCGCGGAGGCAATCGCCACGCCGTCACACTGCGTCCCGACATACAGCGTCCCGTCTTTGCTGAACGCCAGCGCATTAGCTGCGTCGGCAGGCAAGCCGTCGGGCTTTGTATAATACGACCAGGTGTTTTTGGACAGGGAGTAGCGGAACAAGCCTGCTTCGGTCGTGCCCCACACATCGCCATCGTCGGGGGAGATGGCAAGGGCAGTGACATGCACGCCGAGCGGCCCCTCTGCTAGCCCTAAGTGCCGCCAGTCTTTGCCGTTGAAGACCGAGACGCCGTGGGTTGCGGTGCCGCACCAGACACGCCCTAGATCGTCGCAGGCAATCGCATAGCAATGGGCATCCCCCAGGTCGGCGTCGGCGTGGAACTGCGTCCATGCGTGGGTGGCAGGGGAGTAGCGCCAAACACCCTGGTCTTCGGTTCCTGCCCAGAGGTTGCCTGCGCGGTCACGGCACAGGCTGACGACAAAGCCGCCTTGCGTGGACACGTTCCAGGGAATGGCAGGCGCTGCGCCAGGGGCGGCACTCGCCGTACCAGGGAAGGAAAGCAATAGCGTTGCTAAACAAGCCAGCAGGCCGCACGTCAGGCGGCGGGAGCGAGAGAAAGAACGACTATGTAGGTGTACCATTGTGATAGTCCTCGCAGACACAAGAAACCCAAGCCGACAAAAGAAAACAGGGGCGGGGGAGCCAGTCCCCACGCCCCACACGACCTGCGGCCTTCTACGACGCACTGCCGCGCCGCCGGAACATCCACACGCCGCCGATGAGCATCATCAGCCCGCCCGCAAAAGGCAGAGCACTGGTTTGCTTTGGGTCGGGAGAAGCCTCGCCAGGGTGTTGCTTGTTACGCAACGCTTGTAATTCTTCAACAGAGACAATCTTACCTTGCCAAGGATAATATACGATGTCATGACTTCTCAATTTATCCGCTTGCAACAAAGACTGCTGAGTGATGCTTTTTCCAAGCAGACGATAATCAGCGACTACTTCCCTGGGAGGAATGGTTAAGTCAAGCTGTTGCGTATTCTGCAAGGAAGCTAGTTGCCAACTTTCGCTCACATCAGCAATGCCGGGTGCGTGTAGCGCGAGTTTAACTTCATCACCGATCCAAGTTGCACCATATTGACGGAAACCTGTCACTTGATAGTTTGCCGACCAGGGTTGTTCATCTGCCTTAATCTGCAAGCCGGACGGTACATTCCCATGCTTTTTGTCTAGCGTCAAGAGTATCGTTAAGTCAGGACCAACCTTGCTTTGCTGTTTTCCTTTCCCCTCCAAAACTGTATATCCCGAACTGTCCGATTTTAGTTGCCATTCTGCTTGGTACATCTTAAGCGGGTTGGTCTGGGCGAGCAAAGCGAATTGCTCAGGGTTGACATGCAACCCCCCTAGTACAGGTGCCGGATAATCAATGCTGCGCCCTTCGCTCATCCACACCCTTGGTGGAAGAATCGCTATTTTAGAAGTTGTGCCACTTGACGTACCAGCAATAAGACCTTCTTCATTATTGAAGTACTCTAAAGAGAAAGGATCAGCACCTTTATAAGAAGGGTAATCTCCTTCTACAAGCATTGCTTCACCGTCACGTGTGAATTGCCACTTGGCTGAGGCTTTGATCTGTGCTAAAGAGATAGGTGTTGCTTGGTAGCTAATCTGCCAGGTTAATGTTACTTTACTCAGTTCCTGGTTATGCTTTTCTAGTTGTGTTGCTAATATATTTGGCACCGGCAAAGCAAGTGCTGGTTTGCAAATCTTATTGCTAATTGAGCAAAGTACAATCAAGAATGTTGCTAGCGTGGCTGTTTTGGTTGTCATTAACAATCTCCTTTATTGCAGGTTTTTGTGCTTATGCCGTCACGTAGGTAACGCACCATTTTACTGTTTTTACTCCCTGTATATCGAATATCGGTGGTCCTTCAGCACATGTGTCAACAAAAGTTCCGATGCCATTATCTATTACATGGCGGTAACAATAGCCCCCTACGGTATCTGTCACCCCACCTGCCTGTGAAGGTTCGCATCGATCGGGCGTATTGGAGGTGCCATTGCAATCTTTATAGGTATATCTTGTTTCCTTGTAATCGCCGTTGCATCTGCTATTCACTGGGCTTGAAGGGCAGCTTATAATACTATCAACTCCTGATTCGGGAATGCAGAAAGGATGGGCCTGTGCTACCTCTTGTCCTTTCGCCGGAGAGAACATAATCCCGTTTCCAACTATCCACAGACATAAGCCGATTGCTGTAGGGAACAGATAATTCCGTACTGATTTCATTACCACCCTCCTTAACTACGTAGAAAAAGATTTACTTTTACTGCTTTTTGCCATGAAGCTGTGCCTGAGTTGAAGTGCAGTATCACGTACCTTTCCTGGGAACCTTTGTGCATACCTGTCGTATCTATTTGGGCTTTAACAGTTCCGCTATGCAAAGGTGCCAAAGAACGACTTGGCGCAACCACGATGGTACATCCACAAGTTGCTTGAGCATCAACCTTTACAGATTGTGCGGACAGGTTGATCACCCGCACGTCATGGCTGATAACCGTGCCACTTTTAACCGCACCCGCGTTGTAGTTGATGCCATGAACAATAACGCCATGTCCCGGCGTGAAGGCCAATGCCCCCTGCACTACCCAAAGTGTCCCTAGCGTCAACAGCACGCCCGACCCCCACTCACCTGCCAACTTTCCTGCTTTGTTCATACGTGCGTTCTCCTGCTTTTGCCGCGTGTGCGGCCAGCGTCTGCGTCAACGGGTGATTGTGTTTGGCTGGCCCTCCTTTCCAGTCTTGCTGTCTAGCAGAGACGAAAAGACGCTGCCCGCACTGCCCCGGCACAACAGGCCCCAGCGCAAGCGGGCGACGCCGACGCGCGCAGGCACGCGCCAGGCAGCAGCCGAGGCGCGAGCAGGCACGGCGCAAGGCAACGAGTAAGCCGCCAAAGCGGGCGTGGGCAGAAGAGCGTTTAGCCGGAACAGGCTAGGCCAGCGCACAAAGCGCGGGGGGGGGAGAAAAGGCTAACATTGTTTGCACCTGTCACTTCAACAATCCTCACGACAACTCAAACAGCAACGGAGACTTGGTAAAACAGGCGTAACAGTACGCCACACATATCTTATCATATGATTTGTTTATTGTCAAGCCTTTTTGTAAAATGGGGATCGGGTGCTGAAAACGGGTTTCAGAGGGGGTGCTCAGGCGTTTTCTACGCTTAGCAAGCGCGTTGCAACGACGGAACAAATCGTTCCGTCGTTGGCACACGTTTGATAAGCCGTAGAACAGCGTCAACAATCCCCTTGGAAGCCTGTTCATTCCCGTGCGCGGCGCAGCGCGACTTTTCTCAAACTGGGCATGCTGGCCTCGGCGTTCTCTTAAAAGAAGGGCATGATGGCGCTGCCGAACCCCAAAAGCCTCAGCAGACTGGACACACTCGCGCAGGCCGCGCCTCAGCAGGCTCGCATTTTTGCGTGTCTTGGGCCGCAGGGAGAAACACTGCTGCCTGCCTTTTTTTATGGGGAAATCATGGGGAAACTTCCCTGCCCATGCTGCTGCTGCCGTGAAAGAAAAGTGCCGCATTCCGGCGTGGATGAATGGCTGCCTGCATTCAGGTACAATGATAATGCTTGCAGGTCTTAATAATAATGCTTGCAGGTTTTCAGGTGGCTCATTGGCGAAGTCGTCTTCAGAGCCCGGCCGCATTTGGAAGATAATCTTCTGTCTTGCGGTTTAGCCAGGGAATCGGCTTCCTGAACGGTGTACAAAGCGCACCGGAAGGATGTGATACGATGGCTTCAAAGATAACGCCTGCGCATGTGGAGCCGCCCGCAGCGGTCGCGGCAGACAGTCCCAAAAACAAAGGCCCCAAAGGGGATGCCGTCCGCTACCCAAAAGACCGACGTCAAGCGATTTGGGTGCGCCCCTCGCTGCTTGTGCTGGCGTGCGCCGCCGCCGTTGCCGTTCTCGCGGCTGCCTGGGTTCAGTATGGGCTGTTTGGCCTGCCGCATGTTCACGTCTTCACACTGGCGGAACTGCACAATTCGCGTATCAAGCCCGGCTTTCCGGCCTGGCTGCGCCTTGCCCACTATGCCAATTTCCTGCTGATGATGCTCATCATTCGCAGCGGGCTGTCCATTTTGTGGGACCATCCCCGGCTTTACACCAACGTTCACTGCACGCCGGGTACGGAGTGGATACGCTTTACGCCGACCAAAGTTCCCACCGACCGGCTGTACACGGCCAATGACGACCAGCGTTATCTTTCCCCCTGGCTCGGCCTGCCCGGCTTTCGGCATACCATCGGCATGGCGCGGCACTGGCACTTCCTCAGCGATTTCCTTTGGATTGCGACCGGCGTTGTTTACATTGCCCTGCTGCTGGCTTCCGGCCATTGGGAGCGCATGATCCCCGTCTCCTGGCACATCCTCCCCGAAGCCTGGGCGACTTTTGTGTACTATGCCACGCTTCACCTGCCGCCGGAGCCGGACGGTTTTTATTGCTACAACGCCTTGCAGCAGATCGCCTACTTCGGAGTCACATTTGTGCTGGCCCCGCTGTCGCTGCTGACCGGCATCGCCATGTCGCCTGCTTTTGACAATCGCTTTCGGTGGTATCCCAAATTGTTCGGCGGGCGGCAGGGGGCGCGCTCGCTGCACTTTCTGCTGCTGGTGGGGTATGTCGCCTTTATCATCATTCATGTGTCGCTGGTCTTTGCGACCGGCCGTCTGCGCAACATGAACCACATCGTCCGGGGGACGGACGATGCCAACCCGCTGGGCCTGATTTTGGGGCTGGTCGGCATCGCCGTCGTTGTCGCGGCGTGCTGGGCCGCGCACTGGCTGTCCTGGAACCGGCCCCACAGCATGCAGCAGGCCGCGAAGCACACAACGGGCGCGCTGCTGGTGCGCTGGCTCAACCCGCTGAAGCCGAAAGCCGAATACCGCCGGGCCGACATCTCCCCGCACTTTTGGCCCAACGGCGCATTGCCCACTTCCGGCGAGTGGACGGCGCTTGCGGCCAGTGAGTTTCAGGACTACCGCTTGCGCGTGTCCGGGCTGGTGGACAACCCCGCCGAGTTGTCGCTAGGCGACATCAAGGCCCTGAGCAAGCAGCAGCAAACCACCATGCACCACTGCATCCAGGGCTGGTCGGGAATCGCCGAGTGGGGCGGCCTGCCCCTGACGGCACTGATGGAGTTTGTCGGGGTTCAGCCCGGCGCAAAGGTGGGCGTGTTCTATTCCTACGGCGACAGTCATTCCGGCAAGCAGTACTATGATACGCACACGCTGGAAAACCTGCGCCATCCGCAAAGCATTCTTGCCTACGAGATGAACTACGAGCCTTTAGGGGTTGTGTACGGCGCGCCGCTGCGCCTGCGGGTGGAAAACCAGCTTGGCTACAAGATGGTCAAGTGGATCAGCGCCATTGAGTTTGTCGCCAGTGAAAAAGAAGTCGGGGCAGGCTACGGCGGTATCAAAGAGGACGAGGAGTATTTCGACCTCATCGCAGACATATGAGAAGCGCAAAAAGGCCGGCAAACAAAGGAACCACTGATGCACAAGAACATGAAAGAGATGGAGCAATACAGCGACGACCAGTTTGTTGTCAAAGGCGTCTACAAAGGCGAGCAGAGCGAGGCGGTTCTGCTGTTTCTTCTGCCCGGCCAGGAGATGCCATCGCATCCGCACGAGCGGTTTGAGGTTGTCTTGACGCCCCGCACAGGAACCGGCGTGATGACCGTAGACGGCACAAAGGAAGTTGACCTTGTCCCGGAAACGCTCTACTACGAGCCTGCGGGCCATGCGTTCAGGATCAGGAACACGGGTGACAGCCCTCTGCAAGTGCTGATTACTTTGATCCGTGTGGAGGCGCAGCGTCAGGAAGAAATCACGCGCCTTTAACAGCAGAAAAGCAGGGCATTTGACCCTCAGTTATCCGGCGCGCTTCTTGTTGATTACTCAATCGGCTCTACAAAAGAAGGAAGTTGTCCGGCAGCAGGGTCGTGATCGGTTCGGTAGAGGTGTCGTCGCCCGCGCAGGCGCAAAGAATGATGATGGGATTGTCGGCCTTAGAAAACTCGGCGATGACTTGGCGGCACGCGCCGCACGGCTTGCACAGCGTGGGGGCATTGGTCACAACGGCGACGGCGGCAATGTCTAGATGGCCCGCGCTGATGGCGCTGAACACAGCCACCCGCTCCGCGCAGACGGTCATGCCGAAGGATGCATTTTCCACGTTGCATCCGGGATAAATGGTGCCGTCGGACAAGAGCACCGCCGCGCCGACCGTAAAGTTTGAATAGGGCGCATAGGCGAATGTCTGCGCGCGGCGCGCGGCGGCAAGCAGCGCAGACGCATGCTGCTCTGCCAATTCCAAGTTGCTGATTTCCTGCTGCTGAGTGTCTAACATAATGCCGCGCTTATTCTGCGTCGCCTGCGGCTTCTCCTGCGTCCCAGCCCAGCCACAGCAAAAACTCGCGGTTGCCCTCGCCGCCCAAAAGGGGGCTGTCCCGGCAGCCGTGCTCTGCAAAACCCGCCTGCTGCGCCGAGTTGCGCACTCGCTCCAAAGCAGCACGGTGGGCGTCCGGGTCGCGCACAATGCCGCGCTTGCCTAGCTTCTCATGGCCCACCTCAAACTGCGGCTTGACCAGGCAAATCACATTCCCCTGCGGGCGAAGCAGCGGCGGCAAAACAGGCAAAATGAGAGACAAGGAGATGAAAGATAAATCGGCGACAATGATGTCAAATAGGGCGGGGAAATCGGCAGGGGAAAGAGTGCGGGCATTCACGCCTTCGCGGTAAAAGAGGCGCGGCTCGGACGCTAAGGGCAGGGCAAGCTGGCCATGCCCCACGTCAACCGCATGGACGCGCGCGGCTCCGCGCTGAAGCAGGCAGTCGGAAAAGCCGCCCGTAGACGCGCCCACGTCTAGGGCCGTGCTGCCGTCCACCGAAAGCGCGAACGTGTCCAAAGCCGCTTCCAGCTTCAGGCCCGCGCGGGACACATACGGGCAGCGCGCGCCCAAGACTTCAATCAGGTCGGCGCTGGACACAAGCAGAGAGGGCTTGGCAGCGGTACGCCCCGCCACAGTCACCTGCCCGGCAGCGACAAGCGCCTGCGCCCGGCTGCGCGCCATGCTGCGCTGCACCAGGGCTACGTCTAGGCGAAGGGGGGGATCGGTCATCAGGAGCGTAATTCGCCTAGGTAAGCCGTGTCGTTTTCGGAGACCACGGACGCCGGCTGCGCAAAGTCAGCCGGGCAGGACAGGCGGGTAATGCCGCAGTTGTCCGACCAGGGCGGATTGCCGGGCCGGGGCGGCAGGCGCTGAAAGGCTTCCCGCAGCCGACCGACCGTGTCCGCATGGGAAACGATCAAAATGCGCGTGTCCGTGTGCGCGAACTGGCCGAGCAGCCTGTCGCGGACAGCCTCGGCGCGGGCATACAAGAGCGCCTCGGTTTCCTCCACACCCGGCCACCATTGCTGTTCGCCGGAAAAGTCTGCGCCCCAGGCGGCAAACGGAAAATCGCGCCGGATGGTTTCCCCGCTCATGCCGGGGAACTGCCGGTATAGCGCGGAAGAAAAGTATTCGCGCAGGTCGGGCACTGCTTCGGCAGTCAGGCCGGTCAAGCGGCAAAACGGGGCAATCGTCTGCAAAGTGCGCCGCAGGGGCGACACAAACACGTGCGTGATATTCTCAGGGAAGAGCCGCTTCGCCGCCCGCTCCGCCTGCTGTTGCCCCAAAGGTGTCAGGGGGCTGTCCAGGTGATTTGTCAGGCCGATGTTGTATTCGGATTGACCATGCCGCAGTAAAAAAACGTTCATAGAAAGAAATAATACCCGGCCTGCCGCACTTGAGCATTATTTACGCCTCATTTCGGCGCGCTGGGCGATGGCTTCCAGGGGAGCGCGGTTGTGGATTACGATCTTGCGCCCGATAAATTCCACCGCCTCCTGACGCTTAAAATCATTCAAGATCAGCGTGGTGGTTTCGCGTGTGCTGCCGACCATGTTCGCCAGCTCCTGGTGGGTCAATTTGACGCGCGCCAGCAGGCCGCCGCGCCCGCGCCCGCTGCTTGTGGTGTCGTGCAGGCGCAGCAAAAGGCGGGCGACGCGCTTGGAGACATCCAAAAAGACCAGGTCGGCGGCCTGTGTTTCCGCCAGTGCCCGCCGCTCACTGACCAGCTTCAGCATTTCCATAGCCGCAGTGGGATGCTGCAAAAGCGCGGCCAGAATGTCCGAGCGGCGCAGCACGGCAATCAGCGAATCGTCCATAGTTTCCGCCATCAAGTCATAGGGCGCGTCGGGGGCAAACAGACCTGTTTCGCCGAAAATCTGTGGGCCTTCCAGCAGCAGCAGGGTGATTTCGCGGCCCTGGTCGGAAGTGCGTCCAACCTTCACGCGTCCCGTACACAGCACATACAAAAAGTCGCCCGGCTGATCGGGAAAATGGATCACCTGACGCTGCCGGTACTGGCGCTGTTCGGCGGCGCGCTCCAGGTGTCGCTGCATGTCTTCCGGCAGTGCGGCCAGAACGGGAATTTGCAGAAAAAAGGGGGTCAGAATAGTCAATAGGAGTTCCTCTTCCAAAGCCGGACGCATCGGTGTCAATAGGACATTTTGCATCGAAGCTTACAAGGGCAAAGTATACCCACCCACCCAAAAGCACCCATGGTAAGAGTACGGGCTTTGGCGGAACAGCCGCGGAAACGAGTATAACTGACAGGGAAAATGCGGGTTTGACGGGGACAGTGCGTGCTAATTCGCCGGTTCAGCGGCGGGAGGAGGGGGAAGAGGCGCGGCGAACGCCGCAGCAGAAAGGGGCGCATGTGGGCGCAAAGAGCGTGGCGGCTGGAGGATTTCCTGCATCACAAACGCGCGCACCAGGTCATCGCCGGACGAAAACAGGGACGCAAGCGGCGAAGCTGTTGAGATGTCAGGCGCGGGCGAAACTCGGCCCGCAGCAGGCAAAGCAATGCGGCCCGTCTCAAGCTGCGCGAGTTGTGCTTCGCGCTGTGCGAAACCTGCTGTCGTGGCCTGCTGCGGCACGGGGCTTTGATCGTCCCCCTGGGGCCGAGCGATAGTGCGTGGGGTATCCGGCATCAAGGGCGGGCGCGGCGGCTGAACGGCGGCAGAAGAGGGGCCGGGCGGCGCGGACGGCACGCGGGGCAGGGCCGCGCGCTTTTGTTTCAGCCCCAAAGCTTCGGCAATCAGGTTCAAGATAAAGAAAAGAAGCTCTTCTATGACATATTCTCCAAAGCTAAGAAAGGGGAGAACTTAGGGCTGCATGCTGCCGCCCGGCAGGGTGCCCGCACCGCCGGTTTCGTCGCTGCCGCCGGTCATGCGGCTGATGCCCGTGCGCATGGAGGTGTCCGCCTGCACGTTGCGCATGTTGTAATAGTCCATCACGCCCAGGCCCCCGGAGCGCAGGGCATCGGCGAGGGCCTGCGGCACGGACGCCTGCGACTCGACCACTTTGGCCTGCATTTCCTGCGTATACGCTTTCATCTCCTGCTCGCGGGCGACTGCCATGGAGCGCCGCTCTTCGGCTTTGGCCTGGGCAATCTTCTTGTCGGCTTCGGCCTGATCCGCCTGCAAGCGCGCGCCAATGTTTTGTCCGACAACGACATCGGCAATGTCAATACTCAAAATCTCAAACGCCGTGCCCGCATCCAATCCTTTTGCCAGAACAGTCTTGCTGATGGCATCGGGCTTTTCCATGACTTCTAAATGGGTGGCCGCGCTGCCGATAGTAGTCACAATGCCTTCGCCCACGCGCGCAAGAACAGTTTGTTCGCCCGCGCCGCCGACAAATTGGTCAATGTTGGCGCGCACGGTCACGCGGGCGAATGCCTTCATTTCCACGCCGTTTTTGGCGACACCCGCCACATTGGGCGTTTCAATGACTTTGGGGTTGACCGACATCTGCACGGCTTCCAGCACATTGCGTCCCGCCAGATCAATGGCCGCCGCGCGTTCAAACGGCAGAGGGATCTGGGCACGGTGCGCGGAGATCAGGGCCTGCACCACGCGGTCGACATTGCCGCCCGCAAGAAAGTGCGTTTCCAATTGGTTGGCATTGACCGGAACACCGGCTTTCACGGCGGCAATGAGCGGCAAGACAACACGGTCTTGCGGCACGCGACGCAGACGCATCCCAATCAGGCTGCCCATGGTGACACCGCTGACACCCGCCGAGATAGCGGTAATCAGCAGCCCTATGGGCAGAAACCGGACAATCAGGGAAACCACGAACAGCACCAATGCGACAACGATTATTAATCCAACCAGTGATCCGGCCATGTGAGTGTTCTTTCTTTAAGCGTCGGCGCTAGTCATCAGGAAGTGTGGCGACAAGGCGCGGCATGAAATGGAGGCGGTCGGCGGCCACGCACAAGGCGCGCAGGCCGTGCCACTGTTCGGGCAGCGGGTACTCGTTGCCGTTGAGGTGCAGATGCCCGTATAAGATCGCCTCGACATTGTATGATGCCAAAAGGTCGCGAAAGATGTCCAGGGGAGGGTAGTGGACCAAAGCAAACTTATGAGTGGCCGAGGCAATCCCTGCCAGGCGACGCTCCAAACGCGCCAGTTCGCGGGTGCCGATCTTATCAGCCTGCGCCTTTTCTTCCACGGTCATCTGCGGTGTCCGGGCCAGCCAGCCGCGTGTTCCCGCCACGCCAATAAGCCCATTCTCCGAAAGCCAGGGCGTGTCGTGGAGGCCGGGAAAGGCAAGGGGGCGGTCGCTGTCCCACCAGTAGTCATGGTTGCCTTTGCACAGCACTTTGGTGCCGGGCAGGGCTGCGAGGAACTCCAAGTCAGGCTCGGCGTCATGGCGCTTCATGGCCCAGGAAAGATCGCCGGGGATCAGCAAAAGGTCTTGGGAAGCAACAACTTTACGGCAGGACTCGGCAATACGCGCGGGGTGGTCATGCCAATGCTCCCCGAATACATCCATGAGCTTGGGCTTGGCAAAAGAAAGGTGAGTGTCTGCAATAGCCCATACGCGCCGCATGGGTTGAGTATACCCTGCTGGGCATATCGTCTAGGGCGACAGCGGGGGAACATCTTCCCAATGTTTCGATTGGGCGGAGCGCTCAATCGCATCCAAGACAACGTTGTTGACGTAGCCGTCATGAAAGCTTGGCGTAGGGTTTTCGCCCCGGTCAATCGCGGCAAGGGCATCGTGCAAAAGATTGATAAACGTGTGTTCATAGCCCGTGTTGTGAGCCGTCGGCCAGTAATGCCCGCTGTACGGGTCCTGACCCGAAGTGACCGACACGGTGCGGAAGCCAAATGTGCCGGCTTGCGTGTCTTCCGTGTAAAGCTCCAGCTCGTTGGGCCGCTCCATGTTAAACACGAGGCTGCCCTTGCTGCCGTTGATTTCAATACGGTTGTGGTTTTTGCGGCCCAGGGCAAAGCGGGTCGCTTCAAATGTCCCCACCGCCCCGCTTTTAAACCGCGCCAGGGCGATGGATGTATCATCTACGGTCACTTCGCCCAGGGTGTCGGCGGCGGCCCCGCCCATACGGTCGTCGGCTGCGGCGAGTTCGGGGCGCTGCTTGATAAACGTTTCCATCAATCCCGAAACTTCTTTAATATCCCCCACAAGAAAGCGTGCTGTGTCCAGCGAGTGGGCCAGCAAATCGCCATGTGACCCCGACCCGGCTTCTTCTTTGCGCAGCCGCCAGACCAGAGGGAAGCTGGGGTTGACAATCCAGTCCTGCAAGTACAAAGTGCGGCAATGGTAAATGGCGCCCAATGCGCCGTCGTCGATTAGCTTTTTGGCAAATGCAATGGCCGGAACGAAGCGGTAATTGAACCAGACAGCATGAAAGACCCCGGCCTGTGTGACGGCATCCAGCATGTGTTTGGCATCGGCGGCTGTGTTCGCGAGCGGCTTTTCGCAAAAGACGTGCTTGCCCGCTCGTGCCGCCGCCAGCACCAGCTCCGTGTGCAGATTGGACGGTGCGGCGACATCGACAATATCAATATCAGGACGGGCAAGCAATGCGCGCCAGTCGGTTTCATAACTTTCCCAGCCTAACACTTCGGCGGCGCGGGCAACGCCAAGTTCTTCGCGTCCGCACAGTGCCTTCAGGACAGGCTGAACTTCCAGGTCGTCAAAGTAGCGCGCGACCTGTCGATACGCATTGGAATGCGCCTTGCCCATGAACTTGTAGCCGATCAAGCCGATATTGAGAGTGCGTTTCGCCATTGTGTTTCCTCGCCCTGCGCGCCAGAAATGCCGACACAAAAACAGCCCGCCGAATAAACACTCGGCGGGCTTTGCGTTTTAGGTCTTAGGGCGTCAAATAGTTGTTGATCTTGGCTTGTGCCCTTAATTGCTGCAAATAGGGCGGAATCAGCGTCTTGTACTGACTGTCACGGGCGCTGGCTAGGGCCGCGGCATACTGCGCTTTTTCCGCGGAAGAGGCCGGAGCCGAGCTGGTGCTATCCACTTTGATTAAGTGGTAGCCGTAGATAGACTTGACTGGCGCGGGGCTGATCTGGCCTGCCGACAGGGACAGCGCGGCGGCAAGGAATGTCTGGTCGATGTTGGTCATGTTCGATCCAATGAGGCCTAAATCGCCGCTTTTGTCTTTGTTGGTGGGGTCTTCGGAGTACTTTTTGCAGACATCGGCCCACGACTTGCCCGCCTTGAGTTCCGCCTGCGCTTTGCCGATCAACTTGAGGGCATCGGCATCGGAGTGCGCTTTCAGCGAGGGATTGATGCTGCCGTTGGTCACAACCAGGATGTGCGATGCATGCACCATCTTGATAGGGGCGATCTGGCGGGCCACCAGTTTTTCGGCTTCAACGCGCAGGCGCAGGCTTTCCCGAAACGTCGCTATGGTCTGGTGGCTTTGCGCGATCAGCGCCGTGAGGGGCTGGACAGGCAGGCCCTGTGCCCGCTGCTGGGCTGCAAGCTGCTGCCTGACCAGCACGTAACGCGCATTCACTTCCGTGGGCGTGGCCGAAAGATGGGCGGCTTTGGCTGCCTGATCCACCAGGGCGTTGTTGATCAGCTGTTCCAGCAGGTCAGGGCCGGCGATCTGCAAAGCCAGGGCCGAAACCGTGGCTTTGGCGATCGGCTGCCCGTTGACAGTCGCCGCGAGATTGGGCGGGCCCACAATGTGACGCTCCGTGTCGGGAGGGGCGGGCTGTGAAAAGGCCGCGCCGGGCGGCGGCGGTGGAGGCGGCTGACGTCCGGGTGCCTGTGCCTGTGCCTGTGCCAACGTTCCGGCCAGTGTTATTGCAAGAACCCATGCTTGGGCGCTGCGCGGTGTGTGTCGTGTCAAGGGAGAAAAGTTCCTTTCGAAGCGCATGGCCTGTGCCAAGCATCTATGTTACACGAAAAGCTGTCCTTCGTCAAGATTGGACAAGGGCGGGCGATGTTTTCACGCCGCTTCCCGCCGCCGCTGTTCCAGGTGAACGCTTAAAACGGCGATGTCGGCGGGCGTGACACCGGGAATGCGCGCGGCCTGACCCAGCGAGATGGGCCGCACGCGGCTGAGGTTGTCCCGGCCCTCGTTGGACAATGCCCGCAATGTCCCAAAGGCGAACTCCGCAGGGATAAGCGTTTCTTCGCGGCGCGCGGCGGCCTGCACCTGCCCCTGCTGCCTGCCGATATAGCCTTCGTACTTGCACTGGATTTCCACCTGCTCCGTCACATCATCGGGCAGAAACTGCAAGGGCGGGGACAGTGCCCGCGCTTTGGCGTAGTCCATGTCGGGGCGCTTCATCAGGTCGGCCAATGCCGTGCGCTGCGATACGGACGACAGGCCAAGATGCGCCAGGCGCGCGTTGTCCATGCCCGATACGCAGTCCCGCTCTAAGCGGGCGACTTCGGCCTGCACCTGTTCGCGCTTTTGATCGAATATCTCCCAGCGCGCATCCGGCACCAGGCCGATGTCCCGGCCCCGACTGGTCAAGCGCAGGTCGGCGTTGTCCTGGCGCAACAAGAGGCGATATTCGGCGCGCGAAGTCAGCAGCCGGTACGGCTCATCCACGCCCTTGGTCACCAGGTCGTCGATCATCACCCCGATGTACGCTTCCGCCCGGCCCAGCACAAACGGCGCGTCGTTTCGCGCTCGCAGCGCGGCATTTGCGCCCGCCATCAGGCCCTGCGCGGCGGCTTCTTCGTATCCCGATGTGCCGTTGATCTGCCCCGCCAGAAACAGGCCCGGCAGGCGCTTGGTCATCAGGGCGTGGGTCAGTTCAGTCGGCGGCACGGCATCATATTCTACCGCGTAGCCGGGGAGAAGCATTTCGCAGTGTTCCAGGCCCGCAATGGTGTGCAGAAACGCGCGCTGGACATCGGCGGGCAGGGACGTGCTTGTGCCCTGGACGTACAGCGAATGGGTGTCCCAGCCTTCCTGTTCCAGAAACACCTGGTGGCTGAGCTTGTCCCGAAACTTGACAATTTTGTCTTCAATGGACGGACAGTAGCGCGGCCCGCAGCCGTCGATAAAGCCGCCGTACATGGCCGAGCGCGACAGGTTGTCGTGGATGATTTGATGGGTGCGCGCATTGGTATGGGTCAGCCAGGTCGGCAGGAGGGCGCGTGTTTCTGTTTCCACGCTGCCCGGCAGAAACGAAAACGCGCCCGCATGCGGCTCGCTGCCCAGCGTCGTTGTTTGACCGAAGTCTACCGTGCGCTTGTCGATGCGGGGTGTTGTGCCTGTTTTCAGGCGCAGGGTGGGGAACCCGGCCCTCCTCAGCGTGTCCGCGAGAGCGACTGAGGGCCGCTCGCCCAGTCTGCCGCCTGCCGTTTGCTCATCCCCCCGGTGCATCATGCCCCGCAGGAACGTGCCTGTCGTGATGACTACGGCTTTGGCTGTGAACTGCTGGCCCGCCTGTGTTTGCAGCCCGACGACGCGTCCCTCTTCTATTATCAAATCATCGGCCATGCCCTCAGCAATAGTCAAGTTTGGGGCTTCTTCCAGTGACTGCCGCATGGTCTGCGAATACAATTCTTTGTCGCACTGCGCCCTCAATGCCTGCACCGCGGGGCCTTTGCCCGTGTTCAATAAACGCACATGGGTGCGCGTCCTATCCGCGTTCAGGCCCATCTGTCCGCCCAGAGCATCTACTTCGCGCACCAGGTTGCCTTTGGCGGGGCCGCCGACAGAGCAGTTGCAGGGCATCAAGGCGATAGTCTCGCGCGACAAAGTCAGGCACACTGTCCGCGCCCCCATGCGCGATGCTGCCAGCGCCGCTTCCGCGCCCGCATGCCCCGCGCCCACGACTATCACATCAAAATCCGTCATGGGGTTATTATACCTGCGCGCGTTTTTGTTTCGCCGGGTTTGCGGCATCTTTTCCCCGGCTCATCCCCGTTGTGCCGACGACGGACGAAATTGTTCCGTCGTTGGTACACGCTTGGAACGCTGTGAAAACAAAAGGGAAATACCGAAGCTGCGCCCGTTCAAGCCGACCGCAGCAAGGCATCGACAAAGGCAAGCGCGTTCCGCAAGCGCCTGGCTGCGTTTGCAGAACGTGCGCGGTTCCTCATACAAAACCTACTCACACGGTTGTGCCTGCTCGTCTGTCAGCAGCAGTTCCAGAACGACCACATCCATCCAGCGGTCGAACTTGCGCATAACTTCGCGAAAGCGTCCGGCTTCCACAAATCCAAATCCGGCGTGCAGGGCCATGCTCGCGGCGTTTTCGCCGTCCAGCCAGGCCATGATCGCGTGGAAACCTTGCGTGCGCGCTTCTTCTATCAAGGGCGACAAAAGACGCTTGCCCAGCCCCTGCCCGCACCAATCCGCGTGGACATAAACGGAGTTTTCTACGGTGTGCCGATACGCGCTCCGGGCATGAAACCGGCTTAAGCTGCTCCATCCAACAATTGTCTCCCCCGCAACGGCCACAAAGACGGGCAGGCCCTGGGCAGCATGCTCGGCGAGCCACGCCCGGCGCTCGTCTGCGGTCTGCACGGTCTCCTGGGCTGTTGCCGCCAGGTGCAGCACGGCATAGTTGTAGATACGGGCGATGCCATCGGCATCGCCCGCTTCTGCCTGGCGTATGATAATCTGGTCACGCATTGGCTTATTCTCTCTGTAAAGCGTTACGGGCGGGGCAGGGATGCCTGCTTTTTCGGCGTGCCCACATACTGCACCCGCCAGATCGTGTTTGACCCATCATCGGACACCATCAATGCCCCATCTTTGGCCGTCGCGACACCGACGGGGCGCCCCCACACATGGCCGTCGTCGGTCACAAAGCCCGTCAGGAAGTCGTCAAACTCCCCTGTTGCCTTGCCGCCGCGTACCGGGGCCACAATTACTTTGTACCCCGTCCGATTGGCCCGGTTCCACGACCCATGTTCAGCAGCAAAAATCTGCCCTTGATAGCGTGCAGGAAACGTCGGCCCGCTGTAAAATGTCAGGGCCAGCGACGCCATGTGCGCCTGCAACAGCACGTCCGGCACGATAATATGAGAAGCAAGCTCGGGGTGCGCGCCCTTGTGGCGGGGGTCGGGATGGCTGCCCAAATAGTACCAAGGCCAGCCGTAAAAACCGCCGTCCTGCACATGCGTGATGTAGTCGGGAGGCAGCGTGTCCCCTAAACCGTCGCGCTCATTGACTGATGTCCAGAGTTCGCCCGTGCTGGGGTCTATCGCCAATCCCACCGGGTTGCGGATGCCTGATGCAAACAAGCGGTATCCCGTGCCGTCCGGGTTGTATTGCAAAATGTCCGCGCGGCGCTCTTCCTCCTGCGCCGCGTCGCGCCCTTCGGCGACATTGGAATGCGACCCCACTGAGACAAACATCTTGCGATTGTCCTGCGAGAAGACCACATCGCGCGTCCAATGGCCGCCCCCACGCAGATGTCCGCCGCCGGGAATGTCCGGCACAATCATTTCGGATGCGCCGCGCGCCCTCACATCCCCGTTGCGGTAGGGAAAGCGCACCACTGAATCCGTGTTGCCGACATACACATAACGCGGGTTCGGCCCTGTGGGATAAAAGGCGATGCCGAATGGCTGCCGCAGGCCGGTCGCGAAGTCTGTGTTCATCACGGCGCGCCCGTTGGCATTGACGCCCCGCAGCAGCCGGATTTTGCCCGGCCCGCTTTCGGCGACAAACAAGTCGCCGTTGGGGGCGGTGACAATCTTGCGCGGGTTATCCAGATGGTCGGCATACGCCTGCACCGCAAACCCCTGCGGCGCGCGCGGCAATGCCCCGTCGGGACGTGGCACCATGGGCGCGCCGTTGTCTACCGAAGGCGTCGCATAAGGCGCGGGCAAATCCGCTAATGTGATCCGGCGGCGCACGCCCGGTGCGTCCGTATTGTGCCCGCCGAGGGCGGCTTTGCCTGTCAGCAACATGCCGGGCGTGGCCGGATGCCCCGTGTCAGTCGCCTGCGTGTGCGCGCATCGCACCGTCATTCCCACCAGGCCGCCTGCAAGGGTCAGCAGCAATGCAGGCCGCAAAATATGACTGCGCCGCCCTGTATGATGTTCCGAAAACTTCATGTCTAAAGGTCTTTCTGTGTCTAATTTAATGGCGATGCTTACGATGTTAGGACGCAGGAGGTGTTGGAGGAGGCGGCCAGCTTCCCTCTTGTTGCGACAGCGCCTGCGATTGGGATGCTTGCAGCACAGCCTCTTGTTTCTGCCTGCTTCGGCTTTTCCAGTATCTTATCAGCGACACGGGGCCGGAACTGAGCAGCAGGGCGAGCGGGACGCGCACAAGCAGTATCAGGCGGAATGTGTCCATGTTTGGGAAAGCCGGCATCCCTTGCGGATTTGGCAAATGGATGCGCGCCGCGCTGCTTCCGCTGCCGATGATGTAAAGAAGCCCCGCAGCGTTGCCGCCAATTAGCCCGATAAGCCACGCACGGTTCGCCCCGCCTTGTGCCGCCCCGTGTTGTTGCATTGCTTTACCCAAAGTCTTGCGTGTACGAATGACAGCCTTCATCTCGTTTTTAATGCAGGCAAACCACTCTTCCTGCCCGATGTGCAATTCAAGAGTACGCCTTTCAATAAAGACGCTTACGCCTGAAAATGCCGCGCCCCGTATTTGCCCCGCCGAATGCGCTCGTCCAAATCCCGCTCTTTGCGCCAAACGGAATAAGCCGCTGGCACGGCAACCCCAAACACCACAGGAGACGGCCGGCGATGGTTCGCAAGCCGGAAGGCAAGCGTTATGCCCAGCATTATCAGGCAATAGCAACCCACTTTCAGCATTGGTTTTGACATGGGTATTAGCCTTCCAAGAGCTTTTCTCAGGCGGTTCTCCCTCGTTGCCCGCGCGTTGCAACGATGGAACAAATTGTTCCGTCGTTGGTAATGGCTTACAACGCTGGGGAAACGCCGAAGCCACCCCTCAGCAAAGCCAATGCTTCGCTTTTGCATACGCGGTTTGCCGCCCAAACATCTCCATGTCAGCGGTTGAATTGGTTCATAGCCGCGTCAATGCCGTCCGAAATCCATGTATCCAAAGCGGCGACGGCGCGGGCGATGCCATCCTCAACGTCGGCCTGCTCACTTCTGCCGAAGCGGCCCAAAACATAGTCAATCTGCACGTCTGCCGAGCGCGGCGCACCGACCCCAAAGCGCAGGCGCGGGAACTCGGAACTGTGCAAATGCGCGATGAGCGACTTGAGGCCGTTGTGGCCGCCTGCCGACCCGCCCGCCCGCAGCCGCAATCGGCCCAGGGGCAGGGCAATGTCATCGGTCACGACCATGATCTGCGCCAGCGGCAGCGGCTTTTGGCGCAGGAACAAGGCCACGGCCTCCCCGGATAGGTTCATAAACGTTTGCGGCTTCACGACGAACACGCGCGCATCGCCCACGCGCCCGTCTGTCGCGAGGGCACGGTTCCCTGATTTCCACGCGCCCATATTGTGTGCCTGCGCAAACGCCTCACACGCCATAAACCCGATATTGTGCCGCGTGTTGTCGTAGTCTTTGCCCGGATTGCCCAGGCCGATAATCAGTTTGGTGGCAATGTCCATCAAGGCAGCTCAATCTGCGCTTTCACCGATGTGGGAGGCATCTGAACGGCAAAGTCAAAGGCGCGCACGCTGTCGTCAAACCCGAACGTGTCGGTGATAAGTGGCTTGACATCAATCTTGCCGCTGCCCATGAGGGCCAGGGCGCGCGGGTACACATGCGCATAGCGAAAAACATGCTCCACGCGCGCTTCCTTGACCTGCGCCCCAACCACATCATACGCCACGGGCTGCAAAGGCATGCCCACCAGAACAACGCACCCGCCGGGGCACAGCGGCTCAAAGATGTTGGCAAAGGCGGCCTCGCTGCCGCTGCATTCAAACACGATGTCGGCACCCCAGCCGCCGGACAGGGCGCGGGCGACATCCCCAACGCTCTCGTGCGTGACATTGACCGGGCGGATTGGCCCCAATGTCGCCCCCAGGTCTAACTTGGGCTGCTGCGTGTCGGCTAACAACACCTGGCTGCAACCTCCCGCCAGCGCCGCCAGCGCGGTGACCATGCCGATTGGCCCCGCCCCCAGCACGACAGCCAGGTCTCCCGGCTCGATACGTGCCTTGATACTCGCGTGTATCCCCACGGCTAATGGCTCCACCATTGCGCCTTCGGCAAACGACACATTGTCGGGGAGCGCAAATGTAAAGTCGGCGGGGTGGACGACGGAGGGCCGCAGGACGCCGTGAACCGGCGGCGTAGCCCAAAAGCGCACCTGCGGGTCTAAGTTGTACATTCCCAGTTGTGTAGCCCGCGAATGGGGATTGGGAATGCCCGGCTCCATGCACACCCGGTCGCCGGGCGCGAGATGCGTCACGTCGCGTCCCACTTCGGCGACTGTTCCCGACGCTTCATGGCCCAGCACCATGGGCTGCTGCACCACAAACGGCCCGATGCGCCCATGCGTGTAATAATGCACATCCGACCCGCAAATGCCCACGGTATGGATGGCTATGCGCACGTCACGCGGGCCAAGCGGCTCGTTTATCTCAATGTCGCCCAGGGTCAGCGCATGGGCTTTTTCCAAAATCAAGGCTTGCATACGGTGTCTTTCACAGGGGTGATATGGTTGGGTCTTACCCGCAGTGGGGGCAAAGCTACGCGCCAGGGGCAAAACGGCAAAAAGCGCCCGACGCATTTGCATCGGGCGCTCCCCATGACAAACCAACGTAGACGTCACACAAACCGCAGGTCTTCGTATTGTTTGCCCAGCACAATGGCGCTGCTTGCGCCCAGCCAGCGGTCAATGACCGTGCCGTAGACCGCCCGAAAGTCCGTGGTGAACTTCAGGTCGCCTGCGTCTAAATCAGTGAGGCTCGGATACGCACCGTACAGCCCGCCTTTGACTTGCTTGCCGACAACAAACATCTCGCTGGCCGTGCCGTGATCCGTGCCGCCGCCCGCGTTCTCGTGTACCCGGCGCCCAAACTCCGAGAAGCACACGGTCAGCACGTTGTCCGCCTGCCCCATTTGCTCCATGTCCGCCTGGAACGCACTCAGCCCGTCGGACAACTGCGACAGCAAAAGCGGCTGACGTCGTCCCTGCTGCGTGTGCGTGTCAAAGCTGCCGCCTGCGAATGATAAGTAGAATACGCGCGTGCCCAAATCGGCGGCAATCAGTTGGGCCACTTCCTGCATATCCCGTCCAAAGCCGCCATTCGGGTACTTGACCGTAGAATGGTAGCGGGGCAAACCCGCCCTGATCCGGTCTGCGCTGTCATAAGTTTCGCGGGCGACCTGGCTAAACAAAGCCCCATAGGGCGTGTTGGTATCGGCAAGCTGCACACGCTTGAGGGCATCGGCGCGGGCATCGCCGTCCGGGCTGTGCGGGAAGACAACGCCGAATGAGGCCAGTCCCTGAATGCTCGGCACGGCAGCATGGGCACTTTCGGTCGCCATGCTTTGCTCGTTGCCAATATTGATGCCGGTGAGCGGCGACGTGCGTCCCTGACGAATAGCGTCCAGATACCGTCCAACCCAGCCTTCCGTGCCCATGCGTTCCGGCTGGCCTGTCTGCCAGATTTCCATGCTGCGAAAGTGGCTCCGGTTGGGGTTGGGGTAGCCGACCCCTTGCACAATTGCCAGTTGTCCCCGGTCGTACAAAGACTTCATGCCGGTCATCACGGGATTTAACCCCACGCTGTCTGAAAGATGCAGCACCTGGCTGTCGGGGATGCCCAGGGTGGGCCTATTTGAGTGATATGAGGTGTCGGCATACGGAATGACGGTGTTTAACCCATCATTGCCGCCGGTGAGTTGTATAACGACCAAGGTGCGCTTCGACCCCGCCGCGCTTTGGCGGAACGAGTCGCCCGTGCCTTCCGCCCAGACCATCTTTGCCAGCCAGGGCGGGACGGCGAGGCCAACGGCTACAGTGGTGGCACTCTTCTTGATGAAGTCGCGTCGTGATACGGACATGGGCTGCTCCTTGCTGGTGAACTTAAGAACTGCGGTGTCTGCGCTTTCAAGTGCAGGCGATTAGGTTTCGCCTGCTTCCGTTCTGATGAGCCGATTCGTCTTGTTATAGTAGATGGTGAGAACTATTGGGTCAACCCCGCCCATGAAACCGGCATATCCTAACTGGTAGGCGTCAATGCCCTTTTGCTTGTCGTTCTCTGATTGGGCGTCAGGAGGCCCTAGCAAAGCATGCACCTGCCACCGGGGCATTCCTGGGTGCAGATGATTTTGCATTAAGTCGTTTACCATTCGGGCGCGGGGTATGTCCTGCCCATCTAGATTAGGAGGGGACTTCCACTGTGCCGAGTTGAACTTGAGACTTGTGTCAAAGTGCCTGACAGCGCCATAGACCGCCCCAATAACGATTACAAGAACGAGTGCCAAACGAAGCGGCCAGAGCCTCCGACGAACGCTTGTATTAGGCCTGCCGCTCATTCTATCTCCTCTCAGACTTATGTTCAGCAGATGTTAATCTGTTTTCTGCTTCTTCGCAAGCGGTTTTATAAACACACTCTCAGCACACTTGATACTCGGGCGTCGCCATGACAAGCGGCAGGGCGGCCCGCAGGCGCGCTTCCATGCCGCCCATACCCGTGCGGGCGCGTACACGGGCGTACAGGTTCCCGGCCTGGCGATTGCCCCGGCCTCCTCGTCCCTGACCGGGGGGCACGGCGAAACCCTGCGCATCGGCAAACGTCCCGCGTGACGGGGCGGCGTCGGGCTGGTTGATGTAGTCCACGATGGTTTGGCGGGTTTGAGCGGACAAGGGCAGCGGCCCCAGCGTCTCGGCCAGGAAGTCCACGTACTGCGCGGGCGAATAGTTCTTTTCTCGCACAAAGGCGGTGACGCGGGCGAACTCGCCGTTAAACGCCAGTCGCGACTGGGACATCAGGTTGGCGAAGTTGATGCGGGCAAGCAGGGTAGACGTGTTGATCCACGCTTCGTTGCCGTCCCACCCTTTGACGCTGGGCGGTTCCAGCAAGTCCTGTCCCATTGACCGCATCGCCAGCGGCAGGGAAGCCAGCACGCCCAAACGCCGCCCGCGCTGCTTTTGCTCGTCGGTCGCGTTCGCAGGCGACGCGCCGGGGTTGGATGCCATATCGTTGGCGGGCGTAATGTCGCCGGGCTGCAACGTGAATGCCTTGTCCAGGCCCATCATCTTGACCGTGCCGACAACATACTGCGCGGGGCTTTTGATGATCGCATAACGCGCCTTGTCCGAGTAGAACGCCTGTGAGCGCAGGATTGTCCCCACGATGGCCCGAATGTCGTACCCGCTGGAATAATATGTTTTCACCAGGGCATCCAGCACGTGCGGTTCGGGGTTCGGGTACGCAAAAAACCCGAACAACTGGCGGCATAGACGGCTGGCCGTGGCGGGGTGGGCGACGAGAATGTCCACAATGTCGTCGCCGTTCCAGTTGCCCGTCTTGCCTAAAAACGTTTTAGGGTCGTTGTCATGGTTGTTGGCGTTGAACACGAACTCGCCGCCGCGCAGGTTCCAGCCGGAAAATGCGCGGGCGGCGGCTTTGACATCGTCTTCGGTGTAGTTGCCGATGCCGCACGTGTACAATTCCATCAGCTCGCGGCCATAGTTCTCGTTGGGGTGCGCTTTGTAGTTCTGGCTGCCGTTCAGGTAGCGCAGCATTTCGGGGTTGCGCGAAACCGCCAAGGTCAGGGTGCGGAAGTTTCCCAGGGCATGGGCGCGGAACATCTGGTTCTGGCGCATCATGATGTCGCCCGCTTGCCCGCCATCTTTGGACGTGAAATGCCCATGCCAGAACAGCGTCATTTTCTCAGCCAGAGGGTGGGGCGAAGCGATCATGCGCTGTGTCCACCACATCTTCACGGTTTGCAACGGCAGAAACACAGTGCCCTGCTTGTTGGTGCGCCGGTCTTCAGGAACCAAACTCGCCAAACGCTGCACCAGGTCGGCATCGTTGATCGGGTCGGGCGTGCGCTCCGGGTGCAGCAGGGCATCGGTGACGGAAGCCAGCCCTTGTCTGCTTGCCAGCGCGATCTCATCGGGACTGGCCCCAAAGCCGGCCCGCCGCAGCAGATGCGCCGCGTCTTGATATGTTTGATCCATCATGGGTGCTGACCCCGGCGTGTTAATCTTCGGCATCGTACCGGCGTTGACGCAGCCGCAAAGTGAAAAGTTCATAAACGCGTTTTGTGCGTGCTGCCCCCGCGAAGCGACGGTGTTTCCACGGCGTATGAAGCCGTTGCCAACGACGGAACAAATCGTTCCATCGTCGGTGTGCGGGGGCAAAGCCGGGGCAGCGCATTGGCAGCAAAGAGGCATCTCCGTGCCATGCAAATCCAGAAGCCTAGGCTGCAAACGACGCGGGCATGGAATAATCTTACCGTCAAGCAGGAAAACAAGAGCCGATGTGGTGAAATATAACGTATAATCTCACATAAGAGCCGTCATTCGCCATGGGGGATGGACGGCACACTTGCTGCAGGAGGCGGACAAATCGTGAAACAATTCAATGGGATCGGAACAAAGCAAACGCGCAGCGGCCTGCTGCTGGCGGCCATGGGCCTGCTGGCCTTGTCGCTGACAGGGCCGGCATCGGCGGCGGAAAGGTCGCTGGCGGGCATCAAGATTTTCAGCACGTCCCGGCCTGTTCTTGCCAAATACGGCAGCCCGACCCAGGTGATTGTCGGGCGGCCTTCGCTGACGCCGACCAACGGTTCCGGTGTGGGGGCGCAATCCGGGCAGTCGGGAGCACCAAGCATGGCTCCCGGTGCGCTGCCGGGCTTTGGGGCGGCTCCGTCCGAACTCGGGGGCGGCGCGCCCGGCTTTGGCGGCGGCCCTCCCAGCATGGGAGGCGGTTTTCCAGGCGCGGGCGGCGGCTTTCCAGGTGGGCCGGGAGGATACGGCGGCTCCGGCGGACTAGGCCAAAACGGTGCGGCCGGCGCACAAGCGGACCCGCGCGCGGGCGAAGTGACCTGGATTTACGACCGTCCGGGCGGCAGTGACCTGGAATTCACGTTTTCCAGCGACGGGCGTGTGGTGCAAATCCGGGCGACCGGCTACCAGGGGCCGGTGAAAACGACCAAGGGAGTCGCGCTGGGAGCGAAGTATGGAGCCGTGATCGGCAAATATGGCTTTCCGGAAGTGCAGGAGCAAAACGGCGGCGTCCTGACCGCGCGCTATACGGAGCGCTCGCATGCGGCGTTTCAGTTTTTCAACCAGCGTGTCGTCGCCATCATTGTCGCCGCGGTAGAGTAGGGTTTTCGGAGCGAGAAGGTGACACGTGTCTGATCGGCGCGATATTGATGACATCCGGGCGCGGGTGGATATTGTTTCCACAGTGGAGCCGTATGTCACCTTGAAACGAGCCGGGCGCAGCTTCAAGGGGCTGTGCCCGTTTCATCAAGAAAAAACGCCTTCATTCACAGTCAACCCGGATCTGGGAACTTGGTATTGCTTTGGGTCGTGCGGCGAAGGCGGGGACATTTTCAAGTTTGTCCAAAAGATTGAAAACTTGTCGTTCCCCGAAGCGCTGGAGCGACTGGCTTTGCGCGCGGGCGTAACACTGACAAAAGAACAGCCGCGCGGCAGGCAGAACGCGGGGGTTGGCACGTCCTATGCAGCCTTGTCAGAACGACCGCAAGCGGGCGAAAAAGACCGATTGCTTGCAATCAACGCTTTGGCGCTACGCTATTATCGGGACATGCTCAGGCGCGCGCCGGCTGCTCAGGAGTATCTGCGAGGGCGACAAATCGCCCACGCCGCCCAGGAAGACTTCCAGATCGGCTTTGCGCCGGATGCGTGGAACGGCTTGTCAGGGCACCTGGAGCAAAAAGGCGTCAGCATGGCCGATGCCGCAAAAGCGGGACTGGTCACACTCAGTGAGCGCGGGTACTTTGACAAGCTGCGCGGGCGTCTGGTTTTTCCTATATTAGATGTGCATGAACGGCCTGTCGCGTTTGGCGGACGCTTGATTGAAGGCGAAGTGCGGGCGGGCGTGCCCAAATACTGGAATTCGCCTGAAACACCGGTTTTTTCCAAAAGCAGCACGCTGTACGGCTTGTGGCGAGCGCGCAAGGCGATTGCATCTCAGGGCCGGGCCGTTGTCGTGGAAGGCTACACGGACGTTGTGGCGTGTCATCAAGCCGGTTTTGAGAACGTTATTGCCACCCTGGGAACTTCTCTCACTGAAGAGCATGTCAAAGTGCTGGCGCGCCTCGCGCCGACCGTGCTGCTGGCCTTTGATGCCGACTCGGCGGGATTGAAAGCCGCGTTTCGAGCCGCCGCTATCTTTGAAGCGCAGGAAGTGGAAGTGCGCGTTTTAAACCTGCCGGAAGGCGATGACCCGGACAGTCTTTTGCGCGACAACAAGCGGCGGGTTTTTGAGCAGGCTTTGAAAGACGCCATGCCGCTGACCGAGTATCGCCTGAAGCGCCTGCTGCGGCAGGCCGCATCGGAACTGAGCGAGCGGGACCGTGTGGCATTGTTTGAAAAGGCGCTGCCGATATTGGCATCTGTCAAAACGCCCGCGCTTCGGGCGCATTACATGAAGATGGTCTTGCCGTATCATCCGCAGTACGGAGTCAGAGGCGTATCGGCCCAGGAGTATATTCAGCGCGATGTGGAAGCGTATCTCAGTGGGCGGCACATGGTTCAAATGAAACCATCTGTTTCGCCCGCACCCGCCGCTCCGCCGCTCACGCCGCGGCTTGGTCATGCGACCGAACAAGCCGAGCGTCATCTGCTGCGCGCTTTGCTCAGCGAAGACCGCAGTTTGGCGTGTTTGGTGCAGGCCAATCTGCCTTTGGAAGCGTTTGACACCGCACCCGCTCGCGCCGCGGCAACATTGCTGTATGCGCAGATGGACAGCGACAAAGCCCAAGACCCCGCCGCGCTGCTGGCGTCTATTGAGGACGATGCCGCGCGCGCTTTGCTGACTGCAACCGCGATGGCCCCGGACGAAGAGCCGTTATCCGTGCAAACTATTGAAGATGAAATTCGTCGCTTGACACTGCGAACCAAGCAGCGTCATTTGGCCGCCCTTGCCGTGCAAATTAATAATGGAACGACTGATGCGCAGATGCTTCAGCAATTCGTGCGTTTGCAAAGCGAGCTGAAAGGCACGCGGCAGGCGCACTCAACATAGGCAGCGATTTCGAGATAGGCAGCAATTTCGAGGGAGAAGTGACCGTGCCGTCAAAACAGCTTAACCGTGAGGTGATACCCTCCGCGGCACAGTCGGATTTGGGACGTGAGGGCTTTGCGCGTTTGGACGATACGCCTGCCGGCCCTGCTGCCCATTTGGAAGCGTCCGCTCATGGGCTTTTGCTGGAACCGATGGATGAGCTGCGTTTTCTGCCCAACGAGGTGGAAAACACATCGGCATTGGACAAGCCCTTGTTCGGGGGCGGCTTCGGGGAGGATACAGCGGACGACCCTGCTCACGAGCAGGATGCGGACGACGATTTCGGCGCGCTGGAAGGCCTGCCACTCGACGATTCGGTGCGCATGTGGCTGCGCGAAATTGGCCGGACTCATCTGCTGTCGCTTCAAGAAGAAATCCGGCTTGCGAAAAGAATAGAGCGCGGCGACACAGTCGCCAAGGCTATTCTCACCCAGGCTAACTTACGCTTGGTCGTGAGCATCGCCAAGCGCTACACGCTGCGCGGCATGTCGTTCCCAGACTTGATCCAGGAAGGCAACATTGGCCTCATTCGCGCTGTTGAGAAGTTTGACTATCGCAAAGGGTACAAGTTCAGCACATACGCGACTTGGTGGATCCGACAGGCCATCACACGGGCCATTGCCGATCAAGGCCGCACCATCCGTATTCCCGTGCATATGGTGGAAACTATCAACCGCTTGATTAAGATCAGCGGACAGCTTTTGCAGGATCTTGGACGCGAGCCGAGCTTGGAAGAAATCGCGCGCGCGATGGACTTGCCCCTTGAGCGTGTGTCTGAGATTATCCGTATTGCTCCCGAACCTTTATCTTTGGAAACGCCTGTCGGCGAGGAAGAAGACAGCCATCTGGGCGACTTTCTGCGCGACGATGACTCGACTTCTCCTACCGATTCCGCTACATTCCTTGTTCTGCGCGAGAAAATTGAAGAAGCCTTGGATCAGCTTACGCCCCGTGAGCGCGATGTCCTCAAAATGCGCTTTGGCCTAGACGACGGCTATCCGCACACGTTGGAAGAAGTGGGCAAACATTTCCAGGTCACGCGCGAACGCATTCGTCAAATCGAGTCCAAAGCCCTCAAAAAACTGCGTCACCCGACCCGCTGCCGCCGTTTGCGCGATTACCTGGAATAACTCACCGATGGCCCTTCTGCAAAAATACGTTGACGACACGCCGCCCACCGAAGACGACTACTTTGCCTGGGAGCAAAGCGCACCCGGACGGTGGGAGTATGTCCAGGGTGAAATCCGCGCGATGGCGGGCGGCACAGTCAATCATGCTCTTGTTGGTGCTGACAATGTGCGGGTTCTAGGCAATGCTCTTATCCCCAAAGGCTGCCAGGTATTCGGCTCAGACCTCAAAGCGCACACGGGTGACGGCGTGAACACATTCCCGGACGTGGCGGTTGTCTGCGGCGAGCGGCAGTATTATCAGGGCCGACAAGACGTTATCACCAACCCCGTGCTTCTGGTGGAAGTGCTGTCACCGTCCACGGAGGCGTATGATCGGGGCGAGAAGTTCGCCCATTATCAAACCATTCCCACATTGACAAATGACTTGCTGGTGTCGCCCGACGAGCCGCGCGTCACGCTGCACACGCGCATGAATGGCCTGTGGCAATCGGCGGAAGTTGCGGGTTTAGACCAAAACGTGCGCGTGGCGTCTTTGGGGATAGATATTGCGTTGTCCGACATTTACGCGCTGCTGACATTTGATACCGCCTAATCAATAACGCTAAAGGGCGAACTCGTCACGGGCTGTGCGCTGCATCAATGTATGCACGGCGGCGGCAGGCGTGAGCGTGCCCCGCAAAACGTCATGGATGGCCGTAAACACGGGGGCTTGTACGCCGTAGCGGTGGAGCAAGTGCTGCACGGCTACGGCAGTTGGAACACCCTCAGCGGCCTGGTGCAGGTCGCCCAAAATCTCCGCCACACTCTGTCCCTCGGCCAGCCCCAGCCCCACGCGATAATTGCGCGAAAGGCGTGAGCCTGCCGTCGCAATCAAGTCGCCGACCCCGCTCAGGCCCAGAAACGTCAACGCCTGCCCGCCCGCCGCAACGCCGATCTGTGTCATTTCCATCAGGCCGCGCGTCATCAAGGCGGCTTTGGTGTTGTCGCCAAACCCCAGGCCATCAGACAACCCTGCCCCGATTGCCAGCACGTTTTTCAGCGCCCCGCCCAGTTCCACGCCTTTCACATCCGAGTGGGTGTAAACCCGAAACGCCTGCTCGGTCATCAGCAGGCTTTGCGCTCCCCGCGCCACGGCGGGGTCGGCGCTGGCAACCACCGAGGCCGTGGGCACGCCCCGCAAGAGTTCTTTGGCAAGGTTCGGGCCGGACAACACAGCCAAACCTGCATGCGGCGTGTCGGCGAGCAAAAGCGCGGCCAGTTCCGACATGGTCAGGCCGGTTTCGGCGTCCAGCCCTTTGGTCGCGCTGAGAAGATTGGTTTGCGGCTCCAAACAGGCGGCGGCCTCGGACAGCACCGCCCGCGCCCCATCGGACGCGACGGCCAGGATCAGCCAGTCCGCCCCGGCCAGCGCCTCCGGCAGAGAATGCGTTGCCGTGACCGCTTCGCCCAAAGCCACATCCGGCAGATATTTAGGGTTATGCCCACGCTCCCGGATTTGTTCCGTGAGAACTTTGTCCCTGTCCCACAGCGTGACCGAATAGTGCTTGCCGCCCAGCAAAGCTGCTAAGGCACTGCCCCAGCTTCCCGCCCCCAAAATCGCAATTTGTGTCATGGCTTATTATGGCAAACCCGGAGGCTGTTTTGTTTCACGGAACAAAGCCGCGTCCAAGGGCTAGATACCGGGTCACTACCGGGTTTTCAAGGCGTGCTAAGCCAGAACCAACGACGGAAGAAATTGTTCCGTCGTTGGTATGCCTTTGCGCCGCAGGCGCAATGCCCCTGAAAGCAGGCGTCGGCGTGCCTGCGCTCAAAGGCATTTCCCTCGATTCCCAATATCTTGCATTGGGAGGAAACTTTTTGCTGGATAAAACAGCGCGAAAAAATAATGCTTGACAAAAATCAAGCCGCGTGTTAGGATAAGGGCAGCCCGGTAAGATTACCAGGCTGCCCCCATGCTTTCCTCCCGTAGTTTAGGCGGAAGCAGTGCGAAGTTGTCGTTCGGCCCCAGCCCACGCTGGAATGCTCGTGTGCGTCTTTCGTGTTGTTCCTGCTGCTTTACCCGCAGCCCGTCTTTGGGGGAAAAGCCATGCGCCCTTGTTCCGTCACTTCCCGTTCCGTCACTCCCCCTGTGTTCCATGCCGTCCGTCGCCTGCCTGCCCTGCGCGGGCTGGCGAGTGTCCTTGCGTGCTTGCTGGCCTTGCCGCTGTGCTTGCCGTTTGCGCAGGCCGCGCGGGCCGACGCGGCCCCCGCCCATTCCGCGCTTGCCACTGTTTTGCAGCTTCAGCAGATGGAGAAGCAGGCTAAAGCGCACCCGGCCCCGCCGGTTTCAAGCCCCGCCAGCCGACTGGCGAACACACCCTACAATGCCCCGCGCGTGTCTGCTCCCGCCCCGGTTCCGGCGTCTGTGGCTCCCGTTCTGTCCAATCCTGCGCCGCCGCGCCCCGCGTCCGTGACCTTGCTGGATGAAGTCGGACGGCTGGCGCGGGCAGTGGCTCCTGCGGAAGTGGCAGGCTGGCAAAGAGAACTGATGACGCACCCGCCGCTTGCTCGTGTCGCTGCTCTCCATCTCTGGCTCGGCGAGTATGCCCTGGCTCACGATCATCAGCCCAAGGCTGCCGCCCAGCAGTTCCGTATCGCCCAGCATCTGACAGGGCCAGCGGATGCGATGCACGGCCTCGCCGCCTATGACGGTGCGCTTGCCTTGTTCTACAAGGGCACTTATCAGGACGCCAACGATGCGTTCCATCGCCTGCTGCTGCCCAAAACACGGCTTGCGGGTTACGATGTTCGTGCCTGCGCTTTGTGGTGGCGTCACGCCTCGGCCTGTGCCGGTTACCACGCCCAGCGTTCGGACATGGGTATCCCTGAACCGCCGCAACTAGACCCGTTCTGCGGCGTTGCGGCTCTGGCGGCTTCCTTGCACCCGCTAAATCTGCCTTCTGACCGAAAAGCGCTTCTGGCTGCTTGCCGCGTCACCGGCGAGGGCAGCACCCTGGCTGACCTTGAGGTCGGCGCCCGAAAGCTCGGTACTTCGCTCCATAGGGTGACTGTTGACGACAAAGGGCTAATCGCTCTGCCCAAGCCGCTGATTGCTCATGTGGAGCGCGACCACTTCATTGCCGTCGTCCGCGCAGATGCCAAAGGCGTCTCCTATCTCTGCTCCGACTGCGGCCCTTGGCCGGGCGGGCGCGTGAACCTGACCTGGAAGCAGTGGCATGCTCTGGACTCCGATACCTTTGGCGTGCTGGCACGTCCAGGCGGCACCTGGGACAAGGCTCTGTCCAGCCTACAATCTTCACCCTCTACGGAGATGGGCGTGCGTGTTGCCATGATGGAAGATCTGTCTCGGCTGAGAGCGCATCACACTTTTGCAGTACTCTCCCTGGAGGCATTGCTGCGCGGCCATGTCTTCCGCCAGGTCGCGAGCGGCCAATACTCTACCTGTGATCGCCTCTACGACTCGCTCATCTGCCCGCCCGATGTTATTTGCTGCCCACCGGACGGCGGCGGGCCAGGTGGCGGCGGGCCAGGTGGCGGCGGGCCAGGTGGCGGTCCCATCGGCATTGGGGGCAGTGCGAGTGCCTCTTCAGGGGCCTCAGCGGGTGACCCGGTCAATCTCGCAACAGGCGCTGAGGAGTATGCCCCGGCTGCCGACTTGACCGTCTACAATCCGCACGGGCCAAACGTGGTGTGGGATCGCAGCTACGATAGCTTACGAGGCAACGGTCGCAACAACAACGGAATCCAAGACGATGGTTTGGGAGCCGGGTGGTCTGACTCCTATAACATTTATGTCGATGATGCGAGCAACCTAGTTCTGACGAATGGAGCCAGCATTCACTTTAACGATCCTGGCTATCCAAACGCCCAGAACCCCCGCTTGCAGTGCAGCGTCGCTCCGGGCATACCTTTGATGATCGAACACGATTATAGTCCGAATAACGGTGGTGGGTACGGCTACGACTATTACGTTATCACTTTCAAAGACAAGACAAAGTGGATTACAGGGGCGTCCACAAGAGATGGAGCCGAAAATTCTGCCTATAACATCGCAAAGATCATGGACCGAAACGGCAACGCGATTAATATTATTAAGATTACCGGCGAGCTGTTTTCGATCACCGATGCAAGTACGGGAATAGTTCTTCTAAAAGTCACGCGGGATGCTTCAGACGCCATCGCTAGCGTCTCAGACTGCTATGGCCGGAGTGTCTATTATCATATTGGGCAGCACGGCACTGCCCCTTATGGTCAAACATTCTCCGAACTGGATCAGGTCTCACAGGTCGTGCCGACCGGCACCGCCAACGCCTTGAGCCAGTATCAGCGTTACGCTTATGGCTACACTTCCACGCATGGCAGCTATAGCGTTGGTGATGGGCCTGCTTTCCTGCACACCATCACTGTGCCATCCCCCACCGGCAGCGGCACGCAGATGGCCACGATCAACTACGGCGACGACCAACTCGTTTCCAGCATTGTAGACGCCAACGGCAACACGCACCTTTACAACTTCAACGCTGGAGACGCCAACCACACGCAAGTGACGGTGCAGAATGCGTCCGGCAGCACGGTTTACAGCTACAAGGCAGGCTACAATGCGGATATGAGCATGGCGTCCCGCACGGACGGGGCAGGCAACGCCACTTACACGGTGAACAGTTGGAGTGCGCAAGACCCTTACCGCCCTTCCAGCGTGACCGACGGCAACGGGCGAACGACCCAAATGACCTGGGATCAGTACGGCAACATGCTGACCGAGACGCCGCCCTCCAACGGCACGCGCACCCCGGCGGTGACCACGTATAGCTACAGCTATGCCAATTTCCCACTTGGGGAAATGATCCAGATGCAGGAGGGCGGTAAAACGCCAACCTCCTATGCCTACTACGAGCCAAGCGGCCTGATGAAGACCCTGACCACGCCTGCTCCCGGCACGGCCGGCGGCACAGCCACCGTCACAACTTCCTGGACGTATGACGGCTTGGGAAACGTCCTGACGGAGAATTCCCCTGGTAACAATGCCGCGAGCGTTATCACAACAACTTTTAACTATGCAACCGACCCTGGCGACAGTATCCATGGCGTCCCGGCCACCAGCCAAGTCGCTGCCATCGACCAGCCTCTGACGCTAACCGACAACTTGGGCAACGTGAGCCACTACCGCTACGACGCCCAAGGCAACACAATATCTATGTTGGATGCGTTGGGTGCGGAGTACGACCAGAGCTTCAACATCGCCAACCAAATGCTTCAGGTTACCTATCCAGCCACCGGCCAAACTGGAGGGGGGCGGGGTCGAGAAGCCTGGAACTACCTTTATCCAGACGGGCCGCTGGCGAACACAAGCAACAGCACGGTAGCGAGCGTCACGGACTATGACGAAGGCAATCAGGGAGGGGTGCGAGCGGTTAACTACACTTACGGGCCGGAGGGCGAGACACTCTCAGTTTCGGGTGGCACCGAACCGGTTTCCTATACCTACGATGCCAGATACCGTCTGAGTACTCTCTCGGATGGGAATGCACATAGCACCCACTACTACTACAAGCAACAGGGCTACCTGGATGCTGTCACATTTTCTGGCTATACTGGTACTGCTCCCGCATACAACACTACGACAGATACGTATTCCAACATCAGCGGCCCGGACAGCGTCCGCTATCCGGCCTACGACAAGAAAGGAAATATCCTTAAGCGGCTAGACGGGAATGGGGTGGAGACGGATTACGTTTACAACGACCCGGAGAGCAAACTAACCGACATCCAGTACCCTGCCAGCAGCAGCCTCAACGTTCACTATGCTTATGACAACTACGGACGGCGCTCAACGATGAGCGACGGAGCCGAGAATAATTCTTATGTTTACGACGATTTGGATTTCACAACCAGCACAACAACTAGCTTTGTTGGAGGACCGCAGAACCAGGCGGTCGGCTACACGTACTATCCCAGCGGCGACTGTCAAACCATGACTACGCCTGCTGGGGCCTTTTCCTACAGTGGCGATGCCGCTGGGCGCATGAACGGCCTGACCAATCCCTATGGCGAGACCTCCCGCTGGACCTACTATGGCAACAACTTGATGCAGACGCAGATCCTGGGCAATGGCGCAGTGACAACCTACGCACGGAACGCACGTGGGCAGGTCACGGACACCGCTAACCGCACAAGCGCTGGCACCCTGTTATCGGACTTTGGCAGCCTGGGCTATGATGCCGTAGGCAATTGTACGTCCGTCACAGCCAATATGCCCGCCTCGCCCTCGGCTTATAGCGGCACGACTGCTTACCAGTATGATGCTAAGAACCAACTTAGGCAGGAGCAGAGCGCCCGTAATAGCGGCTACACCAATGTCTTTGGCTATGACGGCGGGGTGGGCACGGGGGCGGGCAACCCGACGACTTTCCGAGGTGCGAGTCACACCTTCAACGCCGACAACCAGGACGCAGCAAACACATATGACGGCAACGGTAACCCCACCTCCTACAAAGGCGAGGCAGTGTCTTTTGACCCAGAAAACCGGCTAACTGCTGTCTCCGCTGGCTTTCAATCTTGTGGCTATAGCGGGGATAGCCTGCGGGGTTGGAAAACAGTTGAAACAACCACCAGCAGCGTGTCTCCTACTGGTTTCAGCCGCTTCACTACAACAAAAACCTACTTCCTGTACGAAGGAACCAATCCAATTTGCGAGATGGACGCCGCCGGGAACGTGACAGCGGTCAACACGTTTGGTGCGGATGGCTTGGTCTCGCGGCACACAGCCTCCGGCAGCACGTTCTACACTTTTGATGCCTTCGGCAACGCGGCCCAGCGTCTGAACGCTTCGCAGGCGGTGCTTTCGTCCGATTTGTATGATGCCTTCGGCCAGAGGCAGAGTACGGGTGGAGCGGACGTGTTCGGCTACGGGGCGCGGGCAGGCTACTACACCGACACCGAGACCGGCCTATGCCTGCTCACCTTTCGCTACTACGACCCCGCTGTTGGTAGGTTCCTCACCAGAGACCCTATCCAGTACGACGGCGGCGTTAACCTTTATGGATATGTCCGCAACGACCCTGGTAATGGAAGAGACCCAAGTGGGCTAGCACCAGACTTCAGTAGTACTTCCAATTTACCTAACGGGAACTATTTGATGTCACAGGCTCCGCATGCTAAGGGGGGAGATCTAGAACCCCCTGGTACATGCACATGGGATCAATATGCTGAATTGTTAGCTGAAAAGGATGCTGCCTGTGACTATTCACCCGGTAAGTGCAATCCAGGAGATTGCGAAGACGTACTTTATAAAAAGTTTAAGTACTGGTCCCATTGTTGGAAGCAACGGCAAGAGTTAGATTCTACTTGCTTTTTATGTGGTAATAGTGGTCATGTAGAAAGAACAGAGGATGCGTTCAAACAGTATATGAATTGTGGAACGCTAATTGCAGATCTCTAATTGCAAAGCTACCCATAGGAGAAACGCCTCGAGCGGAAATAATGAGTATTTCAAAAGAAGCTTTACTTGAAAAAGTCCGAGCCGCCTTTACGAATGTTCCCTACCCAGGGGACACTAATATTGTATATGAAGATGATCTTTGGGACTCTGAGGGCAGACTAGTTCTTAATGCACTCATAGGAAAGCACTGGACGAAGATAGAACCTAATATTCAACGTCCAGTTTCAAAAGATGTAGATGCTGGAGGATATACAGTTTTTAGTCATGACAATACACTATCCTTCTTAACTCCAGAGGCATTTCATTTTTACCTGCCAGCTTTCCTTATCGCGAGCCTGGATGTGCTAAACAACGGCTTTATTATCATGTCCGTTTTGTCAAGCCTTAGTCCTGACAGATTTCTGATGCCCTCGCCTGTTTTTGCACAAAAGTTAGCTCTACTAACTGAGGATCAGCGTGAGGCGATTGGCATGTTCTGGGCGTACCTGTTTGAACATCACCCTGACGAGGTCAGCGGCTATAATTCAGCGCGGATTGCTGAGTATTGGTCAAAGCCCCGGAGCAGTAACACGAGCAGAAACGTTGATTGACACAGAAGCAACCAACTACACGACCGACGGCGGCTACAGCCAAACAGCCGCCATCGGGCAGCACTCACCAGTACCGATAACCTGGGCAAAGTCACCCACTTCCGCTACGACAGCCGGGGCAACCGAACGGCAGTGGCCGATGCGCTAGGCAATGAAACTGACTTCACCTACAACATCGCCGACCAGCCGCTTCAGACCAACTTGCCCGCCACTGGACAGCAGGGCGGGGGGCATTCCAGCAGCCTCAACGCCTACCTCTACACAGGAGGCCCACTGACTGGCGTTACGGCTTCCGATGAGAGCGGCACGGCTATTCGCCAGGTGAACTATACCTATGGGCAGGAAGGCGAGACCCTGGGCGTCGGCGGCAGCACCGAGCCGGTGACCTACACCTACGACAGCCAGTACCGCTTGTCCACGCTGACGGATGGCAACGGCCATGCTACGCGCTACTACTACAAGCAGCAAGGCGAGTTGGATGCCGTCACCTACCCCGGCTACACCGGCCCTGCACCTGTCTACAACGCGACTGCCGATGACTACAGCAACATCACCGGCCCTGACAGCGTGCGCTATCCTGCCTACGACCCCAACGGCAACCTGCTGAAGCGCATGGACGGCAACGGCGTAGAGACCGACTACACGCACTCGGCAGACCCGCAGAGCCTGCTGACGCTGATCCACTACGTCTACCCCGCAGGTTATGCGGGCGGCACAACGGGCGATGTGTCCCTTGCTTATGATGCTTATGGACGACGGGCAGGCATGACGGACGGCACGGGCAGTCAGTCGTTTGCTTATGATGATGGGGATGACCCGCTGTCCGTGACGACCACCTATGCGGGACTGCCTGCCAAAGCCGTCTCCTACGGCTACTGGCCCAACGGCAGCCGCCAGACCATGACCTCGCCCATCGGCTCCTACTCCTACACCTATGACGGCGTGGGGCGAATGACCGGCATGACCAATCCTTATGGGCAGGCTGCCGCCTGGGACTACCTGGACAACGGCTGGTTGTTCCATCAGACCCTCAGCAACGCCGGGGCTGCCGCCGTGGTCACTTCCTGCTCCTACACGCAACGCGGGCAGTTGACGAGCATCAACAACCGGCGCTCTGATAACTCCACGTTGTCTGACTACACCGGCATGAGCTATGACGGGGCAGGCAACCGCACGTCGTGGACGGGGAACATTCCCGCTGCCCCCCCCTGGAACCGCACGGACAGTTACACTTATGACGCCAAGAACCAACTGACGCAGGAAGCCTCCACCGGCCCCTTGTCTTATACCAACGGGTTCGGCTATGACCCGTCGGGCAACGCGACCACCCTTTTCAACCAGGGCCATACCTACAACGCGGACAACCAGGACGCTGTCAACACGTATGATGGCAACGGCAACCCAGCTGGCTACAACGGCAGCGGGCTGACCTTTGACCCGGAAAACCGGCTGACGCAGGTGGGCAGCGTCCTGTCCTGTGGCTACAACGGGGATGGGCAGCGGGCATGGAAGCAGAACTCGGCAGGGGCACGCACGTACTTCCTGTACGATGGCAGCGAGCCGGTGTGCGAGATGAACGGCAGCGGGGCGGTGGTGGCATTCAACGACTTTGGGGCGGACGGTGTGTGGGCGCGTCACACCTTGACAACGGACTGGTTCTACACGTTTGACGCGCAGGGGAGTACGTCCCAGAAGATCAGCCGCAGTGGGAGCGTGCTGTGTTCGTCGGTGTTCGATGCACAGGGACGGGGAGGAACGACCGAGGGGCGTACCGACCCGTTCAATGGGTTTGGGGGTCAATGGGGCTACTATGCGGACTGGGAGACCAGTCAGCAGAACGGTTGGTACTGCCTGTGCCTGCTGGGGCACCGGTTCTATGACCCCAACGCGGGCAGGTTCATCACCCGTGATCCTATCGGCTATGCGGGCGGCATTAACTTGTACGCGTATACTCAAAACAAATCTGTCGTTCCGTGCGTTGCCATCATTAAGCTTCTACTTCCTTTCCCTATTTTTGCTCCAACTTTCAGTGTGTCGCCAGCCAGAACAAACCCGCCGGTGCGTTATCATCAAGAACGCGCTCGTCTGGGCGCAAGGAGGGCGGTGCGTTGGTATGAGGGGCATAGGCTTGCTGCTCATGCTGGCAGTCTGCCACAGCCTATCCCATTAGGCTCCAAGCCGAGACAGTACTGCGGCGAAGCCACGCCACGCGAGTATTTCCCTGTTGTTTCCAGCGCGAACATGCCCCAAGCGCGGCTATGGGAACTTGTTTGTGCCCATTCGCGTTCCAAAGTTGTGCCAAAGCGAATCTTTGCCTCAAATTAGGTTTGATGTCCGCAAGTGCTTGGGTATAAACGCGGGTTCCCCAAAATATTGCTTGACTTTTCCCCTGGATTTTGGTATGATGTAGGTTCGTGCGTTGGCACAGGAGGGTTTGTTTTTGAAAGAGATACAGCACACCACGAAGCAGACGGCGCATGTGGTGGACGTTCCCAACCTTGTCGAACTTCAATTAGACTCGTACCGCTGGTTCCTGCAAGAGGGCCTCAAAGAGCTGTTCGAGAGTTTTTCCCCGATTACCGATTTCACCGGCAACCATTCCATTGAACTGGTTGATTTTACCCTCGGCGAGCCGAAATATGATATTAGTGAATGCCGCGCTCGCGATGTGACCCTGGAGTCGCCCATCAAAGCGCGCGTCCGTTTGTCTTCGCGTGACAGCGAAGTCATTGAAAGTGAAGTTTATCTCGGCGACCTGCCCTTGATGACCGACAAAGGCACGTTCCTAGTCAACGGCGCGGAGCGGGTTGTTGTTTCGCAGCTCGCTCGGTCGCCCGGCGTCTACTTCAAAGATACATTGGACTTCTCGGGTCGTCAGCTTTACTATGCCACCATTATCCCCAGCGAAGGAGCCTGGATGGATGTGGAAACGGATGCGACCGATGCTATTACGGTGCGTATCGGGCAGACGCGCAAGTTTCCCATCACCACGCTTTTGCGCGCGCTGAACCTGTTCCCGGTCGCCTGCCCGGATGGGGATTACAATGTCGCGTGGGGCGAGTTGGAAGGCAAAACGCTGTCCGCGCCGATTGTAGATCAGGACAGCGGCGAAGTCCTGGTAGAAGCCGGCACAGTTGTCACGCAGCAGGTCAAGCGGGACGTTGAAAAGCATGCGCTGCCCGAACTGTTTGAGATTACGCTGCCCCCCATTCCGTCCAACACGACAAAAGAAATCATGGACCTGTTCGTGGAACCCGAGACTGTAATGTCGCCGGGCCGCACGACATTGTACGCGCCGGAGCGCGCGGACATTGAAGTGCTGGAATTTAACGACGATGGGACGCCCGCGCTTAACGACGACGGGACGTTCAAGAACACCCGCCCGCGCAAGCGTGTGCCCTATGCCGCCGTGGACGTGATGGACGCCAACAACAAGCCTCTTGTCCGTGCGTACGATAAAATCGAGCGTGAAACCGCCAAAAAGATCGAAGCCTTGGGGCTGGAGTCTCTCGATGTGTTTTATCTCAACAACTATATTGTCGCCACACTGGATCAGGAAGGCAATGCGATTTCAGGCAAGGAAAACGCCCTGCTTGACATTTATCGCAAAATTCGGCCCGGCGACCCGGCTACCCCTGAATCGGCGCGCTCCTTGATGAACTCCATCTTTTTCGACTCGCGCCGCTACGACCTTGCCAAGGTGGGGCGTCACAAGATCAACAAAAAGCTGGGCCTGTCGCTGCCCCTGTCCGTGCGCAATGTCACCAAAGATGATGTCATCGCAATCATGCACTACATCGTTTTGCTGGCGAGCGGCGAAGGCAATGTCGATGATATTGACCACCTGGAAAACAAGCGCGTGCGGTCGGTCGGCGAACTCTTGTACTCGCAGCTTCGTTTGGGCTTTCTGCGCATGGAGAAAGTCGCCAAAGAGCGCATGACCAGCCTGGACAGCGAGAATATCCTGCCCCAGGTAATCTTGTCGGTCAAGCCTATTTCGGCGTCCATCAAGTCGTTCTTTGGGTCGTCTCAATTGTCGCAGTTCATGGACCAGACCAACCCATTGGCGGAACTGACCCACAAGCGGCGCTTGTCTGCATTGGGGCCGGGCGGATTGTCCCGTCAGTCGGCAAAGCTGGAAGTGCGCGACGTTCACCACTCGCACTACGGACGCATCTGCCCGATTGAAACCCCGGAAGGCCCGAACATCGGCCTGATCGGGTCGCTGGCCGTGCATGCCCGCGTCGATCCGTTTGGCTTTATTGAAACGCCATACCGCCGCGTGATTGGCGGCAAAGTGTCGCTTGACCTGGACTGGCTGCCTGCCGATGGCGAGCACCGGTACCGGATTGCTCCGGCCAACACGCTGCTCAAGGACGACGCCACGTTTCTGGACACTCTGGTGCAGGCGCGCCACGAAAATTCGTACCCGCTGGTGCGTGCCACCGACGTAGATTATATGGACGTGTCGCCGCAGCAGATTGTCTCGGTGGCGACGGCCATGATCCCGTTCCTGGAAAACGACGACGCGAACCGTGCCCTGATGGGCGCGAACATGCAGCGTCAGGCCGTGCCGACCCTGCGTCCCGACGCGCCCTTGTGCAAGACAGGCATGGAAAAGCGGGCGGCTGTAGACAGCGGCGCGGTCATTGTCGCCCTGCGGAGTGGCACAGTCAAGCGCTGCACGGCAGAAGAGATTGTCGTTGTCGCCGATGAAGACGGCGGTGAAGATACTTACCGCCTGCTCAACATGTTGCGTTCCAACCAGGCAACATGCGTCACCCAGCGTCCGATTGTGGACAACGGGCAGCGCGTGCGCAACGGGCAGGTCTTGGCTGACGGGCCGTGTACGGATCAGGGGGAGCTGGCTTTGGGCCAGAACGTCTTGGTCGCCTTTACGCCCTGGAACGGCTACAACTTTGAAGATGCCATCCTGCTGTCGCAGCGCCTGGTCGCCGATGACGTGTTCACATCGGTGCACATTGAAAAGTACGAGGTGGAAGCGCGCGACACCAAGCTGGGCCCCGAAGAAATCACGCGGGACATCCCCAATGTCGGCGAAGATGCCCTGAAAGACCTGGATGAAAACGGCATTATCCGTATCGGGGCCGAAGTTCGTCCCGAAGACATTCTAGTCGGACGGGTTGCCCCCAAAGGGCAAGGCGAATTAACAGCCGAAGAGCGATTGATTATCGCCATCTTCGGCAAAAAAGCCGAAGAAACCCGCGACGTTTCCCTGCGTGTCCCGCACGGCGAAAAAGGCAAGATTGTCGACCTCAAGGTGTTCTCGCGGTTTAAGTATCGCGATGCCAACAAGAAAGTCTACAACTTCTCCAAAAAGCCGGACAGCCTGACATCAGAAGATTGGGAAGGCGAGTTGGAGCGGCTGCCGGGCGATGAGCTGTCGGCAGGCGTCAACATGCTGGTGCGTGTCTACATTGCCCAAAAGCGCAAAATCATGGAAGGCGACAAGATGGCGGGGCGTCACGGCAACAAAGGCGTCATTTCGCGCATCCTGCCGCCGGAAGACATGCCGTTCCTGCCGGACGGTACGCCCGTCGACATTGTGCTGAACCCGCTGGGCGTTCCGGGCCGTATGAATATCGGCCAGATCTTGGAAACGCATTTAGGATATGTGGGCAAGGCTCTCAACGTCTCGTTTGTCAACCCGATCTTTGAGGGCGCGACCGAAGCCGAGATATTAAGCGACATCGGCAAGTTCGCCGAAGTGCGGCGTTACGACGCTCTGCGCACGTATGTGGAACGCGAGCTGCACATCGACCTGGAAGCGGGCAAAAAAGAAGGCGTCAGCGAGCTGATGGCAAAGCTCAAGACCAAGCTAGGCGAACTCAGCCCGGCCCGGCTGGAGCAAATTGCCGCTTTGGTCGCCGCGCCGCCCGCTGTCGACCTGCCCGAAGACTATCAGGGAACGCCCGAGCAAGACGAAGCCTTGATTGCCAAAGATGGTTACGACCTGGACATCATCGTCGAGCATGTGAAAAATAATGTCCATCGGCGCGCGGGCATTATTGAAGAGTCCGCCAAGTCCTGGGTGCGCGATGGCTTGTCGGGTGATTGGTTCACGCAGCCAATCACTATTGGGCAGATTTACATGCTCAAACTAGCTCACTTGGTAGATGATAAAATCCATGCCCGTTCTACGGGGCCATACTCACTGGTCACGCAGCAGCCATTGGGCGGCAAAGCGCAGTTCGGCGGGCAGCGTTTTGGCGAAATGGAAGTGTGGGCTTTGGAAGCGTATGGCGCGGCGTATACTTTGCAGGAGATCCTGACTATCAAGTCGGACGACGTGCTGGGGCGTGTCAAAACATACGAGTCCATTGTCAAAGGCGATGCGATGCTGGAACCTGGGGTTCCCGAGTCGTTCAAAATCCTGGTCAACGAGCTGCAATCGCTGGGCCTGAAAGTGGCCGTGGAAGACGAAGACGAGAAAGAAATTGATCTGAAAGACAAAGAAGAAGACTACGGTGACAGCGAAGGACGGGGACGAGGCCTGCGCCCACGCCTGCCCCGCGCGGAAGCCGAAGCGGAAGCCTTGTTCGGCGGATAAAAGTTCAACAGCCCTCACTCGGCACGGCCACTCTTCGCTCGTTTGCGGGCGAGGGGAGGGCCGTGTCGGGTGGGGCATTTTGTGGTGCGAGAGACGTGTCATTGGGAGAATTGAAACAGCCATGACAGATGCAAGCGCATTTGATAAAATTCGTATTGGGATCGCCGCGCCGGACGAAATCCGGGCCTGGTCCTATGGTGAAGTGAAGAAGCCTGAAACCATCAACTACCGTACGTTCAAGCCTGAACGGGACGGCCTGTTCTGCGAGCGTATCTTTGGCCCGGTGAAAGACTGGGAGTGTCACTGCGGGCGCTACAAAAAAGTCAAGTTTAAGGGTATTATCTGTGACCGCTGCGGTGTGGAAGTCACGCGCTCCAAAGTGCGCCGCGAGCGCATGGGGCACATTGAGCTGGCCGCGCCCGTCTGCCATATTTGGTACCTGAAGGGCGTTCCCTCGCCCCTGTCTCTGTTGCTGGACATTTCGCCGCGTCCCCTGGAAAAAGTGCTGTACTTCGCGTCGTACATTGTCACGTATGTGGATCGTGGCCGTCTCAACAACGAGATGAAAGAATACCATGCCGCACTGGACGAGAAAATTCGTGACCTAGAGCAGCAGCGTGACGACGATATCGAAGCCGCGCGCCTGGAAGCCGAAGCCGACATCAAAGCCCACAGCGAAGGGGCCGAGCCCATTGTCGTTGAAGACGAGGAACTGGAAGAAGGCGAAGAGCCAATTGTCTTCGAGCTTTGGGACGAAGCGCGCGCTCAGGAACGCCGCAAGCAGATGGAGGAAGAGCTTAAGGACATCGAGAAAGATGCCGCCGAACAGTTTCAATCCCTGCGTGATGCCCTCATCATGCTGGATGAAAAGGTCGAAAAGCGGATGCTGCTGGCAGAAGATGACTACCGCAAGCTGGAAGCGTTGCTGGATGTCTTGGGCGACCAATTAAACCGCGACATGACCGAAGTGGTCCGCTCCGGTTTAGGCGGCGTGGCCGTCAAAGAGCTACTCCAAGAAATTGACCTGGATAAACTTGCCACCGAATTGCGGGCGGAAATCGCGCAAACGCAGGGGCCGCGCCGCGCCCGCGCCATCAAGCGCCTGGAAGTGACCGAAGCATTTTTAGAGTCCGGCTCACGCCCCGAGTGGATGATCTTGGATGCCGTGCCCGTCATCTCGCCCGAGCTGCGCCCGATGGTGCAGCTCGACGGCGGACGCTTTGCCACGTCCGACCTGAACGACCTGTATCGACGTATTATCAACCGCAACAACCGTCTCAAAAAGATCACAGAAATTCGTGCGCCCGAAAGCATTGTCAACCACGAAAAGCGTCTGCTCCAAGAGGCCGTGGATGCCCTGATTGACAATGGACGCCGCACACGTCCTGTCGTTGGCAGCAACAACCGACCCCTCAAGTCGCTGTCGGACATGCTTAAAGGCAAAGAAGGGCGTTTCCGCAAGAATCTCTTGGGCAAGCGCGTAGACTATTCAGGCCGTTCGGTCATTGTGGTCGGCCCGCGTTTGCAGCTCCACCAGTGCGGGCTGCCGAAAGAAATGGCAATTGAGTTGTTCAAGCCGTTTGTCATGAAGGCACTGGTCGAGCGCGGCTACACCAGCAACATCAAGACCGCCAAACGCATGATCGACAAGCTGCGTCCTGAAGTATGGGATGCCTTGGAAGAAGTCATTCGTGAGCATCCCGTGCTGCTGAACCGTGCCCCGACTTTGCACCGGCTAGGCATTCAGGCGTTTGAACCTGTCCTCGTGGACGGCAAAGCTATTCAAGTGCATCCACTTGTTTGTCATGCTTTCAATGCGGACTTTGACGGCGACCAGATGGCGGTGCATGTGCCGCTGTCGGCTTCCGCTCAGGCGGAAGCGCGCATTCTGATGCTCTCGACCAAGAACTTGTTCTCGCCCGCCGACGGCCACCCGGTTGTCGCCCCCCAGCAGGATATGATCCTAGGCGCTTACTTTATGACGTTGATGGAGCCGGGCGACCCGCAGTCGTTTGCGTCTAATGAAAGCGGCGAAGCGCAGGGCTACACATACGGCAGCCTGGAAGAAGCCCAATTAGCGTACAGCGTCAATAAGATCCGCATTCAGGAGCCGATTAATGTGCGGTTCCGCAAGGCGGACGGCACTGTGGAAACGCGCCAAACTACGGCAGGCCGTATTTTGTTCACCAACATCATGCCAAACAACATGCATGATTATATCTTTGACATGCTCGCTAAGAAAGACAAGATTAAACAAGGCAGCGGCAATGGCCTGGGCAAAAAAGAGTTAGGGACAATTGTCGCCGAATGTCATCGGCGTAACGGTGATGAGCGCACGGTTATTCTTCTGGATGAACTGAAAGCATTAGGCTTCCAGGAAGCGACCAAGGCGGGCATGACCGTGGCGATCACGGATATGGACGTTCCCGAAGAGCGTAACAACATCATCAAGAAGGCTGAAGATGAGGTCAAGAAGTTTAACCGCAACTACCAGCGTGGCCTGATTACGGCAGGTGAGCGCAAAGAGCGCGTGCTGGAGCAGTGGCAGGGCGCGGCCAAGGATGTCGGCGAAGCTATCATGAAGAACATGGGCAAACCCGGCTCTATGAACCCGATCTTCCTGTTCACCGATAGCGGTGCGCGTGGCACTAAGGGTCAGGTCACGCAGCTTTCGGGCATGCGCGGCGTTATGTCTGACCCGTTCGGCAATATGATTGAAGACCTGCCGGTGAAGTCCAACTTCCATGAAGGCTTAAGCGTTCTGGAATACTTTGTGTCCACGCACGGCGCGCGTAAAGGCCTGGCTGATACGGCGCTTCGTACTGCGGATGCCGGTTATTTGACACGCCGTTTGGTCGACGTTTCCCAGGAAGTCATTGTGCGTGCTCACGACTGCGGCACGGAAATCGGCATCTACGTGGAGGAAATTCGGGACAACAACGAAGTGATTGAGCCGCTCAATCAGCGCGTGTACGGGCGCTTTGCCGGTGCGGACATCACTTACCCGGCGACTCATGAAAAAGCCGACCAGGTGATTGTCGCCCGCAACGATCTCATCACGCAGGAAATTGCGAATGAGATTGAGCGCAGCGGGTTAAAGCGCGTGAATGTCCGCAGCCCGTTCTCATGCGAGCTGCGCATGGGTATCTGCGCCATGTGCTATGGGCTGGACCTTGCGACTTCCCAATTGGTTGAGCCGGGTGTGGCCGTCGGTATTATCGCCGCGCAGTCTATCGGTGAGCCGGGCACGCAGCTGACCATGCGTACGTTCCACTCTGGTGGTATCGCGCAAAAGCAATTGGTCGGCGTTGCCAATGTCCGTGCCCGCAAGCAGGAAGCCCTGAAAGAGCTGCACTCGGACATCTCTAGCGGCCTTGTTTCGCTGGACAATGGCGGCGAGGAAAAAGCGCCCAGCGCCACAGGTGTCGACCGGGAGCGGGTGCGCGCTGTTCAGGCCGTCCTGAAGGTGCTGGAAGACCAAGTCGGCGGCCTGCTGCGTGTTGTGGAGCTATTCGAAGCGCGCAAGCCGAAAGGCCAGGCGATTGTCACCGAGTTCTCCGGGGAAGTCGCGGAGATCGAGTCCAAAGGTCTGCGCCGCGTGATTATTCACACGGAAATGCCGATTGAGGAAGGCAGCAATGCTGCTCTGGCAGGCGAGGCATTGGCCGAAGACATTTATCTTGGTCCCCACGCGGATACGGAAGGTATGACCGCGACACAAGCCAAGCGTGCAACCGAAGTCCCCGAAACACTGACGGCGGGAACCGAGCTGACCGACAAGCACATCAAAAAGATGCGCGAAACCGGTATGACCGTGGTAAAAGTCCGCAAAGCAAGCCTTGTGCCATATCGAGGCCAGTTGCAGGTACTGCCAGGCCAGCGGGTGGAAGCGGGCGACCGTTTGACCGAAGGCCCGCTGGACCCGCAAAAGGTGCTGGACTTGCAGGGAATTCGGGGCGTGTCGAACTATATCGTGCGTGAAATCCAGTCTGTGTATAAGTCGCAGGGCGTGGACATCAACGACAAGCATATTGAAGTCATCGCACGGCAGATGCTGCGCAAGCGCCGCATCAAAAACGCTGGGGACAGCGAGTTCCTGCCGGGCCAAATGGTGGACCGCTTTGAGTTCACGGATGCGAACGCGAAGCTGAACGAGACCGACCCGCCGGGCACGGAAGCGACAGCGGACTGGCTGCTGCTGGGCATCACCGAAGCGAGCCTGGCGACCGATTCGTTCCTTTCGGCAGCATCGTTCCAGAAAACGACGCGCGTTCTGACCGAAGCGGCTGTGCGCGGCAAGAAAGACTCGCTTGTGGGCCTGAAAGAGAACGTCATTATCGGGCGTTTGATCCCGGCTGGGACGGGTCTGCCCCAGTATCGCAATCTGGAGCCGAAGCTGGAAGGCATCGACTCGACCACGCGCTTCGGCGCGGCCCGGACGGGACGCAGCGCGGGGGCGGTTCTTGACCGCGAAACGACACTGGACGATGATGACATGGCTGTTGTACGCGAGATGACCGGCACATCGGGCGATAGCCTGGCGATGCTGGCCGAGCGCGAAACGGTACACGCCAATGGCGCTTCTTCGGGGAGCATCAACGGCGTGGACGAGCCGACCATTGACATTGACTCCGAGTCCTCCATCTAGGCGGCTTCGGCTAGGACACATACTGGAAGGGACGCGCCGTAGCGCGTCCCTTCTTTTTTGTGCCGGGCACTGATCGCCTGTTCCCGCCACGTTGTTCCCTCGCGGCTACGGCATTACGAGCGCGTATCAACGACGGAAGAAATTGTTCCGTCGTCGGTAAGCCCACGCCAAGCCGCCACAACGCTAAAGCTTTGCCCTGAACACGTCTCAAGTTTGCGATTTCAATACTGCAAGCCGTGTTAAGATGTTTGGGCGATGCCGTCATAGGCGGCGCGCGCGGCCAGGATTGTTCCCCGGTGGCTTTCCGCCCACTGCGCCAGCGCTGTCAGCGGCTCAATAAGGGTTCTGCCCAGGGCGGTTAGCCCGTACTCCACGCGGATGGGAACCGACGGATACACTGTGCGCTGGGCCAGCCCGTCGCGCTCCAGTTGCCGCAATGTGTGGGTCAGCATCCGCTGCGAGATGCCTTCAATGGAGCGGCGCAAGTCACTGAAACGTAATTTGCCGTCCTTGAGCAGAACCACCACAAGAACGCTCCATTTGTCCCCGACCCGATCAAGAACTTCCCGGATAGGGCATCCCCCGCCGCCTGCTTGCGGTGCATACGGGGTAGGATAAGCCATTTGTGTGCCCGGCAAAGAAATTATTTTTTGCCCCTTAGTTGGCGCCATTACTCTCAAACCTTCCATAGGTTACTTTGGAGTAACCAGGTAATCAAAAAATGCCGTCTTGACGGCATCCTGCCCACGAGTGAACCATAGTTGAAGTAAGTTACCTGGTTCCCAAAAAGAACCTAGTTCGTGTTATGGAGGAACAGTATGATTGTTGTTACCGGTGCCACAGGCAAACTTGGTCATCTTGTCATTGCTGGGCTGCTGGAGAAAGTCCCCGCTGCCCAAATCGTCGCCGCCGTGCGTAACCCCGACAAGGCGGGGGATTTGGCCACTCTGGGCGTTCAGGTGCGGCAGGCCGACTACGATAAGCCCGAATCGCTGCGCTCGGCCTTTGCGGGCGCGGACAAGGCGCTGCTCATTTCGGGCAATGAGATAAACCAGCGCGTGGTTCAGCACCAGGCCGTTATTGAGGCAGCCAAAAGTGCGGGCGTAACGCTTCTGGCGTACACAAGCATTCTGCGCGCCGATTCATCTACTCTGGCGCTCGTGCCGGAGCACAAGGCGACGGAGGAAAACATTTGGGCTTCCGGCCTTCCGTATGTCTTCCTGCGTGACGGCTGGTACTTTGAGAACCAGACTGACCAGCTTGGCCCCGCCGTGCAGCATGGCGCAATGATCGGCTCTGCCGGTGAAGGCCGCTTTGCTTCGGCGGCGCGCTCGGACTACGCGGCGGCAGCGGTTGTCGTCCTTACGGAAGCCGGACACGAGAACAAAATCTACGAGCTGGTTGGCGACACTACGTACACCCTGTCCGAGCTGGCGGCGGAGGTGTCCAAACAGGCAGGAAAACAAGTGTCGTACACCAATCTCCCGCCGAAGGATTACGAGAATGCGCTGGTGGGCTTTGGCCTGCCGGTTTTCATGGCGGAACTTCTTGTGGATGCAGAGATGGGCGCCGCGCGGGGTGAGCTGGACAGCACGTCCCGCGATCTTCACACTCTGATCGGACGTTCCACCGTCACTCTAGCAGATGCGGTGGCGGCGGCGCTTAAATCGTAGGGAACAAGGAAGCGTGTGAGGGGAAAGGGAATTATCCCTTGCCCTTTGCACACGCGAACGTTAAGCCAAACACCAAAGGTGCGGGTAAGCTATGGCTGACAAACAAGAAACGCTGATTAAGTACTCCTTGTCTAAAAAGCGTCAGGATAATCTCACGGGTGTTGACATTCCCGCATGTGGGCAGTATAATACTAGGGTTGTTTGGGCAGAGCTATGTGTCTGACCGGGCAAAAGTTTGCTTTCGCACGAATTGCGTTTTTGATGCATGGCGAGGGAGATGTGCAAGGGAAAACCGTCCACGGGGGCGCAGGTTCCCCCCAACGACCGAAAACAGTCGATTGAGATGTTGCTGCGTCCCCCTTGTCGTGCTGTCAGTGTTCAGCCGGCGGGTGGGGCGTTTTTATACGTCCGGCACTGATGCAAACAAAGACAATGCCGACACACGGAAATGACCGAAGACCGAAAGGACTGACAAGATGCCGACGATCAGCCAGCTCGTGCGCAAAGGCCGCAAGCGCATGACCAAGAAGAGCAAAGCCCCCGCCATGAAAGGCAACCCGCAAAAGCGCGGCGTCTGCCTTGTTGTGCGTACCGTATCGCCCAAAAAGCCGAACTCCGCTTTGCGGAAAATCGCGCGTGTGCGCTTGACCGGCTCAGGGCGCAAAAACCCCGGTACGGAAGTGACGGCTTATATTCCCGGCATCGGGCATAACCTTCAAGAGCATAGCGTGGTG
>JAABUZ0100001246.1_pt1 | contig 50045 bp, 37 predicted proteins | sample 5562091 | NCBI WGS metagenome assembly JAABUZ01 (sample SAMN12813069, study PRJNA571459) | rock metagenome | isolation source: Antarctica rocks | place: Antarctica: Victoria Land, Linnaeus Terrace sud | collected 2015-12-21 | reverse complement strand
TTCGACGCGCGCGCGCACCGCCGCGGCGCCGACGACGAGCGCGAGGGTGGCGGCCAGGGCGGCGAGCGTGGCCGTGGGCGCGCCCCCCGGGCCGGCGCGGTCGGCGGGGTGCCAGGCGAGCCACCACGCGGCCGCCACGCCCGGGGCGCCCGCGGCGAGCACGCCGAGGGTGACGCGGGTGGCGTGGGAGAGGCGCGGCACCGGGGCGGACCGGCGGGCGCGCTAGAGGCCGAAGTGGGCCATGCGGCGGTAGAGCGCGCTCCGCGAGAGGCCTAACGCGCGCGCGGCGTGGCTCACGTTGCCGGCGTGGCGCTGGAGGGCCTTGCCGATGAGGACGCGCTCGACCTCTTCGAGCGGCATCGACTCGAGCGCGGTCGCGCCGGTGGCGGCGTCGCCGGTGGGCGCGGCGAGGGCGAGGTCGGCGGCGCGCACGTCGGGGCCGGCGGCCATGAGCACGCCGCGTTCGACGGCGTGGCCGAGCTCGCGGACGTTGCCGGGCCAGGGGTGGGCAAGGAGCGCGGCGAGGGCGTCGGGAGCGAAGGTGCGCGCCGGGCGGGCGTAGCGCGCGGCGTGGCGGGCGAGGAAGTGCGCGGCGAGGAGGGGGATGTCCTCGCGCCGCTCGCGGAGCGGGGGGAGACGGATCTCGACCGTGTTGAGGCGGTAGAGCAGGTCCTCGCGGAAGCGGCCCGCGGCGACGTCGGCGCGCAGGTCGGCGTTCATCGCGCTCACGACCCGCACGTCGACGCGGCGCGCGCGCGAGGAGCCGACGCGCTCGACCTGACCCTCCTGGAGCACGCGGAGGAGCTTGGCCTGCTGCCCGGGGGACATGTTTCCGACTTCGTCCAAAAAGAGCGTGCCGGTGTCGGCGAGCTCGAAGCGGCCGACGCGGTCGGCCTTGGCGTCGGTGAAGGCGCCGCGCACGTGGCCGAACAGCTCGCTCTCGAAGACGCCTTCGGAGAGGCCGCCCATGTTGACGACGACGAGCGGGCGGCCGGCGCGGGCGCTCATCGCGTGGAGGCGGCCGGCGACGAGCTCCTTGCCGGTGCCGTGCTCGCCGGTGACGAGGACGTTGGCGTCACTCGGGCCGACGCGCTCGAGGAGCTGGAGGACGGGGCGCATGGCCGCGCTCTCGGCGAGCATCGGCGCGGGGGCGCCGTTGGCGCCGCCGGTCGCATCCTGGCGGAGTACGCGGTTCTCGGCCTCGAGGGCGCGGGCGCGGCGGAGGGCGCGGCCTAACTCCGCGTGGGTGCGGAGCGTGGCCGCGAGGCGGGCGTCGTCCCAGGGCTTGGTGACGTAGTCGCGGGCCCCGCGGCGCATGGCCTCGACGGCGTTCTCGACGCTGCCCCACGCGGTCATGACGACGATGGGGAGGGTGGGGTCGAAGGAGAGGAGCGCGGGGATGAGGTCGAGGCCCTCGCGGCCGCTCGTGGTGTCGCGCGTGTAGTTGAGGTCGACGAGCGCGGCGTCGACGTCGGCGCCGCGCGCGACGGCGCGGCCCGCGGCGCCGACGGCCTGCTGCGGGGTGCGCGCGGTCTCGACGGCGAAGCCCTCGTCGCCTAACAGCAGGGCGAGGGCGTCGAGGATCGCAGGCTGGTCGTCGGCGACCAGGACGCGGAGGGGGGGCGGGGCGTCGGGCACGGGGCGGGCGGGGGATGCAACGATTTGACGCGGCGTGCAACAGAATGGTACGCGCGGGGCGGGCGGGCGCGGCTACGGTGCATTGCTCGACGACCGTGGACCCCCGCTTCCGCGGGGGTGACGGTGGAAGTCTGTCGCGCTTGCGGATCGGCGGAGCCGAGCGGATGATACGGACATGGCGATTTCAGGGACGGTGCACGCGGGCGAGTCGCCCGACGTCGCGGCGCAGGGCGCGACGGGCGGCGTGGCGGACGCCGACGATTGGGTCGACGAGAGGACGCTCGGCTTCGTGCCGGACCGCAGGCGGCGGTACACGGCGGACGAGGTGCGCGCGCTGAATGCGGCCAACCCGAGGCGGTGGCCGCGCTACGAATGCGTGCATGGGGAGCTGCTCGTGACGCCGGGGCCCGCGCCGGACCACTACTGTGCGGCGACTGAACTCTGGGCCCGGTTGAACGCGTATCTCGGGCAGGCGCTGCCGGGGGCGCGCGCGGTACTCTCGCCCGCCGACATGAGCTGGGGAGGGCTGCTCGACACGTACGTCCAGCCCGACGCCTTCGTACTGGCCGCCGACGTCTGGCGCGCGGTACGGGGCTCGAACGCGTGGGTGGACGCGACGCAGATGCTGCTCGCGGTCGAGGTGGTGAGCTCCGGCAGCGTGAAGCACGACCGCGTGACGAAGCGGGACTTGTATCTCGAAATGGGCGTGCCGCTGTACTGGATCGTCGACCCCCGCGCGCGGCACGTGGAGGTGTGGGTGCCGGGGGTGGCGGAGGCGGTGATCGAGCGCGTGTCGGTGCGGTGGCAGCCGGAGGGCGCGGGCGAGCCGTTCGTGCTCGACGTGCCGGGGCTGTTCGCGGAGGCGTGAACGGGGCACGTCACTCGTAGCGGAGCGCGCGGGTCGGGCTGATGCGGGCGGCCCGCGCCGCGGGGAGGTAGGCGGCGGCCGCGCTCGCGACGCCTAACACGGCGAGCGCGCCCGCGACGGCGAGGGGGTCGGTGCCGCTCAGGCCGTAGAGGAGGGAGCGGGCGAGGCGGCCGAGGGCGAGGGCGGCGAGGAGGCCCGCTGCGGCGCCGGCGAGGACGAGGCGGCCGACCTGGCCGAGGACCAGCCGGCGCACCGCGGCGGCGGTCGCGCCTAACGCCATGCGCACCCCGAGTTCGCGCGTGCGCTGCGCGACGGTGTAGGCGAGCACGCCGTAGAGGCCGACGGCGGCGAGCGCCGTGGCGAGCGCGGCGAAGGCGCCGGCCAGGGTGCCGAGGAGGCGGTCGGTGAACGCGTCCTCGCGCGCCTGCGCGGGGAGGCTCTTGAGGTCCTCGACCGGCAGGTTGGCGTCGAGCGCGTGGACGACGGGCGGCACCCCCCGGCGGAGCGCCTCGGGGTCGAGCCGGGTGCGCGCGTAGAAGACCATCGCGCCGACGGTCGTGTCCTGCCGGGCGGGAACGAAGAAGAGCGGCGGCACGGGGCCCTTGAGGTGGCTGTACTTCGCGTCCCGCGCCACGCCGACGATCTCGCGGTCGAGCTGCACGTCATCGCCCTGGCCGATGGCCATGCGCTTCCCCACGGCCGCGCGGCCGAGCCCGAACTTGCGGGCGAATGCTTCGTTGACGACGACGACGTTCGGCGCGCCCGCGCGGTCGGCGCCGGTGAACTCGCGGCCGGCGAGGAGGGTAGTGCCTAACGTACGGAAGAAGCCGGGGCCGACCCAGTTGGCGTTTACGTCGGTGCTGGCCCCGGGGACGGGGCGGAAGCCCTCGACCGAGACGTTCAGCCGCGCCTCGTCGCCGCGGAGCAGGCCGACGCGCGCCGAGGTGACGCCCGTGACGCCGGGGAGGGCGGCGAGGGCCTCTTCGACGCGGGCGAAGAGGGCGGCCGAGCGCGCGCCGGTGTAACCGTTGCGTTCGGGGGCGAGACCGAAGGTGACCACGCGCTCGGCGTTCACCCCGAGCGGCTCGCCCGTGACGTTGGCGAGGCTGCGCGCGAAGAGCCCGGCGGAGACGAGGAGCGCCGTGGAGAGCGTGATCTGCGCGGCGACGAGCGCCGAGCGGACGCGGGCCGCGGCGCGCGCGCCGCCCGGGATCTGGCCCGCGCCCGCGCGCATGGATGACGCGAGGTCGGGGCGAGTCGCGTGGAGCGCCGGAAAGAGGCCGAAGACGAGGCCCGTGCCGAGGGCGAGCGCGGCGGTCGCGGCAACGGTCCACGCGTCGGGGGATGTCGGGAGGGCGCTGGCGAGGCCGCCCGCGGGGACCTCGCGCGCGAGTCCGGCGAGGGTCAGGCGCGCCACGACGAGTCCCGCCGCGCCGCCCGCGACGGCGAGCGCGGCCGACTCGGCGAGCAGCAGCCGGACGAGGCGCGCGCGGGTCGCGCCTAACGAGACGCGGAGCGCCATCTCGGCGGCGCGGCCCGCGCCGCGCGCGAGGAGGAGGTTGGCGACGTTGGCACAGGCGATGAGGAGGACGACGGCGGCGGTCGCGAGCAGGAGGGTGAGCGGGGCGCGCGCGTCGGCGTGGAGGCGGGTCTGTCCCTGCGCGCCGGGCTCGACCGTGAGGGCGCGGGCGAGGAACCGCGCACGGGTCGTGGGTCTGAGCCCGCCCTGGAGCGGAAGCTCGACGTCGCGGAGGACCGGCCGGTAGACGGCGTTCAGCCCGCCGCGGGCGTCGTCCGCCGTGGCACCGGGGGCGAGGCGGGCGAAGAGATACGCCCAGTAGTTCCGCCGGCTCATGAAGTTCTTCTCGGATCCGCCGGTCAGGAGGGGCTGGAGGGTGATCGGGACGAACACCGACGCGCGCTCGTCGAGCGTGGTGCCGGCGAAACCCCGCGGTGCGACGCCGACGACGGTCAGGGGATGGCCGTTGACGACGACCGTGGCGCCGACCGCGGCGGGGTCGGCGTCGAGCTGGGTTTCCCAGTAGGCGTGGCTCAGCACGGCGACGCGTGGGGCCGCGGGTCCCTCGTCGGCGGGGCCCAGCAGCCGGCCGCGGGCGGGCGTGAGGCCGAGCACCGGGAAGTAGGAGCCGGAGACGAGCGCGGCGTGCGCGGGGACAGGGCGCCCGCGCGCGGCGAGGGTCGCGTCGATCGACGCGTAGGCGGCGACGCCGGCGGCGCGCGTGCGCGCGCTCGGTACGGCGGCGAGGTCGCGGAACATCGGGTAGCTGAAGACGGCCTCGCAGTCGCCGGCGTTGCCGCAGCTCACTGAGCCGTACGTGGCCTGGTCCTTCGGCGCGCCGAGGTTGACGAGCCGCTCGGCGTGGGGGACCGGGAGCGGCCGGAGGAGGACCTGGCGGAAGACGGAGAGGATGGCCGAGTTGGCGCCGAAGCCTAACGCGAGGGAGAGGACCGCGACCGCGGTGAGCGCGGGGCTGCGGGCGAGGGCACGGAGGGCGTACCGGAACGTGTGCATGGCGGCGGGCGTGGGGCGCGGGGTCAGTCGGCGCGGAGGGCGGACGCGGGGTCGACGCGCGAGGCCCGCCGCGCCGGCAGCCACCCCGCAAGCAGCGCCGCGCCGGCGAGCACCGCGGCCGTGACGGCGAGGGAGACGGGGTCGAGCGGGCCGACGCCGTAGAGTTTCGCGCGGAGGAGCCGGCCGACGGCGACGGCGCCGAACGCGCCGACGGCGCCGCCGAGGGTGACGGTGCGGAGCCCCTGGCCGAGGACGAGGGCGGCCACGTCGCGCCCGCGGGCGCCTAACGCCATGCGGACGCCGAACTCGCCCGTCCGCTGCGCGCCGGCGTACGCGACCACGCCGTAGAGGCCGACGGCGGCGAGGGCGAGGGCGAGCGCGCCGAAGAGGGTGAACGCGGCGGCCGCGAGCCGGTACGGCGCGAGCGTGATGCCGAACGCGGCCTCGGACGCGGGCGCGACCGACGCGAACCCGACGCGCGGGTCGGCGCGGCGCAGCGCCGCGCGCACGGCCGCCGTCGCGCGACGCACCTCCGCGTCGGGGGCGCCGGCGCGGGTGCGCACGAGCAACCGCGCCGGCCCGCGCGTCGAGTCGGGCCGGAGCTGGAAGAACATGGGCTCCACGTCGCTCGTGGGCGCGAACTGGAGGTGCGCGTCGCGCACCACGCCCGCCACGCGCGTGCACACGTCGGCGTCGGTCCGGAGCGACACGCAGCGGCCGACGGGGTCGGCGTTGGGCCATGCGCGGCGTGCGAACGTCTCGTTCACGACGACCGCGCCGGGCTCGGCGTCGTCCCCCGCCGCGAGCCAGCGGCCGCGCGCGAGGCGCATGCCCAACACGCTCGCGTACGCGCTGTCGACCCGGTTGCTGAAGAACATGCCGCCCGGCACGCCCGACGAGGCGTTCAGGTCTGCGCGCCCGGGCACGCGCAGCGGCGCCATGAGCGCGCCCTGGAACGGCGCCACGCCCGCGAGCGAGACGCCCGCGACGCCCGGCGTGTGGCGGAGTTCCTCCGCCGCTCGGCGGATCGCGCGGTCGGCGTCGGCGTCCGACACCCGGAACGCGTCCCAGTCGACCGCGGCGACGAGGGTTCGCTCCGCGTCGAACCCGAAGTCGACCGCCCGCACGTTGCGCAGCGAGCGCAGGAACAGCCCGCCGGCGCCGAGCAGCGCCAGGGAGGCGGCGAACTGGATGCCTAACAGGGCCGTGCGCAGCGGCGCGCGGCGGGCGACCTGTCGGGCGCCGGCGCGCAGCAGCTCGGCGCCGTCGCCCGCGCGCGCCGCCGCGGCCGCCGGCGCGAGCGCGAACGCCAGCGTCGTCAGGGCGGTGACTCCGACGGCGAACAGCGCCGCACGCCCGTCGACCAGATGATCGAGCGCGGGCATCCCGGGGACGAGCAGGAAGAGGCGCGCGCCGAGCGTCGCGAGCCCGAGCCCGAGCGTGCCGCCGGCGGCGGCCAGCACGATGCCTTCCGCGAACGCCTGCCGCGCGAGCCGGCCGCGGCCCGCGCCGACGGCCGCGCGCGTGGCGATCTCGCGGCGGCGCCGCTCGGCGCGCACCAGCAGCAGGTTGGCGACGTTCGCGCACGCGACGAGCAACACCGCCGCGGTCGCGCCCAGGAGCCAGAACGGGACCGGGCTCTCGCGCTGGAGCGAGCCGCCGAAGCGGTCGGCCAGCGCGGCGATGTGCACCTCACGACCGGTACCGGCGTCGACGCCGGGGACCGGGGGCGGGCGGGCGGCGTCGAGGGCGCGGATCACGCCCGTGGCGGCGGTCGCGGCGCCGCGCGCGTCGGCACCGGGCACGAGCCGCACGACGGCCGTGAGCCACGGGGTGTCGGGGTCGCGCGCGTGCTTGCCGTAGTACGTGAGCCCCTCGGCCGCCGCGAGCGGTGCGAAGAGGTCGGCGGGCTGGACGTCCACGCCGCGGAAGCCGGGCGGCAGGACGCCGACGACGGCGTACGGGCGGCCGTTGAGGTACACCGGGCGGCCGAGGGCGGCCGGGTTCTCGCCTAACGCCACGCGCCAGAACGCGTCCGTGACGACGACCACGTCGGCGCCTCCGGCGTGGTCGCCCTCGTCGGCGGCGAAGAGGCGACCGCGCGACGGCGTGACCCCGAGCGCGGCGAAGTACGCGGGGTCGGCGACGACCGCACGCACCTGGCGCCGCGCGGGGTCGACGGCGGCGAGCGACGGGTCGGTCCGCGTGACCTCGGCGCTCGTGTAGACGCCGAGCGCCGCGAACTGGTCGCGCCGGCGGCGGAGTTCGAGTGCGTCGGTGTGCGACAGGCCCGGGTTGAGGAACACGCGCTGCCCCGGTCGCGTCGGGAGGTGGACGCTGAGGATCCGCGCGCCGTCCGGGTCGCGCACCCCCGCGGGCGGCCGGAAGAGCAGCGCGTCGACCGCGCCGAACGTGGCCACGTTCACGCCGATGCCGAGCGCGAGGACGAGCACGACGAGGGAGGAGAAGCCGGGGGCGCGGCGGAGCCCGCGGACCGCGGCGCGGAGGTCGCTCAGCACGGATCGTTCTCCGCCTAACGTGCGACCGCGTCGTCCGCCACCACCCACCCGTCCTTGAGCTGCACCACCCGCGACCCATAGCGCGCGTTCTCCTCCGAGTGCGTCACCTGCACCACGGTGGTCCCCTCGCGGTTGAGGCGCGCGAACAGCTCCATCACCTCGCGCGCCTGCCCGGAATGCAGGTTGCCGGTCGGCTCGTCGGCGAGGAGGAGGGCGGGCTTCGCGATCACCGCGCGCGCGACGCCGACGAGCTGCTGCTGGCCGCCGGAGAGCTGCGACGGGAAAAGGTCCTTCTTGCCGACGATCCCGAAGCGGTCGAGCGCGTCGGCGACGACGGCCTGCCGCTCCGCCTTGGGCACGCCGCGGTAGTCGAGGGGCACGTCGAGGTTCTCGGCCACCGTGAGGTCGTCGAGCAGGTGGTACTGTTGGAAGACGAAGCCGACGTGTTTGCGGCCTAACGCCGCGCGCGGCTTCGGCGCCATCGCGTGGACGGGCTGGCCGGCGAAGGCGAATGCTCCGCCCCAGCTGTGGTCGAGGAGGCCGAGGATGGCGAGGAGGGTGCTCTTCCCCGCCCCGCTCGGGCCCATGACGGTCACGAACTCGCCCGGCTGCACGTCGAGGGTGACGCGGCGGAGGAGGTAGTGGCGCGTGCCGCCGGCGTCGATCGTTTTCTCGACGTTGCGGAGGGCGAGGAGCGGGGCGCCGGGGGCGAGGTCGAGCGCTGCGTCCGCCGGGGCGGGTTTCGGGGCGAAGAGGGGCATGGCGGGGCGAATGTGGAGGCGTGGGCGCGACTGGTGGAAGGGAAGGCGCGTGCCGGCAGGCGCGTGGGGCGAAGCTGTTGTCCGCGCGCGAGTTGCGCAGCTCGGGGCAGGTCTCGGCGGGTGCGGGCGTGTGCGCCTGCGGGACGGCGGTGTTCGGAAGCGGACAGTGCGCGAGGCGGCGTGTGGCGGGCCGGCGCAACGTTTCGTAGCACCGCGCAATGTCGTGCGCTCGTTTGGGCCGGCGGGACGTGGTAGGATCGCGGCGCGCGAGCATCCCCGTGCGCCGCCCCTCTTGCCCCCAGCCCTGCGCCGAGCCGATGATATGGACATGCCTCTCTCCCTTCCGCTCCCCGAGACCGGCGAGCCGGTCTACTACTCGGCCGAGATGGTCGACGCCCTCAACAGCGGCGACGACCGGGAGGCGCCGTACTACGAATGCGTCTACGGCGAACTGTTCGTAACCGTGGACGTCCCGCGCCCATGGCACGCCGCGCTCGTCGACCGCTTGTACGACGCCCTGCGCGCGTACGCGCGCCGCGAGCCCGCCGCCGGGTACGTTTCCGCGCAGCCGATGCGGGTCACCTTCGGCCGCTCGGACGTGAACGTCCGCCCCGACCTGTGGGTCATCCATACCGCGGAATGGCGCGCCCAGGACTGGGATGCGATCACCGTCCCGCTGCTGCTGGCCGAAGTGTTGAGCGACGGCACGCAGCGGAAAGATCGTTTCCAGAAGCGCCGTGCGTACATGGAAGCCACGGTCCCGCTGTACTGGATCGTCGACGGCGACGAGCGGTGGGTCGAGGTGAGGACGCCGGGCGTGGACTTCCCGCGGATCGAGCGCGAGCGACTCGTCTGGCACCCGGAGGGCACGCGGGAGCCGTTCACCCTCGAGCTCGCGGAGTTGTTCGCGCCGGTGTGAGGCCCATGGGCAGCGCCTAACGCTCCACCGCCCGCGCGAACCCGACGAGGCGGCCGGGCACCTGCCCCGCGAGCACCACGCCCGCACCCGAGCGCGCGAGCCCGGCGTCGCGCAGCCGGTCGACCGTCCAGCGGTTGCAGTCGCGCGCCCAGAGGTAGTCGCCGCGCGCGTCGTAGAAGCGGCCCGCGTAGCCGGGGATGGCCGGTGCGGGCGCGATGCGGGCTCCGTCCGGCGTGTGGACGACCGCGCCTTCGAGCGACGCGGCGAGGCGGGCGAGCGTGGGGGCGTCGACGACGCGGGCGTAGACGGCGCGCGCCTCGTGCGGCGTGGGCGGATGCTCGCGCCCGACGAGGTGGACGACCGACGTCGTGGGGAGCGCGAAGAGGGTGTAGAACGAGCGGTACTGCGAGTCGCGGAAGTAGGCGCGGTCGCCCCACGAGTAGTCGACCCAGGGCGCGGCCTCCGCGCCGGGCGGGCCGAGGCGCCAGCCGGGCGGCTGCGGGATGGTGACCGAGGTGTGGTAGTCCCAGTTGGTGACGTACACGGTGTAGCTCGCCCGCGGATCGGGCCCGGGAAGCGTGGTCGGGTCGGGCCGGGCCTCCGGTCCCGCGGCGACGAACAGCGGCGGAAAGACGAGGGCGACGGCGAGGAGAAGGCCGACGAGGCGGGCGAGGGCCCGCCGCCGGCGCCGGAGACGTCGTCCGGCGCGGGGCGGGTGTGGGGCGTCGAGTGGGGGAGCGGGCGCGGCCATGCCGAAAAGAAATCGGCGGCGCGCCGGACGCGGGCCCCCGGCCCGGCGCGGTCCTACTCGGCGCGGAGCGCTTCGACTGGGTCCGCGCGCGCGGCGCGGCGGGCGGGCCCCCACGCGGCGGCGAGGGCCACCGCGCCTAACACGAGCGCGACGGCGGCGTAGGTGACCGGGTCGGCCGGGCGCACCTCGTAGAGCTGCGCCGTGAGGAGCTGCCCGAGGGCGAGCGCGCCGACGAGTCCCGCGGCGAGGCCGAGCGCGGCGGGGGCGAGTCCCTTGCCTAACACCAGCCGCCGGACGTCCGCCGCCCGCGCGCCGAGCGCGACGCGCACGCCGAGTTCGCGGCGGCGCTGCGCGGCGACGTAGGCGACGACGCCGTAAAGGCCCGTCACCGCGAGGGCGAGCGCCGCCGTCGCGAACGCGCCGGCGAGGAGCAGGGCGTAGCGGCGGGTGGCGACCGCGCGCGCGAACACCTGCTCGATCGGCCGCACCTCGACCGCGGCGCTCGGGGCGACCTCCCGGACGACGCGCCGTGCGGCGCGCGCGGTCGCGGCCTCGTCGAACCCCGGCCCGCCCGCGACGACGATCGAGAACGCGTACGGCCGGCCGCGCTGCCGCGCGAGTGCGTACACCGTCGGCCGGGGCGCGGCGTCGAGCCCCCGCTCGCGCACGTCGCCGACCACGCCGACGACGGTCATCGGGCGGAGGTCGCCGTCCATGTTGCCGAACTGGATCAGCGCGCCTAACGGGTCGCGCCCGGCGAAGCGCGTGCGCGCGAGCGACGCGGAGATGACCGCGAGCGGGGGCGCGGTCTCGCCGTCGCGCGCCTCGAACGTGCGACCCCGGAGGAGCGGGATGCGCATCGCCTCGAAGTAGCCGTCCGACGCCCGGCGGTACTCGGCCGACCCCGTGCGCGACGGGTCCTTGAAGAGCGCGATCGCGTCGGCGGGCGTGCGCACCTCGTCCGGTCGCGCCTGCAGGACGAACGTGCCGTTGCCGCCGAAGCCGATGTTTCCCACGGGGAGCGTGGTCACGCCCCCGACCGCGCGGACGCCGGGGAGCGCGCGCAGCCGCGCGAGCAGCGCGTCGAGCGTGTGGCGGGCGCGCGGGTTGTCGGCGGTGTCGCCCCCCGCCGGGCCCGCGATGTTGAGCGAGACCGCGACCGCGTCGTGCGTGCGGAACCCCGGATCGACCGCGACGAGCCGCACGAAGCTGCGCGCGAGGAGCGTCGCGCCGACGAGCAGCACCGCGGTGAGCGCGACCTGCGCCGCGACGAGCGAGGCGCGCAGGTGCGCCCCGGCGCGCCCCGCGGTGCCCGAGCGCTCGCCCGTCACGAGCGCGGCGCCGCCGTCGGCCTCGCGCACCGCGCGCACCGCCACCGCGGCGCCGAGCGCGCCGGCGGCGACCGCCGCGACGGCGAACGCGAAGCCGACGACGAGCGGGTCGACGCGGACGTCGGCGGGGCGCGGGACGCCCGCCGCGTCGCCGGCCGCGGCGAGGAGCCGCGTGCCTAACACCGCGACGACGACGCCGAGTGCCGCGCCCGCCGCCGCGATCACCCCCGCCTCGGCGAGGAACTGCCGCGCGAGCCGCCCCGCGGTCGCGCCCACCGCCACGCGCACGCCCAACTCCCGCCGCCGGGACTCGGCGCGCGCCGTGAGCAGCGTGGCGACGTTGGTCGCGGCGACGAGCAGCAGCACGCCGGCGGCGGCGAAGAGGAGCAGCAGCGGCACGCGCGCCTTCCCGACGACCACCTCCTGGAGCGGGACGACCGAGGCGTCGGCCGTGTCCATGTCGCCGCCGAACTCGCGCTTGAGCGTGCGCGTGATCGCCGACAGCTCCTGCCGCGCGGCGCCGAGGGTCGCGCCGGCAGCGAGACGCGCCACGACCTGCCAGCCGTGCGCCGTGCGGCTCTGCGTCGGCGGGTCCAGCTCGCGCGCTTGCCATACTTCCGCCCGATCGGGGAAGTCGAACCCGGCCGGTAGCACCCCAATGACGCGCGCACGCGTGCCGTCGATCGTAAGAGTGAGGCGCCCGAGGTCGGGGGCGGCGCCCAGCTCGCGCCGCCAGAACCCCTCGCCGACGACCACGGTCGGCGCGGCGCCCGGCTGCTGCTCCTCGGGCACGAAGGCGCGGCCGACCACGGGGTGCACGCCCATCACGCCGAAGAAGTCGCGCGAGACGAACGCGGTCGGTACGCGTGTCGCCCCCGGCCCGCCGAGGACGACCGTGTTGCCCGTCTTGTACTCCGCGACGCCGCGGAGCGTACGCGCGGATCGGCGCCAATCGAGGAAGGTGGGATCGCTCACGCTGGCCGTCGACCCGTTCGGGTTCAACTCGTCGATCTGGACGATGCGATCGGGCTCGGGGTATGGGAGCGGGCGGAGGAGCACGCCCCGCACGGCGGTGAACAGCGCGGTCGTCGCGCCGAGGCCGAGGCCGAGCGTGAGCGCCGTGGCGGCGGCGAAGGCGGGCGCGCGGCGCAGCGTGCGGAGCGCGGTCCGAAGTTCGGCGAACATGGTCGGCGCGGGATGCGGGGAGAAGGCGTCAGGGGCGGAAGATCGCGCGCAGCACGTCGAGCATGCCCGGCCGCCGCGGCCCGGCCCCGCGCGCCGACGTGCCCGTCCGACCCAGGGCCGCGCCGAACGCCGCCGCATTCGGCCACCGCTCGGCCGGGTCCTTGGCGAGGCAGCGCGCGAGCGCGCGGCACAGGTCGCGCGGCGCGTCCGGGGCGAGCGCGGACACGTCGGGGGCCGGCGCGGTGAGGTGCGCCGCCGCGACCGCCGCGGTCGCGTGGTCGGCGAACGGCCGCCGGCCGGTGAGCATCGCGAGGCCGAGCGCGCCTAACGCATAGAGGTCCGTGCGCCCGTCGACCGCGTGCTCGCCGGCCACCTGCTCGGGGGCCATCCAGCGCGGCGTGCCGGCCGAGTGGTCGGCGGTGCGCGGGTCGTCGTGCGAGGGGAGCGCGGCGACGCCGAAGTCGGTGAGGAGCGCGCGCCCGCTCTCGCGCTCGAGCAGCACGTTCTCCGGCTTCAAATCTCGGTGCACGACGCCGCGCCCGTGGGCGAAGGCCAACACGGCGGCGAGTTGGCCGAGCAGGTCGCGCGCCTCGGCGGCGGGGAGCGGGCCGGCGCGGCGGGCGATCCGCTCGGCCAGTGACTCGCCCGCGACGTAGCGCATAACAAGGTAGGGGAGCGGCGCGGCGCCCACGTCCGCCACCCGCACGTCGCCGGAGGCGTACAGCGGTACGATCCCCGGGTGCTCGAGCTGCGCCTGGATGCGCGCTTCGCGACCGAACCGCTCGACCGCCCGCGGGCTCCCGGCGAGCGACGGGCGGACGAATTTCACGGCCACCGCACGGTGCAGCGCGCGCTCGCGGGCGAGGACGACGACGCCCATGCCACCGCGGCCGAGGACGCGCACGAGTTGGTACGCGTCGCCGAGCGCGGCGGGGGCGAAGGCGCGGGCGATCCAGACGCCGTCGTGCTCGCGCAGAGGCTCCGCGGCGGCTCCGCTCGCGTCGGTGCCCGTGGCGGTCGCTTGCGAGAGGGACGGAGACGCGAGTGCGGGTTGCATGAAACGGGGCCGGATGCGCGGTTGGACAGGGGAAGAAGCGTTCCGGTTGCGACACCCGCAGAGATCCGTACCCCGCAACGACTTCCGATGTTAGACACGCCCGGCGCCCGCACCGCGGGTGTGCGGACCCGGGACACGGGTGTTCGTTTCCGGACGGTGTCCGCTGCTGGACAGTACGCATGCAGTCCCCGAGATTCGCACGCGACCCGAACCCGGACGCCGTGCGCGAGGAATTGGAGGAGCAGGAGCAGGAGGACCGTCAGGCGGTCGAGCGCGACCTCGGCGGGCAGTACCAGATCGTCCGCCGGCTCGGGCGCGGGGCGTTCGGGGCCGTCTACCTCGCGCGCGAGGGGGCGCGCGAGGAGCTGTGGGGGACGCCGCAGTTCATGGCCGCGCCGATGACCGTGGTCGGCGGCCTCGCGAACGGCCGCTACCAGACGCTCGATGAATCGGAGTGCGCGTTCGGCTACGTCCCGCTCGCGCAACGTTCACGGAATCCCGTGCTTTACGTCCGCACGCGCGGCACCGGCGACCCGGCGACCGCCGCCGCCCTCGGCGCCGCGCGCGCGGAGTTGGCGGCACTCGCGCCCGACCTGGCCCTGCACCGCCCGGCGATGGCGGCCCGCGACCTCGACCTGTGGCGCACGCCGCAGGGCGGGTGGTCGCGGGCTTCCTGTACGGCGTGAGCCCGGCGGACCCGCTCACCTTCGTCGTCGTCCCCGGGCTGCTCGCCCTCGCGGCGGTCGCGGCGAGCACGATCCCGGCACGGCGCGCCGCGGCCGCCGAGCCGATGGCGGCGCTGCGCTCGGAGTGAGCGTGTCCGCGCGGCGTGGGTTAGGCGACCGCGTCGAGGAACGCGTCTAACGCGGCGTTCACCTGCGCCGGCTGCTCCACCGAGCTGCTGTGCCTTGACCGGCACCGTGGCGACGTCCTCGTCGCCGCCGACGACGAGCGTCGGCGCGGCGATCCGCGGCAGCTCGTCGGCCACGCCCGCGCGCTCGACGACGCCGTACACGGCGCGCCAGATCGCCCGCCGGTTGCCGACGCGGTACGCGCGCCACGCGTCGCGCTCCGCCGCGCGCCGGGTCGGTGAGGAAGGTCCGCCCGAACATGATCGGCATCACGCGCGACGCGACCGGCCGCGGCCCGAGCCAGCGGACCACGTTCGCGAGGAGGCGGTAGCGCGGGCGGTTGGCCTCGGGTTCGGGGTCGGCCGAGGTCTCGAGGAGGGCGAGCGAGCGCACGAGGTCGGGGCGGCGTGCGGCGAGGCGCATCGCGACGAAGCCGCCCATCGAGAGCCCGACGAAGTGCACCGGGCCTAACGCGAGGCGTTCGAGCAGGGCGACCGCGTCGGCGTAGCACTGCTCGATCGTGACCGCGCCGCGGCCGGCCGGGACGTCGCTGCGGCCCTGGCCGCGGTGGTCGTAGGCGACGCAGCGGCCGCGGTGCGGCGCGGCGGCTCCGGCGCCGCGCTCTTGACAGCCGGGCGGCCGGGCGACATCGTCCCGCTCATCCCAGACTCTGGAGGGAGCGGGTGACGGCGACGCTGGCGGTCGTGAAAGGGACGCTCGACGTCCTCGTGCTGAAGACGCTGAGCTGGGGGCCGATGCACGGCTTCGAGGTCGCGTCCTGGCTCGAGGCGCGGTCCGGCGGCGCGCTCGCCGTCGACGACAGCGCGCTGTACCAGGCGCTCTACCGCCTCGAAGGGCGCGCCCTCGTCGCGGCCGAGTGGGGCGTGACCGAGCACAACCGGCGCGCCCGGTACTACCACCTCACCGAGGCCGGCCGTGCCCACCTCGCGCGCGAGACGGCGACGTGGGTGCGCTACGCGGCGACCGTGACGGGCATTCTCACCGGCCCCGCCGCCGGCTCCGTCGCCGGCCCACAGCCGGCTGCCTAACGCGCCGCCGGTCGGAGTCGCCCCCGTGTCCGGACGTCCGTTCAACACGTTGCGCCCGCGCGTCCGCCGCGCGTTCCGGCTCGCGCTCCGCCGCCCCGCGTGGACCGAAGCCGACGTCGACGCCGAACTGCGGCTGCACGTAGAGCTGCGCGCCGAGCAGCTCGTCGCGCGCGGGTGGCCCGCGGCGGACGCGGAGGCGGAGGCGCGGCGGCGGTTCGGCCCGTCGTGGGACGAGGCCGTGCACACCCTTCACCGCTCCGGGCACGCCCGGGAGGAGCGACTCGCCGTGCGCGAGCACTTGGACGCATTCTGGCACGATCTCCGGTATGCCGTGCGCGGGCTCCGCCGCGCGCCGCGCTTCGCCCTCGCCGCGGTGCTCACGCTCGCGCTCGGGCTCGGGGCCACGACGGTGGTGTTCTCGCTCGTCGACCACGTCGTGCTCCGCCCGCTCGCCTACCGCGACCCCGGCCGGCTGGTCGTCGTGCGCGAGGTGGTCGGCCACCTGCGGAAGGTGTACCCCACGATGCCCGCCAACGCGAGCCACTTCCTCGAGTGGCGCCGCGCGTGCGCGGCGTGCGAGGGACTGGCGGCCGTGAAGCGCGCGTCGCCCACGCTGGGCGCGCCGGGCCGCGACCCCGAGCGGCTCGGCGCGGCCCGCGTGTCCGCGACCCTGTTCCCCCTCCTCGGCGTTTCCCCGGCGTTAGGCCGCGGGTTCCGGGAGGACGAGGACGCGGAGGGCGGCGGGCACGTCGTCGTGCTGAGCGACGGCTTCTGGCGGCGCGAGTTCGGCGCCGACCCGTCGGTCGTCGGCCGCGCGATCACGCTCAACGACGCGCCGTACACGGTCATCGGCGTGCTCCCCGCGGGCTTCTCGCTCCCCACGGGCGACGCGCTCGGCGCGGGCGCCGGACTGCCACACGAGCTCGACGTCTACACGCCGCTCGCCCTCGACCCGCACGAGCGGACCGCGCAGGGGGAGTTCGATTATGTGGTGCTCGCGCGGTTGCGCCCCGGGGCTACCGTGGAGCAGGCGCGGGCGCAGCTCGACGCCGTCGAGGCCCGCTTTGCCGAACGCATGGGGACGACCTTCCAGGCCGCGGTGGTGCCGCTGCACGCGCAGGTCGTCGGCGGCGCTGGCCGGCCGTTGCTCCTTCTGCTCGCGGCGGTCGGGGCGGTCCTCCTCATCGTGTGCGTGAACCTGGCGAACCTGCTGCTCGCGAGGCACGCCGCCCGGCGGCGCGAGGCCGCGGTGCGCGTCGCGCTCGGCGCGGGGGCGGCGCGGCTCGCGCGGCTCGCGCTGGTCGAGAGCGCGGCCGTGGCGGTGGCGGGCGGGTTGCTCGGCGTGCTGCTCGCGCGCTGGGGGCTCGGTGCGCTCGTGGCCCTCGCCCCCGCGACGCTCCCGCGCGTGGGCGAGGTCACGCTAGACGGCCGAGTGTTCGGGGCGGCGACCCTCGTCACGGCGCTGGTCGGCCTGCTCGTCGGGGTGGTCCCGGCCGTGCGCGCGGGCCGCGCCGACCCGGGCGAGGCGCTCAAGGCCGGCGGCCGGACGGCGACCGCCGGCCCGGACGCCCGGCGCCGGCGCGCGCTCTTCGTCGGCGCGCAGGTGGCCTTCAGCACCGTCCTGCTGATGGCGGCGGGGCTGTTCCTCCGCAGCTTCGTGCGCGTGCTGCACGTCGACCGCGGCTTCGCGACCGAGCACGTGCTCGCGCTCGACGTCGCGCTCCCGCGCGGCGCGTACGGGTCCGACGCGCAGCGTGGGCAGTTCTACGACCGCGCGCTGGCGGAGGTCGCGGCCGTGCCGGGTGTGACGGCGGTGGCAGCCGCGAGCGCGCTGCCGCTCGAAGGGGAGGTATTCATCAACGCGGTGCAGCGGGCCGAGGACGGGGGCGCGGGCGGCGAGCCGCCGCAGGCCAACTTCCGCTTCGTGAGTCCGGGGTACTTCGCGGCCGTCGGGACGCCGCTGCGCCGGGGGCGCGCGTTCGCGGACGGCGACCGCACGCGCTGGGTCGTGGTCGTGTCGGAGCGCGTCGCGCGCGCGCTCTGGCCGGGCCAGGATCCGTTAGGCCGGCGCGTGTTGGCCGGCGACAACAACCCGCCAGCCGAGGTGGTGGGCGTCGCGGCCGACGTGCACACGTCGACGCTGGAGAGCGACGGGAGCCTCGTGATCTACCTGCCGTTATGGGAGTACCCGCCGCGGCAGGGCACGGTGGTCGCCCGAACGGGGGCGGACCCGGGCGCGGCGACGGCCGCGGCCCGGGCCGCCCTCCGCCGCGCGGACCCGCTGGTGGCGGTGCCGCGCGTGCGGACGATGGCGGAGGTCGTCTCGGCCGCCACCGCGGCGCGGCGCTTTCAACTCGGGCTGCTCGCGATCTTCGCGGCGATGGCGCTCCTCACGGCGGGCGTCGGCATCTACGGCGTGATCGCGCAGTCGCTGGCCGCGCGCGCCGGCGAGATCGGCACGCGCCTCGCGCTCGGCGCGCGCCCCGCCGACGTGCTGCGCCTCGGGTTAGGCGAGGGGCTCGCGCCCGTGGGGATCGGGCTCGCGGCGGGGGTCGCGGGCGCGCTCGCCGCGGGGCGCGGACTCCAGAGCCTGCTGTTCGAGGTGCGCCCGGCCGACCCGCTGACGGTCGCGGGGGTGGGCGCGGTGCTGGGGCTCGTGGCGGCGGCCGCGTACGCGATCCCGGCGCGGCGGGCGGCGGCGGGCGACCCCGCGCGCGTGCTGCGGCTCGAGTGAGGCGCGGCGCGAGGCGTGGCGCGTCGGCGCGCCCGAACGATCGGCAGAGCCCTGCCCTTCTCCACCCGATGCAGCCACCATGTCGGCCGAGTACGCCGCCCGCCGGAGGGCCGAGCCGTTAAGCGCCTGCAGCGCACGCCTTGACACCGTACCGCTCGTGTTGAATAATCAACACAGCTGATTTTTCAGTAGTCCGGACCCGTCCGGGCGCCCGCGCTTTCGGCTCGCGGTCGACTCGCTCGGCGCGTCGCGCATCGAGTTCCTCGACGACAGCGGGCGCGTGACGCTGCGGTTGCCTAACGCGGGCGGCGGGGGCGGGGCGCCGACGGGACGCTGGGAGCACGCCCGCGGCGCCCGGGCATCGCGCCAGGTCGGGAGCCGCGCGTGCGCGCCGCCGCTCCACGTCGGGCGCCTTGCCGGGACGTGCCGTCCACGCCATCATGGCCGTATCCACTGTGGGCTACACCCAACGCGTCGTGGCGACCCACCCCGTCCGAGGTGAACTGATGGCCTCCCCACGCAAAGAGCCGAAGGCGCCCGCGGTCTCGTCCGGTCCCGACGTCCGCGAGGGCGTCGCGACCGATCGCGGCGACCTGGTCGCGCGGGTGGTGCCGCCGCACGTGGGTCCGCCGCACGCGCACGCCGCGAGCGCGTGCGGGTTCCTGCGCGGGACCGTCCTCGCCCACGACGACCTGGTCGCGCCGGACTTCGATGCATGGAGCGACCTCGGGTGACCCCGCCGATGCCCTCCGCCGCAGTCACGCCCCTGCGCACCCTCGGCGACCCCGGGCTGCCTAACGCACCCTGGCCCGACTACCCCGCCGAGTACGGGCTCACCCGCGACGACGTCCCCGCGCTCGTCGGCCTCGCGCTGGACGAGACGCCGTACGTCCAGGACGACCCCGCCGTGTGGGGCGCGGTCCACGCGTGGCGCGCCCTCGCCCAGCTCGGCGCGCCCGAAGCCGCGGAGCCACTCGCGCGGCTGCTCGCGCGGCAGGCTGGGCCCGACGAGGACGACGACTGGGCGATCTCCGAGTTGCCCCGCGCGCTCGCCATGCTCGGGCCGCCGGCGTTCGCGCCCGTGCGACGCCTATTCGACGACGCGGCACTTGGCTTTCTCGTCCGCGGCTGCGCGGCCGATGCGCTCGGTGCCCTGGCCGCGCGCGCGCCCGAGGTGCGGGCCGAGTGTGTGGACGCGCTCGTCGCCGTGCTCGGGCGCGAGGACACCGATTCCGACGTGGCAGCGTCCGCGGTCGCGGGGCTCATCGAGGCGCGGGCCGTCGAAGCGGCGCCGGCGATCGAGGCAGCGTTCGCGGCCGACCGGGTCGAGCCGAGCTTCAACGGCGACTGGGAGGACGTGCAGATCGCGCTCGGGCTCCTGGAGGAGCGGCGGACGCCGCGGCCGCGCTACGTGCACCCGGGGCTCGAGGCGGTGCGGGCGTATGACGAGGCCAGGTCCGCGTACAACGACCTCCCGCCGAATCCGGACGTCGGCACCGCCGCGCGCCGGGCGCAGGCGCGGGCCAAGACCAAAGCAAAGCGGAAGGCGGCCGTGAAGGCGCGGCGGGCGAACCGGCGCAAGCGGTAGGCGGCGCGAGCGGTTCCCGCGCGGGCGTGGCGGATGGACCCGCTACGCCCAGAGCCTCGTGACGCCGTAGGAGTCGAACACGCGCTCGTTCGAGACCAGCACCAGGCCGCGGCGGAGCGCCTGCGCCATGAGCATGCGGTCGAACGGGTCGCCGTGCGGGCCGGGGAGGTTGCCCGCGTCCTGGGCGTCCTGGGCCTGAACCGAGATGATGCGGAAGCCCTCCGTGCGGACGGCGGCGACGAAGTCGGTCGCGAGCCGGCCGCCGGGCAGCTTGCCGAGGCGCGCCTTGGTCGCGATCTCCCACGCCGAGGCGGCGCTCACGAACGCGTCTTGCCCGGAGTCGTCCACGGCCTGTCGCACCCGGGGCGGAAGGCGGGTGTCCCCGGCGAGGTACCAGAGCAACGCGTGTGTGTCGAGCAGGACCCGCACGTCAGAGCAGGCCCCACTCGCGCAGTTCCTCGTCGGACATCGGGGCGAACACGCTGTCGTCGGCGGGGACCTCGATCTGCCCCTTGAGGGAGCCGAACTGCGGCTTCTTCCGCTTCCGCCGCGGCGGCACGAGGCGGGCGACCGGCTCCTTCGCCTGCCCGCGGACGATGAGGATTTCTTCGCCGGCCTCGACGCGGGCGAGGAGGCGCGAGAGGTGGGTCTTCGCGGCGTGGATTGTGACGCGCGTCATGGTGGTTTCGGGGTTTTTAGTCCACGTGTTAGCTAGCCCCGGCACGCCGACGCGTCAAGGCGAGCGCCCCACGGCGTCACTCCGCCCGCAGCGCCACCGCCGGGTCCACGCGCGCCGCCCGCCGCGCCGGGAGCCACGCCGGGAGCAGCGCCGCGACGCCGGCCCCGGCGAGCACGGCGCCCTCGCGGACGACCATCCGCACGACGTCGGCGGCGCGGGCGCCTAACACCATGCGCACGCCCACCTCGCGCCGCCGCGCCCGCGACGCCGAGCACCGCGGCGGCGGCGCCGAAGCCGAGGGCGAGGATGCCGACGGCGAGCTCGTAGCCCGGGGCGCGGCGGAGGCGGCGCAGGGCGAGGCGGAGAGAGGCGAGGGGCGCAGGCATAGTCATTTCGTGGTTACTCTGCCCGCAGCGCGACGAGCGGGTCGATGCGCGCCGCGCGCCGCGCAGGCAGTGCGGTCGCCGCAAGGGCGACCGCGCCGAAGAGCACCGCCACGCCCGCGAGCACGCCCGGTTCGACCGGGGCGACGCCGTAGAGCGCGCCGCGCGCGAGCCAACCCGCCGCGGCCGCGCCAACCAGCCCGACCGCGACGCCGGCAGCCGCGAGCCGCCCGCCGTCGCGCAGCACCATGGCGCGGATCGCCGCCGGGGCTGCGCCTAACGCCACGCGGACGCCCACCTCGCGCGTGCGGCGTGCCACGGCGAAGGCCGCGACGCCGTACACGCCGACCGCGGCCAGGAGCACCGCGGCCGTCGCGAACGCGACCAGAACGCCCGTGACGAAGCGCGCCCGCGCCGCGCTGTCGTCCACGTACGCGGCGAGCGCGCGGACGCGCCCGACCGGGACCGCCGGGTCGAGCTCCGCGACCGCGCGGCGCAGCGCCGGGGCGAGCGCCGCGGCGTCGATCGTGCCGCGCGTGACGACCTGCATGTCGCGCGGGGAGCCCTGCGCGACCGGCGTGTAGATCGTCGGCTCTGGCTCGCCGCTCAAGCTGTCGCTCCGCACGCTCCCGACCACGCCGCCGATCGTGATCCACGGTGACGTGTCGCCGGGGTGGCGGACGCGCTGCCCGAGCACGCCGTGCGGGTCGGCGAACTCGGGCCAGTACTTGTGGGCCGCGGTCGCGTCGATCACGCCGACGAGCGGCGCGCCGACGCGGTCGGCGTCGCCCACGTCGCGCCCCGCCAGCAACGGGATCCCCAGCGCACGCGTCGCGCCGGGCGTCACGTCCACGTAGGTCACGCGGCTCCACTGCCCGCCGACGGGGCGCGGGTGCGCCTCGATCTCGAACACGCCGTTTCCCCAACCACCCGCGAACGGGACCTCGCTCGCCAGGGCGGCCGCGTCCACGCCGGGGAGCGCGCGGACGCGCGCCAGGAGCGCGTCGTAGAAGGCGTGCGCCCGCACGGTGTCGTTCAGGTCCGCGCTCGGCAACGGCACGGCGGCGAGCGTGACCCGCGCGGCCCGGAAGCCGGGATCGACGGCGCGAAGCCGGACGAGGCTCGTCGCGAGGAGCCCCGCCCCCGCGGCGAGCACGACGCCTAACGCGACCTGCGCGGCGACGAGCCGCGCGAGCCCCCGGCGCCCGCCCGCGCCGCCGGTCGAGCCGCGGGCGCCCTCGGTGAGCGCGCCGCGGAGGTCGACGCGCGACGCGCCGAGCGCGGGCAGCAGCGCGGCGCTCACGCCCGCCGCGAGTGCGACCGCGCACGCGAAGGCGAGCGCGCGCGCGTCGAGCCCGAGCGCGTCGGCGCCCGGCACGCCGTCGGTCAGCGCCGCCGGCAGCGCGCCCGCGAGCGCGCGCGTCAGCGCCCAGGCGAGTGCCGCACCCGACGCCGCCGCGAGCCCGGCGACGACGACCCCCTCGGCCACGAGCTGCGCGACGAGCCGCCCGCGCCCGGCGCCCACCGCCGCACGCACGGTCAGCTCGCGCGCGCGCCCGGCCGCGCGGACGAGCGCGAGGCCGGTCGCGTTTACCACCGCGACGACGAGCATCACGACGACGCCGCCGAACAGGAGCACGAGCGTCGTCCGCGCGCCGCCGACGAGCGCGGCCTGGAGCGGGAGCACCCGCAGGTCGCGGCCGAAGTCGTCCGCCATACGGCTCGGGAAGTCCTGCCGACCCGCGCGCGCGACGATCGCGCGCGTCTCGGCCTCCGCCCGCGCCGGCGTCACACCCCGCTTGAGGCGGCCGAGGGCGCGGAGGCGCCACATCCACCAGTACCCGATCCGGTCGGTCGGGTCGATGCGCGCCGCGGTCCAGATCGCCACGGACGCCGACGGGAAGCGGAACGCCGCGGGCATCACGCCGACGACCTGGTGCCGCGTGCCGTCGATCGTGACGTCGCGCCCGACCACGCGCGGGTCGGCGCCGAAGCGCTCGCGCCAAAACGCGTCGCTCAGCACCGCGACGGGCGGCGCGCCGGGGCGGCCGTCGTCGGGGCGGAGCGCGCGGCCGAGCGCGGCGGATGCGCCTAACACCTCGAACAGGTTGCCGGTGGCGGCGGACGCCGGCGAGCGCCCCGGCGACGCGCGCCCCGCGGCGTCGCCGGTCAGCACGGTCACGTCGCCGACGTAGCCGAAGCCCGCGACGGCCGCGTACGCGGTGCTCTGCCGGCGGATGTCCTCCAACAAGCCGTCCGCCATCCCGCTCTGGTCCCAGATGCGGACGAGGCGCCCGGGCTCGCGGTACGGCAGCGGCCGCAGGAGCACGCGGTCGACGACGCCGAACAGCGCGGTCGTCGCGCCGATCCCGAGCGCGAGCGTGAGGACGGCCGCGGCGAGGTAGCCGGGGGCGCGGCGCAGGGTGCGCCAAGCGGAGCGAAGCGTGATGAGCATGCGGGCGGTCGAGCGGAAGGTGGACGGACCCGCGGGGCCGGAGAGGAAGAGCCCTACCCGGCGCCGCCCCGCACTAGCCAGCCGCGCCGCAACGTGTTACGCCCCCGGGCCGGGCGCCCGGGGTGCGCGCGTGGGACACCGCTGTCCGGAGTCGGACAGCCGCGGGCGCCCGCCGCGTCACTCCGGCCGCGCGACCCTCACCCGCCCGTTCCCCGTCGACACACGCAGCGGCGCGCCCCCGTCGCCTAACGTGAGCGCGAGCCGGCGCGGGTCGATCCGCCCCTGCAGCGTCACCGGGAAGTCGACCGAGAGCCCGCCGTTGCCGGTGCTCACGTCGAGGCGGGCCGAGTAGCCCTCGGGGACGCGGAGGAGGGCCGAGCCGTTGCCGGAGCGGAGGTCGAGCCCCGCGCCGGGGAGCCCGCCGCCGTCCCAGGCGCGCCCCGCGAGCGTGGCCTGTACGGAGCCGTTCCCGGTGCGCCCTTCCACGTCGCCGCCGACGCGCTCGACGACCACCGCGCCGTTACCGGACGAGAGCCGCAGCCGCCCGACGACGTCCTGCACGCGCACCGAGCCGTTGCCCGTGCGTGCGGCGACGTCGAGGCGGCGGGGCGCGGTGACGAGGTAGTCGACGGCCCAGCCGCGGTCGTCGAACGAGCGGTCGCGCGGGCCGTCCGAGCGGAGCGTGTTGCCGTCCGCCGTCACGCGGATCGCGGCGAGCAGGCGGCGCGCGTCGTCGTCGGTCGGGGCCCACGCGCGCACGCGGGCCGCGACGTTCGCGGCGTGCGCGGTGTCGGTCCCTTCGACCGCGACGCTGCCGTTCCCGGATTCGAGGTCGACCGGCCCGCGGCCGGGGACGAGGACGAAGGTGCGCACGTCGCAGGCGACGGCGCGGTCGGAGCGCGCCCAGCTGTCGGCGGCGCACGGGGCGCCGCGGGCGCCACGTCCTCCCTGGCCCCCGGCGGTGTACGCGTAGCCGCTCGACACCGGGACGTAGCGCACCTGCGTGACGATGCACGCGCCGGCGAGGGGGAGGAGGGCGAGCGGGGCGCGGCGGGCGGTCCGCGTTCGGCGGCGCATGGGGCGGTGGGCGGAAGGTGGACGAACGGTCGCGAAGTCGCCGGTCAGCGCGCGGCGCGCGCCCGGGCCTGCTCGACGGCGGCCGCGAAGCGGTGCACGTCGGCCGGGGTGGTGCCGGTGAACACGAAGCGTTTCTTGTCGCCGCACGGCGGCGTGTCCGGCGCGCGCGACGCGAAGCAGACGGTGAGCATGTCACCGTCGGCGCGGACCTGGTCGACGAGCTCGAGCGGGAAAGTCATGTGCATGCCGCGTACGATCCCGTCGGTGATGCCCCGCGCGAGCGCCGCGCCGTCGAACCACTCGCTCCGGGCGGCGCGCTGCGGACGGGCCGCGGCGGCGCTGTCCGACGCGCGCCGGACGCGGCGCGCGCCGCGCTCGGTGAACGCGAAGTCGACCGACCGCGGGGTGAGGACGACGTGCGACGCGCTGTCGCGGCTCAGGAGTTCGGCGAGCGTGGAGTCCTGCGGCGCGGTGTCGGGCGGTGCGGTGGCGGTGGCGACCAGGAGTGCGGCGGCGAAGATCATGCGAGGGCCTCGGTCAGCGAGAGTCGCCGGTTGGACAGCGGCAACGTCGGAAGGGATTGCGCGGCTGTTTGCCGCGCCGGAGTCGGCCACACGTTGGCAGGATGGCTGGCGGGGGCTCGAAGCGTCGTCCCGTCACTCCGCGCGCAGCACCTCGGCCGGCGGGACGCGCCCCGCCCGCCGCGCCGGCACCCACGACGCGAGCGCCGCCGCGCCCGCGAGGGCGGCGGCCGCCGCGAGCGCCGCGCCGGGATCGTACGGCGTCACCCCGTAGAGCAGCGCCCGCACGGCGCGCCCCCCGGCGAGCGCCGCCGCGGCGCCGAGCGCGAGCCCGACCGCCGCCGGCCCGAGCCCGCCGCGCGCGAGCAGCCAGCCGACGTGCCGCGCCGGCGCGCCTAACGCGAGCCGCACCCCGACCTCGCGGCGGCGTTGGGCGAGCGCGTAGCTCACCACCCCGAACAGCCCGGCCCCGGCGAGGGCGAGCGCCAGCGCGCCGAACGCGCCGAGCAGCGCCGAGCCGGCGCGGTACGGCGCGTAGTTGGGCGCGAAATCCGCGGCCATCGAGCGGATGCTCACGTCGCTGAGCGCCGGGCCGAGTGCGGCGAGCGCGCGGCGCACCGCGGGCGCCCGTTGGTCCGCGGCGGCGCGTGTGCGCACGAGCAGGGTCCCGTACGGGCGCCAGACGAAATCGTTCGCGACGTAGACCTGCATCGCGCCCTCCGCGACGAGGTTGAAGCGCCTGGCGTCCTCCGCCACGCCGACCACGATCGCGCAATCGTGCGCGTCGTTCAGGTAGACGCAGCGGCCGAGCGGGTCGCGCCCCGGCCAGAGTGCACGTGCCGCGAGCGCGCTGACCACCACCTCGGGACGCGCAGCTTCACGCCGTTGATGCCGTGCAGCGGGGTCATGAACGCCCGCGCCACGCCCTCGACGCCCGGGACCGCCGCGAGCCGCGCCTGCGCACTCGCGTACAGCGCCCGCTGCGCCGCGGCGTCGCTCCCCGGCGCGCCGCCGATCTGGACGAGCAGCACGCGCCCGGCGTCGTAGCCGACGCGCGCGGCGAGCGCGTGGCGCAGGCTCGCGGTGAGCAGCCCCGCCCCGACGAGGAGCACGAAGGTGAGCGCGACCTGCCCCGCGACGAGCGTCGCGAGGGTGCGCCCGCCCGCGCGCGTGGCGCCGCGCGACTCGGCCGCGCGCAGCACCGAGACGCCGCCCACGCCGCGCGCCGCGATGCCGGACGCGACGAGCGCGGCAGCGAGGCACACCGCCACGGCGAGCGCAACGACGACGGCGACGCGGCGCGCGTCCAGCACGGGCAGCGTGGCGAACGCGTCGCCGAGCATCCAGCGGCGGACCGCCGCGCCGAGCGCCGCCGCGACCACCGCCGCGGCGGTCGCGCTGCCCGCGGCCAGGACGAACGCCTCGGCCGCCGCGCCGCGGGCGAGGTCGCGCGCGCGAGCGCCTAACGCGCGTTGGACCGCGACCGTCCGCCGCCGTTCGAGGGCGCGGGCGAGCAGGAGCCCGGTCGCGTTGGCCGCCGCCGCGGCGAGCAAGGCCGCCGACATCAAGGCGAGCCAGATCGGGAGTTGGCGCGCGTCGCCCGCGTCGGGGCCGCGCGCGGCCTGCACCGGGCCGAGGGGGACGCGGGTCGCCGCGGCGGCACGCGGGTTCGGGTGGTCTCCCGTGGCGTCGGCCTCACGGTACGCCGCTTCGGCCTCCGCCGCCGCGCGCGCGTCGGACACGCCGGGGCGGCGGCGGGCGATGATGTTGAGGAACGACGTCGTGTTGTTCGTGAGTGATTGGCCCCCGCCGAAGTCGTCGAGGACGGCCATGATCGGCACCCAGAGGTCCACGCGCGCGAAGTCGAGCCCCGAGAAGTCCGGCGGCGCGACGCCGACGACGCGGGCCCGCATCCCGCCGAGGGGCAACGTGCGGCCGAGCACGGCGGGGTTGCCGCCGAAGGCGCGCTGCCAGTAGCGGTAGCCGAGGACGACGGTGGGCGACGCGTCGCGCCGGTCGTCGGCAGGGCCGAAGAAGTGGCCGAGTGCGGGGCGCGCGCCGAGCACGGCAAAGTAGTCCGCGGACACGGCGCGGCCGGGCACGCGCTCCGCGGCGGCGGCGGCCCCGACAGAGCTTTCGTAATACGTCACTGCCGCGACGCCCGCGAAGGTGCGGGTGTGCGTGCGGAGTGCGGCGAAGAACGGGTAGCTCACGGTCGCACTCAACTGGCCGCCGGGCACGCCTGGAGTTCGCTGGTCGACGTAGACGCGCATCACGCGGTCCGGGTCGGCCACGTGCGCCGGCGCGCGGAAGAGCAGCGCGTCGAGCGCGCCGAGCATGGCCGCGTTGGCGCCGATGCCTAACGCGAGGGTGGCGAGGACGCCGAGCGTGAGGGCGGGGCGGGCCAGGAGGGCGCGCCAGGCGTGGCGGAGGGGGGCGGGCATGGGCGGTCGCAGGGTACAGGGTGAGCGCGCAGGGGATCAGGACAAGTACTTGCCGTACTTCCGTACCCCGCGTACACTTGGAGCCATGAAGACGACTCTGATCCTCCCCGACCCCCTCGTCACCGCGCTCAAGCACCGCGCGGCTGAGCGCGACACCTCGCTCTCGGCGCTCGTCGCAGAGTTGCTCCGGAAAGGGCTCGACGGCCAGGCCCCGACCGAACCGCTGGAGCCCTTGCCGACGTTCCGGGGCGGCCGACCCCTCGTCGATCTGAACGACCGTGACGCGCTATACCGCGTCATGGAAGAAGAGGGCTGAGCGTGCTCGCGGTCGACACGAACGTGCTGATCGCGGCGGCGATGGAGGAGGCGGACGGCCACACGGTCGCACTGGCCTGGGTGGAACGACTGCGCGCCGGGTCCCGCCCGTGGTTCGTCACCTGGGCGGTCACGTACGAACTGCTTCGGGTGATCACGCACCCGCGCGTGTTCCCGCACCCGCTCCGGGCCGACCAGGCCTGGCACTTCGTCAAACGCCTCCATGCGTCCCCGTCGTTCGGCGTCCTTACCGCGACGGCGCGGCATACGGAAGTTCTTGGAGACCTGCTCCGCGAGTACCCCCGGCTCAGTGGCAACATCATGCACGACCTGCACACCGTCGCCCTCATGCGCGAGCACGGGGTCCGCGAAATCCATACGGCAGACAAAGACTTCCACCAGTTCAGCGGGCTGCGCGTGGTGAACCCGCTCACTGCCTAACGCCCCGCCCGCCCGCGGCGACACGGTCACTCCGCCCGCAGCGCGACCGCCGGGTCGACGCGCGCGGCCCGCCGCGCGGGGACCCAGCTCGCCAGCAGTACGGCCGCGCCCAACACCGCCACACTCCCCAGCAGCACCGCCGGGTCCGCCACCCCCACGCCGTAGAGCAGCGCCGCGAGCCCTCGCTGCGTGGCGAGGTACAACACGACCCCCCCGGCCGCCCCCGCCGCGGCGAGCCGCGCCGCGCGCCCGACGACCATGCGCGTGAGGTCCCCCGCCCCGGCGCCTAACGCGGCCCGCACGCCGATCTCGCGCGACCGCTGCGCCACCACGTAGCTCAGCACGCCGTACAGCCCGAGCGCGGCCAGGACCAGCGCCGCGCCCGCGAACCCGCCGAGCGCCCACGTCGCGAGCCGGCGGCCGCCGATGCTCTCGTCGACGCGGTCGGTCATCGGCTTCACGGCGAAGACCGGGACCTGCCGGTCCACCTCCGCCACCGCGGCCCGGACGAGCCCTGCGGCCGCCGCCGGCGGGAGCGCGCTCCGCACGGCGACGGTGATCCCCAGGCTGGGCGCGTTGCGGCGCAGGGGGTAGTAGACGAGCGCCTTCCGCTGCTCGCCGAGCTCCGTGCGGGCGACCGACGCCACCACCCCGACGATCTCCGCGTCGCCCTCCTGCCGGATGTGGCGGCCGACCGGGTCCTCGCCCGGGAAATACTCGCGCGCGAGCTGCTCGTCGACGACCACGGCCGGCGCGGCGTGCGCGTCGTCGGCGCGCGTGAAAACGCGACCGCGCTTGAGCGGGATGCCGAGCGCGCGGAAGTAGTCCTCCGTGACGTAGTTGATTTCCGCGTGCGGCTGCGCGCCGCCGGGCGCCGGCGCGCGGCCGGCGATGGTGAACGGACTCGAGTCCATCCCCTCGGCGAACGGCAGGGCGCTCGACAACGCCGCCGCGGTGACGCCGGGCGCGGCCTGCACGCGCTCGAGGACGCGGGCCAGCGCGGCCTCGGCCGCCTCGCGGGTCAGGTAGGCGGAGCGCGGCAGCGCGAATTGCGCGGTGAGTACCTGCTCGGCGCGGAAGCCCGGGTCGGCGGCCGCGAGCCGCGCGAAGCTGCGGCCGAGGAGGCCCGCGCCTAACGCGAGCGTGAGTGCGAGCGCCACCTGCGTCGCCACCGCGACCTGCAGGAAGCGGTGGCGGTCCGCGCCGGCCAACGCGCCGCGCGCGGACGCCCGGAGCGCATCCTGCGGGTCGGCGCGCATGGCGCGGAGGGTGGGCGCGAGTCCGAAGGCGAACGCGGCGAGGACCGTCACGCCCACCGCGCCCGCGAGCACGGCCGGGTCTACCCGCACCTCGGCGAGTTGTGGGTACTGCGCCGGGTGCCAGCGGCGGAGCGCGGCCACCGTGCCCACGGCGAGCGCGACCCCGGCCGAGCCGCCGACGCCCGCGAGCACGGCGCTCTCCGCCGCGAGCGGCCGCGCCAGGTGACCGCGTCCGGCCCCGACCGCCGCCCGCACGGCCAGCTCGCGCGCACGGCCCGTCGCGCGCACGAGCTGCAGGCACGCGACGTTCGCGCACGCGACGAGCAGCACGAAGACCACTGCGGCCGCCAACACGCGCGTCACCGGCCGCAGTTGGCCGGCGAGGTAGTCCGTCAGCGGCGTGCCGTGGAGCGCGACGCTCGAGCCGGACGCGCCATTCGCATTGCCGAACCGCGCGCGCCAACGGGCCACCTGTCCCGCGAGCCCTGCCTCGAGACGCTCCGGCGTGATACCGGGGCGCGTGCGGGCGATGGTGGTCACGTTCCAGCGGCCCCACTGCTGCTGGAAGCTGGAGTCGATCGGCAACGGCAGGTACAGATCGGCGCCTCGGGGGTAGCGGAGCGTCGGCGCGGCGACGCCGACCACCTCGACCGGGCGGCCGTTCAACCGGATCGTCCGCCCGACCACGCCGGGATCGCCGCCGTAGTGCTCGCGCCAGAACGCGTAGCCGAGCACCGCGACGAGCGGCGCGCCGGCAGCGCGCGACGCGGACGCGGGGTAGAGCCGGCCGACGACGGCCTGCGCGTCCATGAGCCCGAAGTAGTCGCCCAGCGTCCGCGTCGTCAGCACGCGCACCGGCTCGGCCCCGGCCGTCGTCAGGTTCGCGTTACCCGACCCGAGGGCCGCGCCGGCGTCGAACAGGTCGCGCCGCGCGAGCAGGTCCTCCGCCGCCGGTGGGCCGAGCTGGGCGCCCGTGATGTTGAGGCCCGGGACGTCCTGCCGCACGACGACCATGCGGTCGAGCCCGCGCACCGGCAGCGGGCGGAGGAGGACGGCGTCGGCCACGGCCAGCACGGCCGTCGTGGCGCCGATGCCTAACGTGAGGCAGAGGACCGCGGCGAGCGCGAACCCGGGGGCGCGTCGGAGTGCGCGTAAGGCGAGTCGGAGGTCGGCGAGCATGGTCCCTCTCGGTGAGTGTCGCTCGGTTCGGGAGAACAGCGCGCGGGCCTACTCGGCCCGCAGCGCGGCGGCCGGGTCGACGCGGGCGGCGCGCCGCGCCGGGATCCAGCTCGCCAGCAGCACCGCCGCCGCGAGCACGCCGGTCCCCACGCCCAACGCGACAGGGTCGGCCGGGCCCACGCCGTAGAGCAGCGCGGCCAGCCCGCGCCGGGCGAGGAGGAAGAGCAACAGCCCGGCGACCGCGCCGACCGCCGCGAGCCGCGCCCCGCCGCCGACGACCATGCGTTCGAGGTCGCCCCGCCCGGCGCCTAACGCCGACCGCACGCCCAGCTCGCGCGCGCGCTGCGCCACCGCGTAGCTCAGCACGCCGTAGACGCCGAGTGCCGCGAGGAGGAGCGCCGCGCCGGCGAACGCGCCGAGCGCGAGCGTCGCGAGCCGGCGCCCGCCGATGCTCTCGTCGACCCGGTCCTGCATCGGGCGGGCGTCGTACACGGGGACCTGCCGGTCCACCTCGGCCACCGCCGTGCGCACCAGGCGGTCCGCCGCCGCGGGCGGGAGCGCACCGCGCACCACGACGGCCACCGTCGACGCCCACGGCTTCTGGTGGAGCGGGTAGTAGACGAGCGCCTTGCGTGCCTCGCCGACGTGCGCCCGCGTCGCCGTGCCGACGACGCCGACGATCTCGACGTCGGCGTCCCCGAGCTGCTTCAACAAGCGCCCGACCGGGTCCTGCCCCGGGAAGAACTCGCGCGCGAGCTGCTCGTCGACGATCACCACCGGGCGCGCGGCGGAGTCGTCCGCGCGCGTGAAGGCGCGGCCGCGGCGGAGCGGGATCCCCAGCGCGCGGAAGTAGTTCTCGGTCACGAAGGTGAACTCCGCGTGCGGCTTCCGGCCGCCCGGGTCGGGCGCGCTGCCGACGATGCTGAACGGCGTCGAGCTGTACTGGTCGGCCATCGGCAGGTACGCGCCTAACGCGGCGGCCGTTACCCCCGGGGCCGACGCAACGCGGTCGAGGACGCGCCCGAACGCCGCCATCTTCTGCGCCGGCGTCGGGTACGCGTCGCTCGGCAGTCCGAAGTGCGCCGTGTACACCTGCTCCGCGCGGAACCCGGGGTCGGCCGCGGCGAGGCGGGCGAAGCTGCGGGTGAGCAGCCCCGCCCCGAGCACGAGCACGAGCGTGAGGGCGAGCGCGACCTGCGTGACCACCGCGCCCTGGAGGAAGCGCTGCCGGTCGGCGCCCGCCGACGCGCTGCGCGACGCGCCGCGCAGCGCGTCCTGCGGGTCGGCGCGGACCGCGCGCAGCGCCGGCGCGAGCCCGAAGGCGAGCGCCGCGCCCGCCGCGACGGCGAGGGCGCCGGCGAGCACGCGCGGGTCGACGTGCGCGTCGCCGAGCTGCGGGTACTGCGCGGGACCCCAGCGCCGCACCGCGGCGAGCGCGCCCGCGGCGAGCACGACGCCGAGCACCCCGCCGCCCGCGGCCAGCGTCACGCTCTCCGCCGCGAGCGGACGCGCGAGGTGCGCGCGCCCCGCGCCGATCGCCGCGCGCACGGCCAGCTCGCGCGCGCGGCCCGTCGCGCGGACGAGCTGCAGGCACGCGACGTTGGCGCACGCGACGAGGAGCACGAGCGCGACCGCGCCTAACAGCAGGCGCGTGATCGGGCGCAGCTCGCCCGCGAGCACGGTCGCGAGCGGGACGGCGCGGACCACGACGCCGTTCTGCTGCGGCCTGCCGGCGGCGGCGGACTGCGCACGCCACCGGTCCGCCTCCTCGGCCAGCCCCGCCGACAGGCGCTCGGGCGTCACGCCCGGCCGCACGCGGCCGATCACGGTCATGATGTCCACCGACCACTGCTGCGTGCTGCTCGAATCGACCGGGAACGGACGGTACACGTCCACCCCGCGCGGGTACCCGAGCGACGGGCCCGCGACGCCGACCACCTCCTGCGGCAGGCCGTCGAGGCGGATCGTCCGTCCCACCACGCCGGGGTCGCCGCCGAAGTGCTCGCGCCAGAACGCGTACCCCAACACCACGCCGCGCTGCGCGCCCGGATCGCGCGAGGCGCCCGGCGGGTAGAGTCGCCCCGCGGCCGCACGCGCCTCGAGCAGCCCGAAGAAATCACCGACGGTGGACGCGATCCGCACGCGCTGCGGCTCGCCGTTGGGCGTGGCCAGGTTCTCGTGGTCCTCGGTGTACGCCGCCGCGGCGTCGAACAGGTCGTGCCGTGCGAGCAGCTCCACGGTCCCGGGCGGGTCGAGCGGCGCGTCGAGGAGGTTGAGCTTGGTGAGGTCCTGCCGCACGACGACGATCCGGTCGAGCCCGCGGACGGGGAGCGGCCGGAACAGCACCGCGTCGGCCACGGCGAGCACCGCGGTCGTCGCGCCCACGCCTAACGCGAGGCAGAGCGCCGCGGCGAGCGTGAAGCCGGGGGCGCGGCGGAGCGCGCGCAACGCGAGGCGAAGGTCGGCGAGCATCGGTCCGGACTCAGAAGGGGATCTGGTACGCGCCCGGCCGCGCGCCGGCCAGTCGCAGGTAGGGCACCGTCTGCCCGAGCGTCCACACGCCGTGCTCGCGCGCGAGCGTGAGCCACCGCCACGTCGGCGCTGCGGGGTAGCGATAGAGCGAGAGCGTGCGCGCGAGCTGCGCGTCCTGCGCGTCGCGGATGCGCCCAATCGCCCAGTCGAACGAGCCGGCCGCCCACGCGCGCAACGCGGCCTTCTGGTGGAAGAGCACCGCCGTGTCGCCATCGGCCGGCGCGGCCGTCGGCGCGCCCGGGAGCACCTGCTGCACCGCGGTGACGTCCTCCGCCACGACGTGGTGCACCTGCTCGGCGAACGTCCGCACGCCCGGCGTGGGCCGAAAGCCGAGCCGCGACTCGGGCATCGCGTCCACCACGGCGAGCACGTTCGCGCGGTCGCGCTGCCAGTCGGTAAGTAGCGCGTCCCGCACCGACGCCGGCGTCGGCGCCTGCGCGGCGAGAGCCGCGGGAAGACCGAGGACGGCAGGAAGCACGATACGAATCGGCAGCGGAATCATGGCATGACCTCTTCGGTTGTGAACGTGACGCCCGCGCGCGACGACGCGGACGGCGATCGCCCGGCAGCGGATCTCACTCCGCTCGCAGCGCCTCGACCGGGTCGACGCGCGCCGCCCGGCGCGCCGGCAGCCAGCTCGCCGCGAGCGCCGCGGCGAGCAGCACGAGCGCGGCGCCGCCGAACGCCACCGGGTCGGCCGGCGAGACACCGTACAGCTGGCTCCGCACCAGGCCCGCCGCCCCCGCCGCGAGCACCGCGCCGGCCGCGAGCCCCAGCGCGGCCAGCCGAACGCCGTCGCCGACGAACACGCGGATGACGTCGCCCGTCGTCGCCCCGAGCGCGACGCGGACGCCGACCTCGCGCCGGCGCTGCGCCGCGGCGTACGCGACCACGCCGAACACGCCCACCGCCGCCAGCCCGAGCGCGCACACGCCGAGGGCGCCTAACACGGTGGACATGATCCGCGGCAGAAGCGTGGCGCCGGACGACCACTCCTCGAGCGTGACCGGCGCGGTCAGCGGCAGCGCGGCGTCCGCGGCCGCCACGGCGCGCCGCAGCACCGGGACGCGCGCGAGCGGGTCCCCGTCGGTCCGGACGACGAACGCCACGCCCGCGACCGGCCGCTGCGCGTACGCTTCGTACAGAAACGGGCGCGGGCGGATCGTCAGATCGTCGTCGCGGTAGTGGGCGTCGCGCGCCACCCCGACGATGGTGGCCGTGTCGCCGCCGAAGGAGACCGCGGCCCCGACCGGATCGCGCCCCGCCAGGAAGCGCCGCGCGAACGCTTCACTCACCACAACGACCCGCGGCGCCCCCGGCGCGTCCGCGGGCGTGAAGCCGCGGCCGCGCACCACCGGGGTCCCGACGGCGTCGAAGTACGCCGGCGTGACGCGGCTGGCGGGGACGTTCATCGGCTCGTTCGGCGCCGGCGCGTACCCGGGCACGCGCACCGTCCACGAATCGAACCCGCGCATGCCTAACGGGACGAAGTCGGACGCCGCCGCCGCGCGCACGCCCGGCACCGCCCGCAGCTGTTCGATCGCCCGCGCGACGCCGTCGCGCTGCGCGGCCGCGTCCCGCCGGCCGAGGAACCCGAAGTCCGTCCACGCCACCAGCACCCGCGCTGGCGCGCGGAGTCCGGTGTCGACGCGCCGGAGCGCGTCGTAGGTGCGCGCGAAGAGCCCCGCCGTCACGAGCGCCACGACCGCGAACGCCAGCTGTGCAGTGACGAGCGCGCCCACGAGCCGCGGCCGCCGCCCGGCGACCCCACGCCCGCCCGTGCGCAGGAGGGCGGCCGGGTCGGCGCGCGACGCGCGCACGGCGGGAGCGAGCCCCGCGGAGGCCGCGGCGAGGGTGCCTAACGCGATCGCCGCCGCGAGCACCCACCCGTCCAGCGGCGCGCGCAGGGCGAACGGCAGGTCGCCGGTCGGAATCGCGCGCAGGAACGCGTTGCCGCCCCACGCGGCCGCCGCGACGCCGAGCCCGCACCCGACCGCCGCCAACACGAGCGCCTCGGCCAGCGCCTCGCGCGCGAGCCGCCAGCGTGCCGCCCCGACCGCCGCGCGCACCCCCGCGTCCCGCGCCCGCTCCAGCCCGCGCACCAAGAGCAGCGCCGCGACGTTGGCGCAGACGGCGAGGAGCACGACCGCCGTCGCACCGAGCAGGACGGCGAACGCTCCCGTGAGCGCCGAGCCGTCGTCGCCGCCGTCGAACGGCCGCAGGACCGGGCGGGAGGTCGGCGACACCACGCGACTTGTCGCCAGCCGCGCGCCGACGACTGCGAGCTGCGCGGCGGCCTCGCCCGCGGTCGCGCCGTCGCGAAGTCGGCCGACCAGCGAGAGCCACATCGCATTGCCGGACGCGAGCTTCTCGGCAAAATCGCCGAAGCGCGGGTACGCGCCGAGCGGGACGTACACGTCCGCGCGGAAGACGAGGTCCGCCCCACCGAACCCGGGCGGCGCGATCCCGATTACCGTCGCGGGGTGGCCATTGACCGTCACGGCGCGCCCGACCACGGCGGGGTCGCTCGCGAACCGCTCGCGCCACAGCGCGTGCGAGAGCACGACGACGGGCGGCGCGCCGGGACGCTCGTCGGCCGCGTCGTAGAAGCGCCCGACGAACGGCTCGACGCCGAGCACGCGGAAGAACCCCGCCGAGGCGAACGCGCCGAGCGTTCTGGCCGCGGGGGTGCCGGGGCGCGTCTGCACCCCGAAGTCGTAGGTCTGGTACGCACCGAGCGCCGCGAACGCCGGCACCCCGTCGCGGTAGGCGGCGAACGCGGGGTACGACGACGAGCCCGGGCGCTGCCCGCGTTCGCTCGTCCGCACCCGGACGACGCGCTCCGGCCGCGGCAGGAGCGAGAACGGGCGGAGCGCGGTGGCCTCGACGAACGAGAACGCCGCCACCGTCGCCCCGATCCCGAGCGCGAGCGAGAGGACCGCGACGAGGGTGACGAGCGGCGTCGCGGCGAGGCGGCGGAGCGCGAGACGGAAGTCGGTGAGCACAGGGCTCCTTACGACGTCAGGCCGTTAGACCGGCGCCGGTCCCGCCGGCACCGCCATCCCCGCGTTCACCGTCTCCTCCACCACCCGCCCGTCGAACAGGTGCACCGTCCGGTCCGCGTGCAGCGCGTACCGCGGGTCGTGCGTCACCATGCACACCGTCGCCCCGCCCCGGTGCAACTCCTTCAGCAGGTCCATCACGCTCTCCCCGTTCGCCGAGTCGAGGTTCCCCGTCGGCTCGTCCGCGAGCAAAATCGCCGGGTCCCCGACCACCGCCCGCGCCACCGCGACGCGCTGCTGCTGGCCCCCCGACAGCTGCGCCGGGTAGTGCTTCTGCCGGTGGCTCATCCCCACCCGTTCGAGCGCCTCCGTCACGCGCCGCCGCCGCTCCGCCGCGCCTAACGCGTACTCCCCCGACCGGTACGTCAGCGGCAGTTCGACGTTCTCGTACACGGTGAGGTCGCCGATCAGGTTGAACGCCTGGAAGACGAACCCGATCTGGCGGTTGCGCACCCGCGCGCGGTCCGCCGCGCCGAGCGTCGTCACGTCCTGCCCCGCGAGCGTGTACCGCCCGCCGCTCGGCGTGTCGAGCAGGCCGAGGATCGAGAGCAGCGTCGTCTTGCCGCAGCCCGAGGGGCCCGCGATCGCGACGTAGTCGCCTTCGCCGATCTCGAGGTGGACGGCGGCGAGGGCGTGGGTTTCGACCTCGTCGGTGAGGAAGACCTTCTGGACGCCGTCGAGGGAGAGGAGGGAGGGCATGGCCGCGGAAGGGGAGGAGGTTACTTGACGCGCAGCTTGTCCTGCGCGTCGTACTGCGACACGTCCGAGATGATCACGCGGTCGCCCGGCTTGAGCCCGCGCACCACCTCGACCGCGTTCACCGACGCGCGGCCTAACGTGACCCGCACCCGCTCCGCGCTCGACCCGTCGGGCGCGAGCCGGAACAACCCGACCGTGCTCTCCGGCTGCCCGTACGCGGGCCGCCCCACCGAGAGCACGTCCGGCAGCCGCTCGATCTCGACCGTGCCGTCCACCGACAGGTCCGCGCGCACCCCCGGCGGCAACGTCCCGCCCGCGGGCTCGAGCGCGACCTCGACCGCCACCGTGCCGTTCTGCACCGCGGGGTCGACGCGCATCACGTGCCCCGGGATCACGCCCGTGGTGCCGCCCGTCGCGACGGCGGCCCCGGCGCGCTGCTGGTCCGCCGCGCCCGACCCCGTCCGCGTGTCGACCGCGACCGACTGTCCGACCGCGACGTCCTTCGCCTGCGTCTCCGGCACGCGCAGCACCGCCTTCAGCCGCCCCGGCTGCGCCACCCGCGCCAGCACCTGTCCGGGCAGTACCCACTGCCCGTAGTCGAGGTCCATGCTCTGCAGCACCCCCGGCTCTCCGGCGGTCACGCGCATCGACGCCAGGCGCTCGCGCTGGAACTGCGCCACCGCGCGCATCCGCTCCACGTTCGCCTCCTCGAGCGCGAGCTGCTGCCCGATCGTGCTCCCCGCGAGCGCGAGCCGCCGCTGCTCGATGTCGCGCCGGAACGAGAGCGAGCTCGCCTTGTCGCGCGCGTTCTGCATCTCGTTCACGCTCGCGAGCCCCTTCTTGCCTAACGCGTCGTAGACGTCCGCGTTGCGGCGCGCCTCGGCGTAGTCGTTCTGCAGCCCGGCCACGGTCGCCTGCTGCGACAGCCGCGCCGTCTCGAGCTGCGACTTGAGGCTCACCAGGTTCGCCTGCGCCGAGCCGAGCTGGCGCTCGGCCTCGAGCAACTGGAGCTGCACGTCCGGATTCGAGAGTTCGAACAGGACCGTCCCCGGCTCGACCGCGGCGCCCGGGCGCACCCGGATCTGCTCGACCCGCCCCTGCGTCAGCGCCGAAATCAGGCGGACGTGCTCGGGCACCAGCGTGCCCGGCGCGCGGATCTGCCGCACCAGCGGCCCGCGCCGCACGGTGTCGATCCACAGCGTCGCGCGCTCCACGCTCGGCGCGGCCGGCTCCAGCCGGGTGAGCGCGGCCGTGCCCGCCGCCGCGACCGCGAGGCCGGCGGCGACGAGCGCGTTGCGGAGGGTCTTCTTGCGCTTCGGGCGGGGGATGTCCACGGACGGCGTTCGCAGGGGCAGAGTGACGCGTCGTGACCTGGCGAGCGCTGTGCCCGGCCGCGTCGCCCCATTCGCGTTGCGCCGCAACGACTTACGTCGAGCGCCCCCGAGGCGCCCTGTCCGACGGTGGGACGCCGGTGTCCGGATCCGGACACGCCGCCGCGCCGTCGGAACCGCCCCTCAGACCCCCGCGCGCACCGTGAACAGGAACGGCTGCCGCACGGTCACGCCGACCGAGTGCTCCCCGAGCTGCGCGGGCAGGAAGCGCAGCTGCGGGAGCACCCCGCGCACGGCGTCGGTGAACAGCGCGTTCGTACTCTGCACGACGCGGAGCGACGCGAGATCGACCACCCCCGTGCTATCGATCCGGAACTCGACGACGACCTGACCGCCGACGTGCGAGCGCGCGAGCACGGTCGGGTAGGCCGGCGGCGGGTTGCCCACGAGCGGGATCGGCAGCTCCCGCATGTGCACGTCCGGCCGCAGCAACGCGAGCGCGCCGGTCTGCGCGAGCAGGTCCGACATCGCGTCCGCCGCGAGCGTCGGGACGAACTCGTCCGACCGCGAGACGCGGCGCACGAGGTCGGGCGCCGACGCGAGCACGCCGGCGACCAGGCGCGTCACCTCTGGGTCCGACAGCTTCAGGTCCGGCAGCGGCGTCCGCCGCAGGATCGAGCGTGTCCGACTCGCCCGCTCCACGGTCGGCCGCCCCGCGCTCGCGCGGTCCGCGGCCGCCTCCAACAGCGGCTCGGCCGTTCCCACCGGGCGCCGAGCCGAGCGACGTGGCCCGTCGTGCCCCGGCGTGTGGGCGGTCGCCACCTCGGCGCGGACTCCGCCGTGCCCGGGCACGACGTACGCGATCGGCGGCCGGGCGCCCGGCCGCGGCCGAGCCGCGGCGTCGCCCGACCCCGGGCGGACCCCGACCCAGTGCAGGTGCTCGCCGCCGGATGGGCCGGTCCCCGCACCGGCGCGCGGAACGGCGTCTCCCCGTCCGAGGGAAGACGCGTCGCCCCCCACGACGGCGGCGACGAGGGCGGCGTGAACCGTCAAGCTGACGAACGTACCGGTGATTGGCACCGGCTGAGGACGCCGCGGTGCCAGGATGCGCATGACCATCTGAACCTGCCTGTGAATCCGCTCGGATGCGACAGACACACATATGGCGCGCCGCACGCGACCGCGCCAGTCCCGCCGACCTCCAACCGGCGGGACGCCCCCACGATCAGCCCGCTACCAGCGCCGCTACCAGCGCCGCTACCAGCGCCGCTACCAGCGCCGCTACCAGCGCCGCTACCAGCGCCGCTACCAGCGCCGCTACCAGCGCCGCTACCAGCGCCGCTACCAGCGCCGCGCCTCTCCCGACTCGGCCGCCTCGTCCGCCGTGGCGGCCACCCGCGGCGCCCCGCGCGGCTCCGCGTCGCTCGGCACCACGGGCTTCAGTCCGGCCCGCTGCAACTCCGCGTTCACCGCCGCGAGCTGCGGCCCCGTCGCCCGCTGCAGCACGTCGAGCTGCGCCTGCAACTGCCGCGACAGCGAGTCGAACACCACGTACGACTGCCGCGTCGGCCGCGGGTCCGCCGTGGCGACGACGCCCGCGAGCGCGGCGAGCTTGTTGTTGATCCGGATCGGGTAGTTGAGCGGGTCCTGCGAGCTCTGGTTGCGCACCTGGTAGATCGCCTGCTCCGCCGCGGCGAGCGCGGCGAGCAGCGGGCGCGCCTGCGCGTCGAACGCCGCGCGCTGCCCCGCCGGCACCTGCGCCGCGCGTTCGGCCAGCTGCGCGCGCAGGTTGCGCACGGTGCGCACGGCGCGGTTGGCCTCGCTCAGCCGGCCTAACACGCGGCGCTGCAGGGCGACCGTGGCCTCGACGTCGGCCGGCGTCGCCTTCGACCGCGGGTCCGCGCGCACCGCGAACGTCTGCGCCTCCGCCGGCCGCCCCGCCACGGTCATCCGCACGCGGTACGTCCCCGGCGGCACCATCGGTCCGGTGGTGGACCCGGCCCAGAGGATCATGTTGTCGAAGCGCACGGCCTCGGGCTCGCGCAGATCCCAGGCGAACACGTTGAGCCCCGCCTTGTTCGGCACCCGCGGCGCGCGCGGGCCGCGGCGCGCGAGCTCCTCGAAGTCGACCTCGGGCTCGCCGCCCGGGCTGCCGACGCCGCTCTCGCTCCTGAGCGCGGCGGAGCCGAGCTGCGGGTTGGGCGTGCGCGGCAGCCCGCCCGCCTTGGCGACCGAATCCGCGTGCGCGCGCTTGACGCTGTCGGACCGCACCGAGTCCGCGACGCCTAGCGAATCGAGCCGCGACGAGAAGCGGCGGATGATCTCGCCGCGCACGCCGAGGAACTCGAGCGTGACCTCCTGGTTGGGGCGGGCCAGCGTGTAGTACACGGTCGCGCCGCTCGGCGGGTTCTTGCCGGCCTGCCGCCGCCCCTCGCCGAACCCGCCGCCCCAGCTCACGCGGTACGCGTCGCGCGGCTTGTAGAGGTGCGCCGGCGCGGCGGCCGTCGCGGGCGTCATCTGCCGCAGCGCGGAGAGGTCGTCCATGACGTAGAACGAGCGCCCGTGCGTCGCCGCGATCAGGTCCCCTTCCTTGACCATCAGGTCGTGCACCGGCACCGTCGGCAGGTTGCGCTTGAGCGTCTGCCAGCGCCCGCCGTCGTCGAACGACACCCACACGCCGCGCTCGGTCGCGGCGTAGAGCAGCCCGCGCCGCACGGGGTCCTCGCGGATCGCGCGCGCGAACTCCTCGGCCGGGATCCCGCTCGTGATCGGCGTCCAGGTGCGCCCGTAGTTCGCCGTCTTGTACAGCATCGGGCGCAGGTCGCCGAACTGGTACCGGTTGGCGGCCACGTAGGCCACCGCGGGGTCGTGCGGCGACGCCTCGACGAGGGAGATGCGCGGCAGCTCGCCCATGCCCGGCGGCGTGACGTTGCTCCACGTGCGCCCGCCGTCGCGCGTGAGCGAGACGATGCCGTCGTCGCTCCCCGTCCAGATCACGCCGCGGGCCCGCGGCGACTCGGCGATCGTAAAGATCGTCGCGTACGTCTCGACGCCCGTCTGGTCCTTCGTGATCGGGCCGCCCGAGGCGCCTAACGTCCGCGGGTCGTGGCGCGTGAGATCGGGGGAGATCACGCTCCAGCTCTGCCCGGCGTCGGCCGTGCGGAAGACGTGGTTGCCGCCGGCGTACAGCACCGCCGGGTCGTGCGGCGAGAAGACGATCGGGAACGTCCACTGGAAGCGGTAGGCGAGGTCGCCCGACGAGGAGCCCATCGGGTTGTCGGGCCACGGGTTGACCTGCGCCTCCTGGTCGGTGCGCATGTTCTTGCGCGTGAGCAGCCCGCCGTAGCTCCCCGCGTAGGCGATCTCCGGGTGCAGCGGGTCGACGGCGATGTAGCCGCTCTCGCCCCCGCCCGCGTCGACCCACAGCTCGCGGGTCACCCCGCCCGGCCACCGGCTCGGGCCGCAGAGCGTGCTGTTGTCCTGCTGCGCGCCGCAAACGCGGTACGGGAACTCGTTCGTCGTCGTGACGTGGTAGAACTGCGCGGTGGCGAAGTTCTCCTCCGTCCACGTCTTCCCCGCGGTCATCGACACGGTCGCGCCGCCGTCGTTGCCCTCGATCATGCGCGCCGGGTCGTTGGGCGCGATCCACAGGTCGTGGTTGTCGCCGTGCGGCACCGCGATCGGCTGCTTGAACGTCCGGCCGCCGTCGACGGAGCGGTAGAAGCCGACGTTGAGCGCGTAGACGGTGTTCGTGTCCTTGGGGTCCGCGAAGATGCGCGAGTAGTACCAGGCGCGCTGCCGCAGCTTGCGGTCCTCGTTCACGCGCCGCCACGTCGCCCCGGCGTCGTCGCTCCGGAAGATCCCGCCCGAATCGGCCTCGATCGAGGCCCAGAGCCGCCGCGGGTTCGCGGGCGAGACGGCGAGCCCGATGTTGCCTAACGGGCCGGGCGGGAGCCCGGCGTTCCGCGTCAGCTCGGTCCAGTGCTCGCCGCCGTCGGTGCTCTTGTAGAGCGCGCCGCCCGCCCCGCCCGACGAGAGCGCGTACGCGTTGCGGTACGACTGCCAGAACGCGGCGTAGAGGACGTTCGGGTTCGTCGGGTCGATGACGAGGTCGCACGCGCCGGTCGAGTCGTTGCGGAAGAGCACCTGCCGCCACGACTTCCCGCCGTCGGTGGTCTTATAGACGCCGCGCTCCTTATTCGGCCCCCAGAACGCGCCCTGCGCGGCGACCCACACGACGTCGGGGTTCGTCGGGTGCACGCGCACGCGGCTGATCTGGCGCGTGGCCTTGAGGCCGAGGAAGCTCCACGTCTTCCCGCCGTCGACGGTCTTGTAAACGCCCTCGCCGTGCGAGACGTTGCCGCGGATCGCGTACTCGCCCGTGCCGACGTAGACGACGTCGGGGTTGCTCGCGCTCACGCCGATGTAGCCGATCGTGCCGCCGAACGCCTTGTCGCTCGCCGGCGCCCAGGTCATCCCGCCGTCGCTGGTCTTGAACACCCCGCCGCCGGTGGTGCCCATCCAGTACTCCAGGGGGCGCGCGGCGCTGCCGGCGACGGCGACCGAGCGGCCGCCGCGGTAGGGGCCGAGCTCGCGCCAGGTGAGCGCGGCGAAGGCGGAGGAGTCGAAGGCGCCGGGCGGAGATGCGCCGGACGGCGACGCGCCCGGCGCGGGCTGCGCCGGGGCGTGGGAGGGGGCGACGGCCGCCATCGCGGCGGCGGTGGCGGACAGTGCCGTGCGGCGGACGGCACGGCGGAGTGGCGCAGCGGTCACGCGGGCCTCATGCGGGTGAAAGGGCACGCGCACAGTGCGCGCCCGACCCGCGCCCACGCAAGGGTGCCGCGATCAGCGCACCAGCTCGAGCAACGCCTCTGGATGCGCGTCGGCGACGCGCAGCAGCGTCCGTTCCGCACCCTTCGGGGCGCGGCGCCCCTGTTCCCAGCCCTGCAACGTGCGCGGGCTGATGCCGAACAGTAGTGCGAAACGGGATTGCGAAAGCCCGAGACGCTCCCGGATCGCTGCGACGTCCGGCGCGGGCTCCGCAACGACGTGTCGCCGGCTCGGCGGCGCTTCGCCCCGCAGGATGCGCCCGCCCTCGCGCACGCTGTCGAGGAGCTCGGCGAATGCGTCGGCGGGGAGGCCACGCGGGCGCGCGCGCTCGCGGCCGACCGCGAGGGCGAGGCGCCGGACGCGCCCGATCCGCTCGTCGTGTTCGTGACGGCGTACGACGCGCATGCGGTCGCCGCGTTCCGCGTCCACGCGACCGACTACGTGGTGAAACCGCTCGACCGCGCGCAGCTGCGCGACGCCGTGGAGCGCGTGCGTCGCGCCGTGGCCGTTGCCGCTGCGGCCCGCGGGCCGGCCGCGTCGCCCGTCCAATCGTCCGCGGCAGCGGCCCCCCGCTTCGCCGTCCGCGACGGGCACCGCGTCCACCTCGTCCCGGTGGCCGACATCGTGTGGGTCGAGAGCTTCGGCAACTACGCGCGCGTGCACACCGCGGCGGCGCGGCACATCCACCGCGGCACGATGGTGCACGTGACCGAGGCTCTGACGCCGCACGGCTTCGTCCGCGTGCACCGGGCGGCGATCGTCAACGGCGCGCGTGGTCCGGCTCCGCCCCGTGGGGACGGGGCAGCTCGAAGCGACGCTCGACACGGGGCTGCGGCTCCGCGTGAGCCGGACCTTTCGGGCCGCGCTGGTCCGTGCGCTGCCGCTGCTCCCGGCCGCCGCGGCCCGCCGCGTCGAACGTTAGACGTTACGCGCCCTATACTGGCGCACACGCTCCGCCACTTCTGCTCGCGTGTGCCGTCCCGGATGTCCAGCCTTCAGCCACCTACGCCCGCTTTCGGCTCCCCGGAAAGACGGCGTCGGCCGTGTCAGTCATGCGCGCAAGGTCATGCGGGCGCGCGCGCCGGGGTCAAGAGCGGCCGCGGGCGCCGAGCCGTCCAGCACGCGACATGCGCCACGCCCGCGCCCCCGATGCCAATGTCGATCTGCCGATCGGCGGCGTCGCGCCGGCCGCGGAGATCGCGGACGCCCCCGCGCCGCGCACCACGCAAGCCGCGGCGTGACACGCAGCGTCTTCGCCGACGACGACGTCCGCGTGCTGGACGGACTGGGGCGCATCCTGCGGCCGCGCTCACGCGCCAGTTGCTGTTGACAGCGCATGACCGGACGGGTACGACGCGGCGACCGTAGCGGTGGTCCGCGGTGGTCCGCGGTGGTCCGCGGTGGTCCGCGGTGGTCCGCGCGGCTATGGTCGTCTCCATGCCCGAGCCTCTCACGCGTCGCATTGCCACCGGGCTCGTCGTGGCGTTCGCGGTGCTCGCACTCTTCGGGGTCGTCGCGTCCGAGACTGCGGACGATTTGGTCCGCTCGTCCGTCCGCGTCGAGCACGCGTACCGCGTGCACCGGCACCTCGACGCCGTGCTCCAGGGGCTGAACGAAGCCGAAATCGGGCAGCGTGCCGACCTCCTGACCGGCACCGACCCGTATCCCCGCGGGTCCCGCGACCGACGCCGGAACGTCACGCTCGCGCTCGCCGCCCTCCGCCAGCTCTCGGCCGGTCAGCCCGGGCAAACCGTCCGGCTCGCGGCGCTCGACTCCCTCGCGCACGCGGAGTTCGACGAGCTGGATCAGGCCGTTGCGTTCCGGCGCGCGGCGAGCCGGCACGCCGCGGTCGCAGCCGTCGGGACGGACCGCGGGCAACGCGCGGCGGACGCCGTGCGCCGCACCATCGAGACGCTCCGCGCCGACGAGGACGCGCGGCTCGCGGCGTCCTCGCGCGCGCAGGCCGCGGCAGCACTGGACGCCCAGCGCGCCCTCGTTCTCCTCGTCAGCCTGACACTCGGCGTCGGATCGGTCGCCGGACGGTCGCTGTTCCGGGACCTGCGCGAGCGCGCCCGCCTCGGCGCCGAGCTCTCAGCCGAGCGCGAGCGCCTGGCGGCCGTACTCGCCCAACTGCCGGCCGGTGTGGTCGTCGCCGACGCGCCCACCGGACGCCTGGTCTTCGGCAACGCGCGCCTCGAAGAGATCTGGGGACAGTCGTTTACGGCCCTCTCGAACCCACGCGACCTCGGCGGATGGCTGGGACTCGCGGCCGGCTGGCCCCCCGCGGCGCCGTTCGGGTCGCCGCTCGAGCGCGCGCTCGCCGACGGCCAGACCACCGCCGGGGCGGAGCTGCCGCTCGCCCGCGCCGATGGCACCGCCGGCGTCCAGCGCGTGCACGCGGGGCCGGTGCGCGACACCGCGGGCCGCGTCATCGCCGGCGTCGCCCTCGTCGAGGATGTGACGGACGCGCGGGCCGCCGACGCCGCCCGCGCGCGCGCAACGGCCCGCCTCGCCGACTTGCAGCGCGCGACCGAGACGCTCGGCTCGGCCCTCTCCGTCGGCGCGATCGGCGACGTCGTGGTCACGCGCGTGACGCAGGTGCTCGGCGCCGACGCCGGGGCGCTCGCCGTCGTCGATGCCGACACGGGCGACGTCCGCATCGCCCAGTCGGTCGGGTACCCGGACGAGGTCACCGCCGCGTGGGAGCACCGCGCGCCTCTCGCGAACGTCGGCATCCCACTGACCGATGCGACGCGACTCGCCACCCCCGTGTACCTGCGGTCACGCTCGGATTGGGACACGCGGTACCCGGACCTCGCGGCGGCGCACGGCGCGCACGGCTACGAGGGCGCGGCGGTGCTCCCGTGCATCGCCGACGGCCGCGTACTCGGTGCGATCGCGCTCAGCTTTCGCGGGCCGTGCGACCTCGCCGGTGACGATGCGACGTTGGCGGCGACGCTCGCCGCACAGTGTGCCCAAGCCCTCTACCGCGTGCAGCTGCTCCAAGGCCAGCGCCGAGCCCGGGCGGACGCCGAAGCCTCGGCACGAGCCGCGGACGCGTCCGCGCACTCCATCGCGCAGCTCCAGCGCCTAACGGAGCGCGTCTCGACGGCCCTCGCGCCCGCCGACGTCGTCCGCGTCGTCGGGGAGGACGTGGCCGGCCTCGTTGGCGCCCGTGGCGCGACGCTGTTCATGCTGCCGCCAGACAACGCCACCCTGGAATCCGTGGCCACGTGGCCGGCCGACGATCTCGACGGCGCAGGCATACGCCCGGCCCTCGCGGATCTCGCCACGGCCGCGCTCGGCGCGGACGCCGTGCTCGCGACCGAAACGGCCGAGGTCACGGGCGTGGCGTTGCCGCTGCGGGCGGGACGCGGCGCGATCGGGGTGCTCGCGCTCGAGCTGCGCCCCGCGCGCCCGCTCGGCGCGGAGGAGCGCGAGTTGCTCGCCGCCGCGGGCCGGATCGCGGCCCAGGGCATCACCCGCGCCCGTCTGCAGACGCTCCGCGAAGACGACCGGCGCCGGCTCGCCCGCGAACTGCACGACGAGTTCGGCCAGGCGCTCACCGGACTCAAGCTCGACCTCGCCTGGCTGGGGCGGCGGCTCGATACGGCCGCGCCCGCGCTCGCGCCCGACGTCGCGGCGATGAGCGGGCGCGTCGACGCGACGGTGGACGCGGTGCGACGGATCGCGGCCGAGCTCCGGCCGGCCGTGCTCGACGACCTCGGGCTCGGCGCCGCGCTCGAGTGGCAGGCCACCGAGTTCGAGCGCCGGAGCGGCGTGGCGTGCACGCTCGACACGCCGCTCGACGATGCCGCGGTGGACGAGCCCACGGCGACGGCGGTCTTCCGGGTGTTCCAGGAGGCGCTGACCAACGTCGCCCGGCACGCCGGGGCCCGGCGGGTCGTCGCACGCCTCACGCGCGAGGACGACACGCTGGTCCTCCGCGTGGCCGACGACGGCGTGGGCGTCGCGCCGGGCGCCGGGCGGCCGGGCGCCGTCGGACTCGTCGGGATGCGGGAACGCGCCGCCGCGCTCGGGGGCGACGTGACGGTGCGTCCCGGCGCGGCCGGGGGCACCGTCGTCACGCTGCGGGTGCCTCGTGCACGCCCGGACACCACGTCCGATATGCGGGCGCGTGCAGACGACGTCGTGCGGGTGAGCCTGTGACGATTCGGATCGCGATCGCGGACGACCACCCGCTCGTCCGCGGGGGGCTCCGCCGCATGGTGGAACTCGAGCCGGACCTCGCCATCGTCGCCGAGGCGGCGACGGGCGACGCGCTGCTCGCGGCACTGCCGGCCGCGAGCGCCGACGTGCTGCTGCTCGACGTGAGCATGCCCGGGCCCGGGGTGCTGGCGGTGCTGCGCCGGCTCGCGGACGAGTTCCCGTCCGTGCGGACGCTCGTGCTGAGCGTGTACCCCGAGGCGCAGTACGGGGTACGCGTCCTCCGCGCCGGTGCGGCGGGCTACCTGACGAAAGACCAGTCGCCCGAGCTGTTGGTGCACGCGATCCGGCACGTGCACGGCGGCCACCGTTTCCTCTCGCCGACGCTCGCGGACCGGCTCGCCGCGGGCCTCGAGCGCGGCTACACAGCCGCGCCGCACGAACTCCTGTCGGAGCGGGAGCTGGCCGTCCTGCGCGCGCTCGGCGGCGGCCAGTCCGTGACCGAGACGGCGGCCGCCCTCGGGCTGAGCCCGAAGACGGTGAGCACGTACCGCACGCGGCTGCTCGAGAAGCTGGGGCTCGAGACCAACGCGGAGCTCGTGCGCTACGTCCGCGACCACGCCCTGGGCGACTGACCCCGCGGGGCGCGTGTAGGCGAAACGCCTACACGCCGGTTCCCCGCGCGCCGACGCGGCGAGTGCCTAACGACTCACGTTCGTTAGACATCTGGCCCGATTTCGCGCCCGCCCCGGCGTTTCGCCGCGGGTGCGCGTGCTAATTGCAACGGGCCTGCTGCACGTCACCCCGCGTCCGAACGGTCGGATAACGTGACCGGCCGCGGCGGCCGTAGCACCTCATAATCGCCTAACAGGCGTCGAGCACACGTCGTACGCCCGCCCGGCGCGCGTACCCGTCGCGCGCGCCCCGCAAGGGGTGCTCGCATATTTCCAATCCGTTCCACCCCATTCCACCCCATTATCTCATGTCGACTTCTGTTCCCCCGGTCGCGACCCGCACCGAGCTCCCCATCGAACGCTCCGGCGTCGCACATCGCGACGCGACGACGCACACCGGGTTCCGCCTCAGCTGGGGCGCGGTGTTCGCCGGCCTCATCATCGCGCTCGCGCTCCAACTCGTCCTCACCTTGTTCGGCACGGCCGTCGGCCTCGGGGCGTACGACCCGGGCGGAGAGAAGGCGCTCGGGATCGGGACCGCGCTCTGGGCCATCGTCTCCCTGCTCATCGCCCTGTTCCTCGGTGGCACGACCACGGGTCGCCTCGCCGGCCGGCTCTCGCGCACCGACGGGTTCCTCCACGGCGCGCTCCTGTGGGCGCTCTCGACGCTGTTCACGGTGTGGCTCGTCTCGCGCGGCATCGGCGCGATCGCCGGCACCGCATTTAGCGTGGTCGGCAAGGTCGCCGGCACGGCGGCGAGTGCCGTCGCGTCTGGGGCGGCAAGTGCGGCGGGCGGCGCGGCGAGCGCGGCGGCCGGCGCAGTGACCAACGGCAACACCGACCTGCGCGGGCAGTTCGAGCAGTTGCTTCGTCAGACGGGCGACCCGTCGCTCCGCCCCGACTCGCTCGCGGCGACGGCCAAGGCGGCCGGGAACGTCGCGACGCGCGGGCCGGCCGACAACGGCGCGGCCGCGGCGGATATCGAGAACCTCGTCAAGGACCGCGCGAAGAACATCGACCGGAACGACATCATCAACATCATCCAGTCCCGCACCGGCCGGAGCCGCGCCGAGTCGGAGCAGATCGCCGACCGCATGACGCAGGCCGCGACCGATGCGCGCGCGAAGCTCTCGCAGACCGCGCAGAATGTCCAGGAGACGGTGCGCGAGAAGGCGCCGCAGGTTGCGGCGAGTGCCGCGTCGGGCGCGAGCACGGGCCTCTGGCTCGCGCTCCTCGGCATGGGCCTGAGCCTCGCGGCGGCGGTGTTCGGAACGCAACGGACGGCGGCTGAGTAGGGGCGCACCACTCATGACGCTGCCGCCGCTCGCCACCGCCCCGCCGCGCACGCCACCCGTGGACGCGGGCCCGACCACCCTCCCGCGGCCCAGTGACCGGCGAATGCGCCCGGTGCCGAGCGCGGGCTGGCGGAGCGGCGCGGTGCTGCGCACCGTCGCCCTCGTCACCGGCTATCTGCTCGCGCTCGCCCTCCTCTGGGTGGCGCGCGACATCTTCCTGACGGCCTTCCTCGGCGTGCTCTTCGGGCTCGCCGTCGGGTCGGGCGCGACCCACCTGCAGCGCCTGCGCATCCCGCGCGGGATTGGCGCGGCGCTCGTCGCGTTCGGTTTCCTCGGCGCGCTCTACGGCGTGGGCGCGTGGATCGCGCCCACACTCCGCGAGCAGGGCGGCGTGCTGCGGCAGCGCGTACCCGAAGCGGTCGACCGGATCCAAGTCTGGGTGAACGCGCGGCCCAGCGTCGCCAGCGTCCTACTCGGGGGCGGCCCGCTCGGCGGGACGGCCGTCACGCAGGCGCGCACGGCGGCGCACGACGCAACGGTCACCGCCCAGGCGACGCAGGCCGCGGCGCCCAGCCGGAGCCCCACGGTGGCCGGAGCGGTGGCCGGCGCGCCGGCCGTCGTCGCGACGTCCGCAGCGCCGGCGCCCGCCGTCCCCAGCCTCGGGCAACGCGTGACCGAACAGCTGAGCGGGGCGACGCGTTATCTGTTCCCGTTCCTCTCCTCCACGGTCACGGTCGCGGCTGGGCTGTTCCTGATCCTCGTGCTCGCGATCTACGTCGGCGCGGACCCCGGGCTCTACCACGACGGCCTGATGCACCTCTTCCCGCACGGCACCCGGGAGCAGGCCGGCGAGGTGCTCACGCGCGTGGCCACCGTGCTCCGCAAGTGGCTCGTCACGCAGCTCATCGCCATGCTCAC
>JAABUZ0100001245.1_pt1 | contig 50100 bp, 47 predicted proteins | sample 5562091 | NCBI WGS metagenome assembly JAABUZ01 (sample SAMN12813069, study PRJNA571459) | rock metagenome | isolation source: Antarctica rocks | place: Antarctica: Victoria Land, Linnaeus Terrace sud | collected 2015-12-21 | reverse complement strand
GGGGAGGTCGACGCGGCGGTGGTGTACGTGACCGACGTGCGGGCCGCCGGAGCGAAGGTCAAGGGGATCGAGATCCCGAAGGCGGACAACGCCAGTACCGCCTACCCGATCGCGGCGGTCAAGAACAGCAAGAACGCCGCGCTGGCCACCGCCTTCGAGGATCGTGTGCTGTCCCCCTCCGGGCAGGACGCGCTCGGCAAAGCGGGTTTCCGGTCGCCGTGAGCGCCGGCACGACCACCCCGGCCGGCGCCGACGAGGTGGCCGGACCCCGCCGGTCCGGGGGGCGGGCCGGCCTCCCGGTCGTGCTGGGCGGCCCAGCGGCTGTGGCTCTGCTGTTCCTGCTGCTGCCGCTGACCGGCCTGTTGGTACGGGCGCCGTGGCGGGGACTGCCGCAGCTGCTCGCCGACCCGTCGGTGCGGCAGGCCCTGCAGCTGTCGCTGGTGTCGGCGGCGGCAGCCACCGCGGTCTCGTTGCTGTTCGGTATCCCGCTGGCCTGGGTCCTCGCCCGGCTCCGCTTCCCCGGCCGCCGCCTGGTGCGGGCGCTGGTGACCCTGCCGCTGGTGCTGCCCCCCGTCGTCGGCGGGGTCGGCCTGCTGTACGCCTTCGGGCGCCGCGGGGTGCTCGGACCGGCGTTGAGCTCGGTCGGGATCTCGTTGCCGTTCACCACCGCCGGGGTCGTGCTGGCGGAGGCGTTCGTGGCGATGCCGTTCCTGGTCGTCACCGTCGAGGGGGCGCTGGCCGGCTCGGACCAGCGCTACGAGCAAGCGGCCGCGACGCTCGGCGCAAGCAGCTGGACGACGTTTCGCCGCATCACCCTGCCGATGGCGGGCCCGTCGGTGGCTGCCGGGGCGGTGCTGTGCTTCGCCCGCGCCCTCGGGGAGTTCGGGGCGACCATCACCTTCGCCGGGAACCTGCCGGGGACCACCCAGACCATGCCTCTCGCCGTGTACATCGCGCTGGAGGACAACCCGGAGGCTGCCGTCGCGCTCGCGTTGGTCCTGCTCGCGGTCAGCATCACCATCCTGCTCGCCCTGCGGGAACGCTGGCTGCGGCCCGGCACGGCCACGTGACCGCCGCCACCACAGACGAACAGCCAGGCCCGGAGAGGTGAGCCTGCAGGCCCGACTGACGGTCCGGCGGGGACCGTTCACGCTCGACGTCGCCCTGCAGGCCGGCCCCGGCGAGGTCGTCGCCGTGCTGGGGCCGAACGGCGCCGGTAAGAGCACCCTGCTGCGGGCGCTGGCGGGCCTCACCGCGCTGGACGACGGGCACGTCCAGCTCGACGGCCAGGTGCTGGAAGACACCGACAGCGCCCGGCGGCTGGCGCCGCAGCAGCGGCGGGTCGGTGTGGTCTTCCAGGACTACCGGCTGTTCCCACACCTGTCCGCCCGGGAGAACATCGCCTTCGGACTGCGCAGTACCGGCACCCCCAGGGCCGCGGCCCGCGCGCAGGCCGACGACTGGCTCGGCCGCCTCGGCCTCACCGGCCTGGAGACCCGGCGTCCCGATGAGTTGTCCGGTGGCCAGGCCCAGCGTGTCGCGCTCGCGCGGGCACTGTGCCCACACCCACGGCTGCTGCTGCTCGACGAACCGCTGGCCGCACTGGACGTCAGCACCCGGACCGAGGTCCAGGCGCAGCTCCGCGCCCAGCTCGCCACCTTCACCGGACCGACCCTGCTGGTCACCCACGACCCGCTGGAGGCGATCGCGCTCGCCGACCGGCTCGTCATCCTCGAGCAGGGCCGCGTCGTACAGGACGGCCGCCCCGGGGAGGTCGCTCGGCGGCCCGCCTCCCCCTACGTCGCACGACTGGTCGGACTTAACCTGCTGCGCGGCACCGCCACCGCCGGTGTCCTGGACATCGACGGCGGTGGCCGACTGGCCACCGGCCACGCCGCCCTGTCCGGCCCGGCGCTGGCCGTCGTACGTCCCAGCGCCGTGCTCCTGCACACCAGCGAGCCGGGGCCGTCCAGCGCCCGCAACGTCTGGCCCGGTTGCGTGACGTCCCTCGAGGCGCTGGGCGACCGGGTACGGCTCACCATCGCCGGCCGCCCCACGCTGCTCGCCGACGTGACCACCCAGGCCGTCGCCGACCTGCGGCTGGCGCCCGGCGACCCCGTCTGGGTCAGCGTCAAAGCCACCGACGTGGACCTCTACCTCGCCTGACAGCCGCCACGTCCCGTCCGGTGACCCCGCCTGGTTTGCGGGCAGCGCGCCTGCCCACCCGGCGGCCGTCAGACCTCGAGGACGACCGGGATGATCATCGGGCGCCGCCGGTAGGTGTCGTTGACCCAGCGGCCCAGCGCCCGGCGTACCTGCTGTCCGAGCTGATGCGGGTCGCTCGTGCCCTCGGCAGCGGCCCGGTCCAGCTCGTCCTCCAGCAGGGGCAGGACGCCGTCGAAGGCCGCGGGGTCGTCGCTGAACCCCCGGGCGGCGATCTGCGGCGAGCCGACGACCTTGCCGGTCACGGTGTCCACGGCGAGCGTCACCGAGATGAAGCCCTCCTCACCGAGGATCCGGCGGTCCTTGAGGGTCGGCTCGCCGACGTCGCCGACCTCGAGCCCGTCGACGTACACGTAGCCGCACGGGACGGCGCCGACGATCGCAGCCTTGCCGTCCACCAGGTCCACGACCACGCCGTCCTCGGCCAGCACCACCCGGTCGATCGGTACGCCGGTCGCGACGGCCAGCGCGGCGTGCGCGCGCAGGTGCCGCCACTCGCCGTGCACCGGCATGACGTTGGAGGGCTTGGTCGCGTTCAGCAGGTACAGCAGCTCGCCGGCCGGCGCGTGACCGGACACGTGCACCTTGGCGACGCCCTTGTGCACGACCCGCGCACCCCAGCGGGACAGCCCGTTGATGACGCGGTAGACGGCGTTCTCGTTGCCGGGGATGAGCGAGGACGCCAGCACGACGGTGTCCTGGCTCTCGATCCGGATCTGGTGATGCGAGCGGTTAGCCATCCGCGACAGCGCCGACAGCGGCTCGCCCTGCGAACCGGTGGACACCAGCACCACCCGCTCGTCGGGCAGGTGGGCGACGTCCTTCATGTCCACGACCAGTCCGGGCGGTACGACGAGCAGGCCGAGGTCGCGGGCCACGCCCATGTTGCGGACCATCGAGCGGCCGACGAACACCACGTGCCGTCCGTGCCGGTCGGCGGCGTCGAGCACCTGCTGGACGCGGTGCACGTGCGAGGCGAAGCAGGCGACGATCACGCGCTTGGTCGCCGTGCGAATGACCTCGTCGATGACCGGGCCGATCTCGCGCTCGGGGATGACGAAGCCCGGCACCTCGGCGTTGGTGGAGTCCGACAGCAGCAGGTCGATGCCCTCGGTGCCGAGCCGGGCGAACCCGCCGAGGTCGGTGAGGCGGCCGTCCAGCGGCAACTGGTCCATCTTGAAGTCGCCGGTATGCAGCACAAGGCCGGCGGCCGTGCGGATGGCCACTGCCAGGGCGTCCGGGATGGAGTGGTTGACGGCGAAGAACTCCAGGCCGAAGGGCCCGACGTCGACCGAGTCACCCTCGACGACCTGCGTCGTGACCGGTACGAGGCGGTGCTCGCGCAGCTTGGCCTCCAGCAGCGCCAAGGTGAAACGGCTGCCGTAGATGGGGATGTCGCCGCGCTCGCGCAGCAGATAGGGCACCGCGCCGACGTGGTCCTCGTGCCCGTGGGTCAGCACGACCGCAAGGACGTCGTCGAGCCGGTCCCGGAGGTAGGAGAAGTCCGGCAGGATCAGGTCGACGCCCGGTTGCTCGGTCTCGGGGAACAGCACCCCGCAGTCGACGATCAGCGTCTTGCCGGCGTGCTCGAAGACGGTCATGTTGCGGCCGATCTCCCCGAGGCCGCCGAGCGCCACGACCCGCAGGCCGCCCGGCGGCAGGGGCGGGGGGGCGGTCATGCCGGGGTGCGGGTGGCTCACGCGAGCGCCAGCCCGCAGTCGGTGAGATCTGTCTGCAGCACCGAGATCTGCTCCTTCGTGGCGTCGACGAGCGGGAGTCGGACGGGTCCGACCGGGAAGCCGACCAGGGCCAGGGCAGCCTTGGTGAGGATGACCCCCTGGGTGCGGAACAACCCGTCGTACACGGGCTGCAACCGGCGGTTGACGTCACGGGCGCGGCCGAGGTCCCCGGCGGCCAGGGCGGTCACGAGCTCGACCACCTGGGCAGTGACGATGTGGCTGACGACGCTGACGACGCCGACCGCTCCTAGGGCGAGCAGTGGCAGATTGAGCACGTCGGTGCCGGAGTAGACCGCTAGGTCGCAGGCGGCGAGCACCGCGGACGTAGCGGCCAGGTCGTCCTTGGCGTCCTTGAGCGCCACCACCTGCGGGTGCTCGGCCAGGGCGAGGATCGTCTCGGTGCTCAGCGCGGCGCCGGTACGGCCGGGAATGTCGTAGAGCATCACAGGCAGGCCGGTCGCGGAGGCGACGGCGCGGGTGTGGGCCAGGATGCCGGCCTGCGGCGGCTTGGAGTAGTAAGGCGTGACCGCGAGCAGCCCAGCGGCGCCGGCCTTCTCGGCGTCGCGGGACAGCTCGATCGAGTGCGCCGTGTCGTTGGTCCCGACCCCAGCGAGAACGTGCGCGCGGTCGCCGACTGCATCCACGACCGCCCTGAGCAGGGCCGCCTGCTCTGCATCGCTCGTGGTGGGGGCCTCGCCTGTCGTACCGCTGATGACCAGGCCGTCGTTGCCGGCGTCCACCAGGCGGGTGGCGAGGCCCGCGGCGCGCTCGAGGTCGAGCGAGCCGTCGGGGCGCATCGGGGTGACCATGGCGGTCAGGACCCGGCCGAACGGGGGTTCGTCCATGCCGCTGAGGCTACCCGGCGGAGCCGCGTCGAAAGCTCAGGCCAGGCAGCGCCGGACCCTCAGCCTTCGCCGACCAGCGGGCTGGAGGCGACCTCCGTGCCGTCGCTGAGCGAGCTGATCACGAAGTCGGCGAACGCGTTGGGCGCCACCCGCTTGAGCTCGCGCAGCATGGCGATCGCCAGCTCCCGGATCTCGACATCGGCGTGCTCACTGGCGCGCATGGCCACGAAGTGCCGCATGGCGCGGTAGTTGCCCGTCACCACGATGCGCGTCTCGGTGGCGTTGGGCAGCACCGACCGGGCGGCCTGACGGGCCTGCTTGCGCCGCGCGGTAGCGTTGTCGATGTCGGCGAACTTCTTCTCCAGGCCCTCCAGCAGCGAGGTGTAACTGGCCAGCGCCTGCTCGCTCGCCTCGAGGAACATCGCGTGCAGCTCGGGGTCCTCGGCGATGACGCCCGGCTCGACCATCGCCGCGTCCCGCTCGGGGACGTAGCGCTGGGAGAGCTGGCTGTAGGAGAAGTGCCGGTGGCGGATGAGCTCGTGGGTCAGGGAGCGCGAGACACCGGTCAGGTAGAAGGTGACCGAACCGTGCTCCAGGACCGACAGGTGCCCGACCTCGAGGATGTGCCGCAGGTAGCCCTCGTTCGTCGCGGTCGACGGGTTGGGCTTGCTCCAGCTCTGGTAGCAGGCCCGGCCGGCGAACTCCGCCAGCGCCTCGCCACCCTCGACGTCGGTCTGCCAGGGCACGCCCGCCGGCGGCTCGAAGTGCGTGTAGCCGATGACCTGGACGCCGAGCGGCGCGAGCGTGGGCACGAGCAGATCTCCGTACGACGGGGTGCGACCCGGACGCTGGGCCGGGCCTCAGCGTAGTGGGCGCTACAGCGTTCACGTGTTCTCGCCGGCCTGGTCACACCAGGTGGGCGGCCAGGTCCCCGCGCGGCTCGACGACGACCGCGCCCAGCCCCTGCCAGTCCGCCGCCCGGCGCAGCTGGACCGCCAGGGCCGGCCCGATGTGGTCCGGGTCCGAGCCCGGCTCCAGCCAGGCGGCGAGCACCCGCAGCACCCCGGCCTTGCGGTCGGCCTTCAGGTCGACCCGGGCCTGCAGCCGCTCGTCGTGCAGGAACGGCAGGACGTAGTACCCGTGCACCCGCTTGGCGGCCGGGGTGTAGATCTCGATCCGGTAGTCGAAGCCGAACAGCCGGCTCGCCCTGCTGCGCTCCCACACCAGCGGGTCGAACGGCGACAGCAGCGCGCTGGCCGGAACCCGCCGCGGGACCGCCGTGCCGACCCACAGGTACGCCGGCTGCCGCCACCCCTCGACCGCGACGGGCAGCAGCTCCCCCGCCTCCACGAGGTCGACCACGGCGGCGCGGGCCTCCTCGACCCGAAGCCGGAAGTAGTCGCGCAGGTCGCGCTCGGTCGCCACCCCGTGCGCGCGGGCCGCAAGCCGGACCAGCTCCCGCTGGGCGTCCTCGCGCGACGGGGTGGGCACAGCGAGCACCTCGGCGGGCAGGACCCGCTCCGTGACGTCGTACACGCGCTCGAAGGAGCGGCGGGTGGCGGTCGCCACGCGCCCGGACCAGAACAGCAGCTCCAGGGCCACCTTCGTGTCGTTCCATCCCCACCACGGGCTGCCGCTGGTCGCGCCGCCGTGCAGCGCTCCGGCCGTGACCGGCCCCTCCTGCTCGACGCGGCGCAGCACCTCGGCCACGAACTCCGGCCGCTCGCGCATGATCCGCAGAGGCCCTCCCCAGCCCTCCTCGAGCGCCTCGGCCCTGGCCATCCGCCAGCGCAGCAACGGGTGCACTGCCACCGGAAGCAGCGAGGCCTCGTGACCCCAGTACTCGAACAGCTCCCGGTCGCGGTAGGCCGCCCGGTCGACCAGGGCCTTATCGTACGGGCCCAGGCGGGAGAACAGCGGCAGGTAGTGCGCGCGCTCGAAGACGTTGACCGAGTCCATCTGCAGCAGCTGCGTGCGGCCGAGCACGCGGCGCAGGTGCCGCCGGTCAGGGAGGCCCGTCGGAGCCCGGTCGGTGAAACCCTGTGCAGCCAAGGCAATCCGGCGGGCAACTGCAAGGGTGAGTCGTTCGCTCACCACAGCTCCGGAGCAGGTGCCGTCACCGCTGCGCCAGGGCCAGCACCTTCGTCACCGCCGACCAGTTGCGGGCCGTGAGGACCACGCCGAGCCGGGCGAGCGCCGGCTGGAGCGGCGAGTCGTGCGAGGAGGCCGCGAAGGCGAGATAGACCGCGCGGTCACCGACGACCAGCTCGTCGTCGCCGTGCCGCCGCCCAACCTGGTCGACGACCTCGGCCGCGGGCTGGGTGTCCAGGAAGGCGACGTGCAGCTGCTTGGGCCGCTCGACCAGCTCCGGGAACGGGTTGGCGGCCAGGACCGCGGCCAACTCGTCAGCCGTCCGGACCAGGACCCGCACCGGCAGGCCGAACTGCTGCAGCGCCTGCTCCACGCGCTCCGGCAGCCCGGCCGGGTCGGCGTCGACCACCGCGTTCCCGCTGCCGCCGTGCGTCGCGACGCCCCCGCACCCGAGACCCTCGAGGAGCAAGACGAGGTCGCGCATGGCGATGCGGTTGCCCCTGCCGACGTTGACACCCCGCAGCAGCACCGCGCACCGGGTCGTCGGTCCCGTCCTCGCCACGGCGCGACCGTAGCGCCGATGCTGCCTAAGGTGGGCCGCATGGCCGATGTCAGCGTGCGACCCGCCCGGCCGGCCGACGCCGAACGCATCGCCCGTGTGCAGCGCTCGACCTGGGGCACCGCGTACGCCGACCTGCTCCCGACCGAGGTCCTGTCGATGCCCGAGGTCCAGCTCGCCGCCGTCTGGCTCCATGCCGTCGAGGCGCCGCCGAGCCCCCGTCACCGGGTGCTCGTCGCCCTGGAGCGCGACGACCTGACGGGCTTTGCCGCCGTCGTGCCGGCCGAGGACGACGACCTGGACCCGGCCACCAGCGCCGAGCTCACCGCCCTGCTGGTCGAGCCGCGCTGGGGCCGCCGCGGCCACGCCAGCCGGCTGCTGTCGGCCGCCGTGGACGGCTGGCAGCAGGACGGCACGACGACGACCGTGACCTGGGCCTTCGAACGGGACGCGCCGACCCTCGCGTTCCTGGCCGGGGCCGGGTGGGAGCCCGACGGCCGGGTCCGCGGCCTGGATACCGGTCCACGCGTGCAGCGTCAGCTCCGGCTCCACGTGGATGTGTCCGCATGAGCTTCGACGGCTTCCCCGAGGAGCTCCTGGCCTTCTACGAGGGCCTGAGTGCCGACAACACCAAGGCCTACTGGACCGACCACCGCCCGGCGTACGACGGGTGCGTGAAGGCCCCGATCGAGGCGCTGCTGGCCGAGCTCGAGCCGGAGTTCGGACCGGCGAAGCTGTTCCGCCCGTACCGGGACGTGCGCTTCAGCAAGGACAAGACGCCGTACAAGACGGCGGCGGCTGCGGCAATCGGTGACGACGTGCAGGGCGGGCTCTACCTGCAGGTGTCCGCAGACGGGCTCATGATCGCTGGCGGCGCGCACGGGTTGACAACGGACCAGGCGCGCCGGCTGCGGGCCGCGATTGCCGAGGACAGACCCGGGCGGTTGCTGACCAAGGTCCTGAAGGGGCTCGGGGTCGCCGGCTTCCTGATCCACGGTGACCGGCTCAAGCGCCTACCCAAGGAGTACGAGCCGGACCACCCGCGGGTCGACCTGCTGACGCTGAAGACCCTGTTCGCCGCGCAGCAGCACGAGCCCGCGCCGTGGCTGCACACCCCGGCCGCCTTGCCGCGGATCGCTGCGGCCTGGCGCGAGCTGGGCCCACTGAACGCCTGGCTGGCCCAGCACGTCGGACCACCGCGGACCGAGCGTCAGGGCTGAGCCTCGCGCCGATCGGCTCGGGTCGAGCAGACTTCCTACCAGTGGTGGGCGAGGTACCGGCGGCTCGCGGCGCGGATGGCGTCGGCCAGGCGGGTGCTGCGCCCGGCCTCGGGGTACCTGTCTTTCCCGTGCCGCCGGGGGCCCACGTGCCGAGCGTGCGGCGAACGGCTCGGGCGACATCGCAGCAGACACGTCCCCGCAGGAGAGGGCGAGTCGCGCATCCGCGGGCTGTGGGCACGTCGGACTCCCGCGGGCCGAAGCCTCAGGGCTGAGCGGACGGGCCGAAGCCTCAGGGCCCAGCGCAAGCCCGCTCCAGGCGGATCGCGGTACGCATCGCGCGCCGGCCACGCGGGGTGTCGCGCGCATCGCCGTACGCCGTCGCGAGCCGGAACCAGGCGCGCCAGTCCTCCGGTGCGGCCTCGACCTCGGCCTTGCGCTCGGTGAACAGCGCGTCGGCGGCGTCTCGGCTGACCCGTCCGCTGGGGGTCCGCTCGAGCGCCGACGTGTCGGCGAGACCGCCTTCCGCGCTCAGGCGGCGACCGAGCCGCTCGCTGCCCAGTCCGAAGCGCACCTCGCCCGCGACCAGCAGTGCGCCGACCGCGACCAGCAGGATGACGCCCAACGCCAGCGCGACCCCGGTGGGCTTGCCAGTGCTCGCGAGATCGACGGCCCGCACGAGCATGTACGCCCCGAGCAGGCCGACAGCGGCGCAGAGCAGAACAGCGGTGCTTCGTGCCCTCACAGGTCGAGCAGGGCTTCCAGCCCGACGGTGAGCCCCGGTCGGGAGCCCACGCGCCGCACGCCGAGCAGCACGCCAGGCATGAACGACGCGCGGTCGTAGGAGTCATGCCGCATCGTCAGCGACTCCCCCGCGCCGCCGAGCAGCACCTCCTGGTGGGCAATGAGCCCGGCGAGCCGTACGGAGTGGACGCGGACCCCGTCGACATCGGCCCCCCGCGCTCCGTCCAGGGCCGTCGTTGTGGCGTCCGGCATCGGCGGCATCCCGCGACGGGCCTCGGCGACGAGCTCCGCCGTACGCCGGGCGGTGCCGCTCGGCGCATCAGCCTTGCCCGCATGGTGCAGCTCGACGATCTCCACGCTGTCGAAGAAGCGGGCGGCCTGGGCGGCGAACTGCATCATGAGCACGGCCGCGATGCCAAAATTCGGGGCGACCAGGACGTTGACCCGCGTGCCCGCGAGCAGCGCCCGCAGCTCGTCCAGGCGGCCCGCGTCGAAGCCGGTGGTGCCGACCACGGCGTGCACACCCGCCTCGACACAGGTCCGCAGGTTGCCCATGACCGCGTCGGGGTGGGTGAAGTCGACGGCGACCTCGGCCTGCGTCAGGTCCACCGCCTCGCCGACGTCGTACGCCGCGACCAGGTCGAGGTCCTCGGCGGCCTCGACGGCGCGCACGACCTCGGCGCCCATCCGGCCGCGGGCACCGAGCACTGCAACGCGGGTCATGCGGTGACCTCGGCGAAGTCACGGTCACCGAAGGGCCCGATAGCGCCCAAAGAGAGCGGACGGGTCAGGACGTCGGCACCGACAGCGCGTACGTCCTCGACCGTGACCGCCTCGATGCGGGCGAGCAGCTCCTCGACCGGCAGCACCTCGCCGTGCACCAGCTCGGCCTTGCCGATCCGGCTCATCTGCGAGCCGGTGTCCTCCAGCCCCAGCACCAGCGAGCCGCGCAGCTGGCCCTTGGACCGGGTCAGCTCGTCGTCGGTGATGCCGCGCATCGCCACCTGGTCCAGACCCTCGCGGCACAGCGCAAGCACCTCGTCGACCTTGCCGGGCGCACATCCGGCGTACACGCCGAACATCCCGCTGTCGGCATGGTGGGAGCTGTAGGAGTAGACCGAGTAGGCCAAACCGCGCTTCTCCCGGACCTCCTGGAACAGCCGGCTCGACATGCCGCCACCCAGGGCGCCGCTCAGGACCTGCAGGGCGTAGCGCCGGTCGTCGTCGCGGGCCAGACCCGACGTACCGAGCACGAGGTGGGCCTGCTCGGTCGCGCGCTCCTCCACCAGGGTGCCGGCGTGGGGCACCGGCGGCTGCCTGTGGTGGCTCGGGCCGGCCGGTCGGGCCAGGCGCTCACCGAAGGCCTGCCGGACCAGCTCCACGACGACCTTGTGGTCGAGGTTGCCGGCTGCGGACACCACCATGGCGGCCGGGGCGTACCGCTGCCGGTGGTAGCCCCGGATCCCCTCGGCGGATAGCTGCCCGACCGACTCCACGCTGCCGATGACGGGCCGCCCGAGCGGGTGGTCGGCGTACAGCGCCTCGGCGAATACGTCATGGACCACGTCACCGGGATCGTCGTCGTGCATGGCGATCTCCTCCAGGATCACGCCCCGCTCGCTCTCGACATCGGCCGGCGCGCACAGCGCCTCCACCACGAGGTCGGACACGACGTCGACCGCCAGCGGCAGGTCGGAGTCAAGCACCCGCGCGTAGTAGCAGGTGTACTCCTGCGCGGTGAAGGCGTTCATCTCGCCGCCGACGGCGTCCATGACCGCGGCGATCTCCAAGGCGTCCCGGCGGCGGGTCCCCTTGAACAGCAGGTGCTCCAGGAAGTGCGAGGTCCCGGCGAGCTCGGGGCTCTCGTCCCGCGAGCCGACCCCGACCCAGATGCCGAAGGCCGCGCTGCGGACGTGCGGCACCGTCTCGGTGACGACGCGCAGACCCCCGGGAAGCACGCTGCGGCGGGTGCTTCCCGGGGGTCTGGTGCTCACCTGCGAGCTACTGCGCCGCGACGGGCTCGGGGGCGGCGGCAGCCTCGTTCGTGACCGGGGTCAGGCTGATCTTGCCGCGGGGGTCGATCTCGGTGATCTCGACCTGCAGCTTGTCGCCGACGTTGACGACGTCCTCGACCTTGCCGACGCGCTTGCCGTTGCCCAGCTTGCTGATGTGCACCAGCCCGTCCTTGCCCGGAAGCAGGCTGACAAAGGCGCCGAAGGCCGCGGTCTTCACGACCGTGCCGAGGAACCGCTCGCCGACCTTGGGCATCGTCGGGTTCGCGATCTGGTTGATGACCGCCATCGCGGCCTCGGCCGCGGTCCCGCTGGTGGCACCAATGTAGATGGTGCCGTCGTCCTCGACCGTGATGTCGGCGCCGGTGTCGGACTGGATCTGGTTGATCATCTTGCCCTTCGGGCCGATGACCTCGCCGATCTTGTCCACCGGGATCTTCACCGACAGCACGCGCGGGGCGTACTTGCTCATCTCGTCGGGCTCGTCGATCGCCTCGTTCATGACCTCGAGGATCGCCAGGCGGGCCGTGCGGGCCTGTTGCAGCGCGGCCGCGAGCACCGGCGAGGGGATGCCGTCGAGCTTGGTGTCGAGCTGCAGCGCGGTGACGAACTGCGGCGTTCCGGCGACCTTGAAGTCCATGTCGCCGAAGGCGTCCTCGGCGCCGAGGATGTCGGTCAGCGTGGCGTACTCGCCGCCCTCGAAGATCAGGCCCATCGCGATGCCGGCGACGGGGGCCTTCAGCGGCACCCCGGCGTTCAGCAGCGACATGGTCGACGCGCAGACCGAGCCCATCGACGTCGAGCCGTTGGACCCGAGCGCCTCGGAGACCTGCCGGATCGCGTACGGGAAGTCCTCGCGGCTCGGCAGCACGGGCACGAGTGCCCGCTCGGCGAGCGCCCCGTGGCCGATCTCGCGGCGCTTGGGTGAGCCGACCCGACCGGTCTCCCCGGTGGAGTACGGCGGGAAGTTGTAGTGGTGCATGTAGCGCTTGCGGTTCTCGGGGTTGAGCGTGTCGACCATCTGCTCCATGCGCAGCATGTTCAGCGTGGTGACGCCCATGATCTGGGTCTCGCCGCGCTCGAACAGCGCCGAGCCGTGCACGCGGGGCAGCACCTCGACCTCGGCAGCCAGCTGGCGGATGTCCTGCAGCCCGCGGCCGTCGATGCGGACCTTGTCCTGGACGATGCGCTTGCGCACGATCGCCTTGGTGAGCGAGCGGAAGGCCGCGCTGACCTCGGAGCCGCGGCCCTCGAACTGCTCCGCCAGGGCGGCAACCGTAGCGGCCTTGACGGCGTCGGTGGCGCTCTCGCGCTCCTGCTTGCCGGCGAGGGACTGGGCCGCAGTGAGCTCGGTCTCGGCCTGCGCGGTCACGGCGGCGAGCACGTCGTCGTCGTAGTCCAGGAAGACGGGGAACTCCAGCGGCTCCTTGGGGGAGGCCGCCTTGAGCTCGTTCTGCGCCTTGCAGATCGCGGCGATCGGGGCCTTCGCGGCCTCCAGGCCGGCGGCCACGACCTCCTCGGTGGGGGCGGTACCGCCACCGTTGACGATCGCGTAGACCTCGCGGGTGGCCTCGGCCTCGACCATCATGATCGCAACGTCGCCGTCCTCGAGCAGGCGACCCGCCACGACCATGTCGAAGGTGGCGTCCTCGAGCTCGGTCAGCGTCGGGAACGCGACCCACTCGCCGTTGATGCAGGCCACGCGGGTGGCGCCCACCGGGCCGGTGAACGGCAGGCCGGACAGCAGGACGGCAGCAGCGGCGCTGTTGATCGCCAGGACGTCGTACAGGTGGTCGGGGTCCAACGACAGGATGGTCGAGACGACCTGAACCTCGTTGCGCAGGCCCTTCTTGAACGACGGGCGAAGCGGCCGGTCGGTGAGCCGGCAGGTGAGGATGGCGTCCTCGGACGGGCGCCCCTCGCGGCGGAAGAACGAGCCGGGGATGCGACCGGCGGCGTACATCCGCTCCTCGACGTCGACCGTCAGCGGGAAGAAGTCCAGGTTGTCCTTGGGTCGCTTGGACGCGGTGGCCGCGGTCAGCACCATCGTGTCGCCGCAGTAGATGGTGACCGCGCCGGCGGCCTGCTTGGCCAGCCGCCCGGTCTCGAACCGGATGGTGCGGGTGGCGCCACCGGGGTTGGTGATGACGGCCTCGGTGAACTCCGAGCCGTAGATGTTGCTCTCGCCCTCCATGGGCACTCCTTCGTGCGGTCCCGGGCCCCGTCGGCGGCGGGGAGCCGGTCATCAGTGGAAGCAGCCGGATCGCTCCGGCGGCCACTCCCGAGGACCGGGTCCGGGTGCTCGCTCCCGGGGCCAGGGCTCGTGGCGTCGTGGGACGTGTGTCCGACGACGGGTCCATCCATGCATCAAGGGAGCGCCCGGGCGGGCACTCCCCTGCCGTGCAGCTAGCGGCGCAGTCCCAGTCGCTCGATGAGCGAGCGGTAGCGCGCGATGTCGGTCTTCTCGAGGTACTTCAGCAACCGGCGACGACGCCCGACCATCCCGAGCAGTCCGCGGCGCGTGTGGTGGTCGTGCTTGTGCGTCTTGAGGTGCTCGGTCAGGTCGGCGATGCGCTTGCTGAGCATCGCCACCTGGACCTCCGGCGAGCCGGTGTCGCCCTCGACCGTGGCGTACTCGGTCATGATGGTCTTCTTCTGGGCCTGGTCGAGCGCCACGGAACTCCTCGCGTCGAGGTGTGTGCCCGGGGTCGAACGCACCTGGGCAGAACTGCACACCGCCGGTCTCCCGGTCTCCCCACGCTACCAGCCGGTTCGCCCACCCGCCGGACGCCGCCGTGCCTTCCCGTGCCAGGCCGTGCCTTGCCGTTCGCCGACGTGCCACCGCGCCAGGCCGTACGCAGCGCCCCCGACCGCCGCGCCCCTAATCGGTGAGCATCAGAAGCATCGATGCTCTCAGCGGGCCTGAGGAGGCCGGTGGATCATCGATCGTGCTGTCGATCAACGCGATGCCGCTCGTTCGGCGCGCAGGGACCGACAGCACAGTCCGCGTGGCGCGACCGCCACAGCACAGTGGAGGTTGCGCGGGCGCGCTTGGTCCACACCGTGCGCGGTCGTCCACAGGCGCGTGTGCTGACGGGTCGGCACGCGCTCCGACCGGGTGTGCTCCTGTCGTGACAGGGCAGCAGGTCGTGGTCGAGGTGCTGGACGCAGACGTCCGGAGCCGACGGGACCTGCTCACGGCCGGGCTCGACCGGTGCCACGGGGACCACCTCGTACGCCGGGGCAACTGGCAGCGACTCATCCCGTCGGTCTACGCCACGAGGCCCCGGGAGGTCACCGACAGGGAGCTGATCACGGCGGCCCGGGCCCATCTCGGCGAGGCCTTCGTCGTGACAGGGGCGGCGGCCTGCCGCGCACTCGGGTTGACCGACATCCCCGAGGTGGCCGGCATCGACGTCCTCGTGCCGCCCTCCGTACGCCGTGTCGGTGGCAACTTGATCAGGGTGTGGCCGACGACGCGGCACCCCCGCACCTGGCGACGCGCCGGCGCTGCGCACGCCGACGCTGCTCGCGCCGTCGTCGACTGCGGCCGCTGGTCACCCTCCCTCCGGACGGTACGGGCACTGGTCACCGGCGCCCTCTGCTCGCGGCAGTGCGACCTGGCTGCGCTGGTAGCCGAGCTCGAGGTGGGCGCCCGAGGAGGGTCCGCCTTGTGCCGGCGGGCCCTGCTCGAGGCCTCGCGGGGAGCGAGGTCGGCGCCGGAGGCGGAGGTGAGCGACGTCGTGCTCGCGGCGGTGCGTGACGGCCGACTGCCCCCCTTCTGGCTCAACGCCGAGCTCTGGCTTGAGGGACAACTGCTCGGTGTCGCCGACGGCTACCTCAAGGGCCTCGGGCTCGGCTGGGAGGTGGACAGCCGGCGCCACCATGCCGGCGCCCCCGAGTTCGATCACACCCTGGCCCGCCACGACGCCTTCCTCGGGGCCGGCCTCGGACTGCTCCACGTCACCCCTCGGCGGGCCCGCCTGCTCGGTCCGGCGTACGCCGACGTCGTGGTCTGCGCCGCGCAAGCCCGGCAGCGGCTGCAGGCTCCCGAACCAGCCGGCCTGGTCGTGGTGCCACGCGGCCCGCTCATCGGGGTGGACGGCCGGCGCGCCCGGGGTGGATCGACTTGATCATCAGAAGCATCGATGGCCTGCGGCGCCGCTGCATGACGTCGGGGCCATCGGTCCCGCTGATGATCAAGGGAATGGAGGCGGGGGCGCGCAGCGGAGGCGCGGCGCGCGGCGGGGGGGCGCGCGGCGGGGGCCGCGCGGCAGCGGACGCGCACGGGGGGCGCTCGCGTCAGCGAGGGCGCGCGCGGCGGAGGCGGGGCGCGCGGCGGGGCCGCGAGTCAGCGCGGGGGCGCGAGTCAGCGCGGGGGCGCCTCGGCGAGCAGCTCGCGGGTGCGCGCGACGTCGAGGGCCATCTGGGCCAGGAGGGGCTCCAGTCCGTCGAAGCGCAGTGTCTCGCGCAGGCGCGCGGTGAAGGTGAGGCCGACGTGGTCGCCGTACAGGTCGCCGGTGAAGTCGAGGACGTAGGCCTCCACCCGCCGTTCCCGGCCCTGGAACGTCGGGTTGGTGCCGATCGAGATGGCCGCCGGGAGGTACTGCGCGCCGCGCACGAGGCGGCCGGCGTAGACACCGTCGGCGGGTACTGCGCTCCAAGCAATTGGCTCGAGATTAGCTGTAGGATAGCCGATCTCGCGACCACGCTGATCGCCGCGCACCACGACGCCATCCACCCGGTGCTCGCGGCCGAGCACCTGCGCGGCTTCGGCCACGTCTCCGGCGGCCACGCTGGAACGGACGTACGTCGAGGACCAGGTCGTCTCGCCGGCGCCCTGCAGCGGGGCGCCCTCGACCGTGAAGCCGAACCGCCGGCCCGAGGCCGCCAGCGAAGCGACGTCGCCGGCGGCCTTGGCCCCGTAGCGGAAGTTCTCGCCGACGACGACGGCCGCGGCGTGCAGGTGCTCGACGAGCACGGCGTGGACGAACTCCTCCGGCCCGAGCCGGCTGAACTCCATCGTGAACGGCAGGACGCACATCACGTCGACGCCGAGTCGCTCGAGCAGCTCGGCCTTGGTGCGCGAGCTGGTCAGCACGGCGGGGTGGCTCCCGGGACGCACGACCTCGCTCGGGTGCGGGTCGAAGGTCAGCACGACGGCGGGCAGCCCGATCGCCCTGGCCCTCTCGACCGCCCGGCCGATGATCTGCTGGTGGCCGCGGTGGACCCCGTCGAAGACGCCGACCGTGACGACGCACCGACCCCATCCCGAGGGGGCACTTTCGATCCCGCGCCAGCGCTGCACGCCCCGCACCCTACGGCCGGGCTGCACCGCTGCTCGGAGGAAGCGGGGCAGCGCGGAAGGGCTCGCTCAGCCGGTCGCGGGGCGAAAGACCACCGATGGTCGCGCCGCGCCGTCCCGGTCCTCCACGAGAGCCACGCACCGCCCGTCGGGGTCGAACGCGCCGAGCACCCCGGGCTGTCCGCACGGCGCGAGCCGTTGGCCGTGCGAGAGCGCGAGGGCCTGTTCGCCGGACAGGTCCCAACGGGGGAACGAGGCCGCAACGGCCGCGTCCAGGCCGATTACGGCAGAGTCGACGAGGTCGTCGTCGGTCAGGGCGTCCAGGGTGCGGGCGCCGGCCAAGGTGAAGGGCCCGACCCGCGTACGGCGCAGCGCGCTCACGTGGCCGCCCACCTCGAGCGCGGCGCCGAGGTCACGGGCCAACGCCCGCACGTAGGTGCCGGACGAGCACTCCACCAGCACGTCCAGGTCGTCGCCCCGGCGCGCTTCGAGCGAGAACCGGCTGACCTGGACGGGGCGTGCCGCGAGCACGACGTCCTCACCGGCGCGCACCCGGGCGTAGGACCGCACGCCAGCGACCTTCACCGCCGAGACCGAGGACGGCACCTGCAGAAGGGCACCGGTCAGCGCGCCCATTGCCGCGGACAGGGCCGCGTCGGTGACCCCGGAGGCATCTCGCTGCGTCACGAGCTCCCCCTCGGCGTCGTCGGTGACCGTCGTCGCGCCGAGGCGGACGGTGGCGGCGTACTCCTTGGTGGTCAGCGACAGGTGACCGAGCAGGCGGGTGGCCCGGCCGATGCCGAGCACCAACACTCCCGTGGCCATCGGGTCGAGAGTGCCGGCGTGGCCGACCTTCTTGGTGCGGGCGAGGCGACGGGCGCGGGCCACGACGTCGTGGCTGGTCCAGCCGGACGGCTTGTCGAGGACCAGCAGCCCGTCTGGGGCGCTCACGCCGCGAGGTGCGGCGCCGCGGCCAGTGCCCGGCGTACGGCGTCGAGGGCCTGCTCCGCCGACCCGCTTGCGGTGAAGCCGGCGGCGAAGCGGTGACCCCCGCCGCCCAGCGCGGTGCACACCGCGCCGACGTCGACGACCCCCTTGGATCGGGCCGACACCTTGACCAGCCCGTCGGCCGGATCGTGCTTGAGGACCAGGGCGACCTCGGCCTCGCGGACGATGCGCAGCACGTCGATGACGCCCTCGACGTCTGCCAGGGCCAGCCCGTGCCGCTGCAGGTCGCAGGCGTCCACGCGGGTCCACACCAGGCCCAGCCCGTCGACCGCGCGCGGTTCAAGCACCGCGCGGGCGGCCACCTCGCCGAGCAGCTGCACGTAGGCGAACGGCGCCGTATCCCAGATGTCGCGGCTGATGAGGTCGTGCCGGATGCCCGTGGCCAGCAGGCGGGCCGCCAGAGCGTGCACCGACGGGGTCGTCGACGCGTACTTGAACGAGCCGGTGTCGGTCACCAGGCCGGTGTAGAGGGGCGCCGCGACCTCGGCGGTCAGGGCGACGCCGAGCCGGTCCACCAGCTCGGCCACGAGCACCGCGGTCGCGGCCGCGTACGGGTCCACCAGGTGCGTCGTGCCGTAGCGGGTGTTGCTCGCGTGGTGGTCCACCACGAGCACCTGCCCGGCCGCCTTGACCCGGTCGGCCAGCGAGCCCAGCCGGTCCACGTCCCCGGTGTCCAGGGTGACCAGCAGCCCGGGAGCTGCGGGCACGTCCTCGGCCGGCACGAGCAGGTCGAGCGCCGGGAGGGCGGCGTACGCCGTCGGAACCGTGAACGGCTCGCTGCCCCACGAGGCGACCACCCGGGTGCCGCAGGCACGCAGCGCCGCGCCGAGACCGAGCATCGAACCGAGGGCGTCGCCGTCCGGCGCCACGTGGCAGACGAGCACGACCTCCTCGTGGACGCACAGCAGGTCGACGGCTGCCTGCCAGTCGGTCTCGGCAGCACTCATGGGGCCGCGTCGCCGGTGTCCAGCCGCGGTACGCGGTACGGGTCGGCCTCCCCCGCGGGCGCCGCGCCCGTGGCGATCTCCTGCACGCGGGCGTCCTCGGCCCGCGCGCGCTCCAGCAGCGACTCGATCCGGCCGGCCGTCTCGGGCACCACGTCGGCGATGAACGCCAGCGACGGGGTGTACCGCACGCCGGTCTGCTTGCCGACGGTGCTGCGCAGGACCCCCTTCGCGCTCTCTAGCGCCGCCGCCGACTCCGTCCGCGCCGTGGCGTCGCCGTACACGGTGTAGTACAGCGTCGCCTCGCGCAGGTCCGGCGTGAGCTTGGCGTCGGTGATGGTCACCAGACCGAGCCGCGGGTCCTTGACCTGCGTCTCGAGCGTCTGCGCGACGACCTCCCGGATCCGTACGGCGAGCTTGCGCGCGCGTGCGACGTCGACCATGGCCCTCAGTCGTCCTCTCCGTGCAGCTGCCGGTGGGCGGAGAGCACCTCCACCTCAGGGTGGGCGGCCACCAGCCGCTCGCAGGCGTCGAGCACCGACCGGCAGTGCCCGGCGTCCGCAGCGACCACGGCCACCCCGACGAGGGCCCGGCGGTGCAGGTCCAGATGACCTGCCTCGGCCGCGCTCACGCCGTACTTCTTCAACTCGGCCACGATCGGCCGTACCACGGAACGCTTCTGCTTCAGCGAGTGAACGTCGCCGAGGAGCAGGTCCACGGCAAGTGTCCCGGTGAACACCGCTCCTCCTCGCTGCCGGCAGGGCCGGACGGGCCGGCCGAGGCCGACCCGTCCCCCGATCCCGCTAGGCGCGCGGGATCTCCTGCATCTCCCAGGTCTCGATGACGTCCTCGGGCTTGATGTCGTTGAACGACCCCAGCCCGATACCGCACTCGTAGCCCTCGCGCACCTCGGTCGCGTCGTCCTTGAACCGTCGCAAGGACTCCACGGTGAGGTTGTCCGCGACCACGACGCCGTCCCGGACCAGCCGGGCCCGGCTGTTGCGGCGGATGGTGCCGCTGCGCACCAGCGAACCAGCGACGTTGCCGATCTTCGGGACGCGGAAGACCTCCCGGACCTCGGCGGTCCCGAGCTGGGCCTCCTTGTAGATCGGCTTGAGCATCCCCTTGAGGGCGGCCTCGATCTCCTCGATGGCGGCGTAGATGACCGAGTAGTAGCGGACGTCCACGTGCTCCTTGACCGCCATGTCGCGGGCGTTGCCCTCGGGCCGCACGTTGAAGCCCAGGATCACGGCGTCGGAGGCCGACGCCAGCGTGACGTCGTTCTCGGTGATCGAGCCGACCCCGCGGTGGATGATCCGCAGGGACACCTCGTCGCCGACGTCGATCTTGAGAAGGGCGTCCTCGACGGCCTCGACCGAACCGGACACGTCGCCCTTGAGGATGAGGTTGAGCTGGGTGACCTTGCCCTGCTCCATCTTGGCGAACACGTCCTCGAGCGACATGCGTCCGCGGCTGCTCGCCAGGGCGGCATTGCGCTCCCGCGCCTGGCGCTGCTCGGCGATCTGCCGGGCGACGCGGTCCTCGCCGACGACGAGGAAGTTGTCGCCGGCGCCCGGGACGTTGGTGAACCCGAGCACCTGCACCGGCTGGCCCGGCCCGGCCTCGGCGATGTTCTCGCCGCGCTCGTTGAGCATGGCCCGGACCCGGCCGAAGGCGTCACCGGCCACGATCGAGTCGCCGATCCGCAGGGTCCCGCGGGTGACCAGAACGGTCGCCACGGGGCCGCGGCCCTTGTCGAGCCGGGCCTCGATCGCGATGCCCTGCGCGTCCACGCCCGCGTCGGCGAACAGCTCGAGCGCCGCATCGGTGGTGAGCAGGATCGCGTCCAGCAGCTCCTCCAGACCCGAGCCGGCCTTGGCGGAGACGTCGACGAACATCGTGGTGCCGCCGTACTCCTCAGCGACCAGGCCATACTCGGTGAGCTGACCGCGCACCTTCGCGGGGTCAGCGCCCTCCTTGTCGACCTTGTTCACGGCCACCACGATGGGCACCTCGGCCGCCTGGGCGTGGTTGAGCGCCTCGATGGTCTGCGGCTTGACGCCGTCGTCGGCGGCCACGACGAGTACGACGATGTCGGTCACCTTCGCGCCACGGGCTCGCATGGCGGTGAACGCCTCGTGGCCGGGGGTGTCGATGAAGGTCAGCTCGCGCACACCGCCCTCGACCGGGTGGTGCACCTGGTAGGCGCCGATGTGCTGGGTGATCCCGCCCGCCTCGGCCTTGACCACGTCGGTCTGCCTGATGGCGTCGAGCAGTCGCGTCTTGCCGTGGTCGACGTGTCCCATGATCGTCACCACCGGCGGCCGGGCGACCAGGGTGGCGGCGTCGTCGTAGTCGGCGCCGAAGGCCAGGTCGAAGCGCTCGAGCAGCGCCGCGTCCTCCTCCTCCGGGGTGACGATCTGTACGTCGTAGCCCAGGTGCGTGCCGAGCAGCTGCAACGTCTCGTCGGTGCAGGACTGGGTGGCGGTGACCATCTCGTTCAGCTCGGTGAACACCACCTGGACGAGCGAGCCCGGGTTGGCGTCGATGCGGTCGGCGAAGTCCGCGAGCGAGGCACCGCGCGGAAGACGTACGGCCTCGCCGTTTCCTCGGCTGACGCCGCCGCCCATCGTCGGCGCGGACAGGTTGTCGAACTCCTGACGCCGCTGCTTCTTGCTCTTGCGGCCGCGGACCGGCCGGCCACCGCTCGCGCGGCCGAAGGCGCCGGGCGTCGCGCCACCACGAGCAGCGCCCCCGCGCGGACCGCCGCCTGGGCGTCCGGCGAAGCTGGGTCCGCCGCCGCCTGGACGTGCGCCGCCGTACCCACCGCCAGCCGGCCCACCGGGGCGGGCGCCGGGCGCGCCGCCGGGCCGCGCACCGGGCATGCCGGGACGGGCGCTCGGGCCACCCGCGGGGCGGGACGGGAACATGCCCGGTCCGGGACGGGGACCACCGGGCGCCGGGCGGGGCGGGAACATGCCCGGTCCGGGGCGCGGGCCGGCCGGCCCGCTCGGGCTCGGCCGCGCTGCCGCCGGGCGGGGCGGCATGCCGGGGGTGCCGGGCGCCGGGCGCGCCGGTACCGCGGCAGGTGAACCGGGGCGGGGAGCAGGACCGGCGGCCGGTGCCGGCCGCGGCGGTGCGGGCCGCGGCGGCATACCGGGAGCACCGTCAGCAGGAGTGGTGAACGGGTTGTTGCCGGGTCGCGGGCCGGGTGCCGGCCGGGCCGGCGGCGCGGGCGGGGCCGGGACGGCCGGCGAGGCGACCGGCGCCGCTGCCGACGGCGGCGCAGCGGGCGCGGGCGCAGCGGGCGCCGGCGCGGGCGCGGCAGGAGCAGCGACCGAAGCCGGTGGGGGGTTGCCGCGGGCCGCCGCGGGCGCGGGGGGTGGTGCTGCGGCTGCGGGTGCTCCCGGGAAGGCCTCGCGGACCTTGCGGGCGACGGGTGCCTCGATCGTGGACGACGCGCTCTTGACGAACTCGCCGTTCTCCTTCAGCCACGACAGCAGGTTCTTGCTCTCGAGGCCGAGCTCCTTCGCGAGCTCGTGGACGCGGGCTTTGCCGGGCACTGGACTCCTTCTCAGGCCGGGTCGGTCCCTGGCCTTTGGCTACTGCATGGGGGGGCTGCTCATCGGTACGGGCTCATCGAGTGCTCATGCGCTTCTCGACCTGCTCTCTCAGAAGGTGGTGGACAGCCCGGCCACGTGGTCCCGCACCGGGGCGGCGTCCAGCGGTCCGGCAGAGCGCAGTGCCCTGGCAAACGCCTTGCGCCGCTCGGCCAGGTCGACGCAGTCCGGGTCGAGGTGCACGCTGGCGCCTCGGCCTGGCAAACGTCCGGACGGGTCGACGACGAGCACGCCGTCGGCCACGACCACGCGCAGCAGGGCGGACTTCGCCGCTCGTGCCCGGCAACCCACGCAGGTGCGCACCGGACCCTCGAGGCGAGCCGTCTCCGAGTCTAGCGCGGCGGCGCGCGGCGCCCGGCGTTTCACGGCTGAGCGGCCGCCGGCGCCGACTCGGTGTCGCTGTGGATGTCGATGCGCCAGCCGGTCAGGCGCGCGGCGAGCCGGGCGTTCTGCCCCTCCTTGCCGATCGCCAGCGACAGCTTGTAGTCCGGCACCACGACCCGGGCACTGCGTTGCACCAGGTCCACCACCTCGACCGACAGGACCGTCGCCGGCGAGAGGGCCTCAGCCACGAAGCGCGCCGGATCGTCGTAGAAGTCCACGATGTCGATCTTCTCGCCGTGCAGCTCGTTCTGCACGGCTCGCACGCGGGAGCCCTGCGGGCCGATGCAGGCGCCCTTGGCGTTGAGCCCGGACACCTTCGTCCGTACCGCGATCTTGGTGCGGTGACCGGCCTCACGGGCCAGCGCGAGGATCTCGACCGTGCCGTCGGCCACCTCGGGGACCTCCATCGCGAACAACCCGCGGACGAGGTCGGGGTGCGTGCGCGACACCATGACCTGGGCCCCCCGCTGACCACGGCTGACGCCCACGATCCGGCACTTGAGCCGGCTGCCGTGCTCGTACACCTCGCCGGGTACCTGCTCGGCCGGCGGGAGCGTCGCCTCCAGGCTGTCCTCGCGGGCACCGAGCTTGACCATGACGTTGCGGTTCGCGGGCGCTCCGAAGCGCTGCCCGGCCTGCTGCACGATGCCGGAGACGATGTCGCCCTCGCTGCCGGCGTACTCGCCGTAGGAGACCTCGCTCTCGGCCTGGCGAAGGCGCTGCATGATGACCTGCCTGGCGGTTGCGGTCGCGATGCGCCCGAAGTCGGCCGGGGTGTCGTCCCACTCGCGCGCGACCGCGCCGTCCTCGGTGAGCTCCTGGGCCAGGACCACCACGTCACCGGTACGGCGGTCCAGCTCGACCCGCGCGTGCTCGCTGGCGGTGTCACCGTGGCGGTAGGCGGTGAGCAGGGCCGACTCTATGGCCTCCACCACCAGGTCGAGCGAGATGTCCTTCTCCCGCTCGAGGCCACGCAGGGCGTTCATGTCGATGTTCACGGGGCCTCCTCGTCGCTGTCGTCGTCCTGGTCGTCATGCTGGTCGTCATCGAGCTCGTCCTGCGCACCCGGGCGGTTGAACTCGACCTGGACCACCCCTTGGTCCAGGTCGCCCAGCCGGACCGCTCGCGGCGAGCCCTCGACCTCGAGGACGACCACGTCGTCGTCGGCCGACAGCACCCTGCCGGTGACCGTCGAGCCGTCCCGGAGGCTGGCCGCGACGAGGCGGGTCGTACTACGGCGCCAGTGCCGCGCCTGGGTGAGCGGCCGGTCGACGCCTGGCGAGCTGACCTCCAGGACGTAGGCGCCCCCGAGCAGCTCGGGTTCGTCCTGCTCGGCGGTGTCGAGCACGTCCGACACGGCTCGGCTGACCGCGGCCACCTGGTCCAGGGTTGGGCCACCGTCGCGGTCCACCACGACCCGTACGACGCGGCGCTTGCCGGCCGGAAAGACCCGTACGTCCTCTAGGTCGTACCCGGCGCCCTCGACGGCTGGCGCGAGCAGCTGGGCCAGGCGCGGGCTGGCGTCGCGGGCCACGGCTGCTCCTGTCTGCTGTTGTCGACCGTTGTGGTGATCATGGGTCACGGTCCGGCCCGTGCTCGCAGGCTAGTGCCTCTGCCGGCAACGTTCGGCTCTCGACCGGGGGCAGGGCGGGGGCTGGACCGCTGGCTTGCCGGGCGTTCCCTCCGGCGCTCATGCAGGTCAAGATCGGCGTGCAGCACCGAGCGGGGCCACCCAGGCGCGTCGCCGGCACGGCGATCATTAGCTCTCGCCACTGAAGATCGGCGTGCAGCACAAGCACGAGTTGCCAACAGGGCGAAGGTTGGCAGCAAGGGCACTAGCCGCCGGATCAGGTGTCATCGAACGGCCGGACCCCCCGACCATCCGCCGCCGCCCGTGGCGCGAACGCACTGGACACAACCGCGACGGAGGACCAGGTGCGACGGACGGCCCGCGTTGCCGTCCGAGCCCTCGCCGCCGTCTCGGTCCTCGGCGCGAGCGCTTGCAGCGGCGGCGCGGGCGGGGAGAGGGCCAGCGCCCCGACCCCGAGCCCGACCACGGCCACCGGCGCAATCGCGGTCGGCGCGGAGGCGACCAGGACCTCGGCGGTCGAGCTGCGCGCGGGCTTCACCTACCTGCTGACCGAGCACGTGTACCTGGCCGCCGCCGCCGGCAGCGCGACGCTGGCGTCCTCCGGCGAGCTCACCTCGCCGGCCGCCAGAGCGTCGCTGGCCGCCCTGGATGCAAATGCCGTCGCGCTGTCCACGCTGATCGGGGCCCTGTACCCCAAGGGCAGGGCGCCGTTCCTGGTCTCCTGGCGCCAGCGGGACAGCGTCCTCGTCGACTACGCCCAGGCCACTGCGGCCCACGACCCCGGCAGGGCTCAGCGGGCCCGGCGGGCGTTGGACGGCTTCCGGGCGACCTTCGGTCAACTGGTGGGCTCCCTGGCGCCCGGGCTGGCTCCGGCCACCGTGGCGGACGAGCTCGCCCCCGAACTCGCCGCTGCACTCCGTGTCACCGACGCGCAGCGAGCCGGCAGCGCCGCCCAGTTCGCCCAGCTGCGCAGCGCCGCCGCACGGATGTCGGCGACGGCGGCGGTCCTGGCCCGCGGCATGGCCCACGACCGCGGGCTCGGGGACGCCGACACCGCGGCGGGCGACCTGCGCGCCGGCCTCACCGCCCTGCTCGTCGCCGATGCGTACTCCGTCGCCGTGCAGGTGGTGGCCACCGAAGCCGGTCCGGCCGGGGGCAGCCGTGCGGCGGCGTCCCGGCGGACGGCCGCGGCGGCCGCGGAGGACGAGGTCGCCCGCGCTCTCGCCCAGGTGGTCGGCGCCGGCTACCCGTCACTGCCCGGGCCCTTCCTGTCGGCCTGGCGCGCACAGATCGGTGATCTCGTCGGATACGCCGTCGCCGGCAGTCGCAACGACATCCACGGGCAGGCCCTCGCACGCGGCCGCCTCGACCGCGACCGGAACGCACTCGGTGCACTCGTCCACTCCGTGGTGCCGGGGCTACCCGCCGCGACCCTCTCCGACGAGCTGCGGCCGCAGGTGGCGGCCCTGCTGGTAGCCCTGGACGACGCGCAGCAGGCGAGCCCAGACGCAGCGTCGGCCCTGCGCGCGGCAGCCGAGCACACGCCCGCGGCGGCCGAAGTTCTGGCCGGCGGGGCGGCCGAGGACCACAAGCTGCACTGACAGTGGTCCGGTGCTCCCCCGCGGGTCCGCGGCCGGCGCACGGCGCCGGCGGCTCCCCGGTCGGCGCACGGTCCCGGCGGCAGGACGGCTCTGGCAGGCTCACTGCGTGACCAGCGGACCGACCCGGCGCGCGGTGCTGACCTCCGGGCTGGCCGGCCTGCTCAGCGCCTGCACCACCGCCCCGCGCCGTCGTACGACCCCTGCCGCACCCGACCCGGACCTGGCGCTCACCGCCGCTGCCGTCGCCCGTGAACGCGTCCTGCTCGCGGCGTACGACGCCGTGCTCGCCACCACTCCCGCGCTCGCCGCGCAGCTGGGACCGCTGCGAGCCGACCACCTGGTGCACCTGGCTGCCCTCGGCGCCTCGCCGACGCCCCCCCTCGCAGCACCCGGCACGCACTCCTTGGCGTCGTCCGGTGCGCCAGTTCCCGGTGCGCCGGACCCCACAGCGCCATCCCCCGGTACGCCGGTCCCCGGTGCGCCGCGCCCGCACTTGCCGGCCGCGCGCGGCGCCAAGGGCGCGCGTACCGCCGCTGAGCTCCCGGGGCTGGAGCGCCGGGCTGCCGCGGCGCATGCGGCGGCAGCGGTGACGTGCTCCCGCCAGCTGGCACCGGTTCTCGCGTCACTGGCCGCGAGCGAGTCCTCCCACGAGGTGGTCCTTCGGTGAGCGAGACCACCCTGTTAACAGCACTTCTGGCGGCCGAACATGCGGCCGTCTACGGCTACGGCGTACTCGGTGCGCAACTCGAGGAGCCCAACCGGATGCTGGCCCAGCAGGCCTTTGACGCCCACCGCGTCCGTCGGGACGAGCTCGCGGCGCGCCTCGGTACGACGGCGCCCGGCCCCCTGGCGGCGTACGACGTGGTGGTGTCATCCAAGGCCGGCGCCCTCGCCCTCGCGATCCGGCTTGAACAGGGCCTGGCCGTTCGGTGGCGCGACCTCGTCGGCGGCACGACGGACCGTCAGCTGCGTGTCCTCGCGGTCGGCGGCCTGCAGGAGAGCGCGGTGCGCGCGGCGGTCTGGCGGCGAACGGCCGGGACCAGACCGGCGACGGTTGCCCTGCCCGGCCAGGCCTAGCGCTGCACGACCGCACCGCCAGCAAAGCGGAGATCGGCTCGGCGCGGCCCACCGCGCTGCCTTGCCCCGCGCGCCTCGGCGCTCGCCACTGCGCTGCTGTTGCGGTCGTCCAGCCGCGGGCCGGGCGGTCTGCGTGGGGGCGCCCGGGGCGTCAGCGCGCCGCCAGCTCGCACACCCGGCGCAGCAGTCCCGCGAGCTCGGCCGTCGCCACCGCTAGAGCGCCCTCGTCGTAACTGATCTCGATGACCCCCGTGCCGGGCCGAGGGCCGGCTCCGACGGCGCCGGCGAGCCAGGTCCCGGACTCCTCGGCCACCGCGAGCAGCGCCTCGAGCAGGCGGCCGGGCTCACCCTGCAGGACAACGTGCAGCAGCGGCGTGACCGGCGGTGAGACCACCTCGATCTCTCGGGCCAGCGCGCGGGCCGCCTCCACGTACACGGGGATCCGCGGCAGCCATTCGCGCAGCCCACGGCGGGCGGACAGGGCCAGTGGCCACAGCGCGGGCATCGTGCCGCCGTACCGGTGGCGCCAGGTGCGCACCTGCTCGACCTGGTCGTACCGGCAGCACAGCACTGCGCCGCCCAGGCCGCCGAGGCCCTTGTAGAGCGAGACGTAGGTCGTGTCCGCCAGCGCCACGACCTCCCCGAGCGAGCGCGGTGCGTACGCCGGCCCGCACTCCCACAGGCGCGCGCCGTCCAGGTGCAGCGCGACCCCCGCGTCGGCGCAGCGGAACGACAGCGCGACGAGCTTGTCAAAGCTCATCAGCTGGCCGCCGGTCTCCCGGCACGGCAGCTCGACGACCACCGCCGCGAGCCCGCCGAGGTCCCGCGACGGGTCGACGGACTCGATGCCGCTGAGCTCGTGCAGCGCGTCCTCCTCCCACAGCAGGAGGTGGCTGGTCGGGTGCAGAGCCACGCGACGACGGCCGCGCGCCGAGCAGTGCAGCTGCAGCGCCACCTGCTGGGCCATCGTCCCCGTCGGGAGCAGGACCGCCGCCTCGGCGCCGAGCAGGTCACGCACCTGCCCCTCGACCTCGGTGACCACGCCGCCGGCGCCGTACCGGTCGCCGTCCCCGCCGAGGGCGACTTCGTGCCGGAGCTCGGCGAGGACCTGGGACGGTGACTGCCGCTGGAAGCCGCTCAGCGACCGCGCACAGCGGGACCGAATGCCGCTGGCCAGCACTGGATCGGCCTGTGCGACCGGCTTCACCACGCGTCCACCAGCGCCAGCAGCTCGTCCAGGGCCGTGATCGACGCGTCCGGCACCACGTCGTACGCCGGCACGGGTCGGCCCTTGAGCAGCACGGCGCGCAGACCGGCGCCCTGCGCGCCCGCCACGTCGTCCCGCGGCCGATCCCCGACGAAGACCGCCCGGGCAGGTGCAACACCCAGAGCGTCCAGCAGCGCCTGGAAGGCCATCGGGTGCGGCTTCATGTGCGGCAGCTCGCAGGTGTAGAGCCGTGCGTCGAGCAGGTCGAGCAGGTCGGCCTGCTCGAGCCACCGCTCGTGCAGCGTGCGTGGCCAGTGCGTGTTGGACAGCAGGCCGGTGCGCAACCCTCGGTCGCGTAGAGCCTGCAGCACCGGGCCCGCAAGGGGGTCATGGGCCACCGTGATCTCCCAGGCGCCGTGGTAGGCCGCAAGCGCCTGCTCCACCGGAAGGTGCGTCTCCTGCGCGACCGAGCGGAGCAGCCCCTCCGTCGTACCGCTGCCGGTGCCGTCGCCCTCACCCACGCGGGCCACCCACCAGGCGTCCTCAGCCGCGAGCAGCGCAGCGGCCACGGGCTCAGGGTCGTCCGGCGCCAGGACCCGGGCGGCCGCGCGCCACATGTCCAGCAGGTCCACCGGCACGTAGGTCGACAGGGTGCCGCCCCAGTCGAACAGCACCGCCTCGACGCTCACGCCCTGCCCACCACCGCGAAAGCGACGGCCCGGGCGCCCACTCAGCCCCGCACGTCGGCGAGCACCGCAGCCACGGCCTCGTCCACGGGCACGCTGCGCGCCGTACCGGCCCTGCGGTCCCGGAGCTCGACGACTCCATCGGCCAGGCCCTTGCCCACGACCAGAATGCTTGGTACACCGAGCAGTTCGGCGTCCTTGAAGGCGACGCCTGGTGACCCGCCCCGGTCGTCGAGCAGCACCTCGAGCCCGGCGGACTCGAGCTCACCGGCGATCCGCTCCCCCACAGCGCCCTGCTCGCCCTTGCCGGCGATGACGACATGCACGTCCGCGGGCGCGACCGAACGCGGCCAGATCAGGCCCTTGTCGTCGTGGGACTGCTCGGCGATCGCCGCGATGGCGCGCGAGACCCCGATGCCGTAGGAGCCCATCGTGATCCGCACCGGCTTACCCTGCGGTCCGAGGACGTCGACCGCGAAGGCGTCGGCGTACTTCCTGCCGAGCTGGAAGATGTGGCCGATCTCGAGCCCTCGATCGATCACCAGTGGCGAACCGCAGCGTGGGCAGCCGTCGCCTGCCCGCACCTCGGCTGCCGGGATGACCCCGTCCGGTTCGAAGTCACGGCCCAGCACCACGTTCCGCGCGTGCTTGCCCGTCTCGTTGGCGCCGGTGACCCAGGCCGAGCCACGCACGACGAGAGGATCGACCAGGTAGCGGATCTTCAGGCCGGCGAGCACCTGCGGACCGAGGTAGCCGCGGACCAGGCCCGGGTGCTGGTCGAAGGCCTCGAAGGGCAGCACCTCGGCCGGCACCAGGTTCGCCTCCAGCCGCTTCATGTCGATCTCACGGTCGCCGGGCACCCCGACGACCAGTGGTTCCGTCCGGCCGTCCGGGTGCCGAAGGGTCACCACGACGTTCTTCAGCGTCCGCGACGCCTCGACGTCCAGCAGCGTGGACAGGGACTCGATCGTCGGTGTGTCCGGTGTGTCCACCACCTCCATGGGCGGTTGGGTCACCGGGTCCTGCTCGGGCAGCGCGCTGGTCTCGACCGCTTCGACATTTGCCGCGTAGTCGCACGTGGTGCAGCTGACGAAGCTGTCCTCGCCGGTCGGGGTGACCGCGAGGAACTCCTCGCTGGCACTGCCGCCCATCGCACCGCTCACCGCGGACACGACGCGGTAGTCAAGGCCGAGCCGGTCGAAGGCCCTGACGTAGGCACCGCGGTGCTTGGCGTAGCTCGCCGCCAGGCCCTCGTCGTCGAGATCGAAGGAGTAGCTGTCCTTCATGACGAACTCGCGCCCGCGCAGGATCCCGGCCCGGGGCCGCGCCTCGTCCCGGTACTTGGTCTGCACCTGGTAGAGCGTGAGCGGCAGGTCCTTGTACGACGAGCACTCGCCCTTGACCATGAGGGTGAACAGCTCCTCGTGGGTCGGGCCGAGCAGGTAGTCCGCGCCCTTGCGGTCCTGCAGGCGGAACAGCCCCTCGCCGTACTCGGTCCAGCGTCCGCTGACCTCGTAGGGCTCGCGTGGGATGAGCGCCGGGAACAGCACCTCCTGGCCGCCGATCGCGTCCATCTCCTGGCGCACGATGCGGCTGACCCGCTCGAGCATGCGCACACCGAGGGGCAGCCAGGAGTAGATCCCGGGGGCGACCCGGCGGACGTAGCCGGCCCGGACGAGCAGGCGGTGGCTCGGGACTTCCGCGTCCGCCGGGTCCTCACGCAGGGTGCGCAGGAACAGGGTGGACATGCGGAGCACGGGCTCTCCTGGAGATCGGTGGGTGTCGAGGTTGGCGGTCCTGATCACGAGCCTAGCGACGCGTGTCCATGCGGTTCCCCGGTACGACGGCGCCCGGCGGCCGCGGCCGCAGCGGTGACCCCGGACGATCTACGCTCGCGCGGTGCTCCTCCTGCTGCCGCCGTCGCAAGGCAAGGCGGCCGGCGGAAGGGGCGCCCCACTGGAGCTCTCGACCCTGTCCTTCCCGTCGCTCAGCGCACCCCGGCGGCGGCTCGTCGGGGCGCTGGAGGCACTCGCCCGTGACCGGCCGGAGCAGCTCGGTGCCGCACTCGGGCTGCCCGCCGGGCACCTCGGCCCGGTCGCCGACGACGCAGCCCTGTCGACGGCGCCGACTCTGCCGGCGCTGGCCCGCTACACCGGCGTGGTCTTCGACAACCTCGGCCATGCATCCATGAGCCCCGCCGCGAAGCGCCGCGCCCGGTCCAGCCTGGTCGTCGCCAGCGCCCTGTTCGGGCTCCTGCGACCGGGCGACCGCATCCCGGCGTACCGGCTGTCGGGAACGACCTCCCTGCCCGGTGTCGGGAGTCTCGCCGCCCTCTGGCGACCGGTCCTCGAGCCCGAGCTGGCCGCGGCACCCGGCCTGGTCGTGGACCTGCGCTCCGGGGCGTACGCCGCGCTCGCCCGCGTGCCAAGAGCTGTCGAGGTGCGGGTCCTGCGCGAGCACGTCGGGCAGCGGTCGGTCGTGAGCCACGACAACAAGTGGACGAAAGGCCGGCTCGCCCGCGCGCTGTGCGAGCACGGTGCGCGCACGATCGCCGACGTCGCCGAGCTGGGCCGCGCCCTGGCCGACGACGTCGAGGTGGACGGACGGCGCGTGGACCTGCTGCTGCGCGGCCTGGCCTCTGCCCGAGGTTGAGCCTGGAGCCGGCCCAGGATTCCGGGGCGCCCGTCGGGCCGGCCCACGCGCGTGCCCGGCGTGTCACGATCGCCGGCATGACGACCAATGTCCGCGACCTGCTCCGCTTCGACGGCACCCGCCGGGACCCGGGCGAGCACCCGGGGGCGAAGGACAAGGCCAGCGGCCGCAGGGAGGTCGCCCGGATGGGCCCCGAGCTGGCCGAGCTGCAGGAGCAGCTGTTCGCGAACGGCAAGCTCGGCGGCTCCCGCAGCGTGCTGCTCGTGCTGCAGGGCCGCGACGCCTGCGGTAAGGATGGCACCGTCAAGCACGTCGTGGGCCAGGTCAACCCGGCCGGCTGCCGCATCACCTCCTTCGGCGCGCCGACGAAGCTGGAGCTCACCCACCCGTTCCTGTGGCGGATCGACAAGGCCGTGCCGAGCGGCGGTCAGCTCGGGGTGTTCAACCGCTCGCACTACGAGGACGTCCTGGTCGCGCGGGTCCACGCTCTGGTGCCCAGAACGGTCTGGAGCCGCCGGTACGCCGAGATCAACGCCTGGGAGCAGCGCGTGAGCGCCGCGGGGACCACGATCGTCAAGGTCCTGCTCGACGTCTCACCGGACGAGCAGCAGGAGCGCCTGCTCGCCCGGCTCGACGACCCGAGCAAGCACTGGAAGGTCGGGCCGGCCGACATCAGCGAACGGCGCCGTTGGAAGGACTACCAGGCCGCGTACGACGCGGTGCTGGCCAAGACGAGCACCGAGCTCGCCCCCTGGTACGTCGTCCCGGCCGACCGCAAGTGGTACCGCGACTGGGCGATCAGTTCGCTGCTGCTCGAGACCCTGCGCGAGCTGGACCTCACCTGGCCGACGCCCGACGGCGTAGACCTCGAGGCCATGCGGCGCGACCTGCTCGCCGACTGACGAGCTCAGACCGCCGTCGGGTAGAGCGAGTACGACGGGAAGTTGCCGTAGACCTGGCCCTCGCCCTCGGTGACGGCCTGCACGAGCAGGTCGCCGCCGACGAAGGCGCCCTTCCACGACGCGCCCTTGCCGCCGAAGACCTCATCGCGGTCGCCGCGGCTGCGCGGCGTGTTGACGCCCACCTTGAACGCCTGTAGCTCCTCGGCGACCCGGGCGCCCAGCGCGGCGTCATCGGTGGCGATCGAGGCCACCAGCGAGCCGTTCGAGGCGTTCATCGCCGCCAGCAGCTCGGCCTCGGAGTCCACCAGGACGATGGAGTCGATCGGCCCGAACGGTTCGGCGTGCCGCAGCGACCACGACGGCGGCGGCTCCAGGATGCAGGCCGGCGCGACGTACGCACTGGTGTCCTGGCCGTCCAGGAACACGCCGTCGGACAGGGCCCGGTGGCGCAGCGGGATGCCCCCGCCGGCGACGGCCTCGGCGTAGCGCTCGCGCAGCTCGGCGGCCTTGGAGGCGTGGATCACCGGGCCGAAGTCGAGCTCGGGCAGGTCGTCCTCCGGCGCCGCGACCGCCAGCGGGTGGCCCCAGCTCAGCGCGTCCACGACCGGCAGGTAGGCCTGCAGGAACTCCGGGAACAGCTCGCGCTGCACGACGTACCGCGGGTAGGCGGTGCAGCGCTGCTTGGCGTACTCGAAGCCCTTCTTCAGGTGGCCGGCCAGCAGGTCCCACTGCGAGAAGTCCCAGACGCCCCAGGCGTTCAGGCCCTCCTGCTCCAGCATGTGCCGCTTCCCGGTGTCGGCCAGCGTCGTGGCGGCCTTGCGGCCGTTGGTGCGGCCGCCGACGAAGGCCAGCGCGCCGATCTCGGGCGCGCTGATGAGGGCGTCGCCCAGCTTGCTGCCGACCCCGGACAGCAGGCTGACCGGCAGCCCCTCGCGGCGCATGAGGGCGTGGGCGAGCGTGAGGGTGTGGAAGCCGCCCTGCGAGGGCGTCTTGGCGACCACGGCGTTGCCGGCGAGCAGCTGCACGAGCTCGCTGTGGACCTGTACCGACATCGGGTAGTTCCAGGACGCGATGTTGCTGACCGGCCCCGGCAGCGGGGTACGGCCGACCAGCTGCCGCTCGATCTCGCCGAGGTACCACTCGACGCCGGACAGGGCCCGGTCGACGTCCGCGCAGGCCAGGCGCCAGGGCTTGCCGATCTCCCAGACCAGCAGCAGCGCCAGGGTGTCCCGGTGCTGCCGCATCCCGGCGACGGCGGCCGCGACCTTGCTCTTGCGCTCGTCGAGGTCGACCGTGGACCACAGCGCGTGCTCCGTCGCGGCCTGTCTGACGGCGGTGACGGCGTCGTCGTGCTCGACGCGTGGCGGCCCCTGCACGGGCCGGCCGTCGACGGGGTTCACGTGCTCGCCCGGTGTACCGATCCGCTGCCACTCACCGCCCGCGAGGTTGAGGATCCGGTCGGCGTCGAAGGCCTCCGGCGCGACCGAACGCGCTCGGGCGTAGACCTCGTCCCAGGAGGTGCCGGGCTTGAGCGAGAGCGTCACAGGCAGGCCTTTCGTTTGGCGCCGGTGAGGCACCCTCGCCGAACGGGTGCGGTCCGGGCAAGCCCGCGCCGCGTGACGCGGGGCACATCGATCAGAACAACACGCTGGCGAACATCCCGACCTCGACGAAGCCCACCTTCTCGTAGGACCGGCGGGCGCTCAGGTTGTAGTCGTTCACGTACAGGCTGACGACCGGGGACACCTGCGCGCGGGCCTGCTGCACGACGGCAGCGGTGCCGGCCGTGCCGAGCCCCTTGCCCCGCAGCGCCGGGTGCACCCACACGCCCTGCACCTGGCAGGCGTCGGCGGTCGCCGCGCCGACCTCGGCCTTGAACAGCACGCGGTCGCCCTCGATGCGCGCCCACGCCCGGCCCTGCGTGATCAGCTCCTCGACCCGGGCGCGGTAGAGGGCCCCTCCGTCGCCGACCAGCGGGGACACCCCCACCTCCTCGGTGAACATGGCCACGCACGCGGGCAGGAGCACCTCCAACTGCGAGCGCTCCACCCGTCGCACGGCAGGGTCGGGCTCGACCAGGGGGTCCCGGTCGATGGCCAGCAGCGGCTGGCGGTCGCGGACGTCGCGCGCCCAGCCCCAGCTCGGGTGCAGCTGGTGCCAGAGCTGCTCCACGGCGGCCGCCGGCCCCACGATCGAGGAGCACCGCCGGCCCTGCCGCCTGGCCCGGTCGGCGAACGCCCGCACAGCCTCGGGGCCGGCGTGCGAGGGCACCAGGTTGGCACCGGAGTAGCACAGGGACTCCAACCGGCCGCGCTCGCCGTAGCCCCAGACCTCCGCACCGAGCCGCCAGGTGTCCAGGCCGGCGAGGTCGAGGCGAGAGCTGACGAACACGTCCGCGACCGGGTCGCGCCCGAGCAGGGCGCGCGCCTCGTCGAGGTCCCGGCCGTCCAGGACGCGGGTCGAGGACGTCCGTCGCACGCCGAGCAGCCTAGGCCGCGCGGCGCCGCACTCCTAGGTGGTCACGGCGGGCTCGCCCGCGGGGCCGTCGTAGGTCTCGGCAAGGCGCAGCGCCTCCTCGATGAGCGTCTCCACGATCTGCGCCTCGGGGACGGTCTTGATCACCTCGCCCTTCACGAAAATCTGGCCCTTGCCGTTGCCGGACGCCACGCCGAGATCGGCCTCGCGAGCCTCGCCCGGGCCATTCACCACGCAGCCCATGACCGCGACGCGCAGCGGGACGGTGAGCCCCTCCAGGCCCGCCTGGACCTTCTCGGCCAGGGTGTAGACGTCGACCTGCGCGCGGCCGCAGGACGGGCAGGACACGATCTCCAGGCCGCGCTGCTTGAGGTTGAGCGACTCGAGGATGGCGAGGCCCACCTTGACCTCCTCGACGGGCGGTGCGCTCAACGAGACGCGGATGGTGTCGCCGATGCCCTCGGCCAGCAGCGCCCCGAACGCGACCGCGCTCTTGATGGTCCCCTGGAACGCCGGACCGGCCTCGGTCACGCCCAGGTGCAACGGGTAGTCGCACTGCTGGGAGAGCTGGCGGTAGGCGTTGACCATGACGACCGGGTCGTTGTGCTTGACCGAGATCTTGATGTCACGGAAGTCGTGCTCCTCAAACAGCGAGCACTCCCAGAGCGCGGACTCGACCAGCGCCTCGGCGGTCGCCTTGCCGTACTTGGCCATGATCCGCTTGTCGAGGGAACCGGCGTTCACCCCGATGCGGATCGGCGTGCCGACCTGCTTGGCGGCGCGGGCGACCTCGCCCACCTTGCCGTCGAACTCACGGATGTTGCCGGGGTTCACCCGTACGGCGGCGCAGCCCGCGTCGATCGCCGCATAGATGTACTTGCTCTGGAAGTGGATGTCGGCGATGACCGGGATCTGCGACTTCGCCACGATGGTCGCGAGCGCGTCGGCGTCGATCGGGTCCGGGACCGCGACGCGCACGATCTGGCAGCCGGTTGCCGTGAGCGCCGCGATCTGCTGCAGCGTGGCGTTGATGTCGGCGGTCACCGTGGTGGTCATCGACTGGACGCTGACAGGCGCCCCACCCCCCACCAGGACGCCGCCGACGTCGATCTGCCGGGTCGTACGGCGGTCGGCCAGCTTCTGCGGGACCTCGGGCATGCCGAGCGAGACGGGTACTGCAGTGGTCATGACTAGCCGCCCAGCTTGATCGGGTTGACGATGTCGGCCCCGAGCACGAAGACGGTGAACACGATGAACACCGCGACCACCGCCAGCGTCAGGGGGGTGAGCTTGTTCAGGTCCACGCGCTGGACCTCACCGGTGTAACCGCGCAGCCGGCGGATCCGGTCCCGGGCCGCCTCGAACCAGTTGACCGCGATGTGACCGCCGTCCAGCGGCAGCAGCGGCAGCAGGTTGAAGACCCCGACGAACAGGTTCAGCCCGGCAATGAGCAGCAGCAGGTCAGCCACCCTGATCGACAGTGGGACGGGAGCGCCGAGGATCTCGCCGCTGACCCGGCCCGCCCCCACGACTCCGACGACGCCGGTCGGGTCGCGGTGCGGGCCGTAGATGCCGCTGATGGTGCCGAGCTTGTGGGCGACGGTCTCATAGGTGCCGGTGACCAGCTGTCCCAGGATGGTGCCGGTCTGCCGCACGGAGGCCACCGGGCCCAGATGCTTGGTCACCAGGCCGGGCCCGACCCCCACGGCGCCGACGGTCACGCTCTTGTGGCCGTCCTGCAGGTCCTGCCGTTGCACGCTGGCCGGGGTGAGGGTGACCGCGCGACGCTGACCGGAGCGCAGCACCACCAGGTGCAGCGGGGTGCCAGCATGCGCCCGGATGGCGGCCGTGACGTCCATGAAGGTGGCGACGGGACGGCCGTCGGCGCTCAGCACGCGGTCGTCGTTGCGAAGGCCGGCGGCGTACGCCACACCCGGCACTGTGCCGCCGGGGCAGGCCCCTTTGGCGTCCGGGAGCAGGGAGGTCGGGTCGGCCGGCGCTGTGCCGAGCAGCTGCTGGGAGGTGGGCAGGCACTTCTGCGGTGCGCTCAGCACCGGCGCGGTGTCGTCCACCGTGCCCACGGTGACCGTGATGAGGAAGACCAGCACCACGCAGATGAGGAAGTGCACGGTCGAGCCGGCGGCCAGCACGACAGTCCGGCGTCCGACGCCCTGCTTGTAGAAGGCGCGGTCCTCGTCGCCGGGCTCGACCTCCTCGAGGGACGTCATCCCGACGATCTTCACGTACCCGCCGGCCGGGATCGCCTTCACGCCGTACTCGGTCTCACCGCGGGTGCGGGAGAACAGCGTCGGGCCGAACCCGACGAAGAATTGCGTGGCCTTCATGCCGAAGCGCCGGGCGGTGAGGAAGTGCCCGGCCTCGTGCAGCATCACCGAGCCCAGGAGCAGGACGGCGAACGCCAGGTAGCCGACGTAGGTCACAGCTGGGCCTTCCCGGTCAGGGTCGTGGCGTGGGCGCGCGCCCACTGCTCTGTCTCCAACACCTCGGCCAGTACCGGGCGTTCCCTGAACGGGTGCTCCTCGACGACCTGCGCGACGACGTCGACGATCGCGGCGAGCTCCAGCCGGCCGGCCAGGAACGCCGCGACGCAGACCTCGTTCGCGGCGTTCAGGGCGGCCGGGGCCGTCCCGGCTAGGGTGCCGGCCGCCCGACACAGCGCGACTGCCCCGAACACCTGCTCGTCCAACGGCTCGAACTCCCAGCTGCCCGCCGTCGAGAAGTCCATCGCCGTTGCGGCACCCGGCACCCGGTCGGGCCAGCCCAGCGCGAGGGCGATCGGCAGCCGCATGTCCGGTGGGCTGACCTGTGCGAGCGTCGCCCCGTCGGTGAAGGTCACCATGGAGTGCACGAGCGACTGCGGGTGCACAACGACCTCGATGTCGGCGTACGGCACGTCGAACAGCAGGTGCGCCTCGATGAGCTCCAGGCCCTTGTTCACCAGCGTCGCGCTGTTGATCGTGACGACCGGCCCCATGTCCCAGGTCGGGTGGGCCAGCGCCTGGGCCGGCGTGATGCCCGTCAGGTCCGTGCGCCCCCGGAAGGGACCCCCGCTCGCGGTCAGCACGAGCTTCGCGACCTCCCCGCGGCGACCGCCCCGCAGGCACTGCGCCAGCGCGCTGTGCTCGGAGTCCACGGGCACGATCTGGTCCCGGTACGGCGTCACGAGCGGGCCGCCGGCCACCAGCGACTCCTTGTTGGCCAGCGCGAGGGTGCGGCCGGCCTCCAGCGCCGCGAGCGTTGGCGCGAGCCCGACCGAGCCGGTCATGCCGTTCAGCACGGTGTCGCAGGACCAGGCCGCCAGCTCCGTGGCCGCGTCCGGCCCGGCCAGGATCTTCGGCAGCGCGAACTGCCCCGAGCTGAAGCCACGCGCCTGCGCCTCGGCGTAGAACGCCAGCTGCAGGTCCTGCGCCGCGGTGGCCTGCGCGACGGCGACCACCTCGACGCCGAGGTCGAGCGCCTGTCGCGCCAGCAGGTCGACCCGGCCGCCGCCGGCCGCCAGCCCGACGACCCGGAACCGGTCGAGGTTCGCGCGGACGACGTCCAGCGCCTGGGTGCCGATCGAACCGGTCGAGCCGAGCAGCACGACGTCGCGACGGGTCACCTCACCAGTGTCCCAGGTGGGCACGCGGATCGCCGTACGGTAGGCATCGGGGTCCGTCACCGTCCCTGGAGGTCCCATGCTCGTCGTCGTCGCCACCGTCCCCGGCCGGCCGGACAAGCGCGCGGACATCCTCGCCGCGCTCACGACCTGCGCCGCCGCCAGCCGCAAGGACCCGGGCTGCCTCAGCTATGTGTTCACCAGCGACGTGGAGGACGAGAACAGCTACGCCTCGATCGAGACCTGGGACGACCAGGCGAGCCTGGACGCGCACATGCAGCAGCCGCACACCCAGGCCCTGCTCGCCGCGCTGCCCCCCTGGGTGGCCGGCGCGCCGGTCATCACCACGTACGAGGTGTCCGAGGTCCGCTGACCCCGGCGCCACGCGCATGCCCGGCTGATGCCCCGCCGATCAAGGCGAAAGACCCATGATCGCTCGGGTGATCATGGGTCTTTCGCCTTGATCGGCGCGAGAGGGGAGTTCGGGCGCAGCGCAGGTCGGCTCAGGCGTCCAGGGCCGCGAGCTGGCCGCAGGCGCCGGCGATCTCGCGCCCTCGCGTATCCCGGACGGTCGCGTTGACGCCGGCCGCGCGCAAGCGTCGTACGAATTCCTGCTCGACCGGTTTCGGCGAGGCGTCCCACTGCGAGCCCGGCGTCGGGTTGAGCGGGATCAGGTTGACGTGGACGAGCTTGCCGGCGAGGCGCTTGGCCAGCAGGTCGGCCCGCCAGGGCTGGTCGTTGACGTCGCGGATGAGGGCGTACTCGATCGACAGGCGCCGGCCGGTCTCCCGGGTGTAACCCAGGGCCGCTTCCAGGACCTCGCGGACCGGCCAGCGCGTGTTCACCGGGACGAGGGTGTTGCGCAGCTCGTCGTCCGGCGCGTGCAGCGACAGCGCGAGGGTGACCTGCAGGCCCTCCTGGGTGAGCCGGCGGATCGCCGGCACGAGCCCGACCGTGCTGACCACGATGCTGCGCTGCGACATACCGAGCCCGGCCGGCGAGGGCTCGACGAGACGGCGTACGGCGGCGACGACCCGGCCGTAGTTGGCCAGCGGCTCGCCCATGCCCATGAAGACCACGTTGCTGACCCGCCCACCCGCCGCGGCCTCCGTCCGCTGCGCGGTCACGACCTGGTCCACGATCTCCCCGGTCGACAGGTTGCGGGTCAGGCCGGCCTGGCCGGTGGCGCAGAAGGGGCAGGCCATCCCGCAGCCGGCCTGGCTGCTGACGCAGACGGTGGTGCGGTCGGCGTACCGCATGGTCACCGACTCCACCAAGGTGCCGTCGTGCGCGCGCCAGAGGTCCTTGCGGGTCGCGCCGTCGTCGCACTCCACCTGCCGGACCGAGCTCAGCAGCGTCGGCAGCAGCGGCGCGAGCGTTGTCAGGGCAGCCGGCCCGAGGTCGGTCATCTGCTCGGGCCCGTGCCCGCTGAAGTAGTGGCGGGACAGCTGCTCGGCGCGAAACGCCTTCTCCCCCAGCTCAACGACGGCGGCGCGCCGGGCCGCGACGTCGAGGTCGGCGAGGTGCCGCGGCGGCAGGCCGCGGCTGGGTGCGTCGAAGACGAGCGGGAGGGTCACAGTCCCGCCAGCGTACGTGGCCGAGCCGGCCGTCCCGGGCGGACCGAAGGCCCTACGGCAGCGCGACGAACGCGGTGAGCAGCAGCCAGGCGACGGGCGCGGTCGGCAGCAGCGAGTCGAGTCGGTCCATCAGGCCGCCGTGACCCGGGAGCAGGTTGCCCATGTCCTTGATGCCGATGTCGCGCTTGACCATCGACTCGCCCAGGTCGCCGAGCGTCGCCGAGACGACGATCGCCAGGCCGTACACCGCGCCGAGCAGGGCCGAGGTGTGCAGCAGCGTCGCGAAGAAGATGGCGCCGGCCGCGGCGCAGGCCAGCACCGACCCGACGAAGCCTTCCCACGACTTCTTGGGCGAGACCGACGGCGCCATCGGGTGCTTGCCGAACAGCACCCCGGCGGCGTAACCACCCACGTCGCTGCAGACCACGGTGGCGACGAAGGCGGTGACCCGGCGCGGGCCGTCCGCGGGTACGGTCAGCAGGGCCGCGAAGCCGAGCAGGAACGGCACGTAGGCCACGGTGAACGTGGCCGCACACAGATCACGCAGGTAGCCCTCGGCGGGGCCTGCCACGCGCCAGACCAGACAGGCGAGGACGGTCAGCACGAGCGCGAGCAGCAGCGCCTGCGAGCCGTTGCGGTAGGCCAGCACGATCCCGGTCAGGCCCCCGACGACCAGCGGCACCAGCGGCGGCGCTGCGCCCAGCGTCCGCAGTGCCTTGACGATCTCGTAGGTGCCGACCGCCGCCGCCGCACACAGCACCACGACGAACAACCACTTGTACGGGGAGAACAGCGGCACCGTGATCAGCGCGCCCAACGACAGTCCCACCGCGATGGCCACCGGCAGGTTGCGCCCGGCCCTGGACAAGGTCGGGGCCGCGGGGACCGGGTTGTCCGGAGAGTCCAGGACGGCCATCAGACCTCCAGCAGCTCGGCTTCCTTGTGCTTGAGCAGGTCGTCGATGCTCGTGACGTACTGCCCGGTGGTCTTCTCCAGCTCCTTCTCCGCCCGGGCGACGTCGTCCTCACCACTGTCGCCGTCCTTGACCAGCCGGTCGAGGTCGTCCTTGGCCTTGCGTCGGATGTTACGGATGGAGATCCGGGCGTCCTCGGCCTTGGTGCGCGCGACCTTCACGAACTCGCGGCGCCGCTCCTCGGTCAGCTGCGGGAACACGATGCGGATGATGTTGCCGTCGTTGGTCGGGTTGACGCCCAGGTCGGAGTCGCGGATTGCCCGCTCGATCAGCCCGAGCGAAGACTTGTCGTACGGCGAGATGACCGCCATCCGGGGCTCGGGCACCGACAGCGAGGCGAGCTGATTCACGGGGGTGATCGCGCCGTAGTAGTCCACCACGATCTTGTTGAACATGGCCGGGGTCGCCCGGCCCGTGCGGATTCCGGAGAAGTCCTCCTTGGCCACCGTGACGGCCTTGTCCATGCGCTCCTCGGCGTCCAGGAGGGTGTCGTCGATCATCGCTGGTCTCCGCTCACGAGGGTCCCGATCTTCTCACCACGGACCGCCCTGCCGATGTTGCCGTCCTCCATGAGGTTGAACACCACGATGGGCAGCGCATTGTCCATGCACAGGCTGAACGCGGCTGCGTCGGCGACCCGAAGACCCCGCGCGAGCACCTCGCCGTAGGACACCCGGTCGAACTTGACCGCGTTCGGGTTGGTGCGGGGGTCGTCGTCGTACACGCCGTCCACGCCCTTGGCCATCAGCAGGACCTCGCAGCCGATCTCCAGCGCCCGCTGCGCCGCGACGGTGTCGGTGGAGAAGTACGGCATGCCGGCGCCGGCGCCGAAGATGACCACGCGGCCCTTCTCGAGGTGCCGCATCGCCCGCCGCGGGATGTAGGGCTCGGCGACCTGGCCCATCGTGATGGCGGTCTGCACGCGCGTGCCGACGCCGGCCTGCTCGAGCAGGTCCTGCAGCGCCAGGCAGTTCATGACCGTGCCCAGCATGCCCATGTAGTCCGCGCGGGCCCGGTCCATGCCGCGCTGGGCGATCTCGGCACCGCGGAAGAAGTTCCCACCGCCCACGACGACCGCGACCTGCACGCCGCTTCGCACGACATCGGCGACCTGCCGGGCGATGTCGGCAACGACGTCCAGGTCGAGCCCTACCTGGCCCCCGCCGAAGACCTCGCCGCTGAGCTTGAGCAGCACCCGGCCGTACGCCGGGGAGGCCACCTGATCGACCGTGCTCATCGGGTGCCAGAGCTCATGGGACGGCAGCCTCCGAGGTCGTGGTGGGGTGTGGTGCGGACCGTACTAGGCCTGTCCGACCTTGAAGCGGGCGAAGCCGGTGACCGCCACCCCGGCCTCGGCGAGGACCTTGGCGACGGTCTTCTTGTTGTCCTTGGCGAAGGCCTGCTCGACCAGGACGTTGTCCTTGAAGAACCCGGTCACCCGGCCCTCGACGATCTTGGCCATCGCCTGCTCGGGCTTGCCCTCCTCGCGAGCGGTCGCCTCGGCGATCTCGCGCTCCTTGGCGACGACGTCGTCGGCCACCTCCTCGCGGGTCGTGAACCGGGGCGCGAACGCCGCCACGTGCTGCGCGACATCCTTGGCCAGCTCGGCGTTGTCGCCGTTGAGCTCGACCAGCACGCCAAGCTGGGGAGGCAGGTCGGGGTTGGTCTTGTGCAGGTAGACCCCCACGTACGGAGCCTCGACCGTGACCACGCGGCGAACCTCGATCTTCTCGCCGAGCAACGCGCCGGCATCGTCGAGAACCTCCTTGAGCGGCTTGCCGTCGACGGTGATCGCGCCGGCGTCGTTGTGCCCCCTGGCGGCCTCGACGACCTTGGACGCGAGCTCCTGGAACGGCGCGCCCTTGGCCACGAAGTCGGTCTCGCAGTTCAACTCGAGCATCGTGCCCCGAGTCGTGCCGTCGAGCACCGCGGTCACGAGGCCGTTGCTCGCCGCTCGTCCCTCCCGCTTGGCGACGCCCTTCAGGCCCTTGATGCGCAGCAGCTCGACCGCCTTGTCGTACTCGCCGTCGGCCTCGACGAGCGCGTTCTTGCAGTCGGTCATGCCGGCGCCGGTCGACTCGCGGAGCTTCTTGATGTCCGCGGTGGAGATGGAAGCCATGGTCTGTCTCGTCTCGGTTCTCGTAGGTGGACACGCCGGAGCCGGGCGGGGGCGCCGCCCGGCTCCGTGCGGTGACTAGGACGCGGTGGTGGCCGAGGGTGCGGCGGTGGCCTCGGGGGCGGGGGCGGGGGTGGCCGCGGGGGCGGTCGGTGCCTCGGCGGCGCCGGCGCCCTCGACGCCCTGGCCCTCGCCGAGACCCGCAGCGGAGGCGGCGCCGCCGGTGAGCAGCTCCTTCTCCCACTCGGGCAGCGGCTCGTCGGAGGCCAGCTGACCGGCCGGGGCGCTGTCGTAGGACGGCTTGTCGTCGGACCCGGCCGCAGCCTGGGCGCCGGCGCGGGCCATCAGACCCTCGGCGACGGCGTCGGCAATGACCCGCGTCAGCACAGCGATCGACCGGATGGCGTCGTCGTTGCCCGGGATCTTGTAGTCGACGATGTCCGGGTCACAGTTGGTGTCCAGGATCGCCACGACCGGGATACCAAGCTTGTGCGCCTCGTTGACCGCGAGGTGCTCCTTGTTGGTGTCCACGATCCACACCGCGCTCGGGGTGCGGGTCATCTCGCGGATGCCGCCCAGGGTGCGCTGGAGCTTGATGCGCTCGCGGCTGAGCACGAGCGCCTCCTTCTTGGTCAGCACGGTCGCACCGCCGGTGGTCTCGATGAGCTCGAGCTCCTTGAGGCGCTGCAGCCGCTTGAACACCGTCTGGAAGTTGGTGAGCATCCCGCCGAGCCAGCGCTCGGTGACGTAGGGCATGCCGACGCGGGTGGCCTGCTCGGCGATCGACTCCTGCGCCTGGCGCTTGGTGCCGATGAACATGATCGTGCCGCCGTGCGCGACGGTCTCCTTGACGAAGTCGTACGCCCGGTCGATGTAGCCCAGCGTCTGCTGCAAGTCGATGATGTAGATGCCGTTGCGCTCGGTGAAGATGAAGCGCTTCATCTTGGGATTCCAGCGCTTGGTCTGGTGCCCGAAGTGCGCGCCGCTCTCCAGGAGCTGGCGCATGCTGACGACCGCCATGGGTTGCCATCTCTGTGCACGCACGCGCTCGTCCCCGCAGGGCCGGCCGCGTGCTGGTCGGTTGACGCGGGTGCCGGTCGGCTCCCGCCCTGGTGCCCGAGGTGACGGCCCCACCCGCTCGCGCGGGACCTGCGGGGCGCCCCTTCCCGTGAGGGTCGGCGGGCACGCGAGGTCGCCCCGGCGGACCGGGACGCCTCCACCACTGTACGCCGGGCCCGGGGCAGGCCCCCGCACCAGCGCACCGTCCATGGCGGCTGTCCACAGATCGTCGCCCGAGCCGTCCGGCGCCCCTGTCCTGCGTCACTGTTCTGGCTCGGCGGAGGAGGTGGTGGTGTGGGTCGTCGTCCAAGGGGTCCCGCGAAGCGGCGAGGGCTGGTCGGTGCGCTGGTCACGGCGATCGCCCTCGCCGGCGTGCTCGGCGCTGGCAGCGCCGCGGCAGCGGGTTGGGTCGCCCCCCTGCCTGGTCCGTTGTCGGTCAGCCACGCGTTCGATCGACCCACGACCGCGTACGGCGCCGGGCATCGCGGCGTGGACCTGCGCGGCACGACGGGGGAGCCGGTGCGCGCCGCCGGCCCCGGGCGGGTCTCCTACGCCGGGTTGCTTGCCGGCCGAGGGGTCGTCGTGGTGCAGCACGCCGCAGGGCTGCGCACGACGTACGAGCCGGTGTCGGCCACGGTCCGGGTAGGTCAGTCGATCGGGTCGGGTGCGCCGCTGGGGAGGCTGGCAACCGGCCACGCGGGATGCCCTGGCACCTGCCTGCACTGGGGGTTGCTCCGCGGCCAGACCTACCTCGACCCGCTGTCACTGCTGGGGACCACGCATGTGCGCCTGCTTCCCTCGGGAACGACGGTCGCCGGTGAAGGATCGCCCGACGCTCGCGGCCTGGGACCGGTGCGCCCCGAGGCGACGCAGCCCAGCGCAATCACCGGACCGGTGCCGGGTCGGCCGGTTGTCCACGTCCGGCCGGCAGCCGCACCGAGACTCACGCTGCGCTCAGCCGATCGGCCGTGGGGGCTGGCTGCGCTTGTCGCCCTCGTGGTCGGGCTGGGCCTGTTGGTCCTGCCCGGACCACCCCGTCCGCGTCCTGCGCAACGACGACCACCGCCCAGGCCGCGGGCACCGGCCGGCCGGGCCCTGCCCCTACCCATCCGGGCGCCAGCACAGGACCGGGGGCTGGTCGATCTGGGGCGCGAGCGAGCCCGGCGGAGGGCAGGCTGAGCACGGCCGAGGCTCCCCGGACTCTCCCCCGGCCCAGCCCCGGCGGCGACCGTGCCCACGTCGGATGAGACAGCAGGAGGCCCGGTGCGCACCACGCTGACGGCGTCCGACGCCGGCACGGGCCGCTGCGTCGACGTCCTGCTCGAGCTGTCGCCCCACGACGTGGTGGCCAGCTGGACATCGCGCTGCGTCGACTGCTCCCGGACGCCGGCCCAGGCCTGTGGCTGTCCGGTGCTCCACTGAACGAGCGCTCGACGCTGCTTCAGGCAAGGGTGCAGACCGGGTGCACCTTGGTCCTGGGCGGTCCCGCTGAGCCGTCCTCGGTGCCGACGTCCTCGGGCAGCGGCGTCGAGCTGCACGTGGTGGGCGGCCCCGACGCCGGCCGGTTGCTGCTCCTGCCGTTCGGCGAAGTCCTCGTGGGCAGCGACCCTGCAGCGACGGTTGTCCTGGCCGATCGCGAGGTGGCGCCGGAGCACCTGCGGTTGCTGGTGAGTCCCGCCGGGGTCGTTGCCGAGGCCGCAGCGCCGGACACGCGACTCGACGGCGCCGCCCTCGATGCCCCGGCTGCGCTCAGCAGCGGTCAGCTGCTGACCCTCGACCACAGCCTGCTCGCGGTCGTGCCGCATGAGCCGGCGAACGCCGCGACGAACGCCTCGGACGACCTCGGGCTGAAGGTCAACCGCCCACCCCGCATCCGGCCGGCCGAGCCCGTGACGACCGTCGAGCTCCCCCGAGAACCACCGGTCGCCAGTGCGCGCAAGCTGCCCGTCGTACCTCTGCTGGTGCCGGTCGTCCTCGGTGTCGTCATGGCCCTGATGTCGAGCCCGCTGTTCCTGCTGTTCACGCTCATGTCGCCGCTGATCGCGTTCAGCACCTGGGTGTCAGACCGGCGGTCCGGCCGCACGGCCGCGGCGCGCGCCGGCGCCGAGCACGCCGTCGCGCTCGCCGCCGCCAGGCAGCGGGCTGGCCAGGCGTGCGTTGCCGAAACCGTGCGACGGCGCGCCGACTGCCCGGACCCGGCCGTCCTCCTGCGGGCCGCAACCGGGCCGGGGCACCGGCTGTGGGAGCGGCGCCGGGGCGACGACGACGCGTTGCTGCTGCGGGTCGGCACGGGGCCCGGCCGCGCTCGGGCGGTGCGCCTCACCGGGGACGGCGCGCCTGGGCAGCCCCCCTCACTGACCGACGTGCCGATCGTCCTGCCCCTGCGCGAACTCGGGGTCCTCGGCCTCGCGGGCCCCCCGGCGACCACTCGCGCGCTGGGCCGCTGGCTCGTGGGCCAGGCCGCGGTCCTGCACAGCCCGCGCGACCTGATGGTGATCTTGCTGGTCGATCCCACGGCCGCCCCGGCCGAGCCGGACTGGGGCTGGCTGCGCTGGCTGCCGCACGTCGCGCCGTACGACGGTCAGGACTGCACGGCCCTGATCGGCGACGGGACCGAGAGCCTGAGCGCGCGCGTGCTCGAGCTGACCGCGCTGGTCACCGTACGTACCCGGGCGGCCTCCGACGTACGGGCTCAGCTCGAGGCGCGCCGCCTCCGGGACGTGTTGGTGGTGCTCGATGGAGCCCGTGGGCTGCGGGACTTGACCGGGATGGCCCAGGTGCTGCGGGACGGGCCCGGGGTGGGCGTCCACGCCCTGTGCCTGGACCAGCAGGAGCGATCTCTGCCCGAGGAGTGCGCGGCGGTCATCACGTGCGACGGTGACGCCCTGCTGACGGTCCGGCGGGCGAGGGGCACCCCGCAGCACGAGGTGCGGGCCGACCTGGTGAGCGTCGGGTGGTCCACGCAGGTCGCCCGCGCCCTCGCCCCCGTCCGCGATGTCAGCGACGAGCAGGATGCCCAGCTCCCCACCTCAGCCCGGTTGCTCGATGTGCTCACCCTGGACCCGCCGACCGCGGCCGCCGTCAGCTCCCGCTGGACCGCAGGGGCACGCACGACGGCGGCCGTGGTGGGCCTCGGCACCGAGGGACCGTTCCTGTTGGACCTGGAGCGGGACGGTCCGCACGCGCTCGTCGCGGGCACCACCGGTTCCGGCAAGTCCGAGTTCCTGCAGACGCTGGTCGCCTCGCTGGCGGTAGGCAACCGGCCGGACGCGCTGACGTTCCTGCTCGTGGACTACAAGGGAGGCGCTGCGTTCCAGGACTGCGCACGGCTGCCGCACACCGTCGGCATGATCACCGACCTCGACGGTCATCTCGTCGAGCGGGCCCTGACCTCGCTGTCGGCCGAGCTCAAGGCCCGCGAGGCGCTGTTCGGGCGGGCCGGCGTGAAGGACATCGAGGACTACTGGAGTACCGGCGCCAGCACGCTGCCCCGACTCGTCATCATCATCGACGAGTTCGCCTCGCTGGTCGAGGAGCTGCCCGACTTCATCCGGGGCCTGGTCGGGATCGCCCAGCGCGGCCGCAGCCTCGGTGTCCACCTGGTGCTGGCGACGCAGCGGCCAAGCGGTGTCGTCAGCCCCGAGATCCGCGCCAACACCAACCTTCGGGTCTGTTTGCGCGTCACCGACGCGGCTGAGAGCGCCGACGTGCTCGACTCCCCCGACGCCGGCTCGATCATGCGGGCGACGCCCGGCCGTGCGTACGCCCGGACCGGGCACGCGAGCTTGCACGCCTTCCAAAGCGCCCGGGTCGGTGGCCGCCGGCCCGGTATCGCTGTCGCCGCTCCGGTCGTCGCCGTGCCCCTCAGCTGGTCCGCGGTAGGCCTCCCGCCGCCACTGCCGGAACGGGCCGAACCCGAGCCGGACCGGGAGTCCACGGACCTGCACGCACTCGTCGAGGCCCGGCGTGGCGCGGCCGACAGGTTGGGGCTGGCGCCCCCACCCGGCCCGTGGCTGCCCCCACTACCCGAGCTGGTGAGCCTTGCCGGCGTGCTCGGATCGAACGGCTTAGCGGGAGAACGGGCGGCCGATGACCCCTTCGCCCGCTCGGGCGCGTCTGGCGGCGTGCCACCGATTCCGTACGGCGTCCAGGATCTGCCGTCCCTGCAGGCGCAGCGGCCTGCGGTGCTGGACCTCGAGCACGGGGGTCACCTGCTGGTCGCAGGCGCCGCGCGATCGGGACGCTCCACGGTGCTGCGCGCGCTCGCGGGCTCCATCGCGACGACCTGTGACCCCGCTGACGTGCACCTGTACGCCTTGGACTGCGGCACCGGCACCCTGCTGCCGTTGGCCGACCTGCCGCACTGCGGGGCCGTCGTGACCAGGACACAGGTCGAGCGGGCCGACCGGTTGCTGTCCCGGCTGCTCGCCGAGCTCGCACGTCGCCAGGAGCTGCTGGCCGACCACGCGTACACCGACGTGGCCGAGCAGCGCCGGCAGAGCGGGCCAGCGCAGCGACTGCCGTACCTGGTGCTGCTGCTCGACCGCTGGGAGGGGTTCCTGGGCGCCCTCGACGAGGTGGACAACGGACGCCTGACCGAAACCGTGCTCCGCCTGCTCCGTGAAGGTGCCGCCGTGGGGCTCCGGATGGTGATCACCGGTGACCGGACCGTGCTCGTGGGCAAGCTCGCGTCCCTGGTGGAGGACACGCTGTGCCTGCGGCTGGCCGACCGCAGCGACTACGTGCTGGCTGGACTGTCGCCGCGCACCGTTCCGGAGCAGGTGCCGAACGGTCGCGGCTTCCGGTCCGAGAGCGGCGTCGAGCTTCAGGTGGCGCTGCTCGGCGCCGACCCCAGCGGCGGCGGCCAGACGGCCGTGCTCGCTGAGCTGAGCCGGCGCTGGGCAGGCCGCCCGGTTCCGCCGTCGCTGCGGCCCTTCCGCGTCGACGTGCTGCCCTCTCGCGTCTCCCACCACGACGTCCTGCAGCTGCTGGCCGCAGCACGCGGTGTGGCGGGCGCCGGCCCGCCAGCGGTCACGGACCCGGCGGCGGATCCCGGGCTGCTCGAGTGGGCCACCGCCGCACCGCTGGAGGTGCTGGTGGGCGTCGGAGGTGACGAGCTCGCGGCGCGGACCATCGATCTGGCGCTCACGGGCCCCGGCTTCACGATCGCCGGACCGGCTCGTTCGGGACGCTCGACCGCGTTGCTGTGCATCGCCCGCTCCCTGCTCGACGCCGGCACCGAGATCTGCCTGTTGACTCCTCGTGCCTCTCCCCTGCGCGAGCTCGCTGGTACTGCGGGCGTGCTCGCTGTGCTCATGGGTCCCGAGCCAGACCCCACGGTGCTCGCCGTGACCCTCAACGCCGCCCGGGGGCCGCTGGCGGTCCTGGTCGACGATGCCGAGCTCCTGCACACCAGCGACGTGCAGCCCCTGCTCCAGCAAGTCCTGCGGGAGGGACGCGACGTCGGCCACTGCCTGGTCGCCGCCGGGACGTCCGAGGACCTCGGCGGCGCGTTCCGCGGGTTCACCTTCGACGCGCGCCGGAGTCGGTCCGGGCTCCTGCTCTGCCCGGACACCCACCTGCACGGCGAGCTGCTCGGCGTACGCCTTCCGCGGTCGTCGGTGTTCGCCGGGCCACCAGGTCGCGGGCTGCTGATCGTCGCCGGAGAGGTCGGTCTCGTGCAGGTGCCCGCGGTTGACTAGCCCAGCGAGCAGGGTCCCCGCACGGATGCCGATCTCGACCAACGACGCCCTCGATCCCGCGGGCTCCGCCCCGGTCAGCGCCTAGCGGAAAGCGCTGGTGAGCCGCTGCTCGAGCTGGTCGTAGTCCTGACCCGCGCCCTGCAGGCTGCGTCCGATGCCGTCGAGCGCCTCC
>JAABUZ0100001244.1_pt1 | contig 50119 bp, 42 predicted proteins | sample 5562091 | NCBI WGS metagenome assembly JAABUZ01 (sample SAMN12813069, study PRJNA571459) | rock metagenome | isolation source: Antarctica rocks | place: Antarctica: Victoria Land, Linnaeus Terrace sud | collected 2015-12-21 | reverse complement strand
TCGGCCGGCCCGCTGTGCGCGATGCCGGCCGTCTGGTCGCCCTCGTCGCCGTTGCCGTAGGCGCTCACGATCTCCTGCGTCGCAGGCACTCCGCCCTCCCGGCGCAGGGTGTCCTCCACGACCCGGTCGGCGGTGCCGTGGTGGTCGGCGTTGTAGTACAGCCAGGTGGCCTTGTTCACCGTCCCGTGATCGGCGAACGTCTCCCAGGTCCCGACGGGGACGCTGCGGCCGCCGACGGTCTTGTCCACCCGCAGCAGTTGCACGTCCGGGTCGATGGTGTCGACGTAGCCGCCGGGGTCCTGCGCGACCGTCCCGGCGCCGTAGGGCTCGCTCACGCCGTAGTCGGCGAGGTGCGCCTCCAGGCTGCGGTTCTGCGTGAGGCCGACGAGCTGCGTCGACCCCCAGCCCGCGGTGCCCGGCGCGAGGTCGGCGTTGGCTCGCCGCAGGGCCAGCGCGAGCTGCCGCACCTCGAAGGCGTAGAGCACCGGATCCAGTGTGCCGGTGACGTTCTGCTGAGTCAGGGTGCTGGTGGTCATGAAGACCGTGTTGTACGTCGTGTAGTTGCTGTACCCGCTCGGGGCGGCGTGGGTGTGGCTCGCCGAGTCCAGCACGTTCTGCGGGGTGAAGCCGAGGTCGGCGACCTGGCTGATGGCGTCGAGCAGCATGCCGCCGGCGATGCCATTCATGTCCTCGGCCACCAGCGCGTACTTCTGGCTGCCCTCCTGCAGCACGATGGCGCGGGCGTAGATGCGGGTGTTCACGCCGGTGCCCACGGCGGAGGACTCGACCCAGCCCTGGAAGTAGTGGCCGGTCGGCGGCGTGATGTCGGCGCGACCCACCCCGACCATGAGCGGCGGTGCGGCGGCGCCGGCCGCCGTGTCCCTGCTCCCCGCCAGGCCGATGCCGGCGAGCGCCAGCAGGCCGGCCAGCAGCAGCGGCAGCCGGCGTACCGCAGCCGGTCTGGTCATGGACGGTGCGCGCATCGAGGTCCCCTCGCTCGTCCCGGGAAGCATCCCCGGTGCGGACAGCATGCGGCAGCCTCGTCCCAGGCAGGTGCGAACGCCGCACGTGGGGTTGCAAGCCACGTTGTAGGTCGGCCCGCCACCTCCAAGCAAAGCGGCTATTGGCTTGTAGGTTACCGATGTGGACGCGCGTGACTACCTATCCCCCGCCTGGGGCCGCCCGGTCAGCACGGGCGGCCGGTTCGGGTACGTCGCGTTCAGGCCGGCACCGCTGCCTGCCGAGCTGGCTCTGGACGGTCCAACCGTGCTGGCGCTGTCCGACGCGGACGCGGCGCTGGGTCGCCTGGCCGGAGCTGGACGCTTGCTGCCGGACCCCCACCTGCTCGTGACTCCCTATCTGGCGCGTGAGGCAGTGGCGAGCAGCCGCATCGAGGGGACGCAGGCAAGCCTGTCCGACGTCTTCGAGGCGAACGCCAGCGACGCTGCTCCCAACGAAGATCTCCAAGAGGTCCGCAACTACATCGCGGCCGTCGAGCACGGGATCGCCCGGCTGGCGGAATTGCCGCTGAGCATGCGGCTCCTGCGCGAGTGCCATGCCGTGCTGTTGTCCGGCGTTCGGGGAGCGGAGAAGACCCCCGGCGAGGTACGGCGGACCCAGAACTGGATCGGAGGTGCTGCGGCCACGGTCACCGACGCCACCTTCGTCCCGCCTCCGCCCGAGGATGTGGGTCAGACGCTGCAAGCGTGGGAGCACTACGTCCACGATCCGCACCCCCGCCTGCCGCTGCTGGTACGCAGCGCCCTGCTGCACTATCAATTCGAGACCATCCACCCCTTCCTCGACGGCAACGGTCGACTCGGGCGCGTCTTCGTCGTCCTGCACCTGATGGAAAGCCAGCGCATCACGGCCCCGCTGCTCTACCTGAGTGCTCACCTGGAGCAGCATCGGTCGACCTACTACGAGCGGCTGCAGGCACTGCGTGAGCGCGGCGAGGTCCAGGAGTGGCTGCAGTTCTTCCTGCAGGCCATCTCCTCGCAGGCCGCTGACGCGGTCTCGCGCGCAGAAGACCTGCTCGACCTCCGCGAGGACTTCCGCGACCGACTGCGCGGCAGGCGGAGCCGGGTCAACGAGGTGATCGACCTGCTATTCGGTAACCCCGTACTGACCGTGCGGGTGGTGGTTCAACAGCTTGCCGTGACGCCCCAGGGTGCGACGCTGCTGTTGCGTCAGCTGGTCGGCGCTGGCGTCCTCACCGCGCCGAGCACGGGCCCCGGACGGCGGGGGCGGTACGTCTGCCCGTTGCTGTTGGCCGTCCTCTTGCGGTGATCGCGCCCGGGGTCGAGCGCCGGGCCGTCCGCCCAGGTCGCCGGAGCTGGCACGCTGCTGACCATGACCGACCTGCCGGCCCACATCGCCGACCTGCCGACGCCAGCCCTGCTCGTGGAGCGCGACGTCTTCGACGCGAACCTGGCCGCGATGGCGGCGGTGCTGCCGGGCGACCGGTTGCGGCCGCACATCAAGGCGCACAAATGCACGGAGCTGGCGCGGCGGCAGCGCGACGTCGGCCACCACCACTTCACCGTCGCGACGATCCGGGAAGCCGAGGGCATGCACGCTGCCGGCCTTGGCCAGGACCTGCTGCTGGCCAACGAGATCCTCGACGCCCGGCGGATCGGCGCCCTCGTCGAGGCTGGCGCGCGAATCGCGGTCGCCGTCGACTCGGCGCAGACGATCGCGGCGGCGGCTGCTGGCGGGGTGCGGGAGGTCGTGATCGACGTCAATGTCGGGCTTCCCCGCTGCGGGTGCCACCCCGAGGCCGCCGGCGGTCTGGCCCGGGCCGCCCGCGATGCCGGCCTGCAGGTGCGTGGCGTGATGGGCTACGAGGGCCACCTGATGATGGTCGAGGACCCCGCCGACCGCGCCGCCCAGCTCGCCGATTCGATGAAGGGGCTCGCTCTGGCGGCCGAGGAGGTCGGGGGCGAGATCGTCTCCAGCGGCGGCACCGGGACCTTTGCCGAGCATGCGGTCCTCGGCGTCGCGAACGAGGTGCAGGCCGGGTCCTACGCCCTCATGGACACCTACTACGGCAAGCTCGGGCTGCCCTTCGGCCAGGCGCTGACCATCCTCGGCACGGTCATCTCCGCCGGCGGCTATGAATGGGCCGTCGCCGACGTCGGCCTGAAGAGCCACGGAATGGACCACGGGGACCCGTCCATTCCTGGGCACGCCGTGTGGTTCCTCTCCGACGAGCACACCATCTTCGCCAACACCGTCGAGCAGGGGTCGCCGTCCCCGGTGGTCGTCGGCGACCGGGTGCGCGTGCACCCGGCGCACGTCGACCCGACCGTGGCCATGCACGCGGACATGTGGCTCGTCGACGGCGACCGCGTCCTGGAGCGCTGGCCGGTGGACCTGCGCGGCTGGTGAACCGCGGCGTCCGGCTCGCACGGGGCCTGCACAACGGCTGCCCAACACCTCAAGCAAGCGATTGACCGGGGCGGTCGACGTACCCAGAATCCTGCTGCATGGCAGACGACCGGCAGCCCGACCGACGTGGGGAGCTGGTGCTGTCGGCCATCCGTGCCTGCGCGCGGGAGGGCGTGCCGCACGCGACCACCCGGGTCATCGCGCAGGAGGCCGGCGTGAACGTCGCGACCCTGCACTACCACTTCGGCGGCAAGGACCAGCTCGTCGCCGCGGTGATGGAGGTGGTGAGCCGCCAGCACGCCGACATCGTGCGGGGGGCCGTCCCGACCGACGCCGGCCTGGAGGACGGGTTGGTGCTGGGCCTGACCAGGATGTGGCCCTACCTGCGGGAGACCGAGACGCTGCAGCTGCTGTCCTACGAGCTGACGACCTCGGCGCTGCGGCACGACGACGCCGACGTCGGCCGGGGGATGGCGCGGGCGCAGTACGGCGCCTACATCGACGCGACCAGGGACGTGATCGCCGAGATCCTCGACCACAGCGGACAGCGGATCGCGGTGTCGCTGGACGACCTGTCGGCGTACGTCGTCGCGGGGCTGGACGGGATCATCCTGATGTCGCTGGTGGACCCGGTGCGGGCCGAGCGGCAGCTCGAGCTGTTCGTCAGCTCGGTGATCGTGCTCGCGGACGCGCAGCCGCCGATGCGGACCATCGAGACCGTCCGGGTGCCGGTGGTCCCGCGACCGCGACGCCAGGCAGCCGGCATGACCGTCGAGCGCACGGCCGAGGTGGTCGTGGTGGGAGCCGGGTACGCCGGGGTGACGGCCGCGACCCTGCTCGCCGACGCCGGCGTGGACGTCGTGCTGGTCGAGGCCCGCGACCGGGTCGGCGGCCGGGTGCACACCCGGTGCACGATGTCGGCGGGGTGCCCGTCGCCATCGACCACGGGGGCCAGTGGGTCGGCCCGACGCAGCGCAGGATCCGCGCCCTGGCCACCCGGGTGGGCGCGCGGCTGTTCCCCACCCACGTCGCCGGCCTGCACAGCGAGTGGTGGTCGGGGCAGCTGCACACCTACACCGGGCCGATCGCGAACGGCGAGCCCGAGGTCGCCGCCGAGGCCGTCGGCGCCGCGCTGGAACTCGACCTGATGGCGCTGACGATCGACCCGGCGGCGCCGTGGGAGGCCGAGGACGCAGCCGAGTGGGACGCGGTCACCGTCGAGAGCTGGCTGCGGCAGCAGGACTTCGAGCACCCCAACACCATCGAGGCGATGCGCCTGATCGTGCGCACCGTGCTGACCCAGGAAGCCTGCGACGTCTCGCTGCTGCACCTGCTCTTCTACATCCGGTCGGCCGGCGGCACCTTGCAGCTCTACGGCCAGGACGGCACCGCGCAGGACGCCCGCGTCGTCGGCGGTGCCCAGGCGATCGCGGACGCGCTCGCCGCCGCGCTCGGTGACCGGGTGCTGCTCGGCGCGCCCGCGCGCCGGGTAGAGCACGGGCCGGCGGGGGTGGTCGTGCACGCGGACGGCGTCGTGGTCCGGGCCCGGCGCGCGGTCGTCACGCTGCCGCCGGCGCTGGCCGGCCGGCTGTCCTACGACCCGCCCCTGCCCGGCCTGCGCGACCAGCTCACCCAGCGGATGCCGATGGGCACCGTCATCAAGTGCGCGGCCGTCTATCCCACGCCCTTCTGGCGGGAGGCCGGCCGGTCCGGCGTCGGTGTCGCGGGCGACGGCGTCGTGCGGCTGTGCTTCGACAACACGCCGGCCGACGGCGCCGTCGGCGTGCTGCTCGCCTTCATCACGGCCGGGGAGGCGCGCCGGTCGCTCCGCGGCACCCCCGAGGCGCGGCGGGCAGAGGTGCTGGCGTTCTTTGCCCGCTTCTTCGGCGCCGAGGCCGCCGCGCCGCTGGACTACGTCGAGACCGCGTGGTCGGAGGAGGAGTGGAGCCGGGGCTGCTACGCCGGCTCCCTCGGGCCAGGTGGCTGGACGGCGTACGGCGAGGACCTGCGTGCCCCGGTCGGCCCGCTGCACTGGGCCGGCACCGAGACGGCGCTGGTGTGGAACGGCTACATCGACGGGGCGGTCGAGTCAGGCGAGCGCGCCGCGCACGAGGTGCTCGCCGGGCTCGGCGTGCCGGCCGACCGGTGGCCGGCCCCGCTGCCGGAGTCCGGTGGCGCGCTCGGCACCGCCGAGGACCGGGCCGAGATCGCCGCCATGACCATCGCGCCCACTGCGCCCATCGCGCCCACGGTGGCACACCAGGCGGCGCCGGCCGGGGCGGGAGGGAGCTGAGATGGCGACGACCGCCGAGATCGGCGAGGCCCTGGCGGACTACCGCGGGCGCTGCAACGCCAACCCGCGGCTGCGCAAGATGCTGCGCAAGTGGTCGCGGGTGTGTGAGTTCCGCTCGCTCGACAGCGACACCGTTTTCGTGGTGACGATCGTGGCCGGCGAGATCACCGACGTGCAGGCCGGCCCCTCGACCGGGCCCGTCGACGTGAGCATCAGCGCGACCAGCGAGGACCTCGCCGACATGTTCTGGGGGGACCTCAACCCGGCGCAGAAATACCTCACCGGCGAGATCAAGGTCGTCGGCTCGCAGGAGGACGTGCTGCGCGTGGACGCGATGGCGGCGGTGATCTGGGTTGACTAGTCCCGTCACCTTGCAGCGCGGGATGGGGCTGCGCACGGTCACGTCCACGAGCACCGGCCTCGCCTTCGCTGCCATCGAATACCTCGCGGCCGCAGGGCTTCTCGTCTACGTCGCCGGCTCGCTGGCCTGGGTCGCCATCGCCGTCGCCGGGCTGCTGGCCCTGCTTGCGTGGGCATTCTTCGGCGAGCTCTGCGGGCTGTTTCCCACCGCCGCCGCGATCCGGCTCTACATGTCGCGGTCGATGGACGACCGGATCGCGTTGTCGGTCACCTTCAGCTATATGACCACCATCGTGCTGGTGCTCGCCGCCGACGCCTACATCGTCGGCACCGCCTTCACCCACGTCACCGGGCTGCCATCCTGGCTGACCGGCGTCGTCATCGCCTTGCTGCTCGGCCTCGCCACCGTGTCGAACCTGCGCGGGCTCCAGGTGGCCGGCCGGGTGCAGGACATCGCGACGTACGCCGTGGTGGCAGTCACGCTCGTGCTCGGTGTGGTCGCCGTCCTGCACGGCCGCACCGAGGCCTCCCGCGTCGCCGAGCACAGCCACCCGCACGGGGTGGGGTCGTTCGTGACGGCCGTGGCGCTGGGCGTGCTGCTCTACTCCGCCTTCGAGTGGGTGACGACGAACGCCGAGGAGGTGCGCGACTTCCGGCTCATCCCGCGGGGGATGCTCCTCACCCTCGGGATCCTCTGCGTCACCTGCGCGCTGATCTCGACCGGGATGGGCCGGCTGCTGGGGCAGGGGGACCTCGACTCGCCGTACCCGCAGCTGTTCCTCGGTCGGGCCGCGCTCGGGCAGTTCGGCTACGTCCTCATGTGCGTGGTCACGCTGGTGACGGCGGTGAACACCTTCAACGGCGGGTTCATCACCGCCTCCCGGTTCATCTACGCCACCGCGCGCGAGGGCTCCCTGCCTCCCGTCTTCGCCCGCCTGAACAGCAACGCCGTGCCGTGGGTGCCGGTGCTGCTGCTCGCCGGCGCCTCGCTCGTCGCGGCGGTCGCGGTGAGCGCGAGCGGCCAGTTCCAGATCCTGCTGTCCACCGGCGCGGCGCTGGAGTCCGGCATCTACGCCGTGGCCGGCTACTGCGTGTGGAAGCTGCGCCGGCGGCTGCCCGACGCCGAGCGGCCCTTCCGGGTGCGGCACGCGACGCTGCTGGCCTGGACGGGGATCGTGGTCTTCGGCGTGCTGGCCGTGCTGTCGAGCGTGAGCGTCAACAACCGCACGGACCCGTCGCCGCTCGCCGTCATCGCCATCGTGCTCGACCTGTCCGCCTTCTACGTCGTCGCCGTGCTGCCAGGGGTGCGGTCCCGGCACGACGCGAGGCGGGCGGCGGCCGGCCCCCGCCGACGCCGCCCCGTCCCGGCCGCGCTCACCGCAGAGGAGGCCTGACGTGCTCAATCCACGGGACAAGTGGCTGGCCGGCATGTTCGCCGTTCAGCTCGGTGCCGCCGCGGCCTTCGGCGCGGTGCTCGTGCACGGCCTGGGGCGCACCACCACGACCGTCGCTGCCATCGTCCCGGGTGCCGGCGGTCCGGCCGGCGCTGCCCCAGCCGGGGCGGTGCCGGCGGCCGGTGGCGGGGTGGCTGCCCCGGCACCCGCCTCCTCGGGCCCGGCGGCGGCACCCGTGCCCGGCGCCGCCGCCCCCCCGGCTGGGCCCCGCACGGTCACCTCGATCGTGGGCGGGAGCGCAGCGGTGGCCGGTTCCGCGGGCGGTGCCGCCCCCTCTGCCGCCGCCTCCGGTGCCGCCGGCTCGGCCGGCTCCGCGCCGGGCGGGGCGGCGAAGAAGACCGCCGGGGCCAGCAAGACCGCGGCCGCCGGGAAGCCCGGCGCCGCCACGGCCGGCGGGGGCGGCGGCGCGGCCGGTGCGCCGGCGGGCGGGGGCGACATCCCGCCGGGCCAGCCGATCAAGCTCGGCTCGATCGTGACCCAGTCGGGGGCGATCAACTTCCGATCCAGCGCGCAGGGCACCAAGGCCTACATCGACATGGTCAACGCTGCTGGCGGGGTCGCCGGCCACCAGATCCAGCTCATCCAGGACGACGACCAGCTCAGCGCGGCGACCGGCAACGCGGAGTTCAAATCGCTTGCCGCGCAGGGGATCTTCGCCTACGCCGCCTTCAATGCCCCGCAGACCGAGGGCAGCATCAAGAGCCAGCTCGACGGTGAGGGCATCCCGCTGATCGGTAGCTACGGCGAGTACGACGAATACCACGACCCGCTCGCGTTCGCGTTCACCGCCGATTACATCCACTACGGCTTCGAGATGGGCGCCTACCTCAAGTCGCTGGGGTCGACCAAGCCGGCGCTGCTGTTCGTCAACAACAACGACGACAAGGCCAATAACCAGATCATCGACGGCTTCACCGCCGGCTTTGGAGGGGCCCCCGTCTATAAGGCGATCAAGGACCCGACCGCCACGTACCAGAGCGACATCATCTCCATGCGGCAGGCGGGCGCCGACGGGCTCGCGAGCATCCTCGATGGTGGCAGCTACCAGCGCTTCCTGCAGGCCGCCGGCAGCTATGCCCAGCAGCTCAAGCACGTGGCCGACCCGCTGTTCAACACCCCGGACGTGAAGAAGCAGCCCAACGCCGACGGCACCTACGTCGCCAGCGACTTCGCCTTCACCGACTCCACCGACCCGGCCGTCACCGCCTACGTCAACGCCGTCACCGCGCAGTTCGGCGGCGACGCGCAGATCGACTACATCGGCGAGGTCGGCTGGCTGGACGCGAAGATCGCCGTGGACGCGCTGAAGAGCATGAACGGGGTCTTCACCCGGCCCGGGCTGGTGAAAGCGGTGGAGGGACTCGGCACCTACACCTCGGGACTGACCAGCCCGCTGCCCTTCTCACCCGGCAACCGCGACATCAACCGGTGCATCCAGTTCGGCAAGGTCAGCGGCGGGAAGGTCGTCCCGACCCAGGGCTACACCTGCGACACGCAGCCGGCCTGAGGCCGGCATGAGCAGCTTCCATCTCTACGTCGGCGTCGCCATCGGCGGCCTGCCGATCGGCGCCCTCTATGCGTTGCAGGCGATGGGGATCGTGCTGGTCTACCGCACCACCAGGGTCTTCAGCTTCGCGCAGGCGGGGCTCGGCGTGCTGGCGGCGTTCGTCACCGCCGACGCGGCCGACCACCACTGGCCGCTGACACTCGCCGCCGTCGCCGGGATCAGCGCCGCCGTCGCGGCGAGCGTCGCCATCGAGGTCACCTCGGTCCGCTTCGCGCGGGGGGTGATCCAGAAGACCGTGGTCACGCTCGGGTGGCTGCTGGTGCTGCAGGGCCTGTCCGCGCTGTGGTTCGGGCTGATCGGCACCCCCGCCCAGGTCGTCTCCGCCGACCCCGCCTTCGGGCTGGACGGCAGGAACAGCTTCTTCGTGACGGTCACCCACCTGGACGTCGTGATCTACCTCGTGACGCTCGGCACCGGGGTCGTCCTGGCGCTGTTCCTCACCCGCACCGCGCTCGGGACCGCGTTGCGCGGCGTGTCCGACGACCCGGAGGCCGCCCGCCTGCTCGGACTGCCCGTGCAGCGGGTGGCGCTGCTGGCGTGGGCGCTCGGGGGGGCGCTGGCCGGGCTCGCCGGCGTGCTCGCCGCCCCCTCGCAGGGGCTGGACCAGACCCAGCTGCTGGTCTTCACGGTGGCGGCGATCGCGGTCGCCCTGGTGGGCCGGCTGGAGTCGCTGCCGGTCACGCTGGCCGCCGGGTTCGCGCTCGGTGCCGGGCAGGAGGTCATCGCGACGTACTTCGGCACCGGCGTCATGGGGACCAAGCAGCTCACGGCGTTCGTCGTGGTCATGCTGTCCCTGGTGCTGCGGCGACGCCGGGGCCGGGCCGACACCGGCGGCGGTGGCCTGGCGCCGACCGCGATCCGGCCGCTGCCCACGGGGCGCACGGCCGCGCTGCTCGCGGGTGCGGTCGTGGTCGCGATCCTGGTCGTGCCGCAGCTGTTCGGCCCGGACGGCGCTGATCGCCTGGTGGGCATCGGCGTCTGGTCGCTCGCCACCCTGTCGCTGGTGGTGCTCGCCGGGGTGGTCGGGCAGGTGTCGATCTGCACCGGCGCCTTCATGGGGATCGGGGCCTTCTCGGCGGCCATCGCGACCTCGCACGGCGTGCCGTTCCTGCTCGCGCTGGTGGTCAGGGCGCTGGCAGCATCGGTCGCCGCCGCGCTGGTGGCGCTGCCGGCGATCCGGCTGGAGCCGCTCGAGCTGGCCATTGCGACCATCTCGCTCTCCTTTGCGGCGGACGGGTTCCTGTTCGCCTACCCGCCACTGGTCAGCGCCAGCTCCAAGCGGTCCATCGACGTCCCGCACTACCTGTCCTCCTTGCCGGCTCCCGCCGGCAGCGGACAGCCGGTGGGCGACCGCCACCTCGCCTGGCTGTGCTTCGGCCTGTTCGCCCTGGCCGCACTCGGCGCCGCGAACCTGCGGCGCGGCCGCACCGGCGCCGCGCTGACCGCGTTGCGCTCGTCCCGAGCCGCGACCGCGGCCATGGGCTTCTCGGTCAGCAGCGCCAAGCTGCGCGGCTTCGCCACCTCCGGCCTGCTTGCCGGGCTCGCCGGCGGGCTGCTGATCGCCCACCTGCGCACCCTGCAGGGCGGCACCGGCGGCGTCGGCGTCTACGACACCACCGCCTCGATCACCCTGCTCGCCTACGCCGTCATCGGCGGCCTCGGCAACATCCCGGCGGCGCTGGTCGGCGGCCTGTTGGTCGAGCTGCCGACCATCCTCGCCGGCAGCACCCCCAACGCCGATATCACGGCGGTCACGACGGCGTCCTCCGGGGTGGTGCTCGTGGTTGTCGTCGTGCTGCTGCCCGAGGGGATCGTGGACGGCGTCGCGCGGCTCGGCAGGTCGCTGCGCCGCCCACCCGAACAGCTCAGCCCGCTCGCCCTGGAGCCGGCCCGCGACCTCGTCGGTGCTCACGTCGGTGCGCGATGAGGGTGGCGCGCTGATGGCCGTGCTCGAGCTGCGCGACGTCATGGTGCGGTTCGGCGCCTTGAACGCCGTCGCCGGCGTCAGCCTCTCGGTCCACGTCGGCGAGATCGTCGGGCTGATCGGGCCGAACGGCGCCGGCAAGACCGTCACCTTCAACGTCGTGACCGGTCTGCAGAAGCCCACCGGGGGGCGGGTGCTGCTGCACGGTCTGGACGTGACGGCGGCCCCGCCGCACGAGCGCACCGCCCGCGGGATGGGCCGCACCTTCCAGACGGTGCAGCTGTTCTCCGGGCTGACCGTGCTGGAGAACCTCATGGTCGCCGCGCACCGGCACACCACCGGTGGCGTCATCGCCGACGCGCTCCGGCTCCCGTCCCGCCGGCGGGCGCTGGCCGACGCGCGGGAGCGGTCCAGGGCAGTGCTCGACTTCCTCTCCCTCGGGCAGCTCGCCGACCTGCCTGCCGACGGTCTGCCGGTCGGGTCGGCCCGGCTGGTGGAGCTCGGCCGGGCGCTGTGCCTGCAGCCCGACGTGCTGCTGCTCGACGAGCCGGCCAGCGGCCTCGACCCGGCCGAGACGCATGCCTTCGTCGAGCTGCTGGCCAGGGTGCGTGCCACCCTGGGGGTCGGGATGCTGCTGGTCGAGCACGACATGGGGGTGGTCATGCCGCTGTGCGACCACGTGGTGGTGATGAACTTCGGCCGGGTGCTCGCCGCCGGCCGGCCGCAGGAGGTCCGCAGCGACCCGCGGGTGCTCGAGGCCTATCTCGGCGCCCCCGAGCCGGAGGAGGTGGTGCTCGCGTGACGGCGCTGCTGGGGGTCGACGGTCTGCAGGTGCGCTACGGCGGGGTGGTCGCCGTCCGCGAGGTGTCCTTCGCCGTGCGGCCGGGGGAGGTGGTCGCCGTCCTGGGGGCCAACGGCGCCGGCAAGACCTCCACGCTGCGCGCGGTGACCGGCCTGGTGCGCCCGACCGGTGGCACGATCATCGTCGACGGCAGCGACGTCACGGGCTGGACGCCGGAGCGGATCGCCCGGCTGGGGGTGGCGCACGTCCCGGCCGGCCGCGGCATCTTCGGCTCGCTGTCGGTGGCGGACAACCTGCGGCTGGGGCTCTACGGCGCCGGCGCCGACCGCTCCCGAGCGGGGGCGCAGCGGGTGGACGAGGTGCTCGCGACGTTCCCCATCCTCGCCGAGAAGCGGCGGCAGCCGGCGGGCCAGCTCTCCGGCGGCCAGCAGCAGCAGCTCGCCATCGGGCGCGCACTCGTGCAGGCCCCCCGGCTGCTGCTGCTCGACGAGATGTCGATGGGGCTGTCGCCGACAGTGGTGGCAGACCTGTTCGCCATCGTCGCCGGCCTGCGGGCGCAGGGCATCGCCGTGGTGATGGTGGAGCAGTTTGTCGGGCAGGCGCTCAAGGTGGCCGACAGCGTGCTCGTGCTCGAGCAGGGCCGGGTCGTCGCTGCCGGCGCGCCGGATGAGCTGTCGGGAGACGACGTGGCAGCGGCCTACCTCGGCGGGGGCGAGGCCTCGACCCCGGTGGTCGTGCCGCCGCCGCCGGCGGACGCTCGCGAGGGGGTGCGCGTCGACCTCGGCGGCCGCGACATCCGCGAGCTGGAGCGGCTGGCGGCGGCGCGGGGCACCACGGTGAGCGCGCTGCTCGAGGGCAGCGTCGCCGGGTTGCTCGAGGGGGCGCGGTGAGGCGCCGCACCGCCCGGGGCCTCACAGCTCGGGGCCTCACCGTCGGCGCGCTGGCCCTCTCCGCGCTGCCGACCCTCGCCGGCGTGGCGCTCGTGCGACCAGCGGCCGCGGCCGGCACCCCGCCGTTCGCCCGGTTCGGTCTGACCACCATCGGTGCGGCCGTGACGAGCAGCGGCACCATCGCCGCCGGCGGCGGGCTGCTGCTCACCGACCAGGGCGCGGCGGCCGTCACGGGACGGCTGGACAGCAGCCCGAGCTCGCGCACGATGGCCGTGGCCGGCGAGCCGGGCACCACCCTGCGCACGTTGTCGGCCAGCATGGGTGGTCCATCCGCGCCCGGTGCCGCCGCGCAATACCCGGGCGGCCCGGACAGCTCCAGCGATCCCACCGTCGGCACGACGAACGCGCACGCGACCATGCTCGCCGCCGACGGCGCGGCCAGTGCGGCGACGAGCGGCGACGGCACTGGTGACGCGGCGAGTGCCTCCGAGCGGTTGACGCGCGACGCCTCCGGCGCTGCGCTGGCGGCGTCGGTCACCAGCGACAGCGGCACCCTGACGATCGCCGGGGTGCTTGCGCTCGGCAGCGTCGTGGGGACGGCCTCGGTGGGCTACGACGGGCAACACCGCGCCACCGCCGGGATCACGGTCAGCTCGGCGTCGGTGGCGGGGCAGCCGGTCACCATCGACGCCACCGGGGTGCACGCCCTCGGCCAGCCGCCGGTCGGCGGAGGACTGCTCCCCTCCACCGGTGCGCCGCAGCCGGTCGCGGACATGCTCGCGCAGGCCGGTGTCAGCGTGTCGGTGCTCGCGCCGGTGATGACGACGACGTCGACCGGGGCGCTCGCCGACAGCGGGGCGCTGGTCGTGCACCTGACCACGCCGGACGCCACCTCGGGGACGACGACGGTGTCGAGCGGCACCGACGTCACGCTCTTCCTCGGCCGGGCGGTCGCCACGGTGGCCGACGCGCCGTTCGTCGCCCCGGTCGTGCCGCCGCCCCGGCCGAGCGTCCCCGCCGCGACGTCGGCGGCAGCAGCAGCCACCCGCCCGGCCGCCGCGTCCGCGACGCCCAGCCGCGCGGCGGCCGCCTCCACCGCTCCGCCGGCGTCGGTCGCGCCGGCCGTGCCCGGCCGGCCGGCGATCCCCGGTCGGGTGGTCACCACGATCGTCGGCGGGAGCGGGCCGGTGCCCATCGCCGCGCCCGCGGTGGCCCCACCCCCGCTGACGGCCGGGCCGGTGCAGGTCGCGCCCGCTCTCCGCCCCGCCGACTACGAGGTACTCGGTCACCGCCTCGACGGGCCGACGGCACTCGCCGGCTTCGGCGCGTGGCAGCTGCTCACCCTCGGCCTGGCCTCGATGGCCGTGCTGGTGGCCCGGCGCCGCTCCGAGCCGGAGGAGGAGCACCTGTGTCCCTGTCCGTGACCGCGAGCCCCGCCGACGCCGGACCGGCCGCTCGCATCGTCTGCGCCCGCTGCTCTTCGGCGTACCTGCCCCGGCTCGTGCACTTCGCCTGTCCGGTCTGCCGGACCCCTGCCCCCGGCGCGCCGGTCCCTCGTCCCGGGCTGCGCGACGACGACCGCCTGCTGCTCATCGTCGCGCTCGCGACCCTCGCCAACCTGATCCTGCTCGGCGTGCTCGCCGCCGCCGTCCTGTCCTGAGGAGGAACCCCGTGACCGGGACGACTATGACCGGGACGACCGTGAGCTGGACCAACTGGGCCGGCAACCAGACCGCCAGCCCCGTCGAGGTGGTGCACCCCCGCGATGCCGACGAGATCGCCAGGGTCGTCAAGGACGCTGCGGCCGCGGGGAGGCGGGTGAAGGCGATCGGCTCGGGCCACAGCTTCACGGCCATCGGGCTCACCGACGGCGTGCAGCTGCAGCTGGACCGGCACGCGGGCCTGGTGTCGATGGACGTCGCGACCGGGTTGGTCACCGTCGAGGCCGGGATGCCGCTGCACGTGCTCAACCCGCTGCTGTCCGAGCACGGACTGGCCATGCCGAACCTCGGCGACATCGACCGGCAGACCATCAGCGGTGCCCTGTCGACCGGCACGCACGGCACCGGAGCGCGGCTGCCCGGGCTCGGCGCGATGGTCGCCGGCCTGGAGCTGGTGCTGGCCGACGGCTCGGTCGTCAGCTGCTCGGCGGCTGAGCGGCCGGAGGTGTTCGTCGCCGCGCGCGTGGGTCTCGGCGCGCTGGGGGTGCTCTCGACCGTGACATTGCAGACGGTCCCGGAGTTCACGCTGCGGGCGGTGGAGGGGCCGGACCGCCTCGACGCGGTGCTCGACTCCTTCGTCGAGCAGGCGGAGCGGCACGACCACATGGAGTTCTACTGGTTCCCGCACACCGACCGGGTGCTGACCAAGCGCAACGACCGGGTGGCCGCGGGAGAGCCGGGCAAGCCGCTCGGGCGGCTCAAGGGCTGGGTTGACGACGAGCTGCTGAGCAACAAGGTCTTCGAGCTCACCAACCGCGTCACCCGCCGGCTGCCGGGGGTGATCCCCCGCGTCAACCGGCTGGCCGCTGGGGTGCTGTCCTCGCGGGAGTTCACGGCCCCGTCGTACGACGTGTTCTGCTCGCCGCGTTCGGTCCGTTTCGTGGAGAGCGAGTGGGCGCTGCCGCGCGAGGCGCTGCCGCAGGTGGTGCGCGAGATCGACGCCTTCGTGCGGCGGGCCGGGCTGCGGGTGTCCTTCCCCGTCGAGGTCCGGGTCGCCGCGGCCGACGACGTCTGGCTGTCCACCGCCCACGAGCGGCCGTCGGCGTACGTCGCCGTCCACATGTACCGGGGCACGCCGTTCGAGGAGTATTTCCGTGGCGTCGAGGACATCGCCGTCGCCGCGGGCGGGCGACCGCATTGGGGCAAGCTGCACACCCGCACCGCCGACCAGCTGCGCGAGGTCTACCCCCGCTTCGCCGACTTCGTGGCGCTGCGGGACCAGCTCGACCCGCAGCGGGTGTTCGCCAACGACTACCTCGACCGGGTGCTCGCGGCCTGACGACGCGGGTGGCCGGGTCGGGGGACCACGGCTATCGAGGGGGGAACTGCGAGTGGGGCACCGGGTCGGCGAGGTTGGCGGTCGGCGCTGAGGCGGTGAATCCGACCACCGCGCAATTGATGTCGACCCCGATCGAGCCGTAGGGGGCTGGCTGGCCCGTCGCCGGGTTCACGCCGGTCAGCAGGTCGGGTCTGGTCGCCGCCAGGTTGAACACCTGGTTCTCGTCGACCTGACGTGTGTTGAGGCCCTGGGCCACGGCCTTGGGTGTCCACAGGCCGAGTTGTGCGTCCCAGAGCGGACTGTAGGCATCGGCGTGCCGCGGGTCTTTCAACGTCGGGAAGTCGCCGAAGACTTCCAGCAGATCGCCGCCCAGGCGCAGCGAGGTGATGAGCTGCGTGTCGCGGGCGGAGGCGTCGCGCCCTATTGCCTCGTCCTTGCCCAGGTGCTGAAAACCCTGCGCCTGTCGGTTGTCGGCGCCGGTCTGGCCGTTGACGAAGCCGAACAGTCGCTCCCGCGCCGAGCCGAGGAAGTCGTCACCGCCGTTGTAGGCGGCTCGGTCCAATGCCGGCGCGAAGGTCGCCCGCTCGAGCACCGATGTCAGCGGTTGGCCGGCGTCGGTGGTCAGATAGACGATGGGTTGGCCGGCATCGAAGCCCTTGACGAAGAGGATGTCGACCCACGAGTCGTTGTACTGCCCCTGCGGTGCGGGGGGCGCTATGTGGATGCCGAGAACGCGGTCACCGGTGTTGGTGTGGGTGTCGACATCGAAGGGCCCGTCGCCGGTCGCGACGATGGGCGCGTTGTAGACGACCGGTGAGCCTGCGATCCGGATGAACGGGCTGTAGTGCGGCCCGCCGACCGCGCCGGGCTGGAGCTTGGTCAGCGGGAAGCCTTTCGGTCCTGGCACCGCAATGCGCCGTGGACTGAAATCCACGCCGTCCTGGAAATGGACCACGGCGGTCCCGAACCGGTTCTGCGCGGGTGTCGGCTTCGACAGGGTCACGTCCTGCACACACGTCGGGCAGCCGATCCCGAGGTTGGCCAGCTTGGGGGCGTAGTTGACTCCGAGGTCACTGGCCAGCCCCCGGTCCGAGGCGTCGAGCAGCACGTACCAGACTGGCTTTCCGTTGGCTGCGCCCTGGTAGAGAGGCAGGCGCACCGTCTCACGGGTCAGGTCGACCTGCAGCGCGCTCTCCTCGGTCAGGTGGGTGCGCGGCAGGAGACCGCTGAGCTGGCCCAGCCCGTTGGCGCTGTCGTGGCGCGGCGCCGACGCGGGTCTCGACACGGCTGTCCTGTTCCCCCCTGTCCTGTTACCCCCTGCCGCGTGCGCGACCGCGACGAACGAGCCGGCGGACGCTGTCGCCACGGTGGCGACCCCGAGTGCGACGAGCCGCAGCCGGGGGTGCCGGCGGAAGGCAGGTCTGGTCATGGCTGTCACCTTTCGAGTGGGAAATGGGCATAGAAGAACGCGACGGCGGTCCGAGGTCCGACCGGCGGAATTCGTCTCCGGGGCGCCACGTTAGGGGTCACCACGACCGGGTGGCGGCGGCCGGAGGCTGGCTGTAACCTCTTTGTGAGAAAGGCTCGTGCCCATGCTCGCCCGGTCATTCTTTCGATGGCCTTACGGGTCGCCCGACGATCCAGGTCCTGCGTTCGAGAATGGCTCGCCGTGGGGATGTGGTGCGGCGTGGTCGGGTCGCGGGTAGCCGTGGAGCAGCAGCCGGCGATCGGCGAGTACGGGTTTGTCTCCGATTGCCATTCGGCGGCCCTGATCGCCAGGTCCGGGTCGGTGGACTGGTGGTGTGTCCCGCGCTTCGATGCACCCTCCGTCTTTGGTCGGCTGCTGGACCCGAGCGCCGGCCATTGGGAGCTCCACCCGGACGGGGAGTTCACGTGTGAGCGGACCTACGTCGCTGACACGCTGGTGTTGCGGACGACGTTCCGCACCGCCACCGGCGTTGCCAGCGTCACCGACGCGTTGCTCTTCGAGGCCGGCGCCCGCGGCCACGACATCGGCCGGCGCAGCCCGCACGTGTTGCTGCGCCGCGTCGAGGGGGAGCAGGGACATGTGCGGCTGCGCACCGTGTGCGCGCCCCGAATGGAGTACGGACTGACCGAACCCCATCTGCAACCGGTGCCGGGTGGGATACGGGCGCAGGGGGGACCGGTCACCCTCACCCTGATGGCACCCATCCCGCTGCGCCTGGCTGACGGCTCCGTCGTGGGGGAGTTCGCGGTGGCGGCGGGTGAGACCGTCGAGTTGCGGCTTGCTTACGTCCCGACGTTCGGTCCCGGGCTCGAGGGTGCGCAGGCGGCCACCACCGCCGACACGCTGACGGGGTGGGAGTCCTGGGCCGCGCTGCACACCGGGTACGACGGGGACTACGCGGACCAGGTGCGCCGCAGTTCGGTGGTCTTGCAGGGCCTGACCTACGCGCCATCGGGTGCCGTGATCGCGGCGGCGACGACCTCGCTGCCCGAGACGATGGGCGGCGACCTGAACTTCGACTACCGCTATACCTGGCTGCGGGACTTCAGCCTCACCCTGAGGTCGCTGTGGTTGGCCGCCTGCCCGGAGGAACCCACCCGGCTCTTGGCCTGGTTCGGCGCGACGTCCGGTCAGCTGCGGGACGGGCGGGTGCAGATCATGTACGGCGTCGAGGGGGAGCGCGACCTCAGCGAGCACGTCCTCGGCCACCTCCGCGGTTACCGCTCGAGTGCGCCGGTGCGCCTGGGCAATGCCGCCTGGGAGCAGGACCAGCTCGACGTCTTCGGCGAGGTCCTCGACGCGGCCTACCTGCTCAGGGACCAGCTGGGGGATTTCACGCCAGCGCTTCAGCAGCTGCTGGTCGCGCTCGCCGACCGCGCGGCCAGCAGCTGGGAGCAACCCGATGCCGGAATGTGGGAGGCCCGTGACGAGCAACGTCCCTACACCTCCTCCACGGTCATGTGCTGGGTCGCGTTGGACCGTGCCGTCAGGCTGGCGTCGCGGCTGGGGGCCGACGCAGGGCCGGCGAGGTGGGCCGCTGCCCGGGATGCCGTTCGGGCGGCTGTCCTGGGGCGGGCCTGGAATGAGTCCGCTGGCGCCTTCACCGGAGCGTTCGGATCGCCGGACCTCGACGCTTCGGTGCTGCTCATGCCGCTGGTCGGCTTCCTGCCGGCCGACGATCCGCGGATGCTGGCGACCATCGAGGCCGTCGAACGGGAGCTTGGCAGCGGCGGCCTGATCCGCCGGTGGCCAGCCGACCCCAGCGGCTTCCTGATCTGCACGTACTGGCTGGTCGAGTGTCTGGTCCTCGCCGGACGGCCGGAGCGGGCCCGGTCCTGGTTCGACGCTGCGATGCTGCATGCCAACGACCTCGGGTTGCTCGCCGAGGAGAGCGACCCGAGCACCGGCGAGCTGCTCGGCAACTACCCGCAGGCCTTCTCCCATGTCGGCCTGATCAACGCCGCCTGGCGCCTCGGACAGACCAGGACCGATCCCGGATCATGACGAAGGGGTATTACATGGCAGCGAAGCGGCTGGACGGCAAGATCGCACTGATCACCGGGTCGGATTCCGGGATCGGCGCCGCGACGGCGGCAGAGTTCGCCAAGGAGGGCGCGGACGTCGTCATCAACTACCTCGTGGACGCCGACGGCGCGGAGGAGACCCGCAAGACGGTGGAAGGGACCGGCCGACGGGGCCTCGTCGTCCAGTGCGACGTCAGTGACGAGGACCAGGTCGAGGCCATGTTCGACCGGGCCGTCGCCGAGTTCGGCACCGTCGACATACTCATGAACAACGCTGGCGTGGATGCCTCCGGGCACCCCGTCGCCGAGCTTCCCACCGCTGTGTGGGACAAGGCCATTCGCACCAATGTCTACGGCTACTTCTTCTGCTGCCGCCGCTTCGCCCAGATCCGCACCGCCGCCGGGGGCGGCGGGAAGCTGATCAATGTCGCCTCCGTGCACCAGGACGTCCCCAACGCGGGCGGTGCCGATTACGACTCCTCCAAGGGCGCGATCCGCATGCTCACCCGCACCCTGGCGTTGGAGCTTGCGCCGTTGCACGTCAACGTGAACGACCTCGCACCCGGCATGGTGCTCACCCCCTTCAATCAGCCGGCCATCGACGATCCCCAGCTGCTCCACCAGCAGGTCCAGAGCATTCCGTGGAAACGCGCGGCCGAGCCGTCCGAGATTGCCCGGCTCGCCGTATTCTTGGCCTCGCCGGACGCGGATTACGTCACCGGCGCCACCTACGTCATGGACGGCGGCCTGATGCGCAATCTCGGCCAGGGTGCCTGACCGCGTCGTGCGACACCTGGCCCCCTTGCTGGCGGCGGCCGTCCTGGTTGCCGGCTGCGGGGGCGCGCCGCCGGAACGGCAGCAGGCGGAACAGCAACAGGCGGGGCAGGCCGACCGGGACTTCGTCGCCCACATGCTGGTGCACCACCGCCGGGCCCTGGAGCTCGGCACGCTTGCCGCGCAGCGGGGGAGCGACGCCAGGGTGCGCGCCTTCGGGGCCCGGATCGTGCGCGAGCAGACGCCCGAGGAGCAGCACCTCAGCAGCTGGTCCGACTCGCTGCACCTCGCCCCGGCGAGTGGTGCGATGGCGGCCGGCTACGTCGACGACGGGTCGCTCGCCGCCCTGCAGCTGCGCACGGGGACGGCGTTCGACCGGCAGGTGCTGCTACTGAGCGCCTCGAGCGAGGAGGGTGCCGTCGCCATGGCGCGCGAGGAGCTCGCCGGCGGCCGCTACGACGCCGCGCGGCAGCTCGCGACGGCCATCAGCGGCGCGCCCACCGAGGAGATCCCGAGCCTGCGTGCGCTCGCGGCCGCCCTTCCCGGCTGATGGCGGGGTAGCGTCCGGCGCATGGCACGCGTGAGCCTCGGCTGGCCGGTCCTGCGCCAGCTCGCCGGCAAGGACCCGCTCGCGCGTGGGAAGACCGCGCAGTCGCCGCGGACGGCGGCGTGGCGGCCCCGCACCGAGGACGCCGACACGGTGGTGCAGAGTGTCTGCCCCTACTGCGCGGTCGGCTGCGGGCAGCTGGTCTACGCCAAAGATGGCCGGGTCACCCAGATCGAGGGCGACCCCGACACCCCGCACTCGCGCGGGCGGCTCTGCCCCAAGGGCAGCGCCAGCGAGCAGCTCGTCAACAGCCCGGTCCGCCAGCAGAAGGTGCTCTACCGCAAGCCTTTCGGCACGCGGTGGGAGGAGATCGGGCTGGAGGAGGCGACCCAGAAGGTTGCCGACCGGATGCTGGCCAGCCGGGACCGCTGGTGGGAGGAGGAGGACGAGGAGGGACGTCCGCTGCGCCGCACCAAGGGCTTCGCGCACCTGGGGGGTGCGACGCTGGACAACGAGGAGAACTACCTCATCAAGAAGCTGTTCACCGCGCTCGGGGCGATCCTGGTGGAGAACCAGGCCCGCCTTTGACACAGCGCCACGGTGCCCGGTCTGGGTGCCTCGCTCGGTCGCGGAGGGGCCACCACCTCCCAGCAGGACCTGCAGAACGCCGACTGCATCGTGATCGAGGGTTCGAACATGGCCGAATGCCACCCGGTCGGGTTCCAGTGGGTGATGGAGGCGAAGGCGCGCGGGGCCACCGTCATCCACGTCGACCCCCGCTTCACCCGCACGTCCGCCGTGTCCGACGTCCACGTCCCGCTGCGGGTCGGCAGTGACATCGCCTTCCTCGGCGGCCTGATCAACTACGCGCTGCAGCACGAGAAGTACTTCAAGGACTACGTCGTCGCCTACACCAATGCGCCGATGCTCGTGCGCGAGGACTTCGTCGACACCGAGGACCTCGGTGGCCTGTTCTCCGGATTCGACCCCGAGACCCGCAGCTATGACCAGACCAGCTGGGCCTACCAGCAGCCGGGGGGCAGTGACAGCAGCGACAGCAGTGCCGGCGGTGACGGGGAGGACTCCGGTGCCGCGAAGTCGCACTCCTCCGGGGATGCGCACGGCAGCGCCGGGGCGACGCTGGACGACCCCTCGAGCCTGCGTGACGACACCTTGCAGCATCCCCGCTCGGTCTTCCAGGTGCTGACGCGGCACTACGCGCGCTACACCCCTGAGATGGTGGAGCGGACCTGCGGCGTGCCGGCGGAGCAGTTCCTCCGGGTGGCCGAGACCGTCTGCGCCAACAGCGGTCCAGACCGCACCACCGCCTGGGTCTATTCGGTCGGTTGGACGCATCACACGGTGGGGGCGCAATACATCCGCACCTGCGCGATCCTGCAGCTGCTCCTCGGCAACATCGGGCGCCCGGGTGGCGGCATCCTGGCCTTGCGCGGGCACGCGAGCATCCAGGGCTCGACCGACATCCCGACCCTGTTCAACCTGCTGCCGGGATACCTGCCGATGCCCAAGGCCGGCGAGCACGACGGCGGCCTGGACGAATACCTCGAGGCCGTGGCCAGCCCCCGGCAGAAGGGATTCTGGGACGCCGCCCCGGCGTACGTCGTGAGCCTGCTGAAGGCCTGGTTCGGGGCGGCGGCGACGCACGACAATGGCTACGGCTTCGACTGGCTGCCGCGCATCAACGGTGACCACGGCAGCTACCAGACCGCGCTGGACATGCTCGACGGCAAGGTCGACGGCTATTTCGTCGTCGGCGAGAACCCGGCGGTCGGCAACGCCCACGGCCGGCTGCACCGGCTCGCGATGAGCAAGCTGCAATGGCTCGTCGTGCGCGACCTGCAGCTCATCGAAAGCGCCACCTTCTGGAAGGACGGGCCCGAGATCGCGACCGGGGAGATGGTCACGGCCGACATCGGGACCGAGGTCTTCTTCTTCCCGGCGGCCGCCCACACCGAAAAGGGAGGGACCTTCACCCAGACCCAGCGGCTGCTGCAATGGCACCACCAGGCCGTCGAGCCGCAGGGCGACTGCCAGAGCGACCTGGCCTTTTATGGCCGGCTCGGCGAGATCATGAAAGAGCGGCTGGGCGGGTCGACCCGGCCCCGCGACCTGGCCATGCAGCACCTGACGTGGGATTACCAGCCCGAGGGCGATGGCAACCGCCGGGAGCCGTCGGCCGAGGCGGTCCTGCTGGAGATCAACGGCGTGGAGCTGACCACGGGCCGCCCGCTCGGCTCCTACACCGAGATGCGCGACGACGGCACCACCACCGGCGGCTGCTGGATCTACACCGGCGTCTACAAGGACGGCGTCAACCAGGCGAAGCGACGCTCACCGGTGCGGGGCGACGACTATCTCGGCCACGAGTGGGGCTGGGCCTGGCCCGCGGACCGGCGGGTGCTCTACAACCGCGCCTCCGCCGACCCGGAAGGGAAGCCCTGGAGCGAGCGCAAGGCCCTTGTCTGGTGGGACGCCGACGCGGCGACCTGGACCGGCCACGACGTCCCCGACTTCGAGGTCGGCAAGCCACCGAGCTATCGCGCGCCGGACGGGGCGACCGGCCGGGACGCGCTGAACGGGGACGACCCGTTCATCATGCAGGCCGACGGGAAGGGCTGGCTGTTCGCGCCGAGCGGCGTGCTGGACGGGCCGCTGCCCACGCATTACGAGCCACACGAGTCGCCGGTGCGCAACCCGCTCTACGACCAGCAGGCGAACCCGGCCCGTGAGGTCTACCCGCGCACGGTCAACCCGAGCAACCCCTCGCCGCCGGAGGCCGGCAGCGACGTGTTCCCCTACGTCTTCACGACGTACCGGCTGACCGAGCACCACACGGCCGGCGGGATGAGCCGCTGGCTGCCCTTCCTGTCCGAGCTGCAGCCGGAGTTCTTCTGCGAGGTCAGTCCGGAGCACGCTAGGGAGCGCGGACTACAGCACATGGGGTGGGCGACGATCGTCACCAGCCGCTCCGCGATCGAGGCCAGGGTGATGGTCACCGACCGGGTGGTGCCGCTGCGCGTCGCCGGTCAGGTCGTGCACCAGGTCGGCCTGCCCTACCACTGGGGCGTCGGTGGCACCGGCGCACTGGTGTCCGGGGACTCCGCGAACGACCTGTTCGGGGTCGCGCTGGACCCCAACGTGCACATCCAGGAGTCCAAGGTGGCCTCCTGCGACATCATCCCCGGACGACGGCCCACCGGACCGGCGCTGCTGGAGTTCGTGGAGGGGTACAAGCGGCGGGCCGGGATCACCCCGGCCACCGGCGCGACGGCTGTGACGGTGCCGCAGACCGAGACGGCCCCCCGGCAGACAGGAGGCGGCGCGTGAGCACGTCGTTCTACGGCCCGCTGGAGCCGGCCGCCGACGCCGGCTGGGAGGACGCCCCGGCCCGCAAGGGGTTCTTCACCGACACCTCGGTCTGCATCGGCTGCAAGGCCTGCGAGGTCGCCTGCAAGGAGTGGAACCACGTGCCGGAGGACGGGCTGCAGATGCTCGGCTCGTCCTACGACAACACCGGCGCGCTGGGCGCCTCGACCTGGCGGCACGTCGCCTTCATCGAGCAGAGCAAGCCGCTGGGCAGCCTCGACCCCGGGATGGGCGGCACCCCGGTCGGGCCGCCAGCCAGCGACGCGCTGAACGCCGCGGCGGGGGAGGCCCTGCAGGGGGATCGGACCGCGCTCGGCACCGACACCGGCTCGGTCGACCTGGGCATGCCGGCGTTCGCCTTGCCGGGTCAGGCAGACGGGCTGCAGCGCAGCGACTTCCGCTGGCTGATGTCCAGCGACGTCTGCAAGCACTGCACCCACGCGGCGTGTCTTGACGTCTGCCCGACCGGGTCGCTGTTCCGCACCGAGTTCGGCACCGTGGTGGTGCAGGACGACATCTGCAACGGCTGCGGCTACTGCATCCCCGCCTGCCCCTACGGCGTGATCGACCGCCGCGGCGGGGACAAGGGCGCGCCCGGTGTGGGCGGTGCGCAGAAGTGCACGTTGTGCTACGACCGGCTGCAGGGCGGCCTCGAGCCGGCCTGCGCCAAGGCGTGCCCCACCCAGTCCATCCAGTTCGGCGACCTGACCGAACTGCGCACGCGGGCCCAGACGCGGCTGGAGCAGCTGCACGCCGCCGGCGTCGACGACGCGCGGCTGTACGGCGAGAACCCCGACGACGGGGTGGGCGGCGCCGGGGCACTGTTCCTGCTGCTGGACGAGCCCGAGGTCTACGGCCTGCCACCGGACCCGGTAGTGACCACCCGCGACCTGCCATCGATGTACCGGCGGGCGGCCGTCGCGGGGCTCACCTTGCTGGCGGGAGCCGTCGCAGTCTTCGCCGGCGGGCGCTGATGGCCGCCGAGGTCGGCGGGCCGGACCGCGAGGGCCCCGACCGCGACAGCGGTGGCCGGCGCCGGCGTTCCCATGGTCGCGGGGGTGGCCGCCGCGGGGAGGTGGCGATGGTCCCGGAGGCCGATTTCACCTCCTACTACGGCCGTCCGGTGGTCAAGGCGTCCCCGTGGGAGGCCGACATCCCGGCGTACCTGTTCCTCGGCGGCCTCGCTGCCGGCTCCGCCCTGCTCGGCGCCGGCGCCGCCGCCACCGGCCGCGACGGGCTGCGGCGGCCGGCCCGGATCACGGCGTTGCTCGGCATCGGCGCCAGCTTCGCCGCCCTCGTGCACGACCTCGGTCGACCGGCGCGCTTCGTGAACATGCTCCGGGTGGCGAAGCCGACGTCGCCGATGTCGATGGGCACCTGGATCCTCACCGGCTTCGGCCCGGCCGCTGGCGTTGCCGGCGGCGCAGAGCTGTTGGCGATGCTGCCGGACCGCTGGCTGCCGGGCCCGCTGCGCAGCCACGGGGCCCTGGGGCTGCTGCTGGCGCGGGCCGCGGTTCCGGCCGGGCTCGTCGCGGCGGTGGCGGCGCCCGCGGTCGCGTCGTACACGGCGGTGCTGCTCTCCGACACCGCGACACCCGCGTGGCATGAGGCCTACCGGGAGCTGCCCTTCGTCTTCGTCGGCAGCGCGGCGGCGGCCAGCGGCGGCCTGGCGATGGCGCTCGCGCCGCTCTCGCAGAGCGGACCGGCGCACCGGTTGGCAGTCGGCGGCGCGCTGCTGGAGGCCATCGCCGAGCGTCGGATGGAGCGCTCCATGGGGCTCGTGCACGAGGCGCTGCACCAGGGCACGCCGGGGCGGCTGATGAAGGCGGCGGCTCTCCTCGGCGCCGGCGGCGGTCTCGGGGCACTGCTGCTCGGCCGGCGGTCCCGGGCCGCGGCCGCGGCTTCCGGCCTGGCACTGGTGGCGGGGAGCGTCTGCACCCGCTTCGGGATCTTCCACGCCGGCCAGGAGTCGGCCCGCGACCCGCGTTACACGGTGGTGCCGCAGCGGGAGCGGCTCGACCGCGAGGGGCCCACCCGCTCGGTCTGACCAGGGGTGGCGGGCACGTGCGCACCACCGCAGACGGGGTAGGACGCAGCGCATGTCACGACTCACCGCAGGGATCACGAGCGGCGCGCTCGCCGGGGCCGCCGGCGCGACCGCTCTGAACGCGTTCAGCTATGCCCAGCAGGGGCTCACCGCCGCGCCCGCCTCCACGACCCCGGCGCAGACCGTCACCGCGCTCGCCGACCAGACGCCAGGGCCCGGCCTGCCCGGCGACGCCGAGCAGCGCGAGAACCGCAGCGAGGCCCTCGGGCCGCTGGCCGGGTACGGCGTCGGCATCGGCATCGGCGCGCTCGGCGGGGCCCTGCGCGCGCTGGGGGTGAAGATCCCGATCGGGCTGGCACCGATCGTCCTCGGTCTCGGGGCGATGACGCTGTCCGACAGCGTCATGACGGCGCTGAAGATCACCAACCCGAGGACGTGGACGCCGACGTCGGTCCTCAGCGACGCCGTGCCGCACATCGTCTACGGCGCGACCACCGTGCTGGCGCTGCACCGGATGGTCGATCCGCACACCGTCCAGATCGGCTAGCCCCGGACGGTCAGCAGCGCCTCGGCGCGCGGCACCAGCTCGCCGATCACCGGCCAACCCGGCAGCTCGCCGGCGACCAGCAGGCCGCCGCTGGTCTGGGCGTCGGCGAGCAGCAGCAGCTCGTCGGCGTCCACACCGTCGGCGCACAGGTGCGGCAGCACCCACTCGAGGTTCCGGCGGGTGCCGCCGCTGACGAAGCCGTCCAGCAGCGCCGCGCGTGCGCCCTCCAGATACGGGACGGCCGCGGCGTCGACCACTGCGCTGACGCCGCTCGCCCTGGCCATCTTCAGCAGGTGCCCGAGCAACCCGAAGCCGGTGACGTCGGTGGCCGCGCGGACCCCGGCCGCGAGGGCGGCCGACGACGCGTCGGCGTTCAGCGCCGTCATCGACGCGATCGCCTGCGGGAAGACCTCGCCGGTGGCCTTGTGCCGGTTGTTCAGCATCCCCACGCCGAGCGGCTTGGTGAGCGTCAGCGGCGTGCCGGCCATCCCGGCGTCGTTGCGCAGCAGGCGATCCGGGTGGGCGATCCCGGTGACGGCCAGGCCGTACGACGGCTCCGGCGCGTCCACGCTGTGCCCGCCCCCGATGTGGCAACCGGCCGACCGGGTCACGTCCAGGCCGCCGCGCAGCACCTCGGCGATGAGCTCCCTCGGCAGCCGGTCCCGCGGCCAGCCCAGCAGGTTGACGGCCACCACAGGGCGGCCACCAGTGGCGTAGACATCGGACAGCGCGTTGGCGGCGGCGATGCGCCCCCAGTCGTAGGCGTCGTCGACGACCGGGGTGAAGAAGTCGGCGGTGTGCACGATTGCGGTGTCGGCGTCCAGTCGCACCACCGCCGCGTCGTCGCCGTCGTCGAGGCCCACCAGCAGCTCCAGGCCGCCCTCGGCCGGCCGCCCCGCGAGGCCCCGCACGACCTCCTCCAGCTCACCGGGCGGGATCTTGCAGGCGCAGCCGCCGCCCGCGGCCTCCTGGGTCAAGCGGAGCCCGGGCACGGTCCTAGTCTCCTGGTCGGAGGCGTCAGGGTGCCTGGTGGCCCCCCTGGTCTTCAACACCACGGTGACCGAGCAGCTCGGTCAGGCGGGTTCGATTCCCGTCCGCCTCCGCCGCCAGGCCCGCTGTGCTCGCGGCAGCCGCTCGGGGAGCACGCAGGATGGGGTCGTGACAGCCGTCCCGGACGTGCGCCGAAGCGTGCCGCGCACGGACGCCGTGCTCGCCGACCCGCTGCTCGCCGACGCCGTGGCTCAGCTCGACCGCGGCCTGGTGCGGGACACCGTCCGGGCCGCGCAGGAGCTGGTTCGCGCCGGCAGCCTCGAGCCCTCCGCGGTGGCCGCCACCGTCGCCGCCCGGCTGTCCGACGCCGCCGGTGTCCGCGAGGTGCTCAACGCGACCGGGGTGGTGCTGCACACCAACCTCGGCCGCGCCCCCCTCTCCGCCGCCGCGGTGCTGGCGATGACTGCGGCCGCCGGGTACACCGACGTCGAGTTCGACCTGACGACGGGGAAGCGGGCGCGGCGCGGGCGCGGCGCGCTGGCCGCCCTGCGCGCCGCCGTACCCGCCGCCGAGGACGTGCACGTCACCGGCAACGGCGCGGCGGCGCTGCTGCTCGCCGTCTCCGCCCTCGCGGCGGGGCGCGAGGTCGTCGTCAGCCGCGGCGAGCTGGTCGAGATCGGCGACGGCTTCCGGCTGCCCGACCTGCTCGTCTCCACCGGCGCCCGCCTGCGCGAGGTCGGCACCACCAACCGCACGTCAGTTGCCGACTACGCCGACGCGATCGGCCCCGATACCGGCTGCGTGCTCAAGGTGCACCCCAGCAACTTCCGGGTCACCGGCTTCACGTCCTCCGTCGAACCGGGCGAGCTGGCCGGCCTGGGCGTGCCGGTCGTGGCGGACCTGGGCAGCGGGCTGCTCTCCCCCGACCCACTGCTGCCCGACGAGCCGGACGCCGCGACCGCATTGCGCGCCGGCGCTGACCTCGTCACCGGCAGCGGCGACAAGCTGCTCGGCGGACCGCAGGCGGGGCTGCTGCTCGGCCGGGCCGACCTCGTCGAGCGCTGCCGCCGGCATCCGCTCGCGCGCGCGCTGCGGGTGGACAAGACCACCCTGGCCGCGCTTGCGGCGACGCTGCGGGCGCGCACCACCCCGACGTACGACGCGCTGCACGCCGACCCCGGCGTCCTGCACGCCAGGGCGATCGCGGTGGCCGGGCGCACCGGGGGTGCCGTCGTCCCGAGCGACGGCGCCGTCGGTGGCGGCGGTGCGCCGGGGCTCGAGCTGCCGGGGTGGGCCGTCGCGCTGCCGGCGGAGCTCGCCGGGCCGCTGCGTCAGGGGAGCCCCGCCGTCGTCGGCCGGGTGGAGGGCGGGCGGCTGCTGCTGGACCTGCGCGCGGTCCCCGCGGCCCGGGACGCGGACCTCGCCGCCGCGGTGCAGCGGTGCCGGCCGGCCCCGTGCAGGTCGTAGCCACCGCGGGGCACGTCGACCACGGCAAGTCCACCCTGGTGCGCGCGCTGACCGGCACCGACCCGGACCGGTGGGAGGAGGAGCGGCGGCGGGGGCTGACGATCGACCTGGGGTTCGCATGGACGCGGGTCGGACCCGGCGAGGGGGAGCCGGACATCGCCTTCGTCGACGTGCCGGGCCACCAGCGCTTCCTCGCGAACATGCTGGCCGGCGTGGGCCCGGTGCCGGCGGTGCTGTTCGTCGTCGCGGCCGACGAGGGGTGGCGCCGGCAGTCCGGCGAGCACCTGGCCGCGCTGTGCGCGCTGGGAGTGCGGCGCGGCCTCGTCGCCGTCACACGCAGCGACCGCGCCGATCCGGCGGCCGCCGCGGCCCAGGCAGCCGAGCAGCTCGCCGGCACCCCGCTCGCCGGCTCGCCGACGGTGGCCGTCAGCGCGCTGACGGGCCTCGGCTTGCCCGAGCTCAGGGCCGCTCTGGCGACGCTCGCCGACGGCCTGCCCGTCCCCGATCCCACTGCGCGGGTGCGGCTCTGGGTGGACCGTGCCTTCACCGTGGGCGGCACCGGCACGGTCGTCACGGGCACGCTCTCCGCCGGCACGCTCCGGGTCGGCGACGAGCTGGAGACGGCGGCCGGTCCGGTGCACGTGCGACGGCTGGAGACCCTCGGCACGCAGCGGCAGAGCGTGGCGGGGGTGGCCCGGGTGGCGGTGGCATTGCGCGGCATCGAGCGGGCGAGGCTGCGGCGCGGCGACCAGCTGCTCACGCCGGGTGCCTGGTCCACGACGGCGACCCTCGACGTCCGGCTCTCGGTGCCGGCCGACCTGCCGGCCGCCGACCTGCCGGCCGAGCTGGTGCTGCACGTCGGTGCGGCTGCCGTGCCGGCCCGGGTCCGGCCGCTCGGCGACGGCACCCTCGCCCGGTTGACGCTGGCGCACCCGCTGCCGCTGACCGCCGGCGACCGGGCGCTGCTGCGCGACCCCGGCCGGCAGAGCGTGGCCGCGGGGGCGCTCGTGCTCGACGCCGATCCGGCCCCGCTCCGGCGGCGAGGAGCCGCGACTGCCCGGGCGGCCGCGCTCGCGGCGGCCACCGGGCGCCCCGACCCGGCGACCGAGATCGCCCGCCGCGGGCTCACCAGCCGCAGGGCGCTCACCGCGCTGGGCGTGCTCACCCCGGGGGAGACGGTCCCCGCCGGCGTCCGGGAGGTCCGCGGGCAGCTCGTCGCCCCCGCGACCTGGGCGGGGTGGACCGAGCGGCTGCCCGCGCTGGTCGCCGACCATCTCGACCGGCACCCCCTCGACACCGGCGCGCCCCGAGAGGACGTCCGCCGGGGGCTGGGCATCCCCGACGCCGCACTCCTGGACGCCGTGGTGGCGGAGGTGACCGCGGCGGAGCAGGTCGCGCCGATCGCCGGTGGGCGGTTGGGGCTGCCAGGGCGCAGCGCAGCGCTGCCGCCCGCCGCGAGCGCGGGATTGCAGCAGCTGCAGGCGGTCTGGGCACGGGGGCCGGTGGCCGCCCCGGACGCACCCGAGGTCCAGGCGCTCGGTCTGAGCGGTCCCCAGCTCGGCGCCCTCGCCGCCGCCGGGCTGCTCCTGAGGCTGCCCGGCGATGTGCTCCTCGCCCCCGGGGCAGCGGACGCCGCGGTGGCCGCCCTGCGCGGACTGCCGCAGCCCTTCACCGTCAGCGCCGCCCGGCAGGCCCTCGGCAGCAGCCGGCGCGTCGTCGTACCCCTGCTCGAGCACCTCGATGCCCGCGGCCGCACCCGCCGCCAGCCGGACGGGTCCCGGGTGCTGCGCTGACGTCGACGTGACACCATCCCCGGGTGCAGGACACCGGGCCCCGGCAGGCGGAGGCCCCGACCGTGGACGACATCCGGTACGCCTGCGCCGGGCTCACCACGGCGTATCAGCCGGTCGTGGACCTGGACTCCGGCGAAGTGGTGGGCTACGAGGCGCTCGCCAGACCAGCTGCTGGCCCGCTGTCGCGACCGGACCGCCTGATCGAGTGCGCCAGGAGCCTGGGTGAGCTCGAAGGAGTGGAGTGGGCCTGTCGCACGTCCGCCCTGCGTGGTGCGTTGGGCGCCGGCTTCGGCGGCGGGCTGACGCTGTTCGTCAACGTCGCCCCCGATGTCGGCGCGGAGCCACTCGACCGGCAGGCAGCGGACCTGCTGGAGCAGGCCACCGCCGACCTGCGGGTGGTGCTGGAGGTCACCGAGCGGGCCGTGCTCACCGACCCCGCGCGGCTACTGCGGACGGCGGACTGGGCGCGCGACCGCGGGTGGGGCATCGCGCTGGACGACCTGGGCGCCGACCCTGGCTCGCTGGCGATGATGCCGTTCCTCGAGCCGGACGTCATCAAGCTCGACCTGCAGCTGGTGCAGCGCCGGCCCGATCCGGAGATCGGGCTCACCGTCAGCGCGGTGATGGCGCAGGCGGAGCGCAGCGGGGCCAGCGTGGTGGCCGAGGGCATCGAGACGGCCGAGCACGAGGACGCGGCCCTGGCCATGGGCGCCACCCTCGGCCAGGGGTGGCTCTACGGCCGGCCGGGCGCATTGCCGCCGGGTGGCGGGCTCCCGTCCCGCACGGTGCCGCTGCTGCAGCCGGGTGCGACCCGCGTGGACATCACGCCGTACGCCGTGGTGCGGGCGGCGCGGCCGGTGCGGCGGGGCACCTTGCGGCTGCTGCTCGGCATCGCCGGGCACCTGGAGGAGCAGGCGGTGGCCTGGCGCGACGGCCCGGTGGTGCTGTCCACCTTCAGCGCCGGTGAGCACCTGCCAGGTGCGGCCAGCGACCGCTACGAGACGCTGGCGAGGCAGGGTTCGTTCGTGGTCACGCTCGGCAGCGACGTCTCCCCGCGGCTTGCCGGCGGTGGCGTCCGGAGCACCCGCCTGCCCGCCGATCACCGGCTCGGCGACCAGTGGTGCGTGGTCGTGGTCGGCCCGCACTACGCCGGGGCGCTCGTCGCCCAGGCCACCGGACGCGGCACCGGCGCGGCGGCCGAGTTCGACTTCGCGGTGACGCACGACCGCGACCTGGTGATCGCTGCCGGTCGCACGCTGCTGCGCGAGGCAGCCGTCGACGCAAGCCCCGACCGGCCGTCGTGACGCCGTCGTCGTGACGCTGTCGCCGTGACGACCGTCGTCGTCAGCGACACGGCAACGCCGAGGGACGTGTGGGCCGCCCTGGAGGCCGTCCACTCGGTCACCTACTTCACGGCCGAGGCCCGGGCGGCGCACGAGGCGGCGGGCCTGCGGGGCTTCTGGCGCGGGTATTTCGCCACCCGGGCGGCGCCGCTGGGTCCGGCGGCCGCGAGCACGGTGACCGCGGTGTTCGCCGGCTTCGCCCAGGACATGGTTGCGCGCGCGGTGCCGGGAGTCTGGTCGCTCGTGACACCTCGCGCAGCGCTGGCGGCGCGGGAGGCCGGTGCTGTCGACGCGCTGCGCCGGCACGGCGGTGACCTGACCGGGGTGCCCGGCGCATTGCCGGTCCTGGGCCGGGTGGTGGCCGCGCTGCCGGCGCCGGGCCGCGCACTGGGGGCGGCCAACGCTGCGCTGCCGGAGCCGGCCGAGCCGGCCGAGCCGGTCGCGGCCCTGTGGTGGGCGGCGACGGCGGTGCGCGAGTCGCGGGGTGACGGGCACGTCGCGGTGTTGACAGCCGAGGGCCTGGACGGGCTGCTCCCGCACGTGCTGCGGGCGGCAGGCGAGGGGGCAGCCTCCGTGCGCGACGGGTTGCGCGACCGCCTGCTGGATGTGCGCGGGTTCACCCCGGCCGCCTGGGCGCGGGGCGCGGACGAGTTGCGCACCAGGGGGCTGCTCGACACCGGGGGTGCCCTCACCGCGGAGGGCAGCGCATTGCGGCTGCACCTGGAGGCACGCACCGACGCGCTCGCCGCCACGGCCCGCTGGCGCGCCGGTTGGCGGCCGGCGCCGTCCCCTATCCGAACCCCGTGGGCGCCCCAGCGCCGTGAGCCGGGTTGCCGCCGCGGGTCCACGCCGTTTCCGGCAGGTGTCCGTCGCGCTGGTGGATGACGCTGGTGTTGCTGCTGCCCGTCCCGGTGCCGCTCGTCGGTGCGACGGCTCGACACTGCGGTTCCCGGCCGCGGCAGACCCGCGGCCACGACCGCCAGGAGTCCGTCATCCCCTCCCGTCCCCACGTCCGCCCGCACGCCCGCGCGCTCGCCGCGCTGGCCGCGGTCACCGCGACCGCAGCCCTCGCCGCGCTGGCCCAGCCGGCCGCGGCGGCCCCCCCGCCCGCCGTACCCGTCGATCTGGAGACCGCGACCGTCGCCCAGCTCGACACCCTGCTCGCGGCCAAGCAGACGACCAGCCTGGCCATCACCCAGGGCTACCTGGAGCGGATCCGGGCACTGTCGATCGGTGGCCCGGCCCTGAACGCCGTGCAGACCATCTCGGCGTCCGCCCTCGCCGACGCAAAGGCGGCCGACGCGGTGTTCGCCAGCGGTGCCGCCCACGGCCCGCTGCTCGGGATCCCGGTGCTGCTGAAGGACAACATCGACGTCAAGGGGATCGCGACCACGGCCGGCTCGGTGGCACTGCAGGGCAACGTCGCACCCGCCGACGCGCCGCTCGTCTCCCAGCTGCGCGCGGCCGGCGCCGTCATCCTGGGCAAGACCAAGCTCACCGAGTTCGCCAACTTCCTGACCGCTGGCATGCCCGGCGGCTACAGCTCGCTCGGCGGCCAGGTCCTCAATGCCTACGACGTGACCCAGACGCCCAGCGGCTCCAGCGCCGGCTCCGGCGTCGCCGCCTCGGTCGGCCTCGCCCCGATCACCTTCGGCAGCGAGACCTCGGGCTCGATCCTGTCCCCGGCCAACGCCAACTCCGATGTCGGCGTCAAGCCCACCGTCGGGTTGATCAGCCGCACCGGCGTCATCCCGATCTCGGCCACCCAGGACACCGCCGGCCCGCTGGTCAAGACGGTCGCGGACGCGGCGCTGGCCCTCACCGCCACCGACCTCGCCGACCCCACCGACAGCGCCAGCGCGGCGACCCCGTTGTCCGGCCACGACTTCACCAGGGACCTCAACCCGGGGGCGCTGGCCGGGGCCCGGCTCGGGGTCGTCACCACCCGGACCTGTCTCACGGCGCTGTGCGACGGTCCCGGCGGCATGGCTGGCACCGACTACGTCGACACCTCGCAGCGCCCCGTGACGCCGGCCGGTGGCACACCTCCTGACACGCAGGTGCTCTACGACAACGCGCTCGCGGCCATGCAGGCCGCCGGCGCCACCCTGGTCCCGGTCCGGGTGCGGGTGCCCTTCATCGCCAGCCCCGGCAACCCGGGCGTGCTGACGTATGAGTTCAAGCGGGATCTCAACCACTACCTGGCGACCCGCACCTCGCCGGGCTTCGGGGTGAAGACGCTGCAGGACGTGATCGACTACAACAACGCGCACGCGGCCGTCGCCCTGAAGTTCGGCCAGCTGCAGGCGACCACCAGCCAGGCGGTCGACCTGTCGCCCGGCAGCGCCGACACCGCGACCTACAACGCCAACCGCTCCCGTGACATCGCCCAGAGCACCGGCCCCATCAACGCCGCGCTCGCGGGTCCGGACGGCGTCGCCGGCAACGCCGACGACGTCAGCAGCCTGATCTACCTGGGGTCCAACAGCGCTGGCATCGGTGCCAAGGCGCAGGACCCGACCGTGGCGGTGCCCGCCGGCTACCAGACCGGGCAGGGCACCCCGCCCGGGTCGCGTCGGCCGATCAACATCGGCTTCCTCGGTGCCCAGTACTCCGAGCCGACCCTGATCGGCCTGGCCTACGCCTACGAGCAGGCCACCAGGCTCCGCCAGCCGCCGTCGTCGATCAACCCGACGCTGTACCGCTGCACGGCGCTGCCCGGCAGCCCGCAGGACGGCTGCCCGGCCGCCACCATCCCGGTGCTCCCGCCGGACACCTCGAACCTCGGCGGCCTGCCGGGCATCGTCCCCCGTGCCGCTCTGGTCCGGGTCTACGGCGCCCAGCGGGTCACCAGTGGCCGCAAGGGTCACCGGTACGTCGTGAAGGTCTTCCCGTCGCCGCTCGCCCCGGACGTGCCGGTCGGCGGTCGCCTGGTCGGGCTCTACGTCGACGGCGTGCGCCGGGCCACGCTGCTCACCGGCAGGGACGGCACGATCGGTTATCTGGTCGGCTTCCGGCCAGGCCGGCACACGGTCACCGCGGCGTTCTTCGGGGCGGTCGACCTGCTCAAGGGGAGCAGCCAGAAGGTCGCGGTCTCGGCCCGCTGACACACCGTCCCACCTCCTCGGCTGGCGCGCGGGACACTCGTCGCGTGCGCCAGCTGCGGAGCAGGACCCAGTGGTTCGTCGAGCACGCGGTGCCCCGGGCGGTGGTGCGGCGGGCCGCCAGGGCCGGCGACCCGCAGGCGCTGCTGATCACCGACGAGACGGTGCGGGCTGACCCCTATCCGACGCTCGCCGCCGTGCGGGCCCGCGGACCGCTCGTGCAGGGGCGGCTGTCCCTGGTCAGCGCCACCCACGCCGTTGCCCGGGAAGTGCTGGGCAGAAAGGACTTCGGCACTATCAGCGACGGCACCGCGCTACCTGGTCCATTGCGGGCGGCGGCCGCCTGGGCTCGTGATCCCACGGCGTTCCACCCGCTGGACCCGCCGTCGGTGCTCGTGCTCGAGCCGCCGGACCACACCCGGCTGCGCCGGCTGGTCTCGCGGGTCTTCACCGCCCGTGCCGTCGAGGGGCTGCGCGCGCGCACCGAGCAGATCGCCACCGAGCTGCTCGACGACCTCGAGGTCGCCTGCCGCGCCGGCCCGGTCGACCTGGTCTCGGCGTACGCCACCATGCTGCCGGTCACCGTCATCGCCGAGATCCTCGGGGTGCCACCGGAGAGCCGCGCCCAGGTCCTGGCCTTCGGCGCCGCCGCGGCGCCGAGCCTCGACCTCGGCCTGTCATGGCGGGAGTACCGCGGCGTGGTGGCCTCGCTGAGCAGCTTCGACGACTGGCTCGTCGCCCACCTGCGACGGCTGCGCGAGCGACCGGGCGACGACCTGCTGAGCCAGCTGGTGACGCTGCCCGACGACGGGGAGACGATCGGCGACCGGGAGCTTCGCGCGATCGCCGGGCTGCTGCTGGCGGCCGGCTTCGAGACCACCGTGAACCTGCTGGGCAGCGGCACCGACCTGCTGCTGCGCCACCCCGACCAGCTGGCCCGGCTGCGGACCGACCCGACCGGCTGGCCGAACGCCGTCGACGAGCTGCTCCGGCTCGAGTCGCCGGTCCAGGTGACGGCACGCTCCGCGCGGCACGACACCCGGGTCGCTGGGATCGACGTGCGCGCGGGAAGCTTCGTGGTCCTGCTGCTGTCGGGCGCCAACCGCGACCCCGAGGTGTTCGGCGACCCCGACAGGCTCGACGTGGCGCGGGCCAACGCCCGCGAGCACCTGTCCTTCTCCGGCGGCCGGCACTTCTGTGTCGGCGCGGCACTGGCGCGGATGGAGGGGGAGGTGGGGCTGCGGGCGCTGACCGAGCGTTTCCCCGACCTCGCGCTCGCCCCCGGCGCCGTCCGCAGGCCCACCCGGGTGCTGCGCGGCTGGCAGGTGCTGCCCGTCACGACCGGCGCTCCGGCCCCCGCCCTGGTCTGACGACCGCTCGGCGATTGGGTGCGCCGCACCGCGCCCCGGTCTGGGGCCCGCTGGCCGGCTGACCCGCTCGCGGGCCGGCGAGCCGGCTCTCCTCCGCGGAGATCACCGGTGCACCGGCAGGCCCGCAATGCGCGCCCCGGTGCACCGGTGATGTTGCGCCCGGCTCGGCGGAGATCACCGGTGCGCGGGCAGGCCCGGAATGCGCGCCCCGGTGCACCGGTGATGTTGCGCCCGGCCCAGCGGAGGGTGCGAACGGCGAGGCGCCGCCCCGCCGGGCCGCGCAGGGCACGAAGGGCGAGCGCGCGGCCGTGGCTCGCCGTTCGTGCCCCGGCGCAGGGCACGAAGGGCGAGCACGCGGCCCTGGCTCGCGGTTCGTGCCCCAGCACAGGGTGCACACGGAGGAGGGCGCACCGCACCACAGACGCACGCAGAGTGCTCCGGCCAGTGCCCGGCGCGTAAGGGCAGCGAGGGGCGGTGCGGCGGCGCGGGCTCCCCCGGCCGGCGGTCGCGTGGTGCGGGTGGTCCCCGCGGTGTAGGGCCAGCACCACGATGGTGTAGATCAGCTTGACCGCCGGGCCAGCGGGAGGTCGGCCTCCAGCCGCTCGACCCCGGCAGCGGTCCTCGGCACGTGACCGGTCAGTGCTTGAAGATGCCGGGGTTGGCGGCGAGCCGCTGCCGGCTCGCCTCGATCTCGCGCTCGGCGTCGACCCGGCCGGCCCAGTGGGCGCCCTCGACGCTCTTGCCTGGCTCGAGGTCCTTGTAGACCTCGAAGAAGTGCTGGATCTCCAGCCGGTCGAACTCCGGCACGTGGTGGATGTCGCGGATGTGGTCCTGGCGCGGGTCCCCGGCGACCACGCACAGCAGCTTCTCGTCCGGCCCGGCCTCGTCGGTCATGTGGAACACCCCGACCGCCCGGGCCCGGATCAGGCAGCCGGGGAACGTCGGCTCCTCGACCAGCACCAGCGCGTCGAGGGGGTCGCCGTCGCCGCCCAGCGTGCCGTCGACGAAGCCGTAGTCGGCCGGGTAGCGCGTGGAGGTGAACAGCATCCGGTCCAGCCGGATCCGGCCGGTCTCGTGGTCCACCTCGTATTTGTTGCGCTGGCCCTTGGGCACCTCGATGGTGACGTCGAACTCCACCCGCCTAGTGTCCCAGTCCCGTGAGGGCCACCCGACCGCTGGTCGCGCTGAGCCTTGCCAGCGTCGCGGCCGCCGTCCTGGCCGGGTGCACCTCGGCGGCCCGCACCTCCCCGCCCGCCTCGGCGCCTTCCTCCGCCCCGACCACCGCTGCCACCGCGCCGGCGCCACCACCGGTCCCGTCCCCCCCGCCACCGCCCGAGGCACTGGCGCTGCCGGGTGCCACCGGGGCGGGCCGGCCGCCCACCTCGGCCGCCGTGACGGCCGCCCTCGCCACGTCGTTGGCCGCCCCGGCTCTCGGGCCGGGCGCCGGCGTGCACGCGCTGGTCGTCGACGCCGCCACCGGGGCGGTGCTGCTCTCCCGTGGCGCGGACCAGCCGGCGCCGCCCGCCTCGACCATGAAGACGCTCACCGCCGCCGCGGCGCTGCGCACGCTCGGCCCCGGGACCCGGCTGCGCACCCGCATCGTCACGGGGGGCCGGCTGACCGCCGACGGTGTGCTGCACGGCGACCTCGTGCTGGTCGGCGCCGGCGACCCGACGCTGACGGCAGGCCCCGCGACGCTGCGCGGGCAGGCAAGGCTCGCCGACCTGGCGGCCCGGGTGCTGACAGCCGGGGTACGCCGGGTGACCGGGCGGGTGGTCGCCGACGCCGGCCTGTTCACCGGGGCCACCACCGACCCGGGGTGGCGCCCCGGCTACGTCACCGAAGGCTCTGTCGCGCCGGTCTCGGCGCTAGAGGTCGACGGCGGCCGCCTCACCCCGTCGCCGGAGCCGGCACCCCGGGTGCCGGACCCGGCGCGAACGGCCGCCGTGCTGCTCACCGCGGCCCTGCGGTCCGTCGGGGTCCCGCTCGGCCTGGAGCCTGTCCGGGGCTCGGCGCCGGCGGCGGCCCGCGAGGTGGCGGCCGTCGCGGGGGCGCCGGTGGTCGAGCTGGTGCAGCGGATGCTGACCGTCAGCGACAACGACCTGGCCGAGGCGCTCGGCCGGCTGGTCGCCCGGCGCGCGGGGTTGCCCGCCAATGCCGCCGGCGCGGCGGCGGCCGTCTCCGCCGAGATCGCCGCCCTCGGGCTGCCCACCGCCGGGCTGGCGCTGTCCGACACCTCCGGCCTGTCGGTCGACGACCGGGTGACACCGGCGGCCCTGGTCGGCGTGGTGCGGCTGGCCGTCACGGCCGGCCACCCCGAGCTCCGGCCGCTGGCCGCCGGCCTGCCGGTCGCCGGCCGCACCGGCACCCTGGCCGCCCGCTTCCGCACCGGCCCGGCGAGCGCCGCGTCCGGTCGGGTGCACGCCAAGACCGGGGCCCTGCTCGGGGTGAGCACGCTCGCCGGCTTCTGCCTCGACGCGGGGGGGCGGGTGCTCGTCTTCAGCCTGGGGACGGCGGCGGCGACGAACCGCCCCGACGCCGAGGGCGCCCTCGACCGGGCCGCCGCGGCGCTCACGGCGCTGCGCTGACCGGGGCACCCCGACGTAGGCTCGGCCGGTGACCGAGCTCGTGGACTGGGCACTGGCCGAGACCACCGCCCGGCGGCTGATGCGCCCGGGCCCGGTGGTGCCGCCCGAGGAGGCCGCCCTGGTCGTGGCCGACCTGCGCCGCCTCGCCGCCGAGGCCACCGGGCACGTCGAGCTGGCCACCGGGCTGCACCCCGCCGGCGACGCCGGCGCCGTCGCCGTGGTGGACCGCACCGAGTGGGTCCGGTCGAACGTCGCGAGCTTGCGCCTGCTGGCCTCGCCGCTGCTGGAGCGGCTCGCCGACCAGGCCCGGCGCGGCAACCCGGTCACCCTCGCCGCGGGCCGGCGGCTGACCGGGCTGCAGATCGGCACCACGATGGCCTTCCTCGGCGGCCGCGTGCTGGGGCAGTACGAGGTGTTCCTGCCCGACGCCGCCACCGGTCGGCTCGCCCTGGTCGCGCCCAACATCGTCGCCGCCGAGCGCGCCCTGGGTGTCGACCCGCACGACTTCCGGCTGTGGGTCTGCCTGCACGAGCAGACCCACCGGCTGCAGTTCACCGCCGTCCCGTGGCTGCGCGAGCACCTCGAGGGGCTGGTGCGCGACCTCGCCGACGCCACCGACCTGGACCCGGCCAGCCTTGCCGGCCGACTCAGCGGCGTCGTCGGAGGGCTGCGCACCCGCCGGGAGGACGGCAGTCGGCCGGCGTTGATCGAGCTGCTGCAGACGCCCGAGCAGCGGCTCGTGCTGGACCGGGTCCAGGCGCTGATGACCCTGCTCGAGGGGCACGCGGAGTGGGCCATGGACGTCGTCGGGCCGGAGGTGGTGCCCACGGTCGCCGACATCCGCTCGGCCTTCGACCGCCGCCGCGGCAGCACGGCCGGCCCGCTCGACCGGGTGCTGCGCCGGCTGCTGGGCCTCGACCTCAAGCTCGAGCAATACCGCAAGGGCGCGGTCTTCGTTCGGGCGGTGGTCGAGCGGTGTGGCGTCGGCGGGCTCAACACGGTCTGGGAGTCCCCGGCGACGCTGCCCACCCGGGCCGAGCTGGCCGACCCCACCGGGTGGATGCGCAGGGTGCTCGGCTCCGCGGCCACCCTCCCGGCCGGCTGACGGCGGGCGGCCGCCGCCGTGGAGCCGGCGCTGGCCAGGGCCCGCGCCGCCGTTCGCCGCGCCATCCCTTCGACGGGGTGCGTGCTGGTGGGATGCAGCGGCGGGGCCGACTCGCTCGCCCTCGCCGCGGCGACCGCCCTCGAGGCGCCCGGTCGGGTCGGGCTGGTCAGCGTCGACCACGGGTTGCAGGCCGGCTCCCGGGCACGTGCCGAGGCCGTGGTCACCCTCGGGCGGCGGCTGGGGCTCGCCCCGGCGCTGGCGGTCACCGTCGACGCGACCCCCACCGGGGGCGGTCCGGAGGGGGCGGCCCGCGATGCCCGGCTGGCCGCGCTCGCGGCCGCCGCGGTGGCCGGCGGAGCCGTGGCAGTGCTGGTCGGGCACACCCGCGATGACCAGGCCGAGCAGGTGCTGCTCGGCCTGGCCAGGGGCAGCGGCGCCCGCAGCCTCGCCGGGATGCCGGCCAGCCGCCCCCTGGCGCCGGGGGTCGCGCTGGTGCGCCCGCTGCTCGGCCTCCCCCGCACCGACACCGCGGCGGTGTGCGCGGAGCTGGGGTTGCCCGGCTGGGACGACCCGCACAACGTCGACCCGGCGTACGCCCGCGCCCGGGTCCGCCTCACCGCGCTGCCCGCGCTGGAGGCCGCGCTCGGTCCCGGCGTCGCGGCCGCACTCGCCCGCACCGCTGACCTGCTGCGCGCGGACGCCGACGCGCTGGACCTGCTCGCCGTCGACGCGCACGCCGCGGCTGCGGTCGAGGGCGGGCTCGGCGTTGCCGCGCTGGCCGGGCTGCCAGCCGCCCTCCGCGCCCGCGTGCTCCGGCGTGCCGCCGCCGCCGCCGGTGCACGGTCGCTGTCGGCGGCGCACGTGCAGGCCCTCGACGCGCTGGTGACCGGCTGGCACGGGCAGGGTCCCGCCGACCTCCCCGGGGGGGTGCGCGGGGGCAGGCGGGGTGGTGTCCTGGCGCTGGAGCGCTCCCCTATTGTCGGCGCGTGACGCTCGCCCCGACGGCCCGTCCCGCAGCGCCGTACCCGCATCCCGACGTCGCGCGCGTGCTCGTCACCGAGGCCGAGATCCGGGACAAGATCGCGGAGCTGGCGGCGACGATCGACGCCGATTACGCCGGTCGCGAGGTGCTGCTCGTGGGCGTGCTCAAGGGCGCGGTGATGGTCATGGCCGACCTCGGGCGGGCGCTGCGGCTGCCGACCACGTTGGAGTTCATGGCGGTCTCGTCCTACGGCGCCTCCACCACCTCCTCCGGCGTGGTGCGCATCCTCAAGGACCTCGACACGGGCATCGGGGGACGGGATGTCCTGGTGGTGGAGGACATCGTCGACTCGGGGCTCACGCTGTCGTGGCTGCTGAAGAACCTGCGCTCCCGCGGCCCGGCCTCGGTCGAGGTGGTTGCCCTGCTCCGCAAGCCGGAGGCGGCCCGCAACCGGGTGGACGTGCGCTACATCGGCTTCGACATCCCGGACGAGTTCGTCGTCGGCTACGGCCTGGACGTGGCCGAGCACTATCGGACCCTGCCCTACGTCGCGACCCTGCGCCCCGAGGTGATCGAGGCACGCACCGCCTGAGCGCCGGCACCACCCCGGTGTTAGCGTGAGTGCTCGCGAACGCCTCCTCCAGTGAGCGCAGATCGGGGCGCACGACACCTCATGGACCTCAAGCGCATCACCCGCGGGCCCTTCGCCTGGGTGCTCATCGCCGCCGTGCTCGCCCTCGTGGTGATCGGGCTGGTCAGCAGCGCCGGCGACGCCGCCAAGCGCGACCTCGGGGTGCTGACGGGCTACGCCGACAAGGGCCAGGTCGCCAGCGCGACCCTCAACGACCGGGGACAGACGCTCACCGAGACGCTCGTCGACGGCACCACGGACAAGGGTGCCAAGCGCATCCAGTCGCAGTTCCCGGCGGAGTACTCCGACGAGCTCACCGCCCTGCTCGCCAAGGACCGGGTTGCCACCAAGGTCGACGTCGGCGGCCAGAGCGCGCTCGTGTCGCTGCTGGTCAACTTCCTGCCGATCATCGTGCTGCTGGGGCTGTTCTTCCTGCTGATGAACAACATGCAGGGCGGCGGCGGCCGGGTCATGAGCTTCGGCAAGAGCAAGGCCAAGCTGGTCAGCAAGGACATGCCCAAGACGACCTTCGCCGACGTCGCCGGCGCCGACGAGGCGATCCAGGAGCTGGAGGAGATCAAGGAGTTCCTGGAGAACCCGGCGAAGTTCCAGGCGATCGGGGCCAAGATCCCCAAGGGCGTCCTGCTCTACGGTCCCCCCGGCACCGGCAAGACGCTGCTGGCCCGCGCCGTCGCCGGCGAGGCGGGTGTCCCGTTTTACTCCATCTCCGGCTCGGACTTCGTCGAGATGTTCGTCGGCGTCGGCGCTTCTCGCGTGCGCGACCTGTTCGAGCAGGCCAAGGCCAATGCACCGTCCATCGTGTTCGTCGACGAGATCGACGCCGTCGGGCGGCACCGCGGGGCCGGGCTCGGTGGCGGTCACGACGAGCGCGAGCAGACGCTGAACCAGATGCTCGTGGAGATGGACGGCTTCGACGTCCGGGGCGGCGTCATCCTCATCGCCGCCACCAACCGTCCCGACATCCTCGACCCGGCGTTGCTGCGTCCCGGCCGCTTCGACCGCCAGATCGCCGTGGACCGGCCCGACCTGGAGGGCCGCAAGGCGATCCTGGGGGTGCACGGCAAGGGCAAGCCGCTCGCCGAGGACGTGGCCCTGGACACGATCGCCCGGCGTACCCCCGGCTTCACGGGCGCGGATCTGGCCAACGTGCTCAACGAGGCTGCCCTGCTCACCGCCCGCACCGGCGGCTCGCTGATCACCATGCACTCCGTCGAGGAGGCCATCGACCGCGTCGTCGCCGGGCCCGAGCGCAAGACCCGGGTCATGAGCGAGAAGGAGAAGAAGGTGACCGCCTATCACGAGGGCGGTCACGCCCTCGTGGCCTGGGCCATGCCCAACCTCGACCCGGTGCACAAGGTCACGATCCTGCCGCGCGGCCGCTCGCTGGGGCACACGCTGGTGCTGCCGCTGGAGGACCGGTACACGCAGACCCGCTCGGAGATGGTCGACACGCTGGCCTACATGCTCGGCGGTCGCGCGGCCGAGGAGCTGGTCTTCCACGAGCCGACGACGGGTGCCGCCAACGACATCGAAAAGGCAACCACGCTGTCCAGGGCGATGGTCACGCAGTACGGCATGAGTGACCGGCTCGGCGCGCTGAAGTTCGGCCAGGAGCAGGGCGAGGTCTTCCTCGGTCGCGACATGGGCCACCAGCGCGACTACAGCGAGGAGGTCGCCCGCGAGATCGACGAGGAGGTCCGTGCGCTCGTCGAGTCCGCCCACGACGAGGCCTGGGAGATCCTGGTGGAGTATCGCGACGTCCTCGACGACCTCGTCCTGAAGCTGCTGGACCAGGAGACGGTGTCCAAGGACGAGATCGCGGTCATCTTCTCCCGCGTCGGGAAGCGCACGTCCCGCGGCGGCTGGACCGGTGCCGGCAAGCGCAAGCCCTCGGCCCAGCCACCGGTGCTCACTCCCGCCGAGCTGGCGCTGCTCGGCGAGCAGGACCTGCGCGAGCTGGCCAAGGTGGGGCTCACCAAGGGCGGGGGCCGCGCCAACGGCGGCGGCGACACTGCGAACGGCGGAAGTGCGAACGGCGGAAGTGCGAACGGCGGCACCCGCCGTACGGTGGGTGCCCGCCGCGCTCCCACCCGGCGTCCCCCTGCCGACGCGCGCGAGGTTGAGCCGGCCCGTTCCGAGGCGGCGCCTACGCCGCCTCCGCGGGCTCCTCGGGCTTCGCGGGCCGCAGGCACCGCCCCTGGCGGGGCCGGGGCCACCCGGTCGGCCACCCGCCCGGCGGCGGACGCCGCCGAGCCGCGCCGTACCCGGCGCCGCAGCGCGGAGCCCGAGCCCGGCGCCTGAGCCACCGTGACGGGCGAGTCTGCTGCCGGCCGGCCCTTCGACGCCGGCCGGGTGGAGGCCGCGGTCCGAGAGCTGCTCATCGGCGTCGGTGAGGATCCCGATCGCCAGGGGCTCCAGGAGACCCCAGCCCGGGTGGCGCGGGCCTATCGTGAGCAGTTCGCCGGTCTCGGGCGCGAGCCGGAGGAGGTGCTGTCGACCTTGTTCGACGAGCACCACGACGAGCTGGTGCTGGTGCGTGACATCGAGATGTACAGCCAGTGCGAGCACCACCTGCTGCCCTTTCACGGGCGCGCCCACGTCGGGTACATCCCCAGCGCCGACGGCAGGATTACCGGGCTGTCGAAGCTCGCGCGACTGGTCGACCTCTACGCCAAGCGACCGCAGGTCCAGGAGCGACTGACCGCCCAGGTTGCCGACGGTCTCGTCCGGGTGCTGCAGCCGCGGGGCGCGATCGTGGTGATCGAGGCCGAGCACCTGTGCATGTCCATGCGGGGGGTGCGCAAGCCCGGTGCCACGACGGTCACCTCCGCCGTACGCGGCATCTTCCGCGATCAGGCGGCGACCCGCGCGGAGGCGATGTCGCTGATCCTCGGCGCGTCCGCGCGGAGCCGCTGAGTGGCCGACCTCGCCGCGTTTCCCGACCTCGGCCGCTGCCGGGTGATGGGCGTGGTGAACGTGACGCCCGACAGCTTCAGCGACGGGGGGGCGCACGCCACCCCTGACGCGGCGGTGCGACACGGGTTGCGGCTCCTCGACGAGGGTGCCGACCTGCTCGACGTCGGCGGCGAATCCACCCGGCCCGGCGCGACCCGGGTGCCGGCGGAGGAGGAGCTCGCGCGGGTGCTGCCGGTGGTCACCCGGCTGGCCGCCGCCGGCGCCATCGTCAGCGTCGACACCACCCGCGCGTCCGTCGCCGGACCGGCGCTGCAGGCCGGGGCCAGGGTCGTGAACGACGTCAGCGGTGGCACTGCGGACGCCGCGCTGCCCCTGCTCGTCGCCGAGCAGCGCTGTGCCTACGTCGTCATGCACTCCCGTGGGGCCAGCCTCGACATGCGCCGACGCGCGGTCTACGACGACGTGGTCGCCGAGGTGGCTGCCGGGTTGGTGCAGCGGTTGGGCGCGCTGACCGAGGTCGGCGTCCGGCCGGAGCAGGTGGTGCTCGACCCGGGCCTCGGCTTCGCCAAGACCGCCGAGCACGACTGGGCCCTGCTCGGCGCCGTACCGGAGCTGGTCGGGCTGGGCCGTCCGCTCCTGCTCGGCGCGAGCCGCAAGAGCTTTCTCGGGCGGCTGCTCGCCGACGCCGACGGATCGCCTCGCCCGGTCGGCGAGCGCGACGACGCCAGCCAGGCCATCACCGCCCTCGCGGCGGCCGCCGGCGCGTGGTGCGTACGGGTGCACGCCGTACGTGCCGCCGCCGACGCCGTCCGGGTGGCCGCCGCCGTCGCCGCCGGCGCCAGCCGGGCCTGAGCAGCGGGCCGCGGCCGGGCCGGTGCGGTCGACGATCCACGCGGGGGCGGATCGCGCCGCGGTCGGACTGCCGTAACCGGTAACCGGCGCCGCGACGCTGGCAGACCGGCAACGACGCCGCCAGCGGGGCTGCCGGGCGACCGTGAAAGATCGTCGTGTGAGATTGTCAACTCAAGCTGGCCCCGGTGTTCCAGAGGAAGCGGGCTCCACCCCCCTCGTGTAAGGGCTGGGGTTCCAGCCGAACCTGGCCCCCACCTGACGGACACGGTGACAACCGCCCGCTGGACGGAACCCCTCAGCCGTTCCAGGGGTCTACGTCGGGGAGAGTGGGTGGCGGGGTGGCGAGCGGCGTCCCTGTTGTGTCCGTCGTGTCCCACTGGGACTGCTTCCGAGCTACCGGGCTCGAGTAGTTCGTCAACCAGACAAGGAGATCGAGCATGGTTGGACAACGGCGGCGGCGGCTTGCCTCACTCTTTGCGGCAGCGGCAGTCACTGCGGTAGTGGTACCAGTGGTTGGGGCTTCGTCGGCCGAGGCCTACACCTACACAGGCTGCCGATGGGCGTCCGGGCGCGTAACGCTGCGCAACACAGACTCGGCCAACTACTCGGGCGCAACCGACGCGGCGATGAACGCATGGAATGGCGGCACCAAGTCGGGGGTGTACTTCGCGAAGGTCGGCGGCGCTGCCAACGTCGTCACCGACGACTACAACCTTGGCAACGTCGGGTTCGACGGCGGGACCTACAACGCGACGTCGTGTCCCGGCGGCTACCTCGACAACAATGGGACCCAGGTTGTGTCCCGCTACAACACCTTCTACACGGGCGGCTACAACGTCTCCCAGCGGACTTCGGTCATGGCCCACGAGCTTGGCCACGTGTATGGCCTGAATCACTCCGACGACGGGGCCGTGCCGCCCTGCGCGCAAACGAAGCTTATGTTCCGCTCCTCGGATCACCGGACCATCGAGTGCGCAATCTACGGCCCCCGCACCGACGACCTCAACGGCGTCAACGCCCGTTACTGAGAGGAGACTTGACATGAAGAAGCTGCAGGTTTGCGGGGCGAGCTACCTGACTGCCCTCGCGGTCGGGGTGTTCACCAGCGGGTGCGCCGCGCCAAGTAAGAGCGTGGCCGCCCCAGCGGCCACGTCGCAAGCAACTCCGGTAGTTGATACCCGCGTCGGCCATCCACTCGGGGAGGCCCCCGGCACGAGCCAGAAGGGCTCGATCCAGACGTCCCGGCTCAAGTCCTACGCATCAGTAGCGGCGCTGACCGGGGACTCTGACAACGTGGTGATCGCGACGGCCGCCACGCAGGCGCCAACCGTCGAGAGCGTCGGTGGGCTCCCCTTCAGCGTCACTGCTGTGACGGTGAGCCGCTCGTTGAAGGGCACAGCTGGGGTTGGCCAGGTCCTGCGCGTACGCCAGGTCGGTACTCCGACGACCGCAGGGGCCGCCGTCATGCAGCCGGGAGCGCAGTACCTGCTGTACCTCGACGATTTCCACTACGCGCAGGACGACAAGACCGGTCAGAGCGTGCTCGTGGGGGCGGGAGCCGGCCTATTCGCCGTGGCCGGGGGCGACGCGACGCGCCTGGACTCGGACAGCCCCGCGTTGCCAGCGAAGTTGTCCCTGACGGCAGCACTGGGCAGTTAGCTAGTACGGGGCAGTAGCGGCACGGGCAGGACGCCTGTGCCGCTACGGCCCTGGTTCCTTCATGTGGTCGTCTACAACTAGGTTCCGGTGGCGCGCTGCGCGAGGGTGGTGGCGAGGCGGTAGGAGGCGGTGCCGGTCTCGATGATGTTCCCGCCGTAGGTGAGGCGGTCGACGATGGCGGCGCAGAGCCGGGGGTCGGTGAAGGTCTTGGTCCATCCGGAGAAGCTCTCGTTGCTCGCGATCGCGACGCTGCTGCGTTCTTCGCGTTCGGTGAGGACCTGGAAGAGCAGTTCGGCGCCGCGGCGGTCGAGTTCCATGTAGCCCAGCTCGTCGATCTATGCGGATGTCCGCATAGATCGACCTATGCCGAGGCCGCGACTATGCCGAGGGACGCGGTCGTTGGCCCGAACGGTGGGGGGTGCGGGCGTGGGCTGCTCGGCATAGTCACAGGCTCTCGAGGAACGCGAGGGTCTTGTCGGTGGCCTGGTAGCGGCCGGGCTTGGCCGATGTCGGCGTGGTGAGCGCGAGGGCTCTCTCCTTGATGCTGATGTCGGCGTGGAGGTAGGCGTCGGTGGACCGGACGCCGGCGTGACCGAGCCAGAGCGCGATCACGGAGGTGTCGACACCGGCTTGCAGCAGCGCCATCGCGCAGGTGTGGCGCAGAACGTGCGGGTGGATCCGTTTGCCCAGCAGCGACGGGCAGTGCTGTGCGGCGGCCGCGGTATGGGTGCTGACCCGCAGCGCGACGGCGTCGCGGCTGAGCCGCCGTCCGGTGCGGGTCGGGAACAGCGGGTCCGGGGGGCGCCCGGCTCGTTCGGTGAGCCAGGCCTGCAGCAGCACCTGGACGGGGCTGGTCAGCGGGACGGCGCGTTGCTTGCGTCCTTTTCCTTCGCAGCGGACGTTGGCGCCGGTCCCCAGCGTGATGTCGCTGCAGTCCAGGCCGGTGAGCTCGCTGACACGCAGGCCGGTCTGGACGGCCAGCAGGATCATGGCCCGGTCTCGTCGTCCTTCCCAGCGGGTCAGGTCGGGGGCATTCAGGAGTGCGTCGACCTCGGTGGCGGTCAGGAACGTCACGGTTCCCTTGTCGAACCGCTTCGGTGGGATGGCGAGCACGCGCTGGATGAGCAGCGCGTGCTCGGGGTGGCGCAGCGCGGCGTAGGAGAACAGTGAACGGATCGCGGTCAGGCGCAGGTTGCGGGTCCGGGTGCTGTTGTGCCGCTCGTCTTCCAGGTGGTTCAGGAACCGGGTGATCGTCGTGGCGTCCAGGTCGTCCCAGTCCAGGACGGCAGGCGCCTTGCCGGTCTGGGCGTTCAGGAAGCCCAGCAGCAGGCGCATGGTGTCGCGATAGACCGCGACGGTCCGCGGGCTGGCCTGGCGTTGCTGGGCAAGCCGGTCGGTGAAGAACGCCTGCAGCGTGGGCGCGATCAGCGTCATGACCGGGCCGCCCTCAGCACGGGTGCAGCCGTTGTGACTCGTGCCGCCGCCCATGCGGTGTGTTGGCGTTCGGCTGCCAACGCAAGCAGCTCGGGGGCGGCCGACAGATACCAGTAGGTGGAGGCCGGTTCGTGGTGACCCAGGTAGGTCGACAGGGACGGGATCCTGGCCTGTACGTCCTCGCCGCTTCGATACCAGCCGAGCAGGGTGGCGACCGCGAAGGTGTGCCGCAGGTCGTGCAGCCGCGGCGGCGACGGTGCCCCGACCCCGACACCGGCGGCGTCCACGAGCTGCCGGAACGTTTCTTGCACCACGGCGTAGAGCAGCCGTTTGCGGGTCAGGGACACAAAGAACGCCGGCTCCTCGGGCTGCGGCTGGAGTCGGTCGCGCAGCCCGGCGTAGTCCTCTAGTGCCTGGGTGCTGCTGGGGTGCAGGGGCACCAGGCGTGACTTGCCGAACTTCGACTCCCGGATCAGCAGGACGCCCTGCCCGGCGTCGATGTCGCTGCGGTCGAGCTTGATGGCCTCACCGATCCGCAGGCCGGTCACGGCCAGCAGCCCGATCAGCGTGTCGTAGGTGGCCGCCCGCAGAGGTGACGCGATCCGCAGGCGGGCCTGCTCGCGCACCCGTTCGACCTCTGCCGGGGAGTAGATGAACGGTGCGCGCCAGCGCGCCCGGTGCGGCATCAGGCCCAACGGCGGGACCTGGGTGTTCGCATCGGTGCCGGCCAGGTAACGAGCGAAGCCACGCGCGGCTGTCATCCGGCGCGGCCCGATGGTGCTCAAGGCGCCCGTCGCCGACCCCGTCGACCCCGGTGATCTTGGTGCTCTCGGTGCCTGTTGTGCCCAGGCCAGCGCCGCCTCGATCGTCACCGTGGTGCAGTCGTGGGCGTCGAGGTAGGCGACGAAGCCCGGCAGCAGCCAGCCGGCCTCGACCAGGTCGTGGCCCAAGGCCCGGCGCAGTGTCAGGTAGTCGGTCATGGCCTGCGAAAGCGGGCTCACCGCCCCGCTCCCGGCCACGGCTGGGCGACCTGTCGCAGCGCACCGAGGTCGACCTTGGCGTAGAGGGCGGTGGTCGCCAGGTCCTGGTGACGAAGGACCTGGCTGATCGCGACCAGGCCGGCGCCCTGGCGCAGCAGCTCCGCGGCCAGGGCGTGCCGCAGCCGGTGCGGTCCCACCCGTGGCAGACCGGCTCGAAGGCACGCACGCTGCACGACATCACCGACCAGGTCCGCGCGGATCGGCCCGCGCGGAGCCCGGCAGGTCAGGAACAGATGGGTGTCGGCGAGCCGAGACCGTGGCCCCGACAGGTAGGCCACCAGGGCCTCGCCGACCTCCGCCGGCAGCGGGAGGCGTGACCCGATCATCAC
>JAABUZ0100001243.1_pt1 | contig 50131 bp, 40 predicted proteins | sample 5562091 | NCBI WGS metagenome assembly JAABUZ01 (sample SAMN12813069, study PRJNA571459) | rock metagenome | isolation source: Antarctica rocks | place: Antarctica: Victoria Land, Linnaeus Terrace sud | collected 2015-12-21 | reverse complement strand
TGTGCCAAAAAGTGCGTCAAGAAAAACCTGAACTCGTCCTCAGCAAGTTAACGGTCCCGCACATTTAGCATGGCGCGTATGAGCCAAGTTCGAAATAGAGTTTTTCAACGTCATAACGTTTTAAGGTAAAGCGCCCGGAAGCTCGCATGGGTTCGCCTGTGCGAGTTTCCGAGCAATTCTGTAATACTTCCGGCAATCCGCAGCTTATCCCATTATCCTAATCTGGAAAAATCGCGCTGATAGAAATGGCCGCGGAAAGCGGGGCTGGCAGATCGATCTGTTCGCCCGGTGCATAGACCGTCCGTGATGAAGCGGTCACGGCTACGATCTCGCGACGTTCGGGCTTGACCAGCCAGACAGCGGACGCGCCATGCGTAATATGAACGATGGCGTCTTCTTCCATCTTGCGATCGCGATTAGACCGGCTCTTCACCTGCATGACAAGATGCGGTGAGCCGATGAGATAGCCGTCTTCTGAAATCTTGTCCCAATCTTCGCGCGAAACCACTCCTACATCGGCAGCGCGAACGTCATAGCCAGCGGTAAGACCGTAGGGCATTTCGATGTCGATCCGCCACTGATCCTGGCCAAATGCCTTGACAAATATATCCCGGATTGTTGATTGAAGGTCAAAATGCTTCTTTTTCGGTCGGCCCACTTTAACCAGTTCCCCAAAATGCAGTTCGTAGGTGAAATCCCCGGTTGGCTCGGGCAGCGCGAAAAACTGCTCGGACGTCATTAACGGGAGCGCCAGCGCCGTAGACATTCAAAAAACCTCCAGGCTCATCTTTTCTAAGTATGGCAACTCACCTCGGCTCGTCCACTTTCAAAATTTGATCGCCTTTCACATCCTTCAGTGTTTGCAAGGTTCCGCAAGGCCAATGAATTTCAACCAGCTTTGCCGTAGGATCGCCGCCGAGCCCGATATGCACCCGCTTGTCGCCCGACGATAGATAGCTGCCGGCGGTCGTAACAGTGAAGTATTGCGCGCCCTGCGAGGTAACCGCTTTAATCACTGCTCCGATAGCGTCGCGGTTGCTCCTGTGACCTGTCAGCGAGAGCGTCAGCCAGTGGTTCCCGGTCTTCGTTTGGTTGCGCAGGATGTAAGCCGGGCCGCCGTTCGTCGTCACGACGGCATCGACCAAGCCATCGTTGTCGATGTCGCCCAGAGCCAGCCCACGGCCTACCCATGCTTGTTGGAAGACGCTGCCCGAACTTGCCGACACGTCCTCAAAGCGCTTGCCTGTATTCCGCAGCAGGAGCATCGGCTCGCGATAGTGAAGTTGCGGCGAAGTCTTTTCAACAGTGTCGAGATCGTGGCCCTGCGCGATTAAAAGGTCTTTCCAGCCGTCGTTGTCGTAGTCGAAAAAGCGCAATCCCCAGCCGGAGTGCCCTTGCGTGATGCGGCCCAGGCCTAGGCTTTGCGTAACGTAATTGAAGCTTCCGTCTCCCGTGTTGCGATAAAGCGCGTACTTCTGGTTTGCCAGGTTGTCCACGATCAAGTCAGGGAATCCATCGTTGTCGTAGTCGGCAAAATCGGTTCCCATGCCCGCGTACGTTTGCCCGTCCTCATCCACTGCTACTTGCGACAGCAGGCCCGTTTCTTCAAACGCGCCATTTCCTTTGTTGTGGTAGAGAAACTCCACCATGGAATCGTTCGCCACGAACAGGTCGATACGGCCGTCCCGGTCATAATCCGCTATTGCAATTCCCAAACCCTTACCCGGCTTCGCCAGTCCGGCCTTTTCAGCAACTTCACTGAAGCGACCGTTGCCGTCGTTATGGAAGACCAAGGGCGCAACGGGTTGAAACAGGTCCGGGTGGCAGTACGCCCGTCCGTCTTCCGTATGCGCTCCGCAGAAAACGTCGCTGAAATCCCAGCTCAGGTAGCGCAGCACCACCAGATCAAGCAGGCCGTCATTATCCAGATCCACCCAAGCGGCGCTGGTGGACCAGCCGCTTCCGCCGACGCCCGCTTTGTCCGTTACGTCGGTAAAACCGCCGTTCCCGTTGTTGTGATACAGCTTGTTGCCGCCATAGGCCGTGACATAAAGATCGTCAAAGCCGTCGTTATCGAAATCGCCGACAGCCACGCCCATTCCGTATCCGGCGCCCTGTAATCCGGCCTTTTCGGTCACGTCCTCGAAGCGTCCATCAGGCAGTTGATGATACAGGCGGTTCCAGGATGCGGGTCCGCTCTTCCCCGGAATTGCTCCTTTGGGCATAGGATCGGATAGCGGCGCGCCATTCACCAGAAAGAGATCGAGCCGTCCGTCGTTGTCGAAATCAAACAAAGCAACTCCCGACCCCATCGTTTCAATTAAATACTTCTTCGATGTGTGAGCAGCGATGCCTTCGAAACGCACTCCGCTTTGCGGCGTAATATCCACGAAGCCCCCATGTGTATCGGCGTCGCCGGCCAAGTTCCCTGCCCATGCGCCTAGCCCCACGAATGCCGCTGCGGCAGCGCCCAGGGTGCCGTACTTTGATTTACTTCGGCTCTTCAATCGTGACGTACCTGTTAAGCGGCAGGTTGTTTACTGCTTGCGTCCTTCCCGTGGGCCACTGAATCGTCACCCGGTCCACTCCCTTGCAGCTTCCGATTCCAAAATGGAGCCGCCCCTCATTGCGCGAGAGATAGCTTCCTCCACTTCGAACGGCGTCGGATTGCTTTTGCCCGCACGATTGGACCATCACGGTTGCGCCAATCGCATCCCGATTGCTTTGCGTGCCGCGCAGTTGCAGCCCCAGCCAACTGTTTTTGTCCGGCGTGTCGTTTCTCAAGAGAACCGGCGACCCCGCGATGGGAAGCACGAGCAGATCCATCCTGCCGTCGTTATTGAAATCAGCGGCCGCGCCGCCCCGGTACGAGTTGTTCGGCTTTTCTGGATACTGATAGGCCAGTTCCGTTTTATTTCCCAGGCCGCGGAAAATGGTGACCGGTTCGTTGTAGTCCTTATCCGTCGGATAAACATGCCCGTTCGCCGCCCAAAAATCGCGCTTTCCGGAATTGTTAAAGTCCGTCAAGCCGCATGCCCAGCCTAGATAACTCATCGTAGCGGTTGCTAAGCCCGTGGCGGAGGCCCGTTCCTCATAAACGCCCGCTTGACCTTGCCGGAAGAGCGGAAAATAATCCTTGCTGAAGGTTGTGGTGATCACATCGAGATGCCCGCCAGCCCCATAGTCACCGACCGCCACGCCCATGTTGGACTGCGCCCGGCCATCCGCATTGAAAGCGACACCACGGTCCAAGGCTGCTTCCTTAAATGTTCCATCACCCTGATTGAGGAATAAATAATTGGGGTCCGAATCGTTGGCGACGAAGATATCCGGCTTGCCGTCTTGATTGAAGTCCCCCGTTACCGCTGTGAACCCGTGAGCGGGCGGAGTTGCTGCGATACCGGAGCGTTCGGTTATGTCGCTGAACGTTCCGTTGCCGTTGTTGTGGTAGAGAACGCTTCGCCCACCTTTCAATCCCAGCGGCCCGCAGAAGACATGCTGGCCGAAATAGTCGCAAACCGGCGCGGGCTCGTTGAGCGATAGGAGGTGAAGATCCAGGTAACTGGTCACAAAAAGATCCAGGTTGCCGTCCCGGTCGAAATCACCGAAGGCGCTTCCGGTGTGCCACTCCGCCCTTTGCCGCAGACCCGCCGCCTTCCCCGTTTCGGTAAACGTGCCGTTTCCGTTGTTCTTGTAGAGCAGATCCAGTCCAATCGTTGTGATCAGAATGTCGGTAAAGCCATCATTGTTGTAATCAGCGGCATTCGCGCCGGTTCCCCAGTACGGGTTCGTGAGTCCCGCTTTCTCCGTGACATCCTCAAACTGCCCGTTGCCTTTATTGTGATAAAGATAAACCCCGCCCGCTACCGGCGACACTTTGTCTCCGCCCACGACTTTCCGCAACTGCTCCATATTTCCGCCGTTGACAATCAATAAATCGGGAAGCCCATCATTGTCATAATCGAGCCAGGCCGCCCCGCTGCCGTTTGCTTCCGGAATCCAGCGCTTCTCCGGCCCTCCGCAACGCATAATAGCGCGGATGCCGGACGATTCCGCCGTCTCGGTAAAACGCAGTTTTTCATTCGTGCCTGCATAGACAAGCGCCAGGGCAAACAGGCCGAGTATCGCGGCTCCCGATTGAATAAGGGACCTTGGCATCAAAGCTCTATATTGTAACCATGGTGTTTCCTTCGGCCATCCGTATCCTTGGGGTCTTGACCGTTGGCTTGATCTTCCACCCGCTGTGGTCCCAGTCCGCTCCGCCTGCTTCGGATGACCGCGTGGAAGCTCTTTATGCCGAAGCCAGATCCGCCGCGGCGGCTAACGATTTCTCCGCTGCCGCGGCGAAATACCAGGAGATTTTGAAGTTGGCTCCCCGCCTTGGTCCCGCTTATAACAATCTCGGGGCGCTTTATTTCAAACAGGGCCGCTACCGGGAAGCCGCCGATGTTCTGCAACACGGTCTCAAAGTTGATCCGAGCATGAGTTCCGCTTCAGCGCTGCTGGGCATCTCATTCTTCCAGATGGGTGAATATCGGCAAGCCCGTCCTCCTCTGGAAGAGGCTCTCAAGGCAAATCCAAACGACAATAACGCGGAACTTTTTCTGGTTAACGATTTAACCAAGCTGGGCGATTTCGAGGCTGCCGCATTGCACCTGCGGCAACTGGCTCGACGCCAACCCAGTAATCAGCGCGTCTGGTACCTGCTTGGCAAAGTATACATGCAACTCTCCGGGCAGGCGCTTGGCAAAGTTAACGAGATCGATCCCAATTCCATTTGGGCGCATGAAATCTCCGCCGAACTGATGGAGAGCATGAAGAATTATGACGGCGCGATTGTTGAATGGAAAAAGGCGATAGAAGTTGCTCCCCGGCAGTCGGGCGTCCACTATAAACTGGGCGATCTGTATTGGAGCCTTTCCCAATGGGATAACGCCACGGAGCAGTTTGGGCAGGAACTCGCGATTGATCCGGGCAATTGCATGATCGAATGGAAGCTCGGCGATATTCTGCTGCAAAAGAGCGTTGAGCCCGAACAAGCTCTGTCTCATGTGGAGAAAGCTCTGGCTGCCTGCCCGAATCTTATTGAAGCCCGTGCTGATCGTGGCCGCTTGCTCCTGAAACTTCATCGCGAGCAGGAAGCTATTCCTGAGCTGCAGGCGGCTGAAAAGGCCAATCCTTCCGAGCCCTCCACGCACTTCCTGCTCGCGCAAGCCTATCGCGCCACGGGAAAAAGCCCGGAAGCGGCCGCCGAAATGAAAGCTTTCGGTGAATTAGAGCAGAAAGCGCGCGCCGCTACCGCCGAACGCGCGCAGCAGGTGATTAAAAACAGCGAGTCGGCGCATTGATGAGAACAGTGGAAATAGTTTACAAAAGTTTTCACTTTCCTATAACCGCACATTGCGTTCTGGACCGGCTCACCTTCGGGGCTTCCGTTTCGTCTGCGCCAGTCTAATGCCGCCGTGCTTCGCGCTGGAGTCCTTCATGAAGCAACATTTTGAGAAGCGTCTGATAGCCGATCCCTTTGCGTGTTGCAATCCTCCGCGCCTCCGCCAAATCCGTTTCGGGCAATCGCAGCGCGATTTGAACGCTGCTCGTCCGGTTTAAGCGGGCCACCAAAGGCGAGCCCGCAGGCTTTGCTTTGCTAGTTTCCAACCCAGCCGATTCTTGCTTGACGAAGTTGCGGCCCTCGCGACTGGCCCACCAATCTGCCTCTTCACTTTCACTGTTAAACACCGGCAGACTCACTCTTTTTTTCTCCATCGACTTACTCCCCCTGCATTCGTCTCGTCAGATAATCGCGTTTCTGCCCAGCATCGAGATCATAGGCAGTGATGACCCGAATCGCTTCCTGACGCTCCGTTACAATGACTGCGAGCAGACGCCCTTTGCCGGTCTCGCCATAGTACACATAGCGAAGTTCCCCTTGAATATCCTGCTCATACATCAGAATCGGATCACTGGACAACGCCCCTTCGGCTTCCTCACGCTTGATCCGATGCTTTCGAATCTTGCGCAGATTGTTCTCATCCCAATCGAACACTAATCTCTTTCATTGTATATACAGTGCATATTCAAGAGTGGTCCCAAGCGGTATCGTACTCCAAAAACACCATTACCGGAAAGTGAGCTTTTCGGCTATAAAACCACGCCAGTAAGGATTTCGCACAGATTGTTCCCCTTGATCAATTACTGCGGATTTTTCGAATCAACATCCGCTCCGTCCGAAACGGAATGGGTTGCGCTTAGCTTGGTATAGCGGTCGAACTCCTTTTTGGCTTTCTCCGGCAAGCCTCGTTTGCGATACACCTGAGCAAGGACGTAATGCACCGGCGCATTATTGGGCGCTAAATCAGCAGCCTTCTCCAGCTCAGTCAGCGCCTTGGGCAGATCATTCAAGTTGAAGTACGCTTTCCCTAGTTGCTGGCGCGCTTTCGCGTCGTCCGGCGCGATTTCAATGGCTTTCCGCAGGTATTCAATAGCCTGATCCAGGTGATTTGTTTCCAGAAATAAACCGCCTATATCAAGAAATGGTCCCGGATTTTTTGCTTTGATACCGTTTTGCCAGTCGATGGCATTGCGATAGGCCTGCAGCGCGTCATCCCAGCGCCCCAAGGCTTGATAGGAAAGCCCCAAATTGTCTTCGGCTTTGATGTGCTTGCCATCCAGCTTCAAACATTGTTGAAATGCCTGGACAGCCTCCTCGAAACGGTTCTCGTTGTACTTGGTACGGCCCAAGTAGTACCAGCCGAGAACGCTGGCCGGGTCCCACTCGACGGATTTCGTGAACCACTTATCAGCGTCCGGGAAGTCTCCCAGAAGCACGTAATCCGCGCCTACAGCCTGGAGATCAGTGGCGCTCGGCTTATGGTACTTCGCGCCTTCCGTATACTCCCCTAATGAAGCGCTTGCCCTGGCTTGTTTGAAGAGAATATAACCGAGCAGGTAGTGACCATCCGCTGAATCGGCGTGTTCGGCCAGATAATGACGGGCGCTTCCCTCCGCTTCGATCAGCATGCCTTTCGCAAGAAACGCCTTGGCTTCGGCCAATTGGTTATCTGTCGTACGCGAGGCAGGCGTTTGGGTCCGCGGATCGGTTACCCCAGCCTTCACGGTTGCTGGAAAGGCCGTCAGCGCGAACGCAATCACGATTGCGGGAATCTCCATCTGCGCCATGCTCTATCTGGCATTCTATCCGGCGGCGGAACTGACAGCGGAAAGGCAGTACTACATGGCCGTTAGGCCCGGAAGTAGTACGAATATCTTATTGGGCTCAAATTAACAATGGTAGAGTAAGAAACCTAGTTGAGGATCAACGTTGTGAATGCAGTAACTCGACGCCCGAACTTTGTCCGGAGAACGTTTGTCTCTCTCGCGGCTCTCCCCATCGCGGCTTGTTTTGTCCTTCTGCCTGTTTCGGCAGCTTCCCATTCAGACCTCGCCAGCCAGACTTTGCAGCGCGAAGCGACTGGCGATCTTGAGGGCGCTCGCGCTTTTCTGGAGCAGCAGGCAGGCGCGTCCTCAAGCGCCGGGGCGCAGGAAGCCCTGGCGGAGTTTCTGCAGCGGCATCATGACTCCAACAGCCGCGATGCTTATCTGAAATGGGCGGCGTCGGAGCAAGATCCCGGTCAGCGTAAGATCGCTCTCCGGCAGGTCGTCCTGAATGACTTCATGGACGGCAAAAACGCGGAGATGGCTAGCGATCTCGCTCAGTATCGCGCCGCCGGTGGAACCGACCTGGCCGCGCCCTCCCAACGCGGCATAACCGCGACGTTCTCGACCACTACGATTCCGGGTCCGCTTTCCGCTTTTGCCAGAATGGCGGCGCTTTCGCCGGATCTTGCTCCCGAGGAACTGCTTCCCGCCTTGGCGCGCAATATCGCCACCAACGGTTATGAGGCTTCCGGCAACGCGGCGCTGCAACAGACGGAGTATTTACGGCTGGTCTTCCGTTATTTGAGTCAGGCGCGCGAGATACAGGCGCTGGCCAGCCACGACGGCAAAATTGTGATTGCGACCTGCGACAGTGAGGAAACAGGCAATCTGCTGAAGGCGCTGGGCTATCGAATGCGCGGATCTTGCGGCGGCGATCTTGTGCTGGAAACGGTGAACGCGACCAAAGCTTTTCTCACGGTGGATTCTGGTTTTCCGCTCTCTGAGCTGGAAGCGGATTTGCGCGCGAATCATCGTTTTGAGTTTCCCTACGCTCCGACGCGGATTCCTGTCCTGTATACGCCGGCTTATTGGCTGAGCGCGCTGGGCAAAAACAATCAGGCGGAATTTATTGACGCCTTTTTAAGTGATCCGTCCTTGTGCCGCTTGTATCTGGGCCTTTCTCATCTCGATCACGCCACAGCGGAAGCGCTGCGTAAGCAGGCGTCGGCAGCCAAGTTGAAGCTGTATGCCAGTGTGCTCGATTTTTACGGCAGCATGTTCCAAATAAAGAATGGGGCTGCCGTTGTTCCTGGATCACCGAAAGCGTGGGCTTCCATGGTGGGCGCTTCACCGTCCAACCCTGGACCGTTTTTTGAAAAGCTCCTGTCCACCGATGACGGCTGGGCAGCCAGCTATTTTGACGCGCTTTCCCGCATGGACGGCCCGACCGCGGCGTACCTGACGCAACCGGATCGCATGCGGCGCTTCTATGACGCGCTGCGCGGCAAAATCACAACTCCCGGTCCAGCGCGTCCGGTGTTTCGTTCCAGCACGGAGCTGATGCTGCTGACAACGTCGCTGCGGATTGATGCGAACGGACAGCCGCACGTGCCTGGAGATTTGGAAATCTGGCGAACGCTTTTCATCAAGCATCCGCACGGCAAATATGACGGCAAACTCACTCGCTCCGCGGCCTCGTGGCGCTCCAGCGATGACCTGCTCGAATCGCTTTTCGCGTTGAGCCGGAAAACAGTTGAAAACGAACCGCTGAAAATTTTCCTCGCGCTGAACGATATTGACCGCAATCGGGCCAAGCCCATTTCATCGCGGCTGGCGGCGCGCCTGGTTTCCGCGCATCGCGTCTATGGCGCTCAGTATTCTCTTTTCACGGACGCTCCCGGCTTGTCGGAAGCTGCCATCACTCGTTTTCTGGATGCTTGCGCCGATATGTCTTCGATCCGCGACACCATGCTGAAGGCGGATACGGTCGGCTCTTTTCAAGCTCTCCTGGAGCTATGGCGCATCGGCGCGATACGCAACGACCTTTCCGGCAATGCGCAGGACCTTTCCTTTACGAAGCTGATCGCTCCCTTTGGGCATGTACGGCAGGAACAGGAGTTGTTCGACGCGGACCGCGCGGCGGTTGATGCCCTTCTTTCATCGCTGCGCCTGCAAGCAACCGATAACTCGCGCCAGGAGCCGCTTGTCGAATATTTGGTCGGCAAGCTGCATGGCGCGGACAGCGCGATGCCCTTTTCCCCCACGGAAAGCTTCCTCCATGTCTTTGACGCGCAGCGCTTGGTTTCACTGGACAATCTTTTTGCGATGGGAGATCGAAAAGGAAATCTGGACGCGAAAACCCTGAAAAGCATCAACGCGCAATTTGAACGCGTCACGGAAACAGAAAGCGCGCGGGGCTCGCTCTCTTCGGAAGAAAGAAACTCCTTTGCTGTGGGCTATTGGAGCACCCGGCATATTGATCAGGAGCGCAAGTTTAATCTGGATAAGGCGCTGAAAGGCACGGACAAAAAGGACATTCGGGAGACCCTGGCGCCTTTCTTGCGTGACTCTCTAGTGGGTCTTCTGTACAGCTACTACGCTCCCGCCGGCGCGCAATTACTGCTGACCAATCCTCAATTTGTGCGCAGCCATGATTTCATCGGACCGGAAAATTCGACGGCGACTTGGCGTTTGACCGAAGTAGCGGGCAGCGGCTGGCCGGCCAGCGCCGGCGGCAGACTAACGGGCTCACTGATATCGCTTCCTTATGCCGTTGCTGAGGCTGAGCAGAACTTCCTGACGCCCAGGCGCGAACAAGCCCTGATTTGGGCGGACCTGGTGCCGCAGATGATTGCCGATGTGACCATTACGCGCTGGCGTGACATCAAGCCGGTGCAAGTACGCTGGGTGGCGCTCCATATTCAACGCGGTCGCAATCTCTTAGCCGCGGCGGCGTTTGATCCCGCCGTGGAAGCGCCGGTGCTGAATAGTTACAGCCGGTTTACGACTCCGGCCAAAGTGGAATGGCTGCAGGAGCGCCTGGGCAGCGGACATTTCTCCGAGACGATTGCGGAAATACCAACCTCTATCCTGTATTCCTTGGCGGAGGACGTTTCGCTGCAAAACATCTCGCCGGATGTCGCTTCGGAGCAGATGAAAGCTCTGGCCGCCGAGAACGCTTCAGAGCTAAACGCGGCGGCTATTGGACGGTTATTCGGAACGCCCAAGCCAACTCTCACGCATTCCTATCAGCCGGGTCTCCTTTACTTGCGAACTTTTCCCGCGCTGATGGGATATTCCAGCCGTCTTCTGGCCGAAAGCTGGGAGTCAAACAACTTCTACTACGCGGCTCTCGCGGATGAGCTGGGCATACCGGTGGCTCAACTGGACGCTTATGTGCCCGAGTGGAACCGTTCGACAATTGAAAATATATTTGCTACTCATTTAGAAGATTGGCCTGCTTTGCTCCGTTCGCTACACGTGACGGCCAACAGCGTCCGGCAGCGCGGCAATCAAACCGCCGCCGTTCATACTTCAGCAAATTAGGGAAGAACTCAGTGAATAAAGTTTTACGTAATGTCAGCGTCACAGCGGTTCTGAGCGCGATGATAGCCGTGTGGCTTTATGCGCAGGATCAGTCCACCTTTCGCGTCAAGGTGGAGCTGGTGGTGCTTAGTTTTGCGGTTACCGATAACAAGGGCAAATATATCAACGGGTTGAAGCCGAAGGACTTGGTGGTTTATGAAGATGATATTCGCCAGAAGATGTCAACCTTTGCCGAGGGCAACCGCGCTCCGCTGCAAGTTCTCGATAATGGCGAGACAAAGCCGCTGCGCATGGCGGACGCCTCCGGAGCGGATAATGCTCCGGGCGGTCCGGGCGTAGTGGACCTGCGCTCGAATGCCGCCGGCACGAATGTCTTCGTTTTATTTGATACCAGCAATTACATGTACCGGGGTTTTGTGTACGCCTCGGATGCGATTGCCGACTTCATTCGCGGACTTGACCGCGCTGATTCGATCGCGGTTTACACTTACAGCCGCAACTTGAATCGGGCCGTGCCGCTGAATCGGGATCGCACCATGGCGATTGCCGGCTTGCGGAGGGCGGTGGCGGGTGACGATTCAGCTCTGTACAACTCTCTCCTTCTCACGCTGCGCGATGCGGCTAAAGTGCCCGGTCGCAAAGTGGTCATCGTTTTCTCCAACGGACCCGACAACGCTAGCATGGTTGCTCCCGACGATGTTCGCGCCGTGGCCGAGGATGAAGGTATTCCCATTTATGTCATCTCCACGAACGAAGTGAGCAAGGACCCCATCTCCAGCAACATCTTCAAGCGGATCTCGAACAACACGGGCGGCAAAAGCTATTTTGCGAAGACTTGGCAAAAGCAGGTGGAAGCGTTCGAGTCCATCCGGGAAGACCTCGGCAACAGCTACACGGTCACTTATTACCCGCAACCCAATCCGAACGAAGGTTTCCGCAGGATCAGGGTTGAACTGACTTCAGAGGCGGCCAAAAAGTATAAAGTGCGGGCGCGTCCCGGCTATCGTCCTCAGCGTGGGATTTAGAGGCTGTCGTTTCGCATTCGCAAGAGAATATCCAGGCGTCAAATGCGACGGAAAACTTCGGTCAACGCCATTTGAATTGGTCCAGCGTTCAATTCCCTATTTGCTTTGCGCGGCTCCAGATCATCGGGAGTGTATTCCCAAGCAACTTTACGCTCGGGATCGATAATCCAGCAATGCGGAACTCCCAAGCATGATACTCCTCGCATTTACTGAATAATTTTCCAATGCGATCATCCGGCGACTTGATTTCGATGCACAAAAAACCGGATCTCCAGGACCAGTGAACGGCGGAAACCAATGGCGGAGCAAGCTCTTGTCAAAATGGGCATGATGCCTTCGATTGAACGCGCGCTCTTGAGCGTGACCGACAAAACGGGTTTAGCTGAGTTTGCCCGCAAGCTGCATGAGCATGGAGTGGAGCTGATCTCCACCGGAGGGACAGCTAAGATGCTCCGCGAAAATGGATTGCCGGTGCGCGAGGTGGCCGAGCTTACCGGGTTTCCGGAGATGCTGGACGGCCGGGTGAAGACCATTGATCCGCATATTGCGGGCGGCATTCTGGCGATTCGCTCGAACGCGGAACATATGCGCGCTCTTCAAGAGCACGGCATTCAGCCTATCCAGATGGTGGTTGTGAACTTGTACCAATTTGAAAAGTTCGCGGCCAAGCCGGATGTGACGCGCGAGGAACTGATCGAGAACATCGATATTGGCGGGCCGACCATGATTCGGGCCGCCGCCAAGAATTTCCAGGATGTGGCGGTGGTGGTCTCGCCTTCGCAGTATCAAGAGATTGCAAGCGAACTGGATGCGGCGCAGGGCAGCTTGAGTCCTGAAACACACTGGAATCTAGCGAAACAGGCTTTCGCGCATACGGCGGCTTATGATGGGGCGGTTTCGGCGCGGCTGACGCGGATTGGAGGCGCGGAAGGCGCGGAAGAACCGCCGGACAGTTTACGGATTTCAGCAGGACGCGCCATGAGCTTGCGGTATGGCGAAAATCCGCACCAGAAAGCGGCGCTCTACGGTTTGGCGAATGGCGGTATCGGGGGCGCGGAGCAACTGCACGGGAAGGAGTTGTCGTTCAATAATCTGGTGGATCTCGACGCGGCTTGGCAGCTCGTTCAGGAATTCGATCATCCGGCGGCGGCCATTATCAAGCACACGAATCCTTGCGGGTGCGCCGAACAAGAGTCCCTGGCGGAAGCATACCGGCGCGCCCTGGAAGCAGATCCGGTCTCGGCGTTTGGCGGCGTGCTGGCTTTTAACCGGGAACTGGACGAGGAAACCGCCGCCGAGGTCAGCAAGTTATTCGTCGAGGCGGTAGCCGCGCCTGCTTACTCGGAGGCGGCGCTCACGATCCTGACAGCGAAGAAGAATTTGCGGCTGATGAAAGTTCAGCCTTCGACAAGGCCCGAGTTAGTTATCAAATCGATTTCCGGCGGCCTGCTGGCGCAGACGAGCGATACGGCGAAGCTCCATCCGGAGCAACTGCAAACGCGGACATCGCGCGCGGCGACTGATGAAGAATTAAAGGCATTGCTGTTTGCGTGGAAGGTAGTAAAGCACGTGAAGTCGAATGCCATTGTGTATGCGCGCGCGGGCCAGAGTCTTAGCGCGGGGGCGGGGCAGATGAGCCGGGTGGATAGCGTGAAAGTCGGAGCCATGAAGGCGGTGCTGCCGCTACGGCCTTGCGTGCTGGCTTCTGACGCGTTCTTCCCCTTTCCCGATGGACTGGAAGAGGCAGCTAAACATGGCGTAACGGCGGTGATTCAGCCGGGCGGATCAGTGAGAGACGCGGAGGTGATTGCCGCGGCGGACAAGCTGAATATAGCGATGGTGTTTACGGGCGTACGGCACTTCCGACACTAGTCCGGAATAGTTACGTAGATTGCAATTGCATACTAAGTTCGGAGTCAGGTTTCATTTCTTTCATACCTTTACTATCGTGTTATCTTTTACCTTCTTTGCCTCCAACTCCCGCATAAATCCTGCCAGCCACGCCGCCAGCAAACAACACAACACCACAAAGCCCAGCGCATACCGCAGCGTGAACGCCTGGGAAGCAAAGCCGATGGTGGGCGGTCCCACGATAAATCCGATATAGCCAAGTCCTGTCACTGTCGCGATTCCCGCTCCTGGACTGATACCCGGAAGGTGTCCGCCCGCTCCGAACACCAGCGGAATAATCACGGACAAGCCTATCCCCGCCAGCGCGAATCCCGGCAAGGACCAGGTCGGTGTTTGCGCCGCTAAAGCGCACAACACCCCGGCCGCCGCCACTAAACAAGCGCCGCGCACTGTCCGCAGCGGACCAAATCGCGCCGTGATGAAATCGCCTACTAAACGAAACACCGCCATTGCTCCCGAGAACACCGAATAACCCGCCGCTGCCATCCCTTGGCCTGCGTGCAGGATCTGTTGCAGGTAGATCGCGGTCCAATCCGCCATCGCGCCTTCCGACAGCAGAATGAAAAATCCAATCGCGCTCAACGCCACCAGCACCTTCGGAATTTTGTTGAGCGGCAGCCGGTGCTCCTTGTTATCACTGTGTTCCTGCTCCCGGATCAGTGTCGGAGCAATCGCCAGCACGGCCAGCAAATTGACGAAACAACTCACCGTCAAATGCGGAAGCGGGCTCATGCCATGCGCCGCCGCCCATCCTCCCATAGCCGCGCCGCCCATCGCGCCCAGACTGAACATGGCATGAAAGCGCGACATCGTCGGCTGCCCAAGCTGCTTCTCCACCTCCACCCCTTGCGCGTTCATGGAAACATCCATCGCCGCCGCCACCGCGCCGTACACGAAAAGCGCCGCGGCCAAACTCACCGCGTTAAATGCCAGGGCCGGTAGAATCAACGAAAAGCAAAATGCCGCGCCGCTGGCAATCGAAACAATTTTGCTGCCGAAGCGGCTGACCAGATAACCCGAAATCTGGATCGTCGTGACTGCTCCCAGCGCAGAGGAGAGCAGCGTCAGCCCGAGCACGCCGTTGTTCAGGTGCAGCGCCCGTTGCACCGCCGGAATCCGCGACAGCCAGGAAGCCACCACCAGTCCATGCGCCAGGAACAACACCACTACGCCCCACCACGCGGCGCTCAGGGCCTTAGCTGTATGTTCTTTGCCATTAGTGCGCTGCTTCTTTTCTTCGTCTAGGTCTCTTTGAAACAACTACACCCGCTTCCGTTGCATCCCCTGTTCATCCGAACTTCTAAGCCAGTGAAATCGGAGCCGGGCTCAATTTCACTGTAATAGCGTAACCTTGCGGCTGAGCGCCTTCTGTTGCTATGCGTAAGTCATTGCCGCTCTGAGCTACGGACGCCTGCGAAGAACTCCCGAGAATCTGGGCCGTGGTTCCTTCCGCCGCTCGAACCGAGGGAATCTTGAATCCCTTGCCGCCCGCCGCGGGATGGAGGAACACAACATACAGGGCACCACCTTTGCTGGTGAAGCGCATATCCGCACCCTCAGGGATCGTCGCCGAAGCTCTTACCCACGGACGCGAATCAAAAAGAGCCTCGCCATTGACATCCAGCCACTCGCCCAATTTGCGAAGCCGGTCCAACTGAATCTCCGATATTGTTCCATCCGGTTTGGGTCCGATATTCAACAGCAGGTTGCCGTTCTTGCTCACGATATCGACAAGCAGCGCCACGAGTTGATCCGGACGAAGCACCTGCTCGGGTCCTTCAACCTGGTTGTAGCCGAAGCTGAATCCAAGACCCCGGCAGGACTCCCACTTCTTGGGGGTAATCTTGTCGTACTTGGCGTATTCGGGAGTGGTGAAATCCGCGAACGGCACGCCGAAGCGATTGTTGATAACCCCCTCCGGAACAGCATTGTAGTATTCAGCGAAAATCCCCGGAATCTGTCCGAGTTTAGGGTAGTTGATGTCGTTCCACAGCACCGAGGGCTGATACCGCTGAATCAATTCGCGCCAGTGCGCGTCGGCATAGCGCGCATACTCTTCCGATTGAGGCACGCGCGCCATCAGGTCCTGCCTGTTGCGTATCGGTTCGCTGGTGAAAGTCCAATCGAGTCCGCCCGAATAGTACAGGCCCATCTTCATGCCCGAAGAGCGCACGGCGGAGGTGAGATCGCCGACCAGGTCGCGCTTGGGCGAAAGCTGGCGGCCGTTCGCGTGCGGATTTTGAACCTCAGAGGGCCACAGCCGAAAACCGTCATGATGTTTCGTGGTCAGGACAACGTACCGGGCTCCGGTTTTCTTGAACAGGGAAGCCCACTCTTCCGGCTTCCACGATTGTGTGCTCTTATCAAACGTATTCGTGAACTGGTAGTAATCAAAATTCTTCCCGTACGTTTCAACGTGGTGCTTGTAAGTCGGCGAGCCTGCGATACGAAGCGAGTTCAGGTACCACTCGGCGTAAGGATTATTGGTGAACCAGGTGTTCCAGTCTATTTTCCCCAACTCGCCCGTGGGTGGAGCCCATGCGGGCACCGAATAAAGCCCCCAGTGAATAAAGATGCCTAGCTTGGCATCCTGAAACCAGTCGGGAACCTTATGCCGCTCCAACGAATCCCAAGCGGGTTGAAATTTTCGGGAGTTTAACTCTTGGCTGAAGGCGCGTCCAGTGGCGGAAACAGCGATGGCGGCCAGGGAAGAATGAAATTGCCTGCGATTCATAATGTAGCTTCCTTCTATACCTTGAAGCTCTCGCCAAGGCAATGACTCGACGAAGCTGATCCAGGTTTATCTTCTGTTCTCAACGGGGAACAACGGCTTCTCCGTCTCCCGAGCATACACCGTGATGCGCTGGCCGTGCGCCTCCCAGGAAACCGTTTCGCGCAAGCCGAGCCGGGCGCATTCCTCCGCCGTGATCTCCGGCTGCCAATCATAAAAGTGATGGAGAAAGCGCCGCACTCCCGGCAACAGCAAAACACCCTTCTCGGGTTCCCAGGTGCGCGTATAAACAATCAGGACGTTAAAACTGTCGGAAGGCAATGCCGCAATGGAGGCCGGGTGAAAATCGTTGGTCTCCACAATTCGCAGCTTTTTTTCGACAAAACCATACTCCGGCCTGCGCAGCGCCGCTGTGTAAGGCCATGCGGTGGCGATGCTCTTTCCGGCATGAGCCCCTTGCACAAAATCAGCCGCGATTTGCTGCAATCGGACAAAGTCAACCATCGCCAGATTGTTCTCGAATGGAAACGGATAAGGCGGGTTCCAGAACAAGTTTGCCGCCAAGCCGGCCAGCAGCGCCGGAACGGCCACGAAGTTCACAGTTCGCCGCTGATAAGTCAACGCCACGGCCACCGCGATATAGAAAACCGGCAGCGCCGGCAGTAAGTAGCGCTCCAGTTCGGCTCCGCCAAAGACCGACACCAGCAGAAGCGTGCCCATGCTCACTGTTAATACCGTGAACCATTCAGAGGTACGAAGCGCTCCGGCCTTTCGAAGCGCCGCTATCAGCAGAAGAGTGCCGATCCATCGAAACTCCGCCGCAAACAGATAGTAGATTCGCCGCGTAAAGGAAAACACGATTCGCACGGGATGAAGCGAATACGTGACGTTGTAATGCGCAAATCCCGGATCGCCCAACCAGAACCCGGTGGCGTGATGCAGAATCAGCAGCCATAACAGCAGCGCGACAACGGGCAAAAGGAAATAGGCAGCGGCATTCCACTTTCTGCGATAAATCAGAATCGCCAGGAACACCACCGGCGCTACCAGCCCTGTTTCCTTAATCAGCACCAAGGCAATACACGCCGCCGCCGCCGCCCGGTATCGGCCCTTCACAAAAAGCAGCAGCGCCAACAAGGTCCAAACCATAGCGGGCATATCAAGCTGCGCCATCATGCTCTGCGTATAGAACAGCGGCGAAGCCAGCAGAAACAGCGGCGGCAAAAAAGCGGGCGCGCCTTTCGTGCCTTTGCTCAGCTCAATCGCCAGCAGAAATAAAACCAACAGGCCGACGCTTGCCATCGTCAGCATGGCGATTCTGGTGACTGGAATGGAATAGCCGAACACCTTGTAAAACAGCGCCAAAAACGCTTCCACGCCCGGCGGATGAACATTCGGCACAGCGGAGAACGGAATCAGCTTCCCATGCCGCAGCAGGTCCAGCGCCGCCGGAACAAACTGCCCGAGTTCATCCCAAAAGTAAGGCAGATTCAGCAGCGGCAGATGGATGGCAAACAGCGGAACGGCGAAAACAAAAAAGAAAATGAGAAGGTAATACGGGCGCTTCGGCCTCGGCTGCGCGTCAAGAAGCGCAAACGGAGGCAGTTTCGGCATCGGAGGCCGGCGTGGCGTCACCATCCGTTCTTATTGAATGACGTCGCCCTGTACGTGCGCTTCTAGCCTGATCTCGCCAAAGGCCGCCTCATACTGCTTCAGGTTCTGTTGCAGCAGATTGGATAGCGCTTTCGCTTGCGGCGGACTCAGATAAACGCCTTGAAAATTCTGTATCGTCACGGCATCGGGCGTCGTTTGATTTGCTGTTCCGAACATCAGGAAAAAATCCCACAGACTGACGCGCATCTGCACGCTGTTCGCATAGCTCTCGCGGTAATCGGGAGTGTTGGTAAGTTGCAGCTTCGGCTGCGGCTGCGCGGGGCTCATTTCCCTAGTATGCCCCGAGCCCTCGTCAGACTTATTCAAACTGTGATTAAATCCAGGTTCTGCAAGCGGCTCGCGGCAGCTATGCCAAGACCGCAAGTTTGGAGATCGCGCCAGCCAACGATCCCTCCCGGCAGATAAACTTTCCGTTTCCCTATAACGACGCCTATGTGATGCATTTGATTTATCTCCAAGGTTTTCGTTGTGGCTGGCGGCAAGTAGCACACAGCGGGACGAGATGCGCCGGTTTGCCTTTTTCCTCGGCTACCGCCTGAAGCTTGCTTGCCTTCAAAATTGAGGGAGGCGATCTCGCGATTCGTCGGCCCGATCAGCCGGTAATTGAGAGTGAAGGGAGCGAGCGCTTCCGCATTCAGCCGGGGTGCCCGAGCGGCGCCTTCGTGAAGCCGATGTAATCGATGCCAAATGGAGAAAATCCAATTCCGTCACGCCCGAGCGCCGAAAAAGAGAAGCGCGCGATGTTGCCATTGCTCCCGGTCTCGGGAGTGTATGGACCTGGACCGCTCTCGATGCCGATACCAAACTGGTTTGGCTCGTGGATGGTGGGCGTCGTGATACCTTCGCCGCACGAGAGTTTATTCAGGATTTAGTAGGTCGTCTCAGCAGCCGCATCCAACTCACGACAGACGGGCACAAAGCGTATTTAGAAGCCCTGGATGAGGCGTTCGGATCGAACATCGACTACGCCATGCTCATCAAGCTCTATGGAGAAGACAAGATGGGCGAGACACGCTACAGTCCTGCTCCTTGCGTGGGTACGCGTAAGGAAGAGATTACGGGAAGGCCGGAAAAGAAGCACATCAGTACCAGCTATGTCGAGCGGCAGAACCTCACGATGCGAATGCACATGCGCCGCTTCACTCGCCTCACCAACGCGTTTTCCAAGAAACTGGAGAACCATATCGCGGCGATTTCGCTTCACTTCATGTTTTACAACTTTGTGCGCATCCACCAGACCTTGCGCGTGATTCCCGCGATGGCGGCTGGCGTGACAGATCGCGTGTGGGAGATTAGCGACATTGTGAAGCTGCTCGATGAGAAGCCGGAAAAGCCGAACTACGAGGATGCGCAGTATGGACTGGCATTAGGGTTTGAGCCGAGAGGATATCGGAGATAAAACTTCCCGAACACTAGGGAAGCAATGTATTTCCCTTGTAAGGATAGGGCATTCAATGATGAACGTTCGTTTATAGGACGCTCTACCGCTTGCATTCTTAAACAGCAAATGAAGAATCATGCCCCGTTGCTCACCCCTTAGGAAGTCCTCCAATAGCCGTGCTCCAGGTCGACTTATAGGCGACTCAAAGAAGTTGGCGGTGATGCGCTGGGGCTCACCAACTCGGACATAGGGAAGCCTCCAGGGTAACGGAACAATACGTAGGGGTTCTTTTGGGTCTTCTTCGAACGTTACATCTGTTGCGGTCTCCGTGCCGTCATTGATGAGTTCTAGGATCTGATGATCCCTAGCTTCTTCGTTTACCGTCATGCGCAGAAGAATATTCGGACCATTCTGCGTTTCCAATAGCTGCCGAGCCAACCTCTCATCTCTCCACGCTTGGTAAAACGCCACAATCATCATAAGAAACGCCAAAACGAAGCTTGCCTCGGCTATCCATAAATTGGGTCTATTTGTATAAGCGACGAAGATGCCCAGGAAAGTGAAGGCTGCACAACTCATCATCGTCCAGAAATGCCGCAAGACGGCCTTGATAAATTGCCAGATGAGCACCAGGACAGCGTACTAGAAAACACAGCGCAAATCTCCCTATACTGGAATTGCGCCGGTAATTACGGGCGAGATGGCCGTTGGAAGGCAGAACGCCGCAAGTTTGGCGACGGGTGACGTTCGATCCTTTCCGTTAGTTGAAGTGTATCAAAAATACGCTTATCTGCTAGCCCCTGCGCCTTTGCTTCATTGCTCACATGCCCGTTCCAGAATAAAATTCCCGATGCTCAAACTGACCCACTACCCGAATTTCAAACTGACCCACTACCCGGAAAACACGCTCTTTGACAGCCGTGCTCGATTCGCTCTATACTGTTTGTTTGGGTTACATGGGTTAGCTGAGGTGTGTCTGGACCTTTCCTCCCTTTGGCGCAGGTATGCCGCCGTTCCCACAACAGAGTAGAATTGAAGAGGATTACCGATGCCAAAACGTACATTTCAGCCGAATAACCGGAAACGGGCCAAAACGCACGGTTTTCGCGTCCGTATGAAGACGGCTGATGGCCGGGCCGTGCTGTCGCGCCGCCGCGCCAAGGGCCGCCACAAGTTGACGGTCAGCGACGAAAAAGCGATTCGCGAAATGAAGTAGCGCCTATTTTTTCCTTCTGTCACTTTCCCAAGCAAGACGAGTTGTCCGGTCGGCTGAGTTTCGGCACGTTTATCAAAGCGGTGTACGCGTCACCAGCCGGTTTTTTGCCGTTTTTTGCCTGCGCAGCCTCGAACCCGAGAACCTTTCGCGGTTTGGTTTTACGCTGCCGCGCGCCGTTGGCAAAGCGGTTCAGCGAAATCGTATCCGCCGTCGGCTTCGAGAGGCTGTGCGGAGTGAATTCGCGGCGCTTCCAACAGGTTGGGTCCTCGTTTTTAATCCGCGCCGAACGGTTCTCGAAGCGCCTTTCGGTGAGCTGCGCGGAGAGGTAAACCGGGTTTTTGCCAAATGCAAAGGGTCCTTATCGGTATCCTGAAAGGGTATAAGCTCTTTATCTCGCCTCTTTTGCCCTCCGCCTGCCGCTACTATCCCACTTGTTCCGAATACATGATGGAAGCAGTCGCTAAGCATGGCCCGGTGAAGGGCGTGTGGATGGGCTTGCTGCGGCTGGGCCGATGCCATCCGTTTCATGGGGGTGGGCATGATCCCGTTCGCTGATTTGATTACGAGTTTTCACTATGTCCAATTCACCCGGCAGCCTCACTCCGAAGCCGCCTTCGCTTGAAAAACGCCTGCCTATCGCGCTAGGGCTGATGATGCTGGTGCTGCTGGTCTCGCAGTACCTGTTTAAGCCCGCGCCCGGTCCCAAACCGGTTCAGCATGTCAATGATCAGACAGCGGCCAAGGTGACGGAAAAGCCGCCTGTTCCCGCTACGCTGCCGGCCATTGCTCCCGGTTCGGCGGCGGGCGGGCAGGTTATAGCTTCCGCTGAATCGGAGAATCACATTGATACCGCGCTTTACCACATTGTTTTCAGCAATCGCGGCGGCGTTGTTAAGAGTTGGCTGCTTAAAAAGTATCAGGATGACTCGGGCAAACCGCTTCAGTTGGTGAATGCATCCGCCAAGGATGTTCCTCTGCCGTTCGCGGTGGAGGTCAAGAATCAGAAGCTGTCGGTTGATCCAAACACGGTTCTCTACCAAGCTAAGCCCTCCGCTGATGGTTTAGGAATTGATTATGCGTTCTCGGACGGGCAAACGACGATTCGCAAATCTTTTGTGTTTGCCAAAGACAGTTATCTAGCCGAAGTGAAATCCCAGGTGCTGGCCAACAATACCGCCGTGCCGCATTTCCTCTTGTGGCGCGGCGGATTCGGCGATCAAAAGGTTCGCAACGCGTCGCAATCGCAACACACGGTGCGCTATGACACGAGCGCGGGCAAACTGGTTACGAAGACCACGAAGGACGCCAAGGACGGCCCGGTTACGGATTCAGGCAACTACGCGTTCGGCGGGTTGGAAGACAATTTCTTTGCGGCCGTTGCTTTGCCGAATGACAATGCTTCGCTCGAAGTCCGTACTTTTAACGATTCCGTCAAAGTTCCTAACGAGGACAAACCCGTTCCTTATGTCGGCGCTGGTCTTTCCACGGGCGGGCAGAATGACTTCTCCCTGTTTGTCGGCCCGAAAGACATCGATATTCTGCGGAAGGTCAACCCTAAGCTGGGCCAGATTGTGGATTGGGGTTTCTTCGGTATTATCGCGAAACCGCTCTTCCTGTCGCTGAATTGGGTTCATGACCATTGGACCAATAACTATGGTTGGGCCATCATTCTGGTTACGCTGATCATCAATCTTGCTTTGTTTCCGCTCCGCCTTTCCAGTTTGAAATCAGCGCGCAAAATGCAGAAGCTGCAGCCGCAAATTCAGGCCATTAACGCCAAGTACAAGAACGTCAGCATGCGCGACCCGAAGAAGAGCGAGCAGAACCAGGAAGTGATGGATCTTTATAAACGGGAGGGCGTCAACCCGGTGGGCGGTTGTCTTCCCATGGTGATCCAGCTTCCGTTTTTCTATGCGTTTTATCGGGTCTTGAGCATTGCCATTGAGTTGCGGCATGCTCCTTGGTTGTGGGTTCCGGATCTTTCTTCACCCGAGGCTCTGCCCATTCATCTGTTGCCGATCATCCTGATTGCCACGCAGTTTTTGACGCAGCGCATGACTCCGGCGGCGGGCGTTGATCCGAACCAGCAGCGCATGATGATGCTGATGCCGCTGTTCTTCGGATTTATGTTTTATTACGCTTCGGCGGGCCTTGTACTATATTGGTTAACCGGAAATCTGGTCGGTATCGGGCAGCAGCTCCTGATTAATCGTCTGATGCCTGCCCCTGTACCGGTTACGCCTTCCAGCAAGGCGCCCGTCAAGAAGGTTGTGAAGAAATAGGCGATGAAATATACTGTTGACTCGCTGCGGCCAAAATTGGATAGCTTTCTTTTGCCGCTTCTGGAGCACGCCGAGTTTGAGCTTTCCTATCATCTCCATGCTCCTGAGAACCCGCATCCGGAAGTTGAGAATCCGGAAGTGACGGTTCAGTTTTCCGGCTCGGATGTCGATTTGCTGCTCGCGAATCGCGGTGAACTGTTGTTGGCGCTGGAGCACCTGTCGATGGAAGCGATGCACCTTCCGCCGGAAGACCACTCGCTGATTTCTTTTGACGCTAATGATTACCGGCTGCTGCGCATGGAAGAGTTGCGGATGTCCGCGCTGGCCGCCGCCGATAAAGTGAAGCGCACGCATACGCCGTTTCACTTTAATCCCATGACGAGCCGTGAGCGCCGGGTGATTCATCTGGCTTTGCGGGACGAAAAGGAACTGCGCAGTGAAAGCGTCGGCGTCGGTCCGACGCGCGCGGTGGTTGTGGTTCCGGCGGACATGCCGACCCCGCCGGCTCCGCCTCAGTTGCCGCACGCACCTCGTCCGCCAGGTCCTCGCGGCGGAGACGACCGGCGCGGCGGTTTCGGCAACCGTCCTCCGCGTGGCGGGTATGGAGGCGGCCATCCTCCTTCACGCGGCGGTTCGCGCGGCGGCGGCCCTCGGGGCGGTAACCGCTAGTTTGTTCCTTCCATGAACGTGCGCGACACCATTGTCGCCATTTCCACGCCTGTCGGACGGGGCGGTTTGGGGATCGTGCGTCTTTCGGGGCCTGATAGCCGTTCCATTGCCCAAGGGATTCTTCGCTTTCGCCATGGCCCTCACTGGCAAAGCTGGCGCAGCGAGATGGCCGAACTCGTTGAACCTTCCGGAGCTCCGGTTGACCAGGTGGTTGTTGCTTTTTTTGAACAACCGCGATCTTATACAGCGGAGGATGTGGTCGAGATTGCCTGTCATGGCGCTCCAGTCGTGCTGCGCTTTTGCTTGGAGCGGGCCGTGGAAGCAGGGGCACGTTTAGCGGAGCCGGGTGAGTTCACTTTGCGCGCCTACTTGAATGGCCGTATTGATTTGCCGCAGGCGGAAGCGGTACGCGAGTTAATCGACGCCACTACGCTTTACCAGGCTCGTGTTGCCGCGCGGCAGATGGAAGGATCTGTTTCCCGCCGCATTCGGCCGGCTAAGGAGCAGCTTCTTGAATTGATATCTCTTCTGGAAGCTGGTATTGACTTTGCCGAGGATGATATCAGCGTTGCGCCCGCCGAAGAGATATTGCGCCGCATCGATCCCGTTTACCGGACGCTGAGTGATTTGGCGGGAAGTTTCGCGGCGGGCAGGCTGGTGTTCCAGGGTTTTACGTTGGCGATTGCCGGCCGACCTAACGTCGGCAAGAGCAGTTTGTTCAACCGCTTGCTCCAACAGGAGCGCGCGATTGTCACGGACATTCCAGGCACCACGCGCGATACGGTTTCGGAAGCCGCTTCACTCGGAGGCATCCCCGTCCGGCTAATGGATACCGCCGGTATCCGTCAAGGGCAAGACGTAATTGAAAGCCTTGGGATTGAACGCAGTTATCAGGCGATAGCCGACGCGGATTTGACTTTGCTGGTTCTTGATTGGTCCAGCGAACTGACTGTGGATGATCGGGAACTGCTGGCAAAGCTGCACGACCGGAGGCCGATTCTGGTTGCGAACAAGCGCGACTTACCTCGACGGCTTCAGGCAGTTCCTGGCGATTTGGTTTCTGTTTCGGCGGTTACCGGGGACGGTATTGACGCTTTGAAAGAGGCCATTCTTCAAAATCTTGCTCCCGGCGGTCTTGCCCTTCCGGAAGACGGCGGCATCACGAGTATTCGACATGTCGCGCTTCTGCGTGAAAGCATCGAAGCGCTGGAGAATGCCAAGCGGGCTGTTGAGTTCGGCATTCCTCATGAGATGATTCTGCTTGATCTTTATGCCGCGCTCCGTCCTGTGGACGCAATCACGGGCGTGACAACCGCTGATGATATTTTGAACCGGATTTTTTCTACGTTTTGTATTGGGAAGTAAGCTTTACCGCCGACAGAGCGGTACCGCTCTTCGTTAAGGAACTTGGCAGGTTCTATAGGAGCTGCTTCCAAAAGATTGTTGTGTCGCACCATGTTCCATCAGGATACAGGGCATACCGAGGGATAACCCCCACTCTGGTCCATCCCAAGCTCACATACAACTTCTCGGCGAGATCTCCTGTAGCGGTATCCAACACAAGGAGGGTTTTTCCGGCAAGCCGACTGACCTCTTCGACGTGTTTCATGAGCTGGCTGCCGACGCCTTGCCCGCGAGCCGACCTGACGACGAGTAACTTGGCGACATCAGCTCGATGGGGTTGATTGGGAGGCATCGCAGTCAGGATCTGGACGGTTCCTACCAATTTAGAATCCATAAAGGCTGCTAATAAAATACGCTTGCCGTGTTGCACTCCTTCCAGAACGTTTTCGAAAAAGGATTCAGCATCGGCCTTCGAAAGTGATGCCATAAAGCTCACCGACGCGCCTCCTTCCACGCAGTCCAGTAGACCATCGGCAAGCGCCCCCAAGTATTGACGCCCCTCCGCTGCGGTTAATCGTCGAATCTCAACCACGAGAATAGGTTACGATGTTTCCACGACGCGGCGCCGCCGAACCCGACCCCAAATGCCATCCAGAATCGGGCTTTTCAGCATCGGGCTGGACGCGTACTGGCCCCAATTCGCGGACATTTACGACCGCCTGACCCGCTACAACCAACTCATCGCGAAGCGCCTCGCTCAGTCGACGCCGTCGGTGATCAACCTGGGACTGATTGACACGCCGGAAAAGGCGCAAGAAGCCGGCCATCAATTCCGGCGTGAAGACGTGGACCTCATCTTTCTTCACGCGGCCACTTATGCGCTCTCATCCACCGTGCTTCCCGTGGTGCGCCGCGCTAAAGTTCCGGTTATCATTTTGAATCTCGCGCCCGGCCCCGCTATCGACTACGCCGCCTTTAACCGTATGAGAGATCGTGGCCGGATGACGGGCGAATGGCTGGCGTGGTGCGGCGCGTGTCCCGTTCCCGAGATTGCCAATGTCTTCCAGCGCGCGGGCATTCCCTTTTTTCAGGTCACAGGCACCCTCGACGATGATCCCGCGGCCTGGAATGAAATTCAGGAGTGGATCGACGCCGCCCACGTGGCTCATGTTCTGGAAGGGAATCGCCTCGGCCTCATGGGCCATTACTACGGAGGCATGCTCGACATTTACTCCGATCTCACGCGCCAGCTTGCCGTGTTCGGCGGCCATATCGAAATGCTTGAAGTCGAACAACTGGCGGGTCTGCGCGAAAGCGTCACCCCCCCTGAGATCGAAGAGCGAGTCCGTCTGTTTTCCGATCTTTTCGACATAGAATCCGGCTGCCCTCCAGAGGAATTACAGCGCTGCGCCCGTACCTCCGTCGCTCTCGACCGGCTTGTTGCGGCTCACTCGCTCACCTCTCTGGCGTACTACTATCGAGGCACTGGAAACTCCGCCAATGAAGAGGCGATCAGCTCCATCATTCTCGGTAACAGTCTTCTGACAGCCAGGGGAATTCCTGTTGCCGGAGAGTATGAAATCAAGAACGTGCAAGCCATGAAGATCATGGATGCCTTTGGCGCGGGCGGCTCGTTCTCCGAATATTATGCCGTCGATTTCACGGACGACGTCGTTCTGATGGGCCATGATGGTCCCGGCCATATCGCCATTGCCGATGGCAAAACCAAGGTTCGTCCTCTCGGCATTTACCACGGCAAGGTGGGCCATGGACTCTCGGTCGAAATGTCCGTCAAGCACGGTCCGGTTACCTTGCTTTCGGTTATTCAAACTGCTTGCGGAAACACCAAGCTGCTTTATGCCGAAGCGGAATCCGTGCCGGGTCCCATTCTCGAAATCGGCAACACGAATAGCCGCTACCGGTTCTCTCTCGGCGCCCGCGAGTTCGTCAACGCGTGGAATGCGCAAGGCCCGGCCCACCACTGCGCCATTGGCGTCGGCCATATCTCATCGAAAATCGAAAAACTCGGGGCGCTCCTCGGCCTCCAAACTGTCCGCGTCTGTTGAAATCGTATATGCGCGGTTGTCATTCTTCCTCAGCCGTTCGCGGCCAAGGTTTGGCGGCGTATGGCGTCCAGCAGGCCGTTGATGAACGACATGGATTCGTCGCTGGAAAATTGCCGCGCCAGTTCCAAAGCTTCGTCAATGACAATGGGGGCGGGAACGGCGTTTTGCATCATTTCAAAAATGGCGAGCCGCAGGATGTTGCGGTCCACCACCGCCATGCGCTCCAGCCGCCAGTGCTCCGCTTTGGCTTGAATTTGCTGATCGATTTGCGGCGCTTTCTCCACGGTGCCGCGCACCAGTTCCTCCATAAAGCGGTCGGGTTTCGGCTTCGGCTCATCTTCTTCGGAATACAGGGTTTCGTAATAGTGGGAAATGGCGCTGTCCACCGAATCGCCGCGCATATCCCACTCAAACAGGACTTGTAGCGCCCGCTTCCTTGATCTGTGCCGCGCGGCCATATTAATGGCCTTCCTTTAATGTCTTAAGCAGGTTTGCGAGCTCAATGGCGACCTCGGCGGCTTCTGCGCCCTTGTTGCCGCTTTTTCCGCCTGCCCGGTCCATAGCCTGCTGCATGTTGTCAGTCGTTAGGACGCCGAAGGCAATCGGAATGCCTGTTTCCAAGCTCACTTGGTTCAGTCCATCCGCCGCGCCGCCCGCTACGTAATCGAAGTGCGGCGTGTCTCCCCGAACCACGGCGCCGAGCGCTACGATGGCGTCACAATGCGACGCCAGGGCCTTGGCCGCAATCGCCAGCTCCCAGGCTCCCGGCACCTTTACGAAAGTGATGTTCTCCTGCGGACAGCCATGTTTTTCGAGCACTTGCAGCGCGCCATTGGCCAACTGCTCGGTGATGAATTCATTAAAGCGGCTCACCAGCACGCCTATGCGCAGGGTGGCGGCATCCAATGATCCTTGGTAAGTCTGATAGGGCATGAAAGGGGAGCAAAGCGCGGGAAATGCGCTCCCTATGGGATAATTCGGTTTACCTCTCAGTTTACCTCATAATCATGGACCCCCGTTTTATCCGCAATTTCTCTATCATTGCGCACATTGATCACGGGAAATCCACGCTTGCCGACCGCTTGCTTGAATACACCGGCGCGCTTTCCCAGCGCGAAATGATGGATCAGGTTCTCGACACCATGGACCTGGAACGCGAGCGCGGCATCACGATTAAAGCTCATGCCGTCCGCCTCGATTACAAGGCGCTGGACGGCAACATGTACGAGCTGAACCTGATCGATACGCCTGGGCACGTGGATTTCACCTACGAGGTGTCGCGCAGCCTGCAGGCTTGCGAAGGCACGCTGCTGGTGGTTGATGCGTCGCAGGGCGTGGAAGCGCAGACGCTTGCGAATACGTATCTTGCGATCAATCACAATCTTGAGATTATTCCCGTCATTAACAAGATTGATTTGCCTTCCGCTGAACCGGAGCGCATTCGGGAACAAATCGAGCAAGTGGTTGGGCTGGACGCCAGCGACGCGATTCTTGCCAGCGCCAAAAACGGCATCGGCATTCAGGAGACTCTCGAAGCCGTGGTGCGACGAGTGCCGCCGCCGAAGGGCGATCCCAATGCGCCGCTGCGCGCCCTGATTTTTGATTCGTGGTTCGATCCCTATCGCGGCGTGATTATCCTCACGCGCATTGTGGACGGCACTTTACGCAAAGGCCAGAAGATTCGCCTTTGGTCTAACGGCAAAACTCATGAAGTGGAAGGATTGGGGTTTCAATCGCCCAAACCTGTTCCCTGCGACGAGTTGACAGCCGGTGAAGCGGGCTTTCTCTTCGCCAACATCAAAACCGTTTCCGACGCGCTGATCGGCGATACTATCACGGACGACGCCAACCCGGCCGCCGAGGCGCTTCCCGGCTTCCAAGAGATCAAGCCGATGGTGTTCGCCGGGCTTTATCCGATTGAATCGCATGAGCATGGTTTGCTGCGGGATGCGCTTGAAAAACTGCGGTTGAACGACAGCGCTTTCAATTTTGAGCCGGAGAGTTCAGCCGCGCTCGGCTTTGGTTTTCGTTGCGGATTTCTAGGGCTCCTGCATCTTGAAATCGTGCAGGAGCGGTTGGAACGCGAGTTTCAGATTGATCTCATCACCACGGCTCCCGGCGTTCGTTACCTTGTGACGACAACAGGTGGAGAAGTGATTGAGGTTAATAACCCGCAAAGGTTCCCTGATCCTTCTTCCATTCAGCAGACGCAGGAGCCGATTATTGACGCCACTGTAATTACGCGCGAAGAGTATATTGGTGAAATTCTGAAGCTGCTGGAAGAAAAGCGCGGCGCGCAGAAGAAGTTTGAGTATATCGGCGGCGGGCGCGTGCTTCTGCTGTACGAGCTTCCGCTGAACGAGATTGTTCTTGATTTCTATGATCGCTTGAAGTCGGCCTCGCGCGGTTATGCTTCGCTGGACTATCATCTGTCCGGCCATCGCGTGTCGCCCATGGTGAAGCTGGATGTGCTGGTGGCGGGAGAGCCGGTGGACGCACTGTCGATGATCGTGCATCGCGATTTTGCCTATGAACGCGGCAAGATCCTGATTGAGCGTTTGCGTAAGTTGATTCCACGCCAGATGTTTGAAGTGGCATTGCAGGCCGCTATCGGGAACAAAATTGTTGCCCGCGAAACGATTTCCGCCCTGCGCAAAAACGTTTTGGCGAAGTGCTATGGCGGCGATATCTCACGAAAGCGCAAGCTGCTGGAGAAGCAGAAAGAAGGCAAGCGCCGCATGAAGCGTGTAGGACGAGTTGAAATTCCCCAGGAAGCATTTTTGGCGGTGCTGAAAGTGGGAACTGACTCGGGCGAGTAGCTTAACGTAGATTCGCCGGCGGAATGCGGTCGATTAAATTGCGGATTGCGCTAATAAGATCCGCCGCATCACGTTCCAGCTTAGCCAAGTCAACGCTTGTTTGAAGAGTTAACTCGCGAGTTGTTTGTGAGTATTGAACCATTCCCAAAACCGACTCACTAAGTTCATGATTCGACTCACGAAGTTCACGAATTGATTGCCAAATTCGCTCGTGTTCCTCATCGTTGCGTCGAACGAACTGTTGCCAATCGAAATTGCCGTTTGACTCAACAGCCACAATCAGATTATCTGATAAAGCTTGCTCCTATAGCGGAATGTTGCCGTGCTTTTTGCGGGGCATGGTGTCGGTTTTATTGGCCAGCATCCGTAGCGCCCGGATTACTTTGGATCTTGTCTCGTGGGGTTCAATCACGTCGTCGATGTAGCCTCGCTCGGCGGCTACAAAGGGGTTGGCGAAGCGGTTGCGGTATTCGTCGATTTTTGCTTGGCGAGTCGCTTCCGGTTCTTCGGCTGATTGCAGTTCGCGCCGGTACAGGATGTTGACCGCGCCCTCCGGTCCCATGACGGCGATTTCGGCGGTGGGGTAGGCGAAGTTGATGTCGGTTCGGAGGTGTTTCGAGCCCATAACGCAGTACGCTCCGCCATAAGCTTTGCGCGTAATGACGGTGATTTTTGGGACAGTTGCCTCAGCATAGGCGTAAAGGAGCTTTGCGCCGTGGCGGATGATGCCGCCGAACTCCTGCGCGGTTCCAGGCAGAAAGCCGGGAACGTCTTCAAAAGTCAGGATGGGAATCCCGAAGGCGTCACAGAAGCGCACAAAGCGCGCGCCCTTGGTGGAAGAATCAATGTCGAGGCATCCCGCCAAATACGCGGGTTGATTCGCCACAATGCCTATGGGTTCACCACCCATGTGAGCAAATCCAACGACGATGTTGCGGGCGAAGTGCTCGGCAACTTCCAGAAAATAGCCGTCGTCCACGACGCGGCTGATAACGTCCTTAATGTCATAGGGCTTGTTTGATTCGATGGGAATCAGCGTGTCCAGGTCTTTGTCGGCGCGATCTTCGGGATCTTCTGTTGTCCCGCGTGGAACTCCGTCCAGATTGTTTTGCGGGAGAAAACGCAGCAGGTCGCGGATACGCTGTAAGCAATCCTCGTCGTTTGCCGCCAAAAAGTGCGCCACGCCGCTGGTTGCGTTGTGCGTCATTGCGCCGCCCAGGTCCTCCTTTGTGACGTCCTCGTGCGTTACGGTTTTGATCACGTCCGGGCCGGTGACAAACATGTGACTGGTGCCGTCCACCATGAAGACAAAGTCCGTGAGCGCGGGTGAGTACACCGCGCCGCCCGCGCAGGGTCCCATGATGGCTGAGATTTGCGGCACCACTCCGCTGGCCAGGGTGTTGCGAAGAAAAATATCCGCGTAGCCCGCCAAGGAAACCACGCCTTCCTGGATGCGCGCGCCGCCGGAATCGTTCAGGCCGATAATCGGCGCTCCGGTTTTCACCGCCAGATCCATCAGCTTTACAATCTTCTGCGCGTTCGCTTCCGAGAGCGATCCGCCAAATACCGTAAAATCCTGCGCGAAGACAAAGACCTGCCGACCGTGAACCAATCCATAACCCGTGACAAAGCCGTCGCCTTCCACCACGCTGTTCCCCATGCCGAAGTTTTGGCAGCGGTGACGGACCAGTTTGTCCAGTTCCTCAAATGATCCTTCATCGAGCAGCAAATCGACACGTTCGCGCGCGGACAGCTTGCCTTCGCGATGTTGCCTTTCTTTTCGCTCGGCGCCGCCGCCCTCTTCCGCTCGCGCATGGCGTGTCTTCAATTCTTCAAACCGGTTTGTGATCATAGGAAAGCAGCGTCCCGCATGTCAGATAGTAATATGAATGATCCGTGTGGGCTCGTGGTTGGTACGGCGGGCCACATTGACCACGGCAAAACCACCCTGGTTCAGGCTCTCACGGGGATCGACACGGACCGGCTCGCGGAGGAAAAGCGTCGCGGTATTTCAATTGACCTTGGGTTTGCGCACATGGCGCTGCCGGATGGATGCCGCGTCAGTTTTATTGACGTGCCCGGCCATGAACGCTTTATCAAGAACATGCTGGCGGGCGTGGGCGGGATTCAGGCGGTTCTTCTGATCGTGGCCGCCAATGAAGGCGTAAAACCGCAAACACGCGAGCACTTCGAGATTTGCCGCTTGCTTGGAATTAATCGCGGCATGGTTGTCCTTACCAAGACGGATCTGGCCAGCGTCGATCAGTTGAATGCGACTCGACTGGCCGTGGAGGAGTTATGCGCCGGTTCGTTCCTGAGCGGACAGCCGATGATTCCGGTCAGTTCAAAAACAGGCGAAGGACTTCCGGGCTTGCGCGAGGCGCTTTCCCGTCTTGCCAGGCAAGCTGTTCGTCAAGGCCGCGATGGGTTGGCGCGGCTCCCTATTGACCGCAGCTTTGCCTCCAAAGGCTTCGGCACGGTGATCACCGGCACGCTCTGGAATGGCGAACTGCGCGTCGGCGACAGCGTTCATCTTCATCCTGGTAAACGAGAAGCGCGTATTCGCGGCCTCCAGGTACATGGGAAATCCGTTGAAGTTTCACGGGCAGGCGAGCGTACCGCCGTGAACCTGACCGGCATCGAGCATTCCGAGATTCAACGTGGATTTGTTTTGACGCATCGTAATGAATTGGCGTCCACTTCCCTGCTCGATGTTTCCGTTCAGTGGCTGGACGAGGCCGACCTTCCCGCTAGGCGCGAACAGTTTTTGCTGCATGTCGGTACGGCGGAGGTGCCTGTGGATCTGAAGATTATCTCCACAGGTTCTTCGAAGGAAATGAAGGGGCAAGCTATCGCTCGCTTGTGGATGAGCGAGCCTGGATTGCTTTTGCCTGATGACCGTTTTGTTCTGCGGCGTCCTTCTCCCGCCCGCACCGTGGCCGGCGGGATCGTGATTGACCCTTCTCCTCCGGCGCGCTTAAATCGCCGGAAAGCGGCGGCGCGGATTCAGGCGCTGGCTGAGGAATCTTGGGCCAAGCGGCTTAGCTTCTTGGTTGCGGAAAGCCCGGACGGACGGCGCATGCGGGACCTCGTACGCCGCACGGGCCTTTCTTGGGAGCAGTTGAAAGCGTGTATCGCCCAAAGCGGCGATCTGCTCTTCGTTGAATCGGCGGGACGCGTGTTCAGCAGACCTTGGATGGAACGGCAGCGTGAAAAACTCCTTGCCGTGCTGCGCGGGTTTCATGCCAAGCACCCGAATCTTCCCGGCGCGCCGATTGCCTTGGCGCGCATGAATCTGGAACCGGCTGTCGCTCAAGTGGTGTTTGCGGACTTTCCGGCGATTCGCATGGCGGGCGAAGTGGTTTCGCTGGCTGCTCACGCGGCGCAGGCCAATCCGGAGCAGACGAAATTTCTTGCTCGGATTGAGGGCGCTTTCCGTCAGGCGGGCTTTCAACCTCCGTCTCCGTCCGATCTTCTGAAGTCTGCTGGCGCCGACGCTGATAAAGGGCGCGGTTTTCTGGAAGCGCTTATCAAGGGTCAAAGGCTGGTGCGGATCTCGGATGAATTGGTGTTCCATGCCGATGTGGTGGCGCACATACGCCGTTCCTTGGCCGCGCACAAGGGCCGCCGGTTTTCTGTTCCCGAATTTAAGGAGTGGACGCAAATTTCACGCAAGTATGCGATTCCGCTGCTGGAGTATCTCGACCGGCAGCATGTGACCCGGCGCGAAGGAGACGCGCGCGTGGTGCTCTAGTTACAGCACTTCCAGGATTAAGCACTTTAAGTAATGAGTTTCGGGAACGGTGAGCAGAATGGGATGGTCCTGCGATTGGGTGCGCCGCTCCAGAACGCGTAATTGCTTGCCGGTATCCAGCGCCGCGGCGGCGATAAGTTCGAGCAGATGCGCTTCGCTCATATGGTGCGAACAGGAGCAAGTGACCAGGATGCCGCCCTTGCTTAACAGCCGCAGCGCTCTTAGATTGATTTCTTTGTAGCCGCGCGCCGCACCCTCGACAGCCGACCGCGATTTTGTGAAGGCGGGCGGATCGACAATCACCATGTCAAACCGCTGCCTGCTCGCGACCAAGTTAGGTAGATAGTCCAGTACGTTTGCTTCGCGGAATTCGATGTTGGTCAGGCTGTTTTGCGCCGCGTTGACTTTTGCGAGAGCGAGCGCGGGTGATGCGCTATCGACAGCTTCCACCGAATCACAAACGGAGGCTACATGGACGGCAAAGCCGCCTGAGCCCGTGAAGCAGTCCAAAGCCCGGCCTTTCGCAAAGCGGCGCACGGCGAGGTAGTTTTCGCGCTGGTCCAGAAACACGCCTGTTTTCTGGCCTCCGAGCAGATCTGCCTGTAGCATCAGGCCGTTCACCGTGACGGGAACATGCGGTGGAATATCTCCCGCCAGCACTCGGATCTGCTGATCGAGGTTTTCCTTGGCGCGCGTAGGCGCGTCGTTGCGGGCGATAATTCCCTTGGGATGCAGGAGTTGTCCCAGTACATCCGTGATTTGCGGCGCAAGCCGGTCCATGCCCTGATTGAGCAGTTGAACCGCGAGCCAATCTCCATAGCGATCCACAATCAGCCCAGGCAGCAGATCGCCTTCCGCATGCACTAGCCGGTACGCATTTGAATCACGCACGATTCGTTGGCGAAACTGATAGGCTGCCTCTATCGACGAGCGGAGAAAAGTCTCGTCGACGGCTTCCGCTCGTTTGCTCAACAGACGCAAAGTAATCTGGGAGGTGGAGCTGTAGTGCGCGGTGCCGATAAATTTGCCTTTATTGTCGATCACTTTGACCGCGTCTCCGCCTTGCGCCTCGCCCCGGTCTAAAACGTCACTTGAGAAAATCCAGGGGTGACCCGAAAACACGCGATCGGCTGCTTTGCGATTCACGCGAACAGTAGGAACACTCGACATCGCCTTATTACAGCAGAGCGCGGCATTGCTTAAGAAATTGCTTCTCTTTATTGGATTGGTTGTGGCCTACGCGGCCTTTCCGACCCGAACTTATTATTGGGATGGCGTTCTTTTTTCGCTTTATATTGAAAAGGTTTACAGCGCCGAACTGCCCTTCTCTATTCTGTTCCATCCGAATCACTTGCTGTACTCGGGCTTCGGCTATGGGCTGTATTCATTGGCGCATGCTTTTGGCTTGCACCTTCGGGCGATTACTCTGTTTCAGTGCGTTAACATCCTCGCCGGTGCTGGCGCTGCGGTTCTTGTTTTTGCTTTGACTAAACGACTTGGCAGGTCGAATTGGCTCGCCGTGTTTTGCTGTTTGCTGTTTGGTTCCGGCGCGACGTGGTGGAAGTTTTCAACTGATGCGAACAGCTATATTCTATCGGTGCTGCTGTTGCTCCTTGCCGTCAGTTTCCTGTTGAGCGGAACCTGTTGGCTCTTGCTGGCCGGGATGTGTCACGTCCTCGCGATGCTGTTTCACGAGCTTGCGGTGTTCGCTTATGTGCCGTTTATAGCGGCAATTTTGCTGGAAAACACATCCAGAGCCGCGCGTATCCGGCGTGCGTGCCTTTACACCCTTGGTACGGCTGGAAGTGTTGCCCTTGTTTACTGGTTGGCGTACCGACTGGCGGGTCGGGATAGCGGACGAACATTTTTGGGATGGGTCACAAGCTCTTCCGCCCAATCGCAGACGACCCACTCGCTGCGACAAGTTTTTATTGCTTATCCGGCGAGCTATTTGAAGCTGCTGGCGGGCGGCAAATTGAGTCTAATACGTGATTACCTTTCCTTGCCCGTGATTGTCGCGCTCATGATGTGTATTGGGTCTTTTACTATTGGAATTTGGTTGATGCGGCGTCCGAAACGGGAAAGCGGCATTCTGATCGACTGGCGAACGAAGGCAGTGCTTTGGAGTTGGGTTCTGCCATATCTTCTGTTTCTGGCGTGGTGGGAGCCGGGAAGCGCCTTCTACAAACTGTTTATCTGGCCGCCCCTTGTTTTGTTGCTTGGCTGCGCGGTTGCCGAGCGCCCTTTTTGGCTTTCCCGTATTAAAGCATTGATCGCTTTGAGCGCGGCTCTGGCAGCCTGGAACTTTGGAGCGTTTATATTTCCGCATTCTCATTCCAGCGCGGACCCGATCCTCCAATTGGCCGAAACAATCGACAGAGAACTGCCGAAAAACGCAACGGTGTATTACAAAGTGCTCAGCCCGGATGATTGGTATTTGGAGTATTTCGCTCCGGGCAGGCGATGGCTGCCGTTGCCTAGCGATACCCGAACGGTTCAACAACTTAGTGACAGCGCAAACACGCCGGTGTGCCTGGAGACCACGGCCTTAGCTGAGTTTGGCGGGCGGGCCGATACCGGCCAGAGCTGGAACCTCGTGACAAACAAGCACAATGTGCGATTTGCTTGTTTGAAATGAAAGAGCGATTAAAGGCGAACTAGAAAAGGAAAATTCCGTACTGAATTTTGCGCTCCTAAGTGGACTGTTTAGACGTCCAGGTTGCGGACATCCAGGGCGTTGTCTTCGATGAATTTGCGGCGGCTTTCCACGTCTTCGCCCATCAGGGTAGAGAAGATCGGTTCGGTTTCCGCGAAGTCTTTCAGGTCGACTCGCAGCAATGTGCGCGACTCCGCGTTCATGGTTGTGGACCAAAGCTGCTCCGCGTTCATTTCGCCGAGCCCTTTATAGCGCTGCACGTTTACTTCACGCGTGCCTTCGCTTTTTACGGTGTCGAGCAGGTCACGCCAGTTCGCCAGCACTTCGCGGCGCTCGTCCTTCACTGTCGTGAACGGCGGCACGTTGTAGCGCGCGACCTGCTTCGCCAGCGATCGCACGCGGCGAAAGTCCGGCATCATCAAAAACTCGGTGTTGATATAGCGGGTAGCATGAGTGGGATCTTGATAGCCGACCATCCAGGCGGAATGCTCTTCTTCGCGCTCCACCACTACTTCCAGCTTTGCCGCTTTCAGGCGCTCGGCCACGGCGCGAACGTTTTCCTCGCTTTGCAGATCGGTTTTGGCGTCAATCGGCAGCGAAACGTCGCTCAAGACTTCCACCACGCGCGGATCTCGAACCCGGCGCTCCAGTTTGCGGGAAATTTGCGACAACTCGTCAAGCGACATCAGGAAGTTCCGCAGTTCCGCGCCTTCCACCTTTACCGGCTCCCCGCCCTCTTTGCTGCCCAATTCCACGATCAGGTTTTCAGTGGCGCGGCGCAGGATTTCGCGAGTGAACTCCTTATCGTCCTTGATGTACTTTTCGCTTTTGCCTTTCTTGATCCGGTACAGCGGCGGCTGCGCCACAAAGACTTTGCCGCGCGTGATTAACTGCTGCATATGCCGGAAGAAGAAAGTTAAAAGCAGGGTGCGGATGTGCGAACCGTCCACGTCGGCGTCGGTCATGATAATAATCTTGCCGTAGCGCAGCTTCGCCATGTCGAAGTCTTCACCCTTGCCGATGCCGGTTCCGATGGCCGTAATCATGGCGCGAATTTCTTCGTGGCCCAGCATCTTGTCGTAACGGGCCTTTTCCACGTTCAGGATCTTGCCCTTCAGCGGCAGAATGGCTTGGTTGCGGCGGTCACGGCCTGATTTGGCGGTTCCGCCCGCCGATTCGCCTTCCACCAGGAAGAGTTCGCAGCGGTCCGGGTCGCGCTCCTGGCAATCTGCCAGCTTACCGGGTAAGCCGCCGGAGTCAAGCGCTCCCTTACGCCGGGTCAGGTCACGGGCTTTGCGGGCGGCTTCCCGAGCACGGGAGGCCTCAATGGCCTTGGTGACGATCTTCTTCATCACGTTCGGGTTCTTGTCGAAAAACTCGCCCAGCTTTTCATTGATTAACTGAACAACATGGCCCTGGATATCGGAGTTCAGCTTGCCCTTGGTCTGGCCTTCGAATTGGGGTTGCGGCAGCTTGACGCTGATGACGGCGGTTAAGCCTTCCCGCACGTCGTCGCCGGTCAGGTTTTCCTTTTGATCCTTGATGATTCCACCCGCTTGCGCGGCGGCGTTGATGGTGCGCGTTAAAGCGCTGCGGAACCCGCTCAGGTGGCTGCCGCCATCGACGGTGTTGATATTGTTCGCGAAGGAGAAAACTGTTTCCGAATAGGAGTCATTGTATTGCAGCGCCACTTCAATGGTCAGTTTGCCGCCATTTTGTATCTCCTTGTCTCCTTCAAAGTAAATAGGATTTTCATGCAGCACGGATTTTCCGCGATTCAGATGTTTGATGAACTCCGCGATACCACCGCTGTAAAAGAACTCTTCGCTGCGGACATCATCGCCGCGTTCATCGGTGAGGATAATCTTCAGGCCCTTATTCAGAAAGGCTAGCTGACGCAGACGGCCGGCCAAAGTGTCGAAGTTGAACTCGGTGGCGACCATGATCGTTGTGTCCGCCTTGAAAGTAATTTTAGTGCCGGTTTTGCTCGACTTTCCGGTTCTCGCTAAAGGCGCTTTCGGCACCCCGCGCTCGTAATCCTGCTCCCAGGTTGATTTATCGCGCCAGACTTCAAGATGCAGCGTTTCCGACAGCGCGTTCACGCAACTGACGCCTACCCCGTGCAGGCCACCGGAAACTTTGTAAGTGTTGGAATCGAATTTACCGCCCGCGTGAAGCTTGGTCAGCACAACTTGGGCGGCGGAAACGCCCTCGCCTTCGTGAATATCAACCGGAATACCGCGCCCGTTATCCACAATCGTGACGGAGTTGTCGATGTGAATCGTGACGCCCACTTCCGTGCAGTATCCCGCGAGAGCTTCGTCCACCGAGTTATCAACCACTTCATAGACCAAGTGGTGCAAACCGCCCTCGCCGGTGGACCCGATATACATCGCGGGTCGAAGCCGGACAGCCTCCAATCCTTCCAGGATTTTAATGCTCGTTGAATCGTAATTCTCGTTATTGTGAGGCACTGTAGCCATAGTTTTAAAACGCCCGCCTGTTGACTTTCTTTGTCAGCACGAAAAGCGTTGCACCAAACCTTTCTTAATCTTCAGCGGTCCTAATCTTCAGCGGAGGTCATATCCGCATCGGCATAACCACATAGCGGGAAACCGTCTCCGTAGCCCCGCCATGCGGCCGCAACTCACCAGCGCTATTGGCGTCCTTGAAGTGAAATTCGATTTCACTGCCCTCCACGGTGCGCATGAAATCCAACAAGTACTGCGCGTTGAAGCCGACCTCAACATCAGGGCCGCTATAATCCACCGGAATGGTTTCTTCGCTTTCGCCGGTTTCGGAGATGGAAGAATGCACTTTCAGTTCGCCCTGCAAAACCTGCAGACGGATGGCCCGCGAACGCTCATCGGCAAATTGCGCCACGCGTTCAATGGCCGACTTGAATTCGTCCTTCTGGATCACTAGAACGTGCGGGTGTTCTTTCGGTAAAACCCGCTCGTAATCAGGAAAGTTGCCGGTCAAACGGCGGCTGAGCAGTGTGCGCTGATCAATCTGGAAGAACAGATGGTTGTCGTTGCCGGAAAACCGCACCATTTTGTCCGAATCATCGGACGCCAGCTTCTGAATCTCGCTCATCGCCTTTTTCGGGAGCAACGCCCGGAACGACTCCTGCAAGCCCGGCAATTCCACTTGCTTCTCGACCAACGCCAGACGGTGTCCATCGGTGGAAACCATGACCAGTCCGGTGCTTTTCAGAATCAGCAGAGCTCCATTCAAAGTAAAACGGGATTCTTCCGCCGAGATCGCAAAAATCGTGCTTGCAATGAGCTGCGATAAAACGCCCAACGGGATCTCCGCCAAAATCTCCGGCATGGCCGGCAATTCCGGAAAACTTTCCCGTGACATGCCGGCAATGCGAGTGCGGGAGCGGCCGCAAACCAGACTTGCCCACTGATTCTCCCCGAGTTTTACCTGGACCTCGGCATCCGGCAGCAATCGGACATAATCCAGCAGCCGACGGGCTGGAATCGTGCCCGCACCTTCCTTTTTCACCCGCGCCGGGCAGGCACACTTGATTCCTAGCTCCAAGTCAGTCGCAGTAAGCCACACCTTGTCCCCATCCGTCTCGACCAAAATATTCGAAAGGATGGGAATCGTGGTCTTTTTCTCCACTACGCCCTGCGTGAGTCCTAGTTCTTTCACTAGGTCGGACTTGCTAACTGCGAACTCCATAAAGAAAAGTGTAAGCGCTTTTTCCTCACAGTTACTATTCCTAAAAACTCATTTTTTAGAATTCAAATAGAACCGTTTTAGTAAGACCTGTGGAAATGTTGATTTCCTTCTAAATTATAGCAAGAAATAAACTTGTTTGCCATTCCAACTGTGAAAAAGCTAGCTGCCCATAGCTGAAATTCGCTGCCTCGCCGTGTTTTTAGACAGGATTGTACTCAAGGTGAGGGTAACTTTGTGGAAAAACCCAAGAAGCTCTGATGGGTGAAGCAGTTAGCTGGTGGATAAGGTTGTTCAAAAGCCTGTCGAATGAGCGTGGAAGAACATTTTTGAGCTCACCGCAAAATTTTTGTGGATAGTACAAAGGTCTTACCGCCGTTTTCCTTTCCACAGGCTATTACTTTTACTAACTAAACTCTATATATCTAAATATAACCGTATTAGTAGAACCTGTGGAAATGTTGATTTCCTGCTAACTGACAGAAAATGTGCTGCTTACCGGGTTTTCAGCTTGTGGAAAACGAACGATCCGCTGCTGAAATCCGCAGTGGCTTCAGATTTTAAACAAGATTTGTGGGGCTGGAAGACGAGGCTGTGTGGAAAAGAGACTTAACCCTAGCGGAGTGAGTCAATTACGGACTGGATAAGGTTGTTTAAACTGTCATCATGGTGCCGCAGTTCCTCAATCTTCTGAACTGAGTGCAGAACCGTCGTATGATGCTTACCACCGAAGTAGCGGCCAATTTCCGGCAGCGAGGCGTGCGTAAGCTCTTTCACTAAGTACATGGCAACTTGCCGCGGATAAGCAATTTGCCGGGTGTTGCTCTTCATCTTCAACTGCGAAGGTTGCAGGTTGAAGCGCTCGGCAACCGTTCTTAAGATGGATTCAACGGAAATTTTCTTCTCGGCGCCTGTGCTGAGGTGCTTCAGCATTTGCTGCGCCATCGAAAGAGTAATCGGCTGTCCCGTTACGGAGGAGACGGCAAGCAAGCGGGTCAGGGCGCCTTCCAACTCACGAACATTGGACTTTGTTTTTGTCGCGATGAAGATACGCACATCCTGCGGCAGCAGCACGCCTTCGGATTCAGCCCTTTTATCCAAGATCGCCATTTTAGTTTCCAGATCCGGCGGCTGCACGTCAACCAGCAGTCCCCATTCAAAGCGAGACCGCAGACGTTCCACCAAGCCGGGCAGTTGACCGGGTGCCGAATCACTGGAAATCACAATCTGCTTCTGGTGATCGTAGAGTTCGTTGAAGGTGTGAAAGAACTCTTCCTGCGTCCGCTCCTTGCCCGCGATGATGTGGATGTCATCAATCAGCAGCACGTCGGCTGTCCGGTAATGGCGGTGGAACATGGACATGCGGTCCAGCTTAATGGACGTGATCATCTCGTTCATGAAGCGTTCGCTCGACGTATAAACCACGTTCAAACCGGAGTAATGATCCAGCAAACTACGGCCGATGGCATGCATCAAATGCGTCTTGCCGATCCCCACGCCGCCGTAGATGAAAAGGGGATTATAGCTGCGTGACGGCATTTTCGCCACGGCCTGGGCAGCCGCGTGAGCCAACTGATTGGAAGAGCCGACTACATAAGTTTCAAAAGTCAGCCGCGGATTTAACCAGGTCACCGTATTTTCAAAAACCGGCTCTGGAGCTTGAAACTGATTAGCAGGCGAGCTCTCGACTGCGGAAGCTCGGGCTGCCATGGCAGCAACCGGCATTTCGTCAATTTCGTAGGAGACGCGCCGGACGGGCAGATTCAAGTCCTGAATAGCCGCTCGGATTTGAGAAGAGTATTCCTGGCGAATCCATGTTTCAGTAGTCTGATCAGGCACACGAACCGTGAGATCACCGTCGCGCATCGTCCCGAGGGCGGTACGGGAAATCCAATTCTGATAAGCTCCCTCGCCCAGCTTGACAGCCAGCAAACTCTTGATTTGTTCCCATGCATCGCCCACCCGCTACACTCCCCAATACCGATAAACAGCAAGGCTTTCCCACATCTTTTCCACATATGTGGAAAAGCCGAACCGCCTTATGATGGGTGGTTGAATCTGCCGTGTTTCAGGCCGACGCTTGTCAGTGGAAAAACCGCTCTGTGTCTTTTGGCAACCTCAGTCTAGCACAGGCTTTAGGAATTGAAAGAAAAATCTAAAACTAAATTAACTCTATATTTATCAACACGTTAGAAATGTGGTAATCGTACTTTAATCGTAGTTTTCCGGGATCGTTTTGGCTCCTTTGCTTTCTTTAAACGCTTCGGTTGCAATCACATGAATTGACTTCACGACAAAGTCATACGAGAATGTCTTGTAGTACTTTCAGCGGGAGTAACTCAGCTGGTAGAGTGCAACCTTGCCAAGGTTGATGTCGCGGGTTCGAATCCCGTCTCCCGCTCCAGAACCATTTTCTTTAGTATTCCTTCCTACAATTGCAAGGCCCGTCAACTAAAAGCTCGGTTTTCCGTTTGAATCATCGTGAGGCAAGTATTACGGTCCTATCAATTTTTCGCCTTAGCCCTTCTTCTTTCCGCTTCTTTTGCTAGCGCGACAACAAAGAAAATCAAAAAGAGTAAGCCGTCCGCGAATCCGCCGGCTTACGCCGCCTTCAGCCAACCTCTTGCGGCCCCGGAACAGTATCGGCATGCGCTCCGTCGCTTGACCTTTGGCCCAAAGCCAGGAGACTACGAAGCGCTGACGCGCGTCGGGCTTGAGGGCTGGATCGATGCTCAATTGCATCCTGAAAGAGTGCCTGAAAATCCTGTTCTCCAGACGGATTTGTTGCCTCTTCAAGCGCTGCGGCTGAGTATTCGGGACGCTTACACTCACTATCCGCCGCCGCAGATGATTGCAGCGGTGGCGCGGGGCCGGGGTCCATTGCCGGATGATCCGGAACTGCGCGCCATTGTTCTTCGTTTGGCGGACCGTTATTTACAGCGCAAGAACGAAGCGCAAGCCGCCGCTGTAGCGTCGTCGCCCGCGCCTCTAACCGCCGCGCCTCCGTCAACGGTCAATCTGAACGTACCGTCTGAAACTCAGAAGGCTTTAGCGGAGAAGAGCCAAACGATGGAAAATCCAAACGACCTTTCCGATCTTGATCTAAAGGTCAAGCTTTCCAGCCTTCTCACACCCGATCAGATTGCGCTTTTGCAATCCGGTAAACCGGACGAAAAGGCGCAGGTTCTCGCCGCCATTCCGCCCGAGAAGCGGCTCGACTTTGTTTGGGCTTTGCGTCCGCCGCAGCGTCAGCGGCTTTTCGCCCTGGCTCCGGTGGAACTCCGGCGTGAACTGATGCTCTCTGTTGCTCCGCAGAATGTTGTCGCTTCTGACTTAGCGGAAGCAAAGATCCTGCGCGCCGCTTACAGCAACCATCAGTTACAGGAGTTGTTGGTTGATTTCTGGTACAACCACTTCAATGTTTTTTTGAATAAGGGCGCTGACCGATATCTGGTTCCTACTTACGAGCGTGAAGCGATTCGTCCGCACGTGTTCGGCAAGTTTTACGACCTGCTTCTCGAAACCGCGAAAAGTCCAGCCATGTTGTTCTATCTCGATAATTGGGAGTCCGTGTCACCCGAAGCCGCTGAGCGCCAGGCGCGTTTCAATCTCAAGGCCGCCAAGCGCGGTTTGAATGAAAATTATGGCCGCGAATTATTGGAACTGCATACATTGGGCGTTGACGGCGGTTACACGCAACAGGATGTCATCGAAGTAGCTCGCTGCTTTACCGGCTGGACGATTGCGCGTCCACGCCAAGGCGGCGGATTCGAATATAACGACAAAGTTCACGACAAGGGCCGGAAGGTTGTGCTCGGTCACGTCATAGCAGACGGCGGCGGAATGAATGACGGTTTAAAAGTGCTCGATATTCTGGTTCATCATCCCGCGACGGCGCGCTTCATCTCGTTGAAATTGGCTCGGCGTTTTGTGGCTGATGATCCTCCTCCGTCGCTCGTCACGCGCATGGCCGACACGTTCACCAGGAGCGACGGCGATTTGCGGCAGGTTGTGCGCGCCATGATTACCTCGCCGGAATTTTGGTCCCAAGGCGCGTATAACGCCAAAATCAAAACGCCGTTTGAGATGGTTGTCAGCGCCTTGCGCGCCGCTGACGCCGATGTTTCTTCCGCCTTTGTGTTATCGAATGAACTGCAGAAGTTGGGCGAACCACTCTACCGCAAAATTGAACCTACCGGCTACTCCAGCGCTAACGCGGAGTGGGTCAGTTCCGCCGGACTTCTGGAGCGCATGAACTTTGCGCTGGCGCTCGCCCACAATCGCGTTCCCGGTATCAAGATCAACTTGTCCCAATGGCAAGCGCAGAGCGACCCCGTTCAACTGGCGCGCGTTCTTTTGTCTGGAGATCCAAGCGAGCAAATACAGGCCGCCATCCAAAAAATGCTGGACGATCCGACGCTGCAAAAGCAGCTTGCGTCCAATGCCAAGGCCGGACCACCGCAAATCCCCAGCCTTGTCGCTGGTCTTGCAATGGGATCACCGGAATTTCAGCGCCGTTAAGAAACAGAGGAGTACACCTATGCCGTCCCGCCGATTATTCCTGAAAAATTCCGCTCTCGCCATGTTTGGCGTCGGCTCCGTGCCCGCCTGGTTAGGTCGCGCCATGTACGCGCAGGAAGCGCCGGGGGAGCGCAAAAAGATTCTGATTGCCATCTTTCAACGCGGCGCGGTTGATGGTTTGAACGTGGTGGTTCCGCATGGCGAGCCGGCGTACTACGCGTTGCGCCCGAGTATTGCAATTCCCCGGCCGGACGGCACGGACCAATCCGCCGTTGACTTGGATGGACACTTCGGATTGCACCCGGCGCTGCGTTCCTTGAAGCCGTTATGGGACAGGAAGCAGTTGGCGATTGTGGAAGCAGTAGGCTCGCCCGATCCGACGCGTTCTCATTTCGATGCGCAGGATTATATGGAGTCCGGCACGCCCGGTTTGAAAGCGACTAATGATGGCTGGCTGAATCGCGCCTTGCGAAACGAACCCCATCCTTCTCCGTTGCGCGCCGTCAGCTTAAGCCCTGAACTGCCGCGCGCGCTTCACGGCAAAAACGAAACCCTTGCCATCAACAGCGTCGGCGATTTTCAGATAAAGGACGTGCGCGTTGCCTCGACCTTTGAAAGCATGTACGGCACGAGCGTTGACCAGATCCTGCGCGGCACCGGGAAGGAAACGTTTGATGCGATCAAGATCATGCAATCGATTCAAAAGACGCCCTACACGCCCGCGAACAACGCCCGGTATCCGAACGGGCGCTTAGGGCAGAGCCTGCAACAGATTGCGCGCTTAATTAAAGCCAACGTTGGCTTGGAAGTGGCGTTCACGGATGTAGGCGGATGGGATACGCACGTCAATGAAACCGGTCCGCAACCCCACACGGGGCAGCTTGCTAATTTGCTGCGCGATTTCGGCGATGCTCTGGCGGCATTCTCGCAGGACATGGGCGACCGCATGGCCGATATCACAGTTGTTACGATGTCGGAATTTGGCCGCACGGTAAAAGAAAATGGCAATCGCGGTACTGACCATGGACATGCAAACGTGATGTTCGTATTGGGCGGACAGGTTCGCGGCGGTCACGTTTATGGTGACTGGCCCGGCCTCGCCAATGAGCAGCTTTATGAGAGGCGCGATCTCAACGTCACTACTGATTTCCGCACCGTGCTGTCCGAACTGGTTTCCAAGCAGATGGGAAACCGCCAGCTTGCCGATGTCTTTCCCGGCTTCACCGGAACCAAAGTTCGCGGTATTCTATCGGCTTAAACTTGAGCGGCGGCATAAGCACCCGAATTGTCCCAGCAGCCGTCTACTCTTTCAATGCAGCATTCTCGAAGCCTGTGGTCACGCCGCCAGTGGATCGCTTCCGTGTCTGGCGCGATGTGGGCGCATCCGCTCGGTGGGCGGCAAACTCCCACGTTCTCGACCGAAGTGAAAGTGGTGAATATTTTCGCCACCGTGCGCGACAAAGGAGGGCGGATTATCCGCAATCTCACGAAGGAAGACTTCGTCATTCTGGAAAACGGCAAGTCGCAATTGATTCGCTATTTTTCACGGGAATCGGATCTGCCGCTGGCTATTGGCTTGCTCGTGGATACCAGCCTGAGCCAGACTCGCGTGCTCGAAAACGAGCGCGGCGCAAGTTATCGTTTTCTCAACCAGGTGTTGCGTCCCGAGAAAGACAAAGCCACGGTTGTCCAGTTCGATCAGGCCGTGATGATCCGGGGTGGCCTCACGGCTTCGCATAAGGATTTGGAAGACACGCTGACCCTACTCGACTCGCCCAACCGGCAGGAAGCCGCTAACGGCAGCGGCACTCTTCTGTACGACGCGGTGCGAACCGCCTCCGTGCAGTTGATGATTGGGCAAAGCGGGCGAAAAGCCTTCGTTGTTTTGACTGACGGCGTTGATGTCGGCAGCAGTATCACTATTACCGACGCCATCGAATCCGCTCAGCGCGCGAACACCCTCGTGTATTGCATCCTGTTTTCTGACGAGGCTTATTACGGCAGAGCTTTCGGTCCCAGTGGAAAGGGCGCTCTCGAACACCTTGCGCGGGAAACCGGCGGCAATTTTTTCGAAGTCACGAAGACGCAGAGCATCGAGCAAATTTACGATGTTATTCAGGATGAACTGCGAAGCGAGTACAGCCTCGGCTTCGTTTCCAGTCAGCCGGTCACTGCTTCGGGATTTCGCAAGATTAAGCTGACGACGAAGCAAAAAGGATTAGTCGTTCAAGCAACAAACCGCTACTACGCCGAGACATAGCGTTTTCTGCCCTAGTTGACAAGGGTAGAAATCTATGGCAATGTAACAACGGACATTGTTGCCTGATGAGAAAACGGAACGATAGTTTGGCGGGTACGCTGGAACTGCTGATCCTGAAGGCGCTCGCGCATCGCCCCAATCATGGCTTCGGCATCACTCTCCACTTGCAGACCGTTTCGGATGGCCTGCTGCGCGTCGAAGAAGGATCACTATATCCGGCGCTGCATCGCCTGGAGCGGGAAAAACTGATCAAGGGTGAATGGCGCACGACGGAAAATGCCCGGCGAGCGCGGTTCTATTCTTTAACACCCGAAGGGAAACGCCGGTTGGGGGAAGCGGAAAGTAGTTGGGCCGCTCTCGCCAAAGGCGTGCAAAAAGTCTTGAGGTTCGCATGAGGTCCATCTTTCAGTGGATAAAACGGCGCTTCGGGCGCGAAAGTGAATGGCGGGAGGAGATCCAAAGCCATCTGGATATGCGCGGCGAGTGGCGCCAACAGGAAAGCGGCGCGTCCCGCGAAGAGGCCCAAGCGGAAGCGAGAAAGCAGTTCGGCAGTCCACTTCGCGTCCTCGAAAGCGTACGGGAGGTACACACCGCCCGTTGGTTCCAGGATTTTATCCAGGACGCAACGCACGCCGCCCGGATCTTCCGCCGGTCGCCCGCTTTTGTGTTTACGGCTGTGGCAACCATGGCTATCGGGATTGGGGCGGTCACGGCCATTTTCAGCATTGTCGATCCGCTGTTATTCCAGCCTCTGCCGTATTCGCGGGGTGATCGCTTGGTATCGTTCGGCATCAGCGGCCCGGTTGACACCAATGAGTTTCTGATGGGCGGCATGTATCTCTACTGGCGCGAGCGGCAAACAGCTTTTGAGTCTCTTACTTCCATGAGACCCGCCTCGGACGAGTGCGATCTTACGCTGGCGACATCGCAGCCTGTTCACTGCACTTCCGTCGAGAGCAACTTTCTGCAAACTCTTGGCGTGAAACCGGTTTTAGGTCGTGAGTTTTTGAAAGACGAGGACCGGCCTCATGCTCCGCTCGTTGTAATGCTGTCATACGCTTTATGGCAGTCCCGGTTTGGCGGAAGTGCGAATGCGTTGGGGCAAGTCATTCCTGTAAACGACAAGCCGGCACGGATCATTGGAGTTCTTCCCAAAGAATTCGTCATGCCGCAACGGGGCGAGGTTGATATTCTCTTCCCGGAGCAGTTGGACGAAGTCGCGGCGCGGGCTCCAACGGCTACAATGCCCCTACGCACTTTTGGGCGTTTAAAACCGGGTGTCTCGCTAGAAGAAGCGCGAAAGCGCATGTATCCCTTGTTTCAGGAGACGATGCAAAAGGGCGTGCCCAGAGAACTTCGTTATGAGTTTTCGTTTGTGATCCGCTCTCTGCGTGACCGCCAGATTCACGAGGCGAAGCTTGCTTCCTGGATGCTGCTCGGCGCTGTTGGGTTTTTGCTTCTGATGGCCTGCACCAATATCTCCAACTTGCTCCTGGCGCGGTCGGCGTTCCGAAAAAATGAACTGGCGATGAGGGCGGCGCTAGGGGCAAGCCGTGGACGGCTGGTTCGACAGTCTTTGACAGAAAGCCTGATCTTAGGAGTTTTGGGTGGCATGGCCGGATACGGCGTGGGCCAACTGTTTCTGCGAACGCTGGTGGCCGTAGCGCCGGGAGGCTTTCTACGGCTCGAAGAAGCGCGCATGGACAACCGCGTGCTTCTGTTCTCGCTGGCGGTTTCCGTGGGATCGGCCCTGCTGTTTGGTTTGCTGCCCGCGTTTGAACGGCCTCAGGCGGAAGCCCTCGCCGGCTGGCGTACGGCGGGTTCGCGGCGAATGCCGATGCGTCATCTGCTCGTATCGGTACAGATTGCGCTTTCCCTGCTTTTATTGACGGGAGCATCTCTTTTCATCCGCAGCTTACGAAAACTGGAAACGCAGCCCATCGGCTTTCAACCCGAGCGTCTGGTTGCCGCTTCTTTTATCCTCAACCAGCAACGCTACGCTGATCCTAAAAAGCTCAACGCGTTCTATGACGGCTTGGAGGAGCGGCTTTCTCGAATTCCCGGAATTACCTCCCTAGCACTGAGCGATTCCATGCCACCTGCAGGCGGCATGCATGGACGACCTCTCGCCAATATGCGCGCCGACGGGCATCCGCCCTTTGGTAAAAACGGCGGAATGACTGCTTTTCGTTACGTGATGCCCGCCTATTTCCGAACGCTTGGGATTCCGCTGATCGCCGGCAGAGGTTTTGAAGAAAGGGAGCGCACGGCTGGTGAATCGTCTCTCGTGTTAAGCGAGAGCCTGGCAAAGCGAATGTTCGGTCAGGAGAGCGCGCTGGGGCAACGGATCGCATTGGATAACAGCGGGTCCTGGTTCACGGTGGTGGGTGTAGCGAGAGATGTGAAGAATAACGGATTGGATACACCGGCCGCGCCTGAGTATTATCGGCTGCGCGTGCGTCACTCAAACCAGTTGGGTTACAACGGCGTGGCCCTTTTCCGCACCTCTCTTTCGCCGGGAACAGCCAGGCGTTGGGTCCAGGGCGCGATAGGGTCGCTCGACTCCATGTTACCGATACAGATGACCTCCTTGCCGGAGCGGGTATACCATCTGAGCGACCGACCCCGATTTCTTGCTTTGGCCGTCGGAATCTTTGCCGGGGCCGGGCTTTTGCTGGCGGGAGTGGGGCTTTACGGCGTGATGTCGTTCCTGGTGGCAAACCGGACAAAGGAAATCGGCGTGCGAGCCGCTTTAGGCGCAACTCCGAAAGACATTCTCCTGCTCATCCACAAGCAAGCGGGTGCCTGGACAGCGTTGGGAATTGTTTTGGGCCTTGGATTCTCGTTTGCTTTCACCCGGCTGATCCGGGGACTTTTGTTTGATATTTCTCCCTACGATCCCCTGTCGCTCGCCTCGGCAGCGTTGTTGCTGGCGTTCGTCGGAATCCTGGCGGCCTCGCGTCCCTCTCGGCTGGCAGCGAAAGTAGACCCTGCCATTTCGCTGCGCGAAAATTAGAACGGCTTGGGTGTCAGATGACGACCAGTTCTGGAACCTTTCTTCTGCTCCCGGCCAGCGAGGAACGTGTCGGCCCATGAGCGCTCCTGTTTCGTGAGCGGCCCACCCGTTTGCTTCATGGCGTCCTCGAACAGTTCCTTCCACCCTGCCGCATCGTGAAGCACAACACCCACGGCATGCTGCACAAAGCCAGACACGCTGACTGCTTCTCCGGCCGCGACAAGCGTGCGAATTTCTTCGAGCTGCTCGTTCTGAAGCGTGATGGTAATTTTGGCAGTTGCTATACTATGTAAACTCCAGTCTTGAGTTGGTCAAACGGAAAGAACACCGGCATGGCGCAAGTTATAGGGAAGCACCTTGAGCTGGATCGTGTTCCATAGCCCACGCCAAGAGCGCGCAAAGACACGGTCCACAC